>OBEQ010040582.1_pt1 | contig 10334 bp, 7 predicted proteins | sample 1670901 | NCBI WGS metagenome assembly OBEQ01 (sample SAMEA104232315, study PRJEB22302) | groundwater metagenome | biome: forest; feature: aquifer; material: groundwater | place: USA | collected 2011-08-07 | depth 5.4 m | reverse complement strand
GTCCGGAAGGGTCGCCCTCGCGACCACCTCTTTGACCTCCTCAAAGACAGAGGTATCATGGACATGTCGGACACCCAAACGACAGACCCCTCACCCTCAAGGACGACCCGAACAGCTCCATTGACGAATAAGACAAACAATGCTATTGTATTCTTACTAATAAAAGACATTCTATGACCGACCAAAAGGACAACTTTAAGGAAACCGGAGGCGAGACCTCCGCGCGGCGCGGAGGTCTCGCCTCCGGCGTATCGGACACCGATTGGTCCTATATGTCCAAGAAGGCGGAGAAGCTGACCACAGCTCTCTATATGGTCACAGACATGATGCCGACCGAGGAGCCCATGAAGTGGAAGGCGCGTGAGTTCGCCGTCGGCCTTCTCTCCGACATCATGCTCTGCGGAAGCTCCAGCCTCTCGGAGCGTGCCGAGCTTTTGAAGCGTGTCATGAAGGGTGTCGATCATGTTGTCTCTTATCTCGAGGTCGCCTGGACGACCCGCATGATGTCCGAGATGAACGCGACAATTTTGAAAAAGGAATATTTAGACCTCAAGGACGTCATCGTCCGCGAATGGGAACAGGCCGCCCGCTCAGGTGCTGTCCTTGCCCCTGCGTTCTTTGAGGTCCCCAGGCAGTTGTCCGAAAGATCGACACCCGAGGTGGCCCATGCGCCCGAGGTTAAACCTTCGCGTCTGCGCGAAGGTTTAACCTCGGGCGCCTCTTCTGTAGCACCGACACCTCGCGAAGAAGCGCGCCCTCAATCCCCGCGCCCCACTCCTCCTCCCGCCGTTCGCCCTCAAACCCCTATTGCATCAAAGACAACCCCTGAAGTAAAGGACACACGCGCACCTGCAACCGAGGTGAGTCCTTCGCCTCCGCGAGAAGGTCTCTCCTTGGTTCCCCCCGCATCGCCTTCTCCCCGTACTGCACCCGCCCAATCTCCTCAAGGACAAGCGCAAACTCAAGGACGTGCATTCACGCTCCGCGGTGAAAGCCGCGACGGTGGCCGCACCTTCTCATTCAAATCTGCACCCGAGGTGAGTCCTTCGAGTCCGCGCGAAGTTGATGCGCGCTCTTCCGGAGGTGAACACCTCGGCGTCCGCGCGGATGTGAGGAGTGGGGTGGGACCCACTCCGCAAGACCTTTTGAGAAATTCTCCGAGCGAAGCGAAGGAGAATTTCCAAAAGGTGTACAGCGCCGGTACGGCGGCTCCTCGGGAAGAAGCGCGCCCCCAATCACCTCGTCCGACTCCCACACCGTCAACGACTCCAAACAACAACATGCAGCGCGATGATCGTCGCAAGATCATCCTCGCACTCGTGCGTCAAAAGCCCTCACTCACCGTAAAAGACATTGCGAAGAGCATCTCCGGTTATAGCGAGAAAACTATTCAACGCGAACTTCTCGGAATGGTCGCCGAAGGCACCCTCATCAAAAGAGGCGATCGCCGCTGGTCGACATACTCCCTCCCAAACTAGCGATGAGATATGAGAGATGAGCGATGTGTAAACAAAAACAGTTCCGCTTTGCGGAACTGTTTTTGTTGCTGTCTTTGGTATTGTATTTCGTATCTCTCTCTCATCCCTCATATCTCATCGCTCATCACTGCCCCTAAAGGACACTCCTATATATAGGACATAAATAAAGGACACAACGTGAGAATCTATGTATTTTCCTCATCCCTCATATCTCATCGCTCATCACTAATATCGGTCACAACCAATTCATGCGTCCGTTATAGTTTTCGTAGGGATCATAAAGGACATTATCCCTTCAGTTAGTGACATAGACGCAACCTTGCCGCAAGCGGGTTTCGCATGTATCATTCCTCCACCGGTTTTCCGGAGGGTATCTCGGAGTTTAGCGGGTGTCAGGCCACGGTGGTTTATACCTGTTATCCACATTTCACCACACCGTTTGTTTGGCGCGGGAAATGAAGAGGTACTATAATGATTTCAGTGCATCGCACGGAGATGTGCGTTTGCGTTTGTATGTTTACGCGAACGGGCAGCGATACGCGGAGCACTGGAGGATAGTTCATTGAAAATTGAATAGCGCACTACGAGCAAATGTTGTTTCGAATTCGGAATGACAAGACGGATGCTATTCGTTCAATGAACGGCGTTCGTCAGTTGTAACTCAGTGTCCTCGCGAGAGGATGCAGGGGAGCGATGGGCGGACGTTATCGGTACGCACTATCAGAAATGTTAGTAAGTGCCACACTTGGCGTGATTATTAGTGTGATTAGATTTACTCCGTCTAGCGAGGAAGAAAAGAAAGTTTACTTTCTTTTCGGCCGAGCGACGACGGAGCAAGAGTCTTCGATTATTAGTAGAATTTTTTAGTAAAGTTATGACTCAATTCAAGAATTCCAAGACGGCGAAAGCCATCTCGGGAGTCGTGGGTCTCGCAACGGCGTTCATGATGATGGGACCTTCGGTCGCATCAGCAGTCACCGTTGAAGATCTCATGGCACAAATTGCAGCCTTGACGGCACAGCTTTCCTCCCTCCAGGGCGGATCGAGCTCGTCGTCGATGGCTTGCTCCTTTGTCTTTACACAGACATTGAAGATGGGCGCATCGAGCGCAGAAGTGATGAACCTTCAGAAGGTCCTCAACATGGATGCATCGACTCAGGTTTCAGCATCAGGTGTTGGTTCTAAGGGCATGGAGTCCTCGTACTTTGGTGGTCTCACCAAGGCCGCGGTCGTCAAGTTCCAGAACAAGTACGCCTCGGCCATCCTCACTCCGAACGGACTCTCCGCGGGTACCGGCCTCGTCGGCGCAGCAACGCGCGCGAAGCTGAACGCGATGTGCTCCTCGACGGGTACAGGCACGGGCACAGGAACCGGTACAGGTACCGGAACCGGCACGGGAACTGGCACGGGCACAGTCTCGGGTACAGGTGTCTCGGTCATGATGGACGGATCGGTTTCCGTCCCGACGACGCTCATCTCGGGTCAAGGTGTCGCATCACTTGCGGCATTCAAGATCTCGAACGCGACGAACGCAGCCGTGAAGGTCACGATGCTCAAGTTTAAGCGCACCGGCGTGTCGTCAGACTCGACGCTCAACAACGTCTACCTCTACGACTCGATGGGTCACCGCTTGACGGATTCCGCATCGATCTCAACAGGTGTCATCAGCTTCTCTGACTCGTCCGGTCTTGTGACCGTCCCTGCGATGAGCGCGGTGACCGTGTTGCCCCGCGCAGATATTGCCACAGGTGTGAACGGTCAGACCATCGGCATTATGCTGACGGATGTCACAACGGATGGAGCAGTGGCGACAGGTCTTCCTGTTTCCGGTCCGGAGCACACCATCGCGGCACAGCCGTCTGGTATCGCAACGGTCATCTTCAACAATCCGTCGACGCCGACAAGCGGCTCGATCGATCCGCAGAGTGACTACACTGTCTGGCAGAATACGATTTCCGTCGGTTCTCGCGATGTTCAGATGTCCGCGATCCGCTTCCAGCAGATTGGCTCGGTCTACATTGATGATGTGACCAACTTCCGCTTGATGGTGGATGGCGTTGCTGTCGGTGCGGCAGTTGCCAAGGCTGATGCAAATCGCTTTGTCTCCTTCAACTTCGCGACACCGGTTACGATCAAGGCAGGTTCACATGTGGTGAAGCTCGTCGCTGACGTTGTTGGTGGCTCGAACCGAAACTTCCAGTTCTCGCTCCGCCGCGTGGTGGACGTCGAGCTCTGGGACAGTCAGCTCAACATCACAGTGACTCCGACAGTGACCGGTTCGCCGACGGCGTTCCCGGTACAGGGTACAACTTACGTGAGTGTTAACCCCGGTACAATCTCAATCACGAAGGCAACGGACTCTCCGTCGGGCAACGTGGTGAAGAACGGATCCGCAGTGACACTTGCGAAGTTCAAGGTGAAGGGTCAGGGTGAAAAGATCAAGGTGGAAAACCTCCTTGTCTCAGTCACTCACTCGAATGGTGCCGCCTGTACGACCGGCCAAGTTGGCTCGATCCGCAATGGTGCCCTCTTCTTGGACGGTGTCCAGATCGGTTCGACTGCCTCAATCATCGAGGATTCCTGTGGAACTCCTTACACCCAGTTCAACCTTGGCTCGTCCATGGTTCTTGACCCGGGCAAGGATTACTCACTCGAAGTTCGCGCTGATATCTTCGACGCGGACGGTACAGACAACATGGCGGCGAATGACACGATGACGATCAACCTCGTTGCCGGTTCATCCAACGTCTACCGCATGTCGTCGCTTGGCTACATTGCGAACACCGCACAGTCGGGTAACCAGGTGACGGTTGCCGCTGGCGCGATGACGCTTGCCAAGTACTCGGCATACGCGAACCAGACGATCACGCTTCCGAAGAACGCCTACAAGATCGGTGACTACCGCTTGACGGTCGGCTCGACGGAGGGTGTGAACCTTGACACGATCACGGTTGACCTCGCCAACTCCTCGACAACATCGACGTTCCTTCAGGATGTTTATGTCGTCTACGGAACGAAGACTGCACCGAGCAAGGCGGCGGGTGCGAACACGCTGACATTCTCGATCAACGAGCCTGTCGCGGCGAACGGCACCATGAGCTTTGCGGTTTACGCGACTGTTCCGACGACCCTCGGTTCTCAGGACACGGTCGTCTCGCGCCTCACGGTCTCGGGTACATCCCAGAACTCTGGCCAGGCTGTCTCGTCCGCATCCAACGTTGTTGGTCAGACGATCTCGGTCGGTCTTGGTTCATTGACTCAGGCACTTGACGCCTCATCCCCGGTCACTGCGAACGTGGTTGCCAACTCGATGCCGAAGGTTGCATCCTTCAAGTACACAGCATCGAATGACGACTTCACGATCCAGGACATGGGTATGACGGTCGGATCGGCGGATAACGCCGCGGCGATCTCCGAGCTCGTCTTCAAGGACGGAGCGACAGAGTTGAAGCGCGTGTCGATGAACGGTACGACGGCAACGGGCACCGCGCTCAATGTCTTGGTCGCGCAGAACACGAACAAGATCATTGATGTGTATGCAAATATCGGTGGTATTGGTACGGGCTTTGCAACAACATCGAACAACGTGGCGGTATCCTTGGTCAGCACCAAGTACGCCAACTCGAACGGTGTTGTGGCGTACAAGAATACGGTGGCCAACGGCGCCGCGATCTACGCCTTCAAGACGAAGCCGACGATCACGAATGTTGCTCTTCCGACGACGGTTCTCGCCGACGGAACGCAGACGCTCGGTAAGTTCTCCATCACAGCAGACGCAGGAGGTTCGGTTGCATGGCACATCGTGAAGTTCACCGTGTCTAACTCGGGTGCCGCAACGGTCACTCCGACGACATGGAAGCTTTACGACGATGCTGATCAGTCGACTGTTCTCTCCACGGGCTCGCAGGTCGGTCAGACGGTCACCTTCTCTCTCGGTGGATCAGACAAGGAGGTTTCCGGAACAAAGACCTACGTGGTCAAGGGTGATGTCACGGGTTCGGCGGCGAACACGTCGATCTCGCTCAAGATCCCGTCAGTCGCAGGTGGACGTACTGTCCAGACATTCCAGTCGAACGTTGCAGCTACTGCAAGCTTCGTCTGGTCTGACATCTCGGCACAGACCCACAGTGCGACGACCATCGACTGGATGGACGACTACCTCGTGAAGAACCTCCCGACGGACGCGCAGACGATGACTCGCTAATAAGGGCGATAGTCTAAGCATCTGAAGTGAGTTCACTCACAGGAGCTAAGTAGGGAAGACGCAAGTCCTCCCGAAAAGCAAAGGCCGAGGGTCTGATCCGAAAGGTGATGGCCCAAAGCCAGATCAAGCCGCGGGCAAAACCCAAAGCAACAAAACCCCCCTGAATAAGGGGGGTTTTGTTATACGGTTTTTTGCTATGCCGCTTTTCTTTCCCCAGCATTATCCACAATCATTTGAAGGTTAAACCTTCATAAAATGTTATATTATATAGGCATGACACGAATGCTGACGTTTTCGGAGGGTGAGTATTACCACGTATACAATCGTGGCACGGAAAAACGCGAAACGTTTTTGTTGGAAGAGGACTATAAACGATTTCAGCAGTTGCTTTTCTTGTGCAATAGCCAGAAACGCCTCGACATTCAGAGGCTACGTAGGGATATTCTCGACAGCAAAGGTGAAACCTTCGCGCCGCGCGAAGGTTTCACCTTTGCTGAGCTTGTGGAGTGTGTTTCTCGCGGAGAGCCGCGAGTTTCTGTCGGTGCCTATTGTCTCATGCCTAATCACTTTCACCTCCTCCTTAAAGAGGTGCGCCCGGGAGGAATCAGTCTTTTTATGCAAAAACTGACGACGGCATACACGATGTATTTTAATAAGAAATATGCGCGTGAGGGTGCCCTTTTTCAGGGAACATTCAAGGCGACACATGTCGACAACGACGAATATCTCAAATACCTCTATTCCTACATACATCTCAACCCGGTAAAACTCATCGAGCCGAATTGGAAAGAGGCGGGGATAGCGGACAAGGTGGCGGCGAAGAGGTATCTCGATCAGTATCGGTATTCGAGCTATGCGGACCATACAGGGAACGACAGGGAAGAGCGGGCGATCCTCGCGCCCGAGGAATTTCCGGAGTATTTCGCCCAGCCGCAGGAGTTTGACACCTTCATCGACGACTGGCTTGGCTACAAAGATCTTGAAGAAGGTGAGAAGGTGAGAGGTGCTGTGCCGGTCCTGCTTGGCCAACCGGCTTAAGCGCAAGGAATACAGTGTCGTGAGTAAGGAGACCTCATTTTTGCGCAGGTACTTTTGTTGAGCAGGGGACCAAAAGAGACCCGTGTCAATCTGGGCGATGTGCCGATTTGCCCTACTCTGAGTAATAGAGGTACCTTTTGGGCAGTAGCATGAAAAGACTCTTCCTTTCTGCTCTTATTCTCTTGTCGGGCGCTTCCTTTGCTCAGGCAGATGTCAGTCCGCTTGAGGCAAAGGCACGCAAGCAGAGCACTGTTCCGACCGTTTCTCTCGGTCGATCTGAAACGATCTTTCTGAATCCGGCATCCGAGTGTGCGGTCAACGGGACGTGTGACCTCAAGCAGGTCATCTTTCGCAAGGTCGACTACATTTCTCCGCACGACCCGTCGGATCCCGACGATGTGCTTATCTTGGGAAGCAAGATCTTCCTCGGCTTCCAAACGGAGAGCCTCGACACTTTGACAAACTACCTTCCCGTGCAGGTCGAGCGTGGTTGCATGTGGTATTCGCATCCCGGACCCGATGGTAAACTTGTCACCGAGTTTGGCATCGTCAAGAGTTACATGGGCAAGTGGCAAGTGCCGCACGTTTATCGCGACTGGACGGTCGATTCAACGGACACAGACCCCGCCTACGGCAGTCGAGGTGACGACCGCTCCTACTCTTTGGAGTGGAGCCCGAAGATCCCCACCTGGATCCCCGACGGGCAGGGCAACTTGTTCGGAGAGGAAAAGCCAACTGTGCCTTTCCTCTATACGAAAGATGAGCCGGGTCCGGCCGTTTATGCATTCGGTTTGAAACAAGCGCGCAATATGTCACTTGAGTTCAAAACATGTCTTTTCCGTCGCGAGGATGTCCCCCTGATCTCGAACGGTTACGACATTGCACTGGAAAAGGCGGTTGTCTGCTTTTCGTGGGATAGCAAATTCGTGTTCGACCATGCAAAGCTACGTTTTGTACGACAGCAAGAGATCCATCCCGAATGTCAGCGGCCTCTCTCAGAGCATGAAGAGCGCGTGCGTATGCGCCTACGTCCCGTGGACGGAGAAGACAGTCGGATCGATGTTCCCCTTCCTCTCAAGGCCGATCCCGAAGCCAAAACCGACGGCGAAACTAAAAAATAAGAACGTACCCCCGCAATGGGGGTATTTCATTATGCCCAAGCCGCGACGGCGTATGCCCGTATTTCCTGTATAATCTTTCTATGGACGACCCGGAAGGAAACTCATTTTTCAAATTCGCTCTCGGTTTTATCGGCATCATTCTTGTTGCCGTTTGGGTCATCATTGCGCTCAATAAGGCGGGGTAAGGGGTCGTCTTGCCATTTAAAATTTCTTGTGGTACTCTGACGACGGACAGCTTTTTGTCTATACCAGGACGGAGGTCCTCAATGTCGGATGATATCCGTTTCTATAGCGAAAGCGTGAAGGTGGAAGACGCAGATGGCGTCAGAACAATCGCTTTTGACCGTATTTTGCCGGCAAAAACAGACCGTCGCCGCGACAGGTCGGTCCTTGCGGCGCATGGGGCGTTCGCGGGCAAATGGACCCACCGGGATACCTTGATCGAACTGGCAAAACGGGGCATCCGCGGCGCCGCTCTTGATTTCTCCGGTCACCATGACTCGACCTCGGCATGCGGACTCGGCCGCACGTCGCTTGCCCACTACTGCGCTGACGTCAATGCCGTCTATGAGTGGCACATTGCGCATGACGGGTACGCGCCCAACTTGCTGGGGCATTCTATGGGTGGAATTGTCGTTCAGCTCATGGCGGCGGACCGGAAAGGAAATAACGCACCTCCTGCAGTCATTCTTTTTGCATCTGCGCCGCCGGCTGGGATTAGCCTCCCTTTCTCTTCGTCATTCGCCTCCGGGCTTTCGTTCGGGTCTTCTAGCCTAAAAATGGGATGGAAGGTACTCGTCGGCGAAATTATCGAGCCGACAGAAGAAGATCTTCACGCCGTCGCCAAGCTTTTGGACTTCGACCCCGGAGATGTCCTCAAGGTCAAAGATCTTGTGTCTGCGGAGTCGGGGAGGGCCCTCCACGAGATCGTCTTTCAGGAGTTTCACGTTCGCGCGGCGGATCTATCGATGCCAGTCTTGGTTGTCGCTCCGCAAGATGACAAGATCCTCGAGCCGAGCATTTCCGAGAAACTCTGCGAAAAGCATTCCGCGTCTATTCTGCGACTTCCCGGTTGTGGCCACATGGCCATGTTCGAGCCGCCGTGGAATGATGCGGTCGCCAAGATCGCGAGCTGGGTCAGAAAACCTGAAAAAAATAAGGTCCTGTAGGAATTTGCGCCCCGCTTGTCGGGGCGCTTTACTTTGTCTAGCGAGTGACGACGCGAAAACTTCCGAGTTTTCATGGCGTCCGAGCGACGACAAAGCAAAGGTGCGGCACCTTTACATTTTGACCTAAATACTTATACTGTCTTCTATCGCTTGAGACAGCAGGTGGGGCTAGGACCTACACAAACGGCGACCTTCGTGTTTTTCTCCCGAACGCCTCGGGAAGCAATATCAACACATATTCCTTCTCCGAGATCGTCCGGGCGGAAAAACCCGAATCTCATCCGTTTGTGTAAGTCCTAATAAAATACCCATAAACCCTGCCGAGGTAGACTCTCCATTTTTCCCGTACATCCGTACGGAGGACGTCGACTCTTTAGCGCATAAGGTCGATCTTTTTATTCACCATATATTGGTCAGTGGCTCTGTGTTTCCCTACAGACTTATAGACTACTGACTACAGACTATTAACATGGCCATTACTAAAGCCAAAAAAGGAGAAATAATTGCGAAAGTTGCGGCAGGCTTGAAAGATGCCGAGACGGTCGCTTTTGTGAACTTCCACGGACTCTCTGTGACGGAGACCACCGAGCTTCGCAAGAAATTGCGCGAGGAAGGCGTCTCATACTACGTCGCAAAGAAGACCCTCATCGGACGCGCGCTCGATGCACATGGTGTGACCGGCACAAAGCCGGAGATGCCCGGTGAGCTCGCTATTGTGTGGGCCAAGGATGCCGTCGCCGCCCCCAAGGGCATTGCGGACTTCGCCAAGACGCGCAAGGAGAAACTCACGCTCGTCGGAGGAATTTATGCGGGTGCATACATGTCGAAGGAGGACATCACCGCACTTGCGGCGATCCCGTCCATGCAGGGCCTGCGCGGTATGTTCGTCGGACTCTTGTCCAATTCGATCGGTGGTGTCGTTCGTGTGATCGACGCGAAGGCGAAGCAGATGGAAGGTGCAGCAGCGTAATGCAGTTGCCAGTTTCTAGTTGCCAGTTTCCAGACAAATACGCCCTGTATTTTCCTGGAAACTGGTCACTGGCAACTGGAAACTTGTTTACCAGCGGCAAGAAATAATTAAAATTCATAAAAGTAAAAAATGGAAACAGAAATAAAAAACACGGTTGAGGTTCCGGCAAAGTTCAAGGACGTTGTCGCCGGAGTGGAGAAGTTGACGCTCATCGAGCTCCACGAGCTCGTGAAGTTGCTCGAGGAGAAGTGGGGCGTGTCGGCGGCCGCGGCGGTCGCAGTCGCGGGTCCGGCCGCGGCCGCGGCCGAGGAGAAGACCTCCTTTGACGTTGAGCTCGCGGCGGGTGGCGCAACG
>OBEQ012623915.1_pt1 | contig 10335 bp, 14 predicted proteins | sample 1670901 | NCBI WGS metagenome assembly OBEQ01 (sample SAMEA104232315, study PRJEB22302) | groundwater metagenome | biome: forest; feature: aquifer; material: groundwater | place: USA | collected 2011-08-07 | depth 5.4 m | reverse complement strand
CGATGGCGCATTTCACGACCAAAAAAGCAAGAGTTGGAAAAGATGCCACGATGAACTGGCTTGATTGCAGCCTTGGCGCAAGTGTGACACTTTCCAATGTCCTAACCGATCTTGAACAGAAAGGGGCAAGGGCAAACAATGTGGGCATGTTCTTTGGTGACAAAACGCAGCAGTTCGATGCGCATTACAGTGCAGTGCATAAGGCTGCGAACACGACAAGCGACATGCTGACAAAAGGCGTGTTGCGAGACAAGGCAAAAGCCATCTATCGAGGCCTCATCCACATCCAGCGAGAGGCGCCAAAGTCAGTAGGTATCCAAAAAGCTGACACGCTGCTCCTTAATTCTGGAACAGAAGCAGACGCAGTCCCTTCTCTTGAGATTGACAATAGTGACGTGAAGTGCAACCATGGAAGTTCAGTCGGACAGATCGACAAGGAAAAGATGTTTTATCTCTTTAGCAGGGGCCTAAGTGAAGAAGAGGCGATGCGCCAGGTTGTTCGGGGATTTTTCGAGCCGCTTGCCATAAAGATTGCAGATGAGCGTCTGCGAGAAGAACTGCGAAAACTTATCGAGGTCAAGTTGCAATGACGATCCAAACAGCAGTCCAGGCAGTTTCACATCATGCAGGGAGAATTAATACGCAGGATATACAGAACATCCAAAATATCAGAAGTGATTTTCCGATACTTGCCAGAAAGATCCACGGCAAAGCTCTTGTCTATCTTGACAGCGCAGCAACAGCGCAAAAGCCAAGGCAGGTGATTGAGACAGAAAAAGAGTTCTATGAACAGCACAATGCAAACATCCATCGCGGTGTGTACAAGCTTAGTGAGGAAGCAACGATTGCATACGAATCTGCACACGACACTGTTGCAGAGTTCATCAATGCTGCACCGCAAGAGATCATCTTTACCCGCAATACAACTGAATCAATCAATCTTGTATCCTATGCCTGGGGCCTGGAGAATCTCAGGAAAGGCGATGAGATTGTGCTTACACAGCTTGAACACCATAGTAATATTGTTCCGTGGCAGCAGATCGCAAAGAAGACTCACGCTGTTGTGAAATTCATCCCAATACAGAAGAATGGAACGCTTGACATGGATGCTGCTGCAAAAATGATCAGTGAAAAAACAAGGATGGTTGCAGCAGGACATGTCTCAAATGCACTTGGCACAGTAAACGATATCAAAGCATTGGCAAAACTCGCGCACGCACAGGGCGCATTGTTCCTTAGCGACGCTGCGCAGGCTGTCCCCCATTTCCCTGTTGATGTGAAAGCGCTTGATGTTGATTTCATGGCGTTTTCAGGCCATAAGATGCTTGCTCCAACCGGAATTGGCGTGCTCTATGGCAGGAAAAAGATACTCGAAATGATGCAGCCATTCCTCTCAGGCGGCGATATGATCCGCGAAGTTGCGTTTGAAAAGACAACATTCAATGACCTGCCATGGAAATTCGAAGCAGGCACATCGAATATCGCAGGCGGCATAGGATTGGGCGCTGCTGTAGATTATCTAAACCAGGTGGGTATGGAAAAGATTCATAACCATGTGATGCAGCTCACAGCGTATGCTTACAGTGAATTGCAAAAAGATCCTGACATCACGTTGTATGGCCCTGAATTAAGCAAACGTTCTGGTATCATCTCATTTAATCTCAAAGGCGTGCATCCGCATGATCTTGCGCAAGTGCTTGATCACGAAGGCATAGCGATTAGGGGTGGGCATCACTGCGCAATGCCTTTGATGGATTTGTTAGGCATCTCATCAACATCACGGGCAAGTTTTTATCTTTACAACACGATGCAAGAAGTTGACGCGTTCATTACCGCAGTGCAGAAAGCAAAGAAGGTGTTCAGCAGATGACTGAGATTGACAGGAAAACACTAGACGGCCTTAGCGCAACAGGCGATGCGCTTGCTGATGAACTGTATCGTGAACATATCCTTGAGCATTACAAGCACCCGCATAATCACGGCAGACTGGAACAGTTTGATATCGACCATAAGGAATTCAATCCCCTCTGCGGTGATGAGATCGAGATGTTCGTCAAGTTCGACAAGAACAAGAAAGTGGAAAAGATAGGTTTTGTAGGCAAAGGCTGCGCGATTAGCCAGTCCAGCGCTTCAATGCTAACTGACGAAGCACAGGGCAAAACTATCGAAGAACTCCAACACCTGCCAAAAGAAAAGGTTTTTGAATTGCTGCAGATCCCTATCAATCCTGTGCGGGTCAAGTGTGCCTTACTCTCCTGGGTGGCATTGAACAGGGGCGTGTTGCTCTATAACGGCGGATATGATTTTCATAAAGCAGAACAACGGTGAAAAACTATGGCAGACTTAGAAATCAGGGATTTACACGTCAGCATCGATGGCAATGAAATTTTGAAAGGCATAACTCTTAATGTCAACAAGGGAGAGATCCATGCGATCATGGGGCCAAATGGTTCTGGGAAAAGTACACTCGCTTATGCGATCATGGGGCATCCCAAATATGTCGTGACCAAAGGAAGCATACTCTTTGAAGGAAAGGATCTGACTGCAGCAAAACCTAATGAGCGCGCAAGAGCAGGACTGTTTTTGTCGTTCCAATATCCTGCAGAGATTGGCGGTGTTACTGTCTCAAACTTTTTGCGTGTCGCTCTCAACTCCATTCGGGGAAAGGGAAATGAACTGCCTGTGGCAGAATTCATCAGGAAACTGCGCGAGGATATGGCAATGCTTAAGATGGAAGAAAGCTTTACAAAACGCTATCTCAATGAGGGCTTTTCTGGCGGAGAGAAAAAGCGCGCAGAGATCCTGCAGCTTGCGATGCTGCAGCCTAAGATGGCACTGCTTGATGAAACAGATTCTGGGCTTGATATCGATGCGCTCAAAATTGTCAGTGAAGGCATCAATACAGTCAAGGGAAAGAATCCTGACATGGGGGTATTGCTCATTACCCATTACCAGAGGATTCTGAATTACATCAAGCCGGATTTTGTCCATGTGCTGGCCAAAGGCAGGATCATCAAGTCTGGAGGGAAAGATCTCTCCCAAAAGCTAGAGGCAGAAGGCTATGGCTGGGTGCTCAAGGAGGCAAACATTCAAATAGAGGAGAGTACATTGAATTGATACGCTGGTGATGATCATGTGTGAAGTATGCGGTTGTGTGACGTGCGAACTGTGCGGCAGAGTGCCTGCGCGGTGCAGATGCAAGCTATAAGAGGTGGATGCCATGTGCGGAACATGCGGATGCAGGGAAAAGAAAAAGAAATGAATGGAGTAAACTAGTTTAAAGTGATTGAACATGGAACAAGCAAATACTACAGCGGAAATTCCTGCCGATGGCCAGATAGTAAACCTTGTGCCAAAAGCAGTGCAAAAAGTCAAATCAATGCTTGAAGCTGAGGGAAAACAAGGCACTCATGGCCTTCGCATTTCAGTGCTGCCAGGCGGATGCGCTGGCTTTATGTATTATTTTAATCTGGTAAATGACCCAAAGCCGACAGAAGTTGTGCAGGAACTTGATGGTATCAAGATCTACATCGACACCGGTGCAATCCCTTTGATCAAAGGCGCAAAGATAGAATACATTGACGCTTTACAGGGCGCTGGATTCAAGGTCATCAATCCCAACGCGACATCAGAATGCGGATGCGGGAAGAGTTTTGGGTGATTGCTCTTTCACAACGGCTTTTGGAAAACAAGAAGCTCACCGTTCTTCATGCTTGGCATACCAAGAACATTTGCATAACCTCGTATTCTCTCACCGAGCAATGCAAATCCTGCCTTGCTAATATTCGCATCACTGAAAAAACAAGATTCTGTTGTCGTACCGATGATATTGTATCCGCCTTTTTTAGTGAGCCTGTACAATGCTTGCAACATCTCCGGTTATGATGCAAAACGATTAATCTCATTATGCCCAAAAATACCCACGTCGTCCTTATCTATACCACTTACCTCAAATACACCATGAGAGATGACAAGGGTATACCGCTCATTATGATCGAGCACCATGAAATCTTCAACAGTAACCCACGGTTTCTGTACAGAATTATCATCCAAACGTACAGTGTGATATTGTGCACCATGACTTGTAAAGAATCTTTGCATGTTGTTAAGATCAGTCCCACCAATCTCTAATACCGCTTTACCGGCAATATCCTCTAAGCCATCAACGTACCGCAGAAAAAACGGCATAGGGTAATCTGCTGCAGGATCTAACAGCACTACTTCAAGGTCAATGGGACTTGGACGAAGTGTGATTAACATATTTACCACTGTTAAGTAAATATTTATAAAGTTATCTCCGTAAAGACTGGTGTGCATATATTTATAATCAAAATGTGTATCGAAACATCATGTCCAAAATCCGCGAGCTCAAGCAGGAAATGCAGGTTATTGAAGTCAAACCAGATACAAGGCTTGCTTCGGATATATCTGAGAAAGCGAGTCAGGGAGAGATTGAACAGAGTGTCATGAGCATTGTGAAAACGCAGCACCACCACGCTGATGGCAGTGGTGTTCATCTTGAGGTTGTGCATCAGGAAGAGCAGGAATTCCAGCGAAAGATGGCAAAGGGGCAAAGTCCAACGCAGCAGCGAAACCTCGATTCTGTTATCCAGGAGAACCTTCCAAAGGAAAAGCAAACTGAGGAAGAAGAGCGGCGAAAGTCTTCCATTCACCAGGGGCAGTGGAGCAGCAACTATAAGGCAGGAGAATCAGGAGGGATGGGTGCTTCGTATCAGTCAAAAGGTGGTGGGGGAGCAGGTGTTGATGTGCAATGCAACTGCGGCCAGGAATTTCATTTTGGCGGAGCACAAGCGCAACAATTGCAGTCTACTGCCGAAAAGATGGATGCGCAGAAAATGAAATACACTTCTGGTGGAGGGGGCGCAGGAACTGGAGATTCTACGCGGCAGCAGTACGCTGCGGGAGGAGGCACGCGGCAGACCTATGACTCCGGTTCAGATGACGGATGGAATTCGGATTATAGACGATAGGCTCGGAAATAAACGCCTCAGAGGTATTTAAGTAATCTTTATATATAACTATAGCTATAGTGCTAGTTATGGTAACAACAATCCAAATTTCAGAAACGACAAAGCAACTGCTTGTTATGCTCAAGGAGAAGGAACACACCGATACCTATGATGAACTTATACGGCGTCTTGTACATGAGCATCACCCTATTCCCACATCAATGTTTGGATCTATACCTGGCTGGAAGTGGAACAAAAAGACTGATAGGGCAAAAACACACGATGAGCTATGATTATGTATTGGATAGTTCTGCTTGGATTGAATATTTTAGTGGAACAAAAAAAGGTGAAGAGGTTCAAAGGCTTATTGAAGATAAACGTATAGCTACTTCTATTCTGGCCATTGCAGAAGTTGCGGATAAACTACTAAGAAGCAAGATCACCATTGAGGAGAAAATTGCATTCATCCATACCAGCGCAGTGGTACTGCCAGTTACCATGGGTATTTCAGTTCTTGCAGCACAATTCAAGAATTCTATCCGTGAACATAATCAAAAGTTCAGTCTTATCGATGGTATACACTTAGCCACGGCTCAGCAGCACCATGCTATTTTTCTGACCACTGATAACGATTTTAAGGGAATAGAAAATGTCAGGCTTATTTAAATCCATTCAGTATATCAAAAATAAACCTATTTCTGGCTGTAAGGGTCAATAATTTTTACGACCTGGGAACCTCTAGTTTGAGGATTAACGCCTAGTGCAGCAGCCATCACTTTTGATACAGGTTCTTCTGCCGTTGGTGTCGGAACACGCATTTCCCTTAAAGTAACTGTCAAAAGAAGGATTTTCTCAAATTTTGAGGCCATTAACTCTCTACTTTGTTGTCAAAACCAGGCAATAACTTGATTTTTGTGGAAAAAGAAGCAGAAATCTTAGCTTCTATCAAACGCTGTTTTTCAGTGAAATAATTGAGAAACTGTCAAACTTGGGATATAACAGATTCCTAAGATTTTCATACGCTCGTTGACGTTCATAGTTTCCAAATACACTTATCCCTAATCTTCCTGCTTCTTGTTCATTGCGAGGAGGAAGGAAACCACGTTCTAGATAGAGCATCCCATCGATGCCACCTTCAACAAGTAAGGGGTGCGTCTGTTCAAGCGCAATAAGTTCACCGGGGTAATGGCTGCCCTTAGGGATCATGCCTCTTTGCTCCAAGCCCAGTACAAAGCGATCAAAAGTTGGCCCTATGTTGCTTCGTAGCGAAGTAAGTCTTTGTGTGAGTGAACCCAGATGAAGCGGTTCTTCTCCTGAAAGTTTTAATTCAATTCCCGATGGAAAATGAAGGTCTTGTGCTACTTGGTGTGAAGTTTTTCCCTGACTAAATGCTAGTCGAACATAGTTATACGCATCGTAAAGTTGCATTGTTTATCCTATGGGGGGTTAATTTCCCCTAATTGCGTATTTGCTATCTATGTGATATCTTCTATTTAAACCTTTTTATATTTGTATCTTATAAGTGGTAACAAAATGAAAAGCTTTATATACTCATTGTGCCCTATAGGAACTGGTTATAACTATGGGCCTAAAGAAAGGAATAGCAGTGGGTGCATTAGGGGCATCTCTTCTCTTCGGAGCAGGATTAGCCACGTGGAACTATGTCAACAGGCATAACTCTTCGTATCTTAGCAAGATATATTCGCATTTATTCAGTTCTGCTGCGAGAAAATCAGTTTCTGGCAATACCTTAAGTCATGTTGACTATAAGGATCTGAGTTTAGAACAGATAGCCTCAGAACTTATCATTACCAACATTGATGGTGTTAGAAGTGATAGCCTTGCTGCAGGATTTGGTTATATCACATGTGATTACGCAACAGTGTTCACCCTTGCGAACAAGGGGCTTGTGCATACTGATACAAGCGTTAGTGAGATCATTGCTGCTACAAAAAGTGCGCGCATCGGTGGGATTCCTCCTTTTATCGGCGACGAAGGTGAAGGTGGTAAAGTCATACGGCTTGATATCGGTCTTCCTCCTGCTGAACTGCTCGGACAATATTATGAAGGATCCATGCTGCATGATCAATCTCTCCTGCTTCGGGAAAAATACTCCTCACTGCTTGATGCGCATGGTAATATCCCTGCGACTAAGGATACGCGCGGGAAAAATATCCAGCGCTTGTATGAACAAGCTGCAGCAAGACTGCGCAACCACCAGATTGATTTTGTCTTCGCACCTGTGTTGGATATCGTACATAATCCACAAGGAAATGAAAACGCTCTTGATCAGGCAGATAGGGCCTATAGCACAAACCCCGATACTGTTACAAAACTCGCTTCACTTTACATCGATGCTTTGCATGGACAGGGCATTAAATCTATCGGGAAACATTGGGTTGGTGCGGGCCTTATGAACGGTTGTGATCCACACAATGGATTATGCGCGGTCGATAAGATACCTAATGATAAAATGCAACGGGCAAAAAAACCTTTCAGGCAACTTGGTCGTAACTTGGACGGTATCATGCTTACGCACCTTATTGATCCAAAACATGGCGCTCCGTTCTCCTTTTCAGCAGATACCTATTCGGAATTACGAACTATAGTAGGTGACGGTCTTCTTATCACTGATGACCTTATGATGGGTGGAGTTCAGACGTGGTATCAAAAGCAAGATGGTAATCGATGGTTTATTGCAGCTGCACTAGACGCGCTTGCTGCAGGTGCTGATGCGGTTATTCTTAAGGATCAGGACAAGGCACTAGAAGTCAAACAGGCAATTATGGCACAAATGCGCGCGGATCCTCATTTTCTTAGGTATGTCGAAGAAAAGTTCAGGAGATTGATGGCGTTCAAGAATGTAGAGATAACTGGCAATCGGGAAAGAGAAAGCATCGAAACACTTGCTGGCGGCGCATCAATTGATCATCAAAAATGGTATAAGGCGCAAGTTAGGGGCGGAGATACCTTTTTGCAGATTCTTTCACTGGAAGATACAACCTTGGTTGCACCGGACGCGCGAGGGAATCTTTTCATCAATGATCCAGCAAGATACAGGCAACTTCGCGATGATTTCACAGCGGTGAATGGTGTTTCACCGCAAAGGCTAAAAGCAGGACGTTCCTATCTTTTCCCTGACCTGAATGGAGACGGTATTGTCTCGCATGCACAAGTAAATAGAAGCTCAGCGCCAGTGCCACTGTATACCCATACTGCTCAACTGCGCGTACGTATGCCGCGCCATGCAAACTTCTATTGGTATCTCGCTGGTGAACTGGGTAACAATAGGATATGCAGTGATGATGGCACCATCAAACCAATTCGAGAAGGACCGCTGAACGGATATTATGCAGGATTTAAGCTTGACAATCCAGGTGTTACGAGCCTAACACAACTTTTTGCCAGGCAGCGTTATACCTTTAGAGATTACAATGGCAATGGAAGGATAGACTTTGCAAAGCCTTCATGCAGGTAATGTACAATGGTCCAACCTGCTGTATCTTGGATGCGAAGAAATTGGAAACGCGCTGTACTAGGTACTGTACTTAGCGGAACACTTTTGGGATATTTTGCACTTACGTTACCAGTTATACCCTACATGATTACAGATCTTAAAGAAAAACAGCGCACTGCGCAAGATGATGCCCTTGAGCACATCAAGACGCTCTGGGGATTTTTGGTGTGGTTCCCTAAGAACAAGGTACGTGATCTGTTAGGTGGAGATCGTGAGCAGAAGTTGTTCATCGTCAACAAAGCAAAGCAGCGCATATTCATATACGATGCAGACAAGAATCTTGAACTCATAATTCCGACGAGTACTGGCCGTCACCAAGGCACAAAAACAGAGTATGAACAAAAGGTGACACCTCCAGGTCAATATATCGCTGTTCGTAGATTCAACCAAAAAGACCTGCGAACATGGTTCGGACATAAGAAAGCCCCTGAATACGGAAATGGAATGCTTCTTTTTTTAGGACATTGGTTTCCAAACATCGCTGTTCATGGAACATTGCCTGAATGGGAGAAATATCTGGGTCATGAACGAAGCCTTGGATGCCCGCGAGTCGGCAGAGCAGCGATGGGCTATCTGCTTGATCACGCTGCCATAGGTACGAAGATGGTCGTGCACGAATACGCAATACTTCCTTTGGAGGTACAACCGATGTTTAGTTTCACAGACTACGCGCGACAGGAAGGTTTGACATCAACTGCTCAATTGGAGAAAGCAAAGCGATTTTTTTTAGACAACAATCCACACGCTAGATCATTGGACAATCTAGTCACAGGAGCTCCCTACTTTTTCAAGGATTACAATGGGGATGGTCGCATTGGGAACTGAACCAACGAAAAGACAGAGATGGAAGCGACGTGTGGTCGGTTTGGGTCTTGTGAGCACGCTTGCGATACCGTTGGTGGATAGGATTGGTCTTTACATTGAGCACAAAGATGTTTTAACTAGTGGTTATGATACATCAAATGTCATGATCGCTCCTGATTCTCCTTTTGAAAGAAGCACACTCGATCAGCTAATCCAAGGTAAAGATATCATCCCAGGACTTCCTGAACAAGGCGCCATGTGCGCAAAGACCATGCGGGCTCTTGTCAATACATTATATGGCGAATCCTTCTTTAAGTTCCATAGGCTCTCTTCGAAGACAGTTTACAATATTGCTGGCAAAATTACTGGCAAAAAAACGTTGGAAGCAGATGCATTCGGCATCTATGGAGACGCATGGGAGATGTTCCAGCATATCCAAGAGAAAGGCGGGCAGTTGCTCTATTTTACAGGGGATCCAATCGGCGATAAGGTCCAGAGCAACCAAGTTGTGATGGATCAAACAAAAGCTGGAGACATCATCGGATTTTATTATCCTGATAGCCAATTCAACACTGTTGCAAAGCAGGCAGGGCCAGGATTCACCCACATGGGCCTTGTCATCGGACACGTGAAAAAAGAATACGCAAGCGGATCCACTATAGATGTCCCGGTGATTGCTCACCTCTTCCATTCGGATATGTATTTCACTGCGAGGGATGAATCTTCATTCAATCGCTGGCGAAAACATAAACTCGCATCATTGTATAAAGTTCCAGACAGCACTATACCCGCACTTCGTGTCGAGGCATTTGATACGATTTATGATCACTTAGTGTTCAATGGGTATGTCATACCACGTTCGATAAGCCAGCAACGAACAGAACCAGAATACATGTTAGGAGATCAACTTCTGTACGTCAAGGCAGTCTTGCGGCCGAATTATTTGAAAGGCAAGTAATTTTTTATCACTCCATCGGCCGCGTAGAAATCCTCTGAAACTGCGCTTGTGCGAAATTGCCAGAGCATCTTGTTTCACAGAATTGT
>OBEQ012677099.1_pt1 | contig 10336 bp, 10 predicted proteins | sample 1670901 | NCBI WGS metagenome assembly OBEQ01 (sample SAMEA104232315, study PRJEB22302) | groundwater metagenome | biome: forest; feature: aquifer; material: groundwater | place: USA | collected 2011-08-07 | depth 5.4 m | reverse complement strand
TCTAAATCATGGGGGTAAAGTCCAAGAAGAGTATTATTGGTTTCATTAAAAAAATCTATAAAATTTTCAAGTTCAAAGTCAAAAAACAAATCTCCTAAAACAACTAAAACATCCTCTTGTATCTCATACTTATCTATTACATAATGTAAATCTCCAATTCCACCTCTCCTAGTTTCATTTGAAAAAGTCTTATTATCTATTATGTGAACTTTATCTTTTTCTTCTAGAAATTTATGCCATTCTTCAAACTTTGGAAAAAACTTTGAATTTGAAATAATGAATATCTCATTAATGCCTTTATTTTTTTTTATTTTTTCTAGAATATGATTAAGTAAGGGTTTTCCTTTAATGTCTAAGAGAGCTTTAGGATTTTCTAAAGTTAAAGGATGTAACCTAGTAGCATAACCAGCGCAAAGAATAATTGCTTTCATTTTATCTATTTAATCTGAAATAAGTTTTCATTATTGCCCAATCAGTTTGGCCATCAAATATATCTTTTGAAGGATCCATTACGTACTTGAATGCTTCTTCCAATTTCATTTTTTCTAATTTGATTCTTTCTGTACTGTCCAGATGTGTTTTTGTAAATTTAATTCCAGATGCTAAATAGATCTCTTGAGGGCAATTGACTACGCCTGGAATTGGTCTGAAAGATCCTAAATAAGCATAATTATCTGCAATAATTCCTAATTCCTCTGTTAATTCTCTAATTGCTGTATCTCTCGGTGTTCCATCAAATTTTTCAATTCCTCCACCTGGTGCAAAAAGTCTTTCAACTCCTCCAGCGTAGGCGAATGTTTTTGCAAGATAAATAAAATCGTTATTGTCTATTGGTAAAACTGATGCTCCTAATTTAGGTTCGGCCCATTCATATATACCTTCTTTTCCATTTGGTTGTATAACTTTATCTATATGTAGCTTTAGTCCGTATTTTCCAGTAAATGTTTTTCTTGATAGAACCTTCCATAATCCTCTCTCCTGAGGAAAATTTTCTGTTGAATCAACAAATAAATTGGCCATAATAAATTCGGAGTCTTTGGCTTTAAATAGATTATGATAAAACATTATTAGCTATTATATTATATTTATGATAAATTAATGATATAAATGTTTAAAAAAGATCATTATTCGGTAGTAATATGAAAGGTATGTTTTCAATGTGGTCTTTTTTTGGTTTGACATTGTGGATTGATATAGGAACTCATGTTTTCAAAAGGAAAAAGAATAGAAAAATTGATCCGTATAATCCTGTTAGAGAAGTTTCTGTTTTAATTCCTATACATAAAGAGCCAATTGGATATATTAAACAGACAATTGATGCTCTTTATTATGACCGTTATCCTTTAAAGAATGTAATTATCTGCGGTGATAAAATGTCTGCTAATGGTAGAGATATTGTTAAAAGAATGATGGGGGAATATAATAATTTGATATATCTAGAATCTCCACATCAATCTAAAGCTAAGAAAATAAATTACGCTGTTAATGAATTGAAAGATGCTTTGGGAGAGTTTGTTTATTTAAGAGATTGTAGAGTTTATGGATATTATGATTGTATAGAAAAAATGGTAAGTTATTTTAGTGATGATAATGTTGCTGCAGTAACTTCATATGGAAGAGTAAATACTCCTAAGAACTTTTTATCAAGATGTTTTTTTTATGGAAAATCGTGGGTAAATGATATGGGAAGATTTAGGAAGAATGCTCAAGAAAAAAGAAAAGCTATATTTGTTATTTGTGGAGCATCAACTCTTTTTAGAACAGAGGTTATAAGAAAAGTTCCTATTCCTGGAAGGACAAAAACAGAGGATGCTCATTATACTTGGATTTTACAGAGAAAGGGATATGAAATAAGAGTTGCAGATGATGCAACAGTGGCTGCTCCTGAAGTTGATGGAGAGACTTTATTTGATGGTATAAAAGCGCAGATAAAACAATCGTATAGATGGAGTGTTGGAACAACTCAGACCATGTATGTTGAAGGAAGAGGATTGTTTAAGAATAAGAGACTTGCTTATACAACTATTGTTCCTGGATTTTTCGAGGCGGTTAGCTATGCTGTTCCTTTAGTTTTAATTCCTTTATTACTTTATATTATTCCATTCTATGCAATGGGATTTTTAATAGGAGATACAATATTTTCTTTATTAGCAACTTTGATTATAATGCCTAAGAAATTTGGAAAGACGGTTCTTCATTATCCTCAAATAATGTTTTTTAAATATATTAATGCTTTGGTTTTTTTTGCAGCCTTAAGTGTTGTAACGACACAAGCCGTTACGGGAAAGAGTGATAAATGGTCTAATGAATGGATTTCTCCTGATACTGGAGCCATTGGTATGAGTTCTATAGGAAATGAGATGTAAAGATTATATTCTAGAATTATAATTATGTAATTGGACTAGAGTAATTAAAATTTCTGATATAAATTTATAAACAATATTTGCTATAGAAAATAAGATTTATAGACGATAAAATGAAAAAATTGTATCTTTTAATGGTAAGTATTTTATTAGTGTTGATCTTAATTTTAGCTGTAATTGTTAGTGCTCCAGCAAAAAAAACTTGTGGAAATAATGTGATTGAAGTTGAAGAACAATGTGATGGAAATTCTAGAGCTTGTACTATAAATGGTTATACTGGAACACAAACATGTAATTCTCAATGTAATGGCTTTGGTTCATGTACAACTACTCAGTATTGTGGTGATGGAATAAAACAAGGAAATGAACAATGCGATGATGGAAATACAAATAATTATGATGCTTGTTCAAATTTGTGTAAAATTCAAACAATAAAATGTTATACTAATTCAGATTGTGGCTCGACAACAACTTCTAGTAATTTCTGTTCAGGAAATAATGTTACAAAGAATGTAACAACATATACTTGTAATAATCCCGGAACTACAAGTAGTAGTTGTTCTAGTAGTGTAAGTCAACAAAATGTACAAACTTGTAGTTATCAATGTTCTAACGGAGCTTGTATAACTCAATCTTCAGTTTGTGGAAATGGTATATTAGAAACTGGAGAACAATGCGATGATGGAAATTTAGTGAATGGAGATGGATGTAGTTCAAGTTGTGTTATAGAATTTAATAGTACAAATGGTATTGTAACAAACATCTGGCTCGATAACGAAAGCAAATTGGATAAGTTCAGACAAAGAAATATAAAATATTTAATTGTTGATGTTGGAGGAATTGATAGTACTGGAAAATTTACAGCAACTTCTGCAGATTTAAATTACTTTTTAAATTTCGAAAAAAATTACGAAAGTAAGTATAATTATCATTTTGTTCTTCTTCCATATAGTGAGATTTATACTTATAATTATAATATAAATCAAACTGGATTTAAAGAAAATTTAGTTAATGGTTATGTGAATCTCGATAGTATGGGGTTTAATGGCGCTTTTGTTGATATAGAGCCAGCCAGATTTGATCAAAGAGCAGATTATATTAATTTTCTTCAGAAATTGGATACGGCAATGGGAAGTAAACCTATAATGGTTTATTCAGGAGACGTAAATAATGATAATACTAATGAGTGGGAATGGTCGCCAGGATTTTATAATCAAACTAGCCCATATGTAGATGTTTTTTCAATTCCTATTTATGATACAGGAATTACAGATACAACAACATACATTAATTATGCTAAAAACCAAATTTCTCAAATTAATTCACTTAATATAAATAGTAAAGTATTAATTGCAGTTCCAACACATAAACCAAGTCCTGAAACTCTTGTTAATGCTTTGTATGCTTATAATTCAACAATAAAGAGCAGTAAGATAATCGGAGTTGATGTATTTGCAGAATGGACAACTGATGATAGTGAATGGACAACTTATGATAAGTATTTTCCTCATTGATTTTGATAATATTGGTATTATAAATCTTATCGATAGTGTGCAATATCATGATTTGGGGCTTATGTCATTTAGCTATTGATGTTGTTTGTTATGTCAGAAATGAAAACTGCATCATTTATGATGCAGTAATAAATTTTACTGTTTCCATTTCTGATCATCCTAAAAACAAGTGCCTATTACAAACCCACACTTTTAATTGATGGCACATTGTTTTTTTGATTTATGAGATTTGTTTGAGCCGCTTGTTAAATTGGACATTACCGATATAGAAATAAAATAGTTACAAATAGGTATCTAAGCAAGATTAGCTAACAAAGAGGTTTTGATAACTTTGTGAGTTGTCTATAATAAAACATAGATTATCGTTATCTTTTCTAATTTTTGTTATAATTTTCCCTTTTTCTATATGGTTTATCAATTCCTTTAAATCCATTTTTTCTCTAAAGTCTATTTTCATATTTTTACATAGATTTTTGAATTCTTCTTCTTTATATGAATAGGCAAAAGTTCCAATAGTATGTGGTCTTCCAACATATCTCTTTGCTGTTTCTAAAGTTCTAATATCTCTATCGGAAGAGTAAAAAGCAAATATACCAACTATTCTTTCTGATCTAATCCATGGACCTCTACCAAAAGCAACTTCTTCATAATTTAATTGATCCATTTCTTCAAAAAAAGATAATGCTCCATACCATTCTAATTCATTAGTATCTATATTTATTGTCATGATTTTTTATGAATTGAAATTATTTATAAAGACATTGATTATTTGAAATATATATTACAAACTCTTTATTGCTTTTATTATAGTATTAACTTCTTTGTCTTTTAATGCTGGATATATATAACACTTTATAAGAAAGGTTAAAAATGAATTTTGTCCATGTTTTTTATAAGAAACAAAAATTATTCGGTTAAGTTTTATTAAAATGGGAATTGAAATTGTAAGTTTAACAAGAGAATATGCAGAAAAAAATGCTGATGAAATTTTAAAATTAGATGTTAATTGGACAGAAATAGGTGATAAAGCTTGGGATATAAATGATTTGTTTAAAGAACTTCCGAATAAATGGGATTTAAGTCATGTTGCACTTTATGATGGAAATCATGTTGGCTATCAAATTGGATGTTTATGTGAAACTGAAGGACATTTAGGAAAAGTATATTTGAAGAAAATATTAGTTGATAGAAGTATAAGAAATATGGGAATAGGAAAAGGGCTTATTACAAATTTTTTAGAAAAAAGTGATTATATGGGAATTGAAAGAGTAAGATTTAGAGTAAGAACTGATAATCCCGCAGTTTCATTTTACGATAAATATAAATTTAATAAGGAAGATGGAATTGATAGAACAAGAATAGATGGAGTTGAAAGTTATTTTTATGATACTCCTATAAGCGAGGTTTTGAAAAGATTGAAAAATGCTCATCAAACGGTCTAGTCATTATCCATCTTTAATTGATGCGGAAAAAGTAGCTGATCAAGTTATCAACGGAGAACATAAGACTTCTGAAAGAACTAAAGAGTTTGAAGATAAAATTTGTCAGTATATTGGGGGAGTTTATGCAAAAGCAACTAATTCAGGAACAAATGCATTACATTTAGCGCTTTTATCTTTGAATGTGAAAGAGAATCATGAAGTTATAATTCCTACTTTTGTTTGTCAAGCTTTAATGAATGCTGTAAATTATACTAGAGCTAAACCGGTTTTTGCAGATATTGGTGATAATTTTAATATCTCAGCTGAAACAATTAGAAAAAAAATAAATAGAAAGACAAAGGCTATTGTAGTTCCCCATATGTTTGGAGTTCCAGCAGAATTAGATGAAATAAAAGAATTAGGTATCCCTATAATCGAAGATTGTGCACATAGTTTGGGAGGAAATTACAAAGGCAAGAAATTAGGTTCCATAGGAGATATAAGCATCTTTTCTTTTTATGCAACAAAAATGATATCTACCGGACAAGGAGGAATGGTTTTAACTTCTAATAAAAAGTTAGCTGATAAAGTTAAAGATCTAACAACTTATGATGGAAGGAAAAAGTATAAAGTTGCATATAATTATGATATGTCTGATATAAACGCTTCAATTGGAATTAGTCAATTAGATCAGCTTAATGATTTTTTAAATAGAAGAAGAGAAATTGAAAAAAGATATAATGAGGAATTTATTAATACAAACTTGATATTACCAAAGGTCGTTGAGGGAAGTGTTCCATACAGATATGTTATTAGAACAGAGGATGAGAAAGGCAGAAAGAAATTAGAATCTCTTCTTAAGAAAAAAGAAATATTTGCTGAAAAACCTGTGTTTAAACTACTTCATGATTATATGAAAGAAGATTTGTCATATCCTAATGCTGAGAAAGCTTATTCAACTGCTCTAACAATTCCACTTTATCCGTATTTAACAGAAGAAAATATTAGTTATGTTGTATATAATTTATTAAGAGCTGTTAAGAAGATATAGTTATTTTACGAAGGTGTTTATATATTACTTAAAAGTTGTGAAATTATGGTAAAAACAAAAACTATTGATTTCATCGAGAGAAGAGGTCCTTGGGGAGTCATTGAAAGAAGAAAGGCATATCAAAATAAATTTGGTCTAGCAGTTTTAGAGGATAAAGTGTTGAGACCTGATGGAAAAGAAGGAATTTATGGATGGGTAAAAATAGGAGATGGCGTTAATATTTTACCTATGGATGATGAGAATAATGTTTATCTTGCAAAAGGATTTATGTATCCAATAAATAAAGAAAGTATAGAGGTTTCTAGTGGAGGAATTGATGAGGGAGAAACTCCATTAAAAGCGGCAGAAAGAGAATTAAAAGAAGAATTAGGAATAAAATATAAAACTTTAATTGATGCAGGAATGTTAAGACCGATCACTGGAAAAATTTATACAAATCAGTATTTGTATATCGTAAGGGGTTTAGAGTTTGGAGAAAAAACAGATTATTTTGAAGATTTAAAATTAACAAAAATGCCTTTAACAGATGCTGTAAATAAAGTTATGTCTGGGGAAATTGATGATTGGACTACTGTTGTTTTAATATTAAAAGCTAATGAACTTTTAAGAAGAAGTTAGTTGAAGTTAATTCCAATTGTCTTTTATTTTTTCATAAGATTCTTTAGAACCTATATCAAACCATTTACCTTCAAAATTATAGCTGTAAATGTCTTTTGTCTTTGCCCAATCAATTATCAAAAATCCTGGGCCTTCTTTTGGCTTTTCAGTTTTCATATATTCTTTTATTCTATCAATATCATTTTTAGATAACAAATAGATTCCGATGGAAATTGTGTTAGAATTTTTAGTTGGATATTTATCTTCTATTGGGATGACCTTATTTCCATTATTAACTGAAACTATTCCAAACTTTTGTTTGTCTGAGAAATTATTTATTTTATATGCTCCTATTGTAGTATTATTTTTCTTTTCATAATATTCTACGAACTCTTTTATATTGAAATCAAATAAATTATCTCCTAATAGAAGCAAGATATCATCATTTATTTTTTCTTTTTGTATTGTAAACCATAAATCTCCTATTCCACCTAATCTATCTTCGTTAGATTTTGTTTTATCATTAACTATTATAATTTTTTTATTAGTTTTTAATGAATTTTTCCATTCAACAAAACTTTTATAGAATTTTGAGTTGGTTACAACATAAATTTCATCTATTTCTTTAATTTCCTCTATTTTCTTAACAATATGTGAAATTATAGGTATATTATTTATAGGTAGAAGTGCTTTAGGTTTGTTTAGTGTTAAAGGATAAAGTCTTGTTGCATATCCGGCACATAATATTATTGCTTTCATTTTATAGTTATTTTAAGTTAATTTATTTTTATTTTTTGATAATGTTTAATTTGATTATAAGTTATTGATGATCTTTAGCGTTATTGAGTGTTTATTATTAATGATTTGAGCCGCTTGTGATATTGTGAATTATCAATATTTAGTATCATTTATAGATTTTTAATAACCTTTCTTATTTCAGTATTATAAACAAAGCTCTTAACTCCATCGGGCCTTATGGCTAATTCATCCATTTTTTTAAATTCTAATTTGTCATAGAATGCGACAGCAGGATTATCCGTTCTTACTTTGAATATGACAAGATCTTTTTCTAATTTTAGGCCTTGTTCTAAAAACTTTTTTAACAAGCCCTTTGCGATTCCCATTCCTCTCATGCTTTTATCAACAAGGATTTTGTTTAAGAAAAGTTGATGATAATTTCCTTTTCCATTAAGATGTATTCCATGGCCTATTACATCACATATTGATCCTACCTGATAGCCAACAGGTTTTCCTTCAAATAATGCAATGTTGCTTAAATTCCATTTGCTTGGAAGTTCTAATAATAAATTATCCTTTCCCCAAGGCTGGTCTCCTATTTCTGACCAGTTAGTCTCGAGTTCAAGAATTTTTTTATGATATGCTAAAGCACAATCACGAGTCAATTGGATGTAATTTACTTTATTTTTTTCTGACTGTTCAGGCATTTCATTATAATCATTTAATGGTATTATAAATATTTTTCTCTGTTTTCATTTAAATTCAGTAGGTACAAACATTATATTTAGGAAAAGATGTTTTCTATAATTGTAAGTGTGAAGAACATCTTTCCTTTGCATGCTTTTGTATTTGCTAAGTTAAGAAAACTGTTTCTTATCTTAATTTTGCTTATAAAGAAATAATTATTGAGTTTCTTAGGTGATAAGGTGATGGTGATTAAGGTGATGTATAAAGAGAATAACATTTATGATTTAATAAATGAAAGGAGGTATAAATAGATGAAAAAAGATTTAATTAGTTTAATTTTAATAGGCTTATTAGTTTTATCAGTTATGCCTTTTGTAATGGCGGTTAGTACTGGTACAGGTATATCTCCCATTATTCCTGTAGAGCAATTTGCTCCTAGAGTTTGGATGTGCGATCATAGAGTTGTTCTAGATGATAACACTGAACCTGGAAGAATATCAGGCGGAGGTCAAGAGTTAGTTGAAAGAATAAATAACTATGCTTTCGAAGGTGAAAAGATAAAGTGGACTGTACTTGTTATGGACAAAAATAAAATTGACCAAAACATAGATGTATATGCTACTGTTGGAAGTTCACAGGGAGCAGGTAATGATATTCAATCTAACTGTCAAAGAGTAGGTTATCAAGAGCGTGCATTCAAAAGCTGTAACGCTAGAATAGATGAAGAACATGTAAAATGGAATCCTGATTTAATGGATTTCTTTGAATGTACTTTAACTGTTGAAACGCCTGCATCAATGTTTGGTGAATACTGGATAACTGTAGAAGCTAAAGATGGAGATGGTCTTACAGGAACTATGGCTGAAAATGAGTTTTGGTTCTTGAATCCAATAGTTGGATTAGCAATTGACGGAAACCTAGCATTTAATGATGTTAGACCTGGAACAGATGCTTATTCAAATACAATAAAAGTTGGAAACGATGCTGATGTTGGAAGTGGAGTTATGATGGATATGTTCATATCAGGAACAGATTTCTATGACTCAGCTTCAAGTGGAGCGAGATGCCCATCAACAAATCAACTTAGCTTAAGTGCTTTCAGATATTACGTTACAAACGGAGCGTATAACTCTGCACAAGATCTTAATATCAATACCGGTGGAGGTGTTGTTACAAGAAATACAGATGCAGAAGGTTATACAAATATAGAATACGGAACAAGTTTCAATAACCCATATCCATTCTATGATAATGCTGAAATACTTCAAGTTCAACCTGTTGGACCTTACTACGTTGCAAATGTATTAGCACCCGGCGCTGAAATGGCCTTAACATTCAAGTTAAGTCTACCAGAGCCTTGTAATGGTAACTTCGATACTGGAAGTATATACTTCTGGGGAGAAGCAATTTAGTTAGTTTTATTTTTTTTATTTTTTTATTTTAATATTATTTCCGTTGGGGGATAATATTTATTTTAGTTTTTGTGTCTAGTTTAGTAGAAACTAACAGTATATTTACTGAAATATGTATTTATTTTATGATTATTAGTTGAACAGGTTTGAAAAAGATGTATTTGTATCTTTCTAATGGTAACATATGTATCAAATATTGATTTTGTTTATAAACGGATTTACTATCCATAATTTATGATTAACACAAAAAATGGTAGTTTGTCTAAACTACATAGTAAATCTAGAGCGTTATTATCTGATAGTAAACATTCTAGCCTTAAAAATTACGATAAAAATTATTCTTCACTGATTTCATATTCGTCTAATAAGCCTATTAGATGTTATTAATTGATTGTAAGGGGGTTCTGGAAAATACGATGAAAAATATATTAATGATACTAACATTATCAATGTTAGTGCTATCAGTTGTACCTATGGTACTTGCGGTTAGTACTGGAACAGGGATAACGCCTGACATTACAACAGAAAAATTCGCTCCTAGAGTTTGGATGTG
>OBEQ010970877.1_pt1 | contig 10336 bp, 13 predicted proteins | sample 1670901 | NCBI WGS metagenome assembly OBEQ01 (sample SAMEA104232315, study PRJEB22302) | groundwater metagenome | biome: forest; feature: aquifer; material: groundwater | place: USA | collected 2011-08-07 | depth 5.4 m | reverse complement strand
TTCGATCGACGATGCTCGCTGCGCTGCTGCTTGTCGCAGCCGGCCTGTCCTCCGGGTGCTCGTACAACACGTTCGTGAGCCAGGAAGAGGCGATCAAGACGCAGTGGGCGCAGGTCGAGAACCAGCTGCAGCGGCGCAACGATCTCATCCCGAATCTCGTGGAGACGACGAAGGGGATCGCGCAGCAGGAAAAAGACGTCTTCGGCCAGATTGCCGAATCGCGCGCGCGGCTCGCCGGCGCCAGGACGCCCGAGGAGACGATCCAGGCGGCCAACCAGCAGAGCGCGGCGCTCGCACGCCTGCTCGTAGTCGTCGAGAACTACCCGCAGCTGCGCTCGAGCGAGAGCTTCGGCCGGCTGATGGATGAACTGTCGGGAACGGAGAACCGGATCGCGGTGGAGCGCATGCGCTACAACGAGCGCGTGCAGGAGTACAACACCAAGCGACGCCAGTTCCCCTCGAACGTCACGGCAGGCCTCTTCGGCTTCAAGGAACACCCGCTGTTCGACGCCCCGAAGGCGGCCGAGCAGGTGCCCAAGGTCAACTTCGGGCGCGGAACGAACTGAGCATGGCGATCGCGGATGCGCTCCTCCCCGAATTCGATCGGGAGATGACGACGACTCGCAGACTGCTGGAGCGCGTCCCTGAGGACAAGCTTGCGTGGAAACCTCACACGAAATCATGGTCGCTCGCGGAGCTTGCGACCCACGTCGCGATGCTGCCGAGCTGGGGATCGGCGACGCTGAACCTGTCGGAGATTGATCTGGGCGGTCCCCACAACACCCCGGTGACCTCTCGCGCCGATCTGCTCGCCCGCTTCGATAAGAACGTGGCCGAAACCCGCACGGCGCTCACGGGTAAGACCGACGCCGAGATGATGGCGCTCTGGACGCTCAAGCACAACGGCGAGAAGCTGTTCACGATGCCGAAGACCGCGGTGTGGCGGGCGTTCGTGCTCAATCATCTCGTCCACCATCGCGGTCAGCTGAGCGTCTACCTGCGGCTGAACGACGTGCCGGTCCCGGCGATGTACGGACCGAGCGCGGACGAAGCGCCGAATTTTTGAAGAACGTCCCGGGCCTTCTCGCCGGCCTCATCGCGTTCGTCGTGCTTGCGACGGCCAACGGCGCAGGGTACCGCTACGGCGTCTCCGACCAGGCGGCCTACGTGCCGGCCGTGGTCCGCGCGGAAAATCCGGCTGCGTTTCCGCGCGACGCCACCGTCATCGACACGCAGGGCCAGTTCTTCGTCCTCGATGACGTGCTCGCGGCCATCGGCCGCGCGACCGGTGCGTCCACCGAGGCGCTGTTCTTCGGCGCGTATCTCGTGTCGCTGGTCCTGGTCTGGGCAGGCGTCGTGTTGATTGGCACGCGCCTCTACCCTTCTTCCCTCGGCAGCCTCGGGATGACCCCGAACCAAGTCGAGGGGTCACCGTGGCTCACTGTCGCCCTTGCAGCCGTCATCACGCTGAGGCACAGCATCCCGCGCACGAGCGCGAATTCGCTCGAGCCGTACTTTCACCCGCGTCTGATGGCGTTCGGCATCGGGATGATCGCGATCGCGGCGTTTCTCCGCCGGCGCGACCGGCTCGTGATCGCGCTGGTCGGCCTCTCCGCCGTCTGCCATGTGACGACCGCGCTCTGGTTCGCGATCCTCATCGGCACGGCGCTGGCGGTCGCGGATCCGCGCCGGCGGCGCCTGGCGGGCGCGGGCGCCGGCGTCGCCCTCGTCGTTCTTGCGTGGGCCATCACCGCAGGACCGCTCCACGCGGCGTCCGCGACCATGGACGCGGTGTGGATCGAGGCGCTCGCGGAGAGGGATTTCATCTTCGCGAACGAATGGCCGCTGTGGGTATGGGCCGCGAACCTCGGCTTGCTTGCCGTGCTCTGGTGGGCGCATGCGGCACGCGCGCGCCGCGGCACGGCGACGCCGGAGGATCGCGGCCTCGTGTGGGGCGCGACGGCCCTGGTCGCGATCTTTCTGCTGACGCTGCCCGCGGTGGCGGCCCACGTCGCCGTGGCGGTGCAGTTTCAGTTGTCCCGCGTGTTCTGGGTGGTCGATCTGCTTGTGGCCGTGTACGGCCTTGCGGCGCTCGGCGAATCGATGCCGGGCCGCGGCGTGAAGGTGCTGGCGATCGTCCTCCTCGCCAGCACGGTCGCGCGCGGCACGTACATCATCCAGCGCGAGCGCGCGGAGCGCTCGCTGTTCCAGCTCTCGCTGCCCGACACGCCGTGGACCGACGCGATGCGATGGATCGCGCGCCAGCCGATCGGCACCCACGTCCTGGCGGATCCGGGGCACTCGTGGAAGTACGGCAGCAGCGTGCGGGTGGCGGCGGGACGCGACGTCCTGCTCGAGGACGTCAAGGATTCCGCGATCGCGATGTACAACCGCGACCTTGCCGTGCGCGTCGTCGAGCGCCGCCGCGCGCTCGGCGACTTCGCCGCGCTGACCGCGGAGGGCGCGCGAGCGCTCGCCGCCCGGTACGATCTGAATTACCTCGTCACCGAATCGACGCTCGACCTGCCCGAGGTCTACCGCAACGCGCAGTTCAGGATTTACGCGCTGAAGCCAGCCGGTCCCGCGTCCTGATCCAGAGCTCCGTGATCGCCCCCGGGTGGCGCATCTTCGTGATCCAGACGATCTGCCCCATGTGCGTCGCAGTGTGATGAGACGCATGCAGCAGGATCGACGCAATTGTCGTCATCTTGCCCGTCCGATCGGTCTGCTCCATCAATCGTGAAGGGGCCAGGCGGTTCAGCACCTCGGCCATCATCCCAACGGTCTCATCCCACGCGCGCACGACATCGGCCTTGTCCGGATTACCGCGTGCCGAGAACTCGGCGGAGCGATCGCGCTCGACCGGACGCCCACCGACACCGTAGCCGACGTACAAACGATTCGATCCCGCGAGGTGCAGGAGGATGTTGCCGAGCGCATTGGTCGTCTCGTTCGGACGCCACCACAGATCGTCATCGGTCATGACGTCGAGGCACTCGCGAATCTGCGCGGGGTAGTCGTCAACGAGGCGCGAGCGGAGAACGTGCAGTAGCGTGGAGTCCAGCGTGCGTTCCATGCGAGGGATAATAATGCGAGACTCCAGTTCACGCTTCTGTGTTCGAACTTCTCGGTTCGTGTTCACGTTCGGTTCTGTGTTCGGCGTTCGATGTTCGGCGTTCGACCGTGACACGAGGCAACGAACATGGAACACAGAACAGAGAACCAGGAACCGAACACCGAAAGTGAACGCGAACAAAGAAGCGAGAACCAGGAAGAGTGAACGGCTATATTCCTTCTGAGTACCACCCACGATTCAGGGGCGGCCACAAGCAGACTTTGTACGCCTGGGCGCGGCGCCGCCGCTTCCCGACGCTTCCGTCCCCGGTCGAGCGGTACTTCGACGCGTCGCCGGACGCGCGCGTGCTGGCGCACTGCCATTGGCATCCGCGGCCGGCCGATCATCCGACGCTCCTCGTGCTGCACGGTCTCGAAGGCTCGAGCCTTGCGCACTACATGTGCGGGATCTCCGACAAGGCATGGGCCGCCAGCTGGAACGTCGTCCGGCTCAATCAGCGGAACTGCGGCGGGACCGAACGACTGTCGCGCGGGCTCTATCACTCGGGGCTGACGCACGATCCGCTGTTCGTCATCCGCGAGCTGATCGAGCGCGACGGCGTGACGGCGGTCGCCGCCGCCGGGTATTCGCTGGGTGGCAACCTCGCGCTGAAACTGGCGGGCGAGCTCGGCGATGCGGCTCCGCCGGAGCTGAAGGCGGTCTGCGCCGTGTCGCCAACCATGGACCTGGGCGTGTGCGTCGAGGCGCTCGAGCGCCGATCGAATATCGCGTACGAGTGGAACTTCGTCCGCAATCTGAAAGCGCGCATGCGGAGGAAGGCGGCGGCGTTCCCCGGCGATTACTCCCTCGACGCGCTGGGCCGGGTCTGGACCGTACGGCAGTTCGACGAGGTGTACACCGCGCCCCATCACGGCTTCCGCGACGCGACCGACTACTACTACCGCGCCAGCGCGATACGCGTCATCGATCGCATCCGCGTACCCGCGCTCATCATCGCGGCCGAGGACGATCCCTTCGTGCCGGCGTCGACGTTCCGCGATCCGTCAGTGACAAGCAATCCGAACATCACGCTGGCGATCACGCCCCACGGCGGCCATTGCGGGTACGTCGAGCGCGAGGAGCCGGGCTACGACGGATACTGGGCCGAACAGGAAATCGTCAGGTTCGTTGCGTATCACGTCCGAGATGCTCGATCAGCATCTTCGCGAACTCCGGCCCCTTCCCCGACTCTTCATGCTTGAAGTACACGAAGGCGTCGGCGCGGCCTGACGCCTTCTCGCGAATCGCGTCTCCCCAGCGGGTGATATCGCCGGGCGTGTAGCCTTCGTCACGCAGCCGGAAGTACGCGTAGTCCGCGGTGATGACGAGGGGCGTCGAGAGCTTCTCGCTGTCGGCGATGCAGAGCGCCAGGTTGCGCGCGCGCAGGCGCGCGTAGATCTCCTCGTCGAGCCACGACGCATGGCGGAATTCGAACGCGGCACAGACGCGCGGGGGAAACGCGTCGAGAAACGCGTCGAACAGCGCCAGATCCTTTTTCAGGTTGGGCGGCAGCTGGAACAGCAGGGCGCCCAGCTTGGGGCCGAGCGTCGCCGCCGTCTCCAGGAACTGGCGCACCGGGTCACCGCAGTCGCGCAGCCGCCGATCGTGCGTGATCCGCTTCGGCGCCTTCAGCGTCAGCTTGAAGCGCTCCGGCGTCGCCTTGCTCCAGCCGTCGAGGATCTTCTCGTTCGGCGCGCGGTAGAACGTGTAGTTGATCTCCACGGTCGGAAACCGCTCGGCGTAGTACGGCAGCATCTTCGCCGCGGGGAGGGTCTGGGGATAGAACGTCCCCTTCCACTCGGGATAGTTGTAGCCGGACGTGCCCACCCAGATCGCCATTGGTCGCGCCTCACGCTGAGACAAGCCACAGAGACACAGAGACACAGAGCAAACAAGGCATTTTGAAACTCGAATTCTCTGTGCCTCTGTGTCTCTGTGGCCCGTGATCGTGAAAGTTGCTACAGTTTACGAGATGAAATTGCTACCGCGGGCGCTGATTGTCCTCGCCGTCTTCACGATCGCATGCAGCCGCACGCCGCCGGCCAGGGAGTACCAGCTCCAGGGACAGATCCTCGACATCAAGCCCGACACGGGCGAAGTGCTCGTGAAGCACGGCGACATCCCCGGCTTCATGCCGGCGATGACGATGCCCTACAAGGTGGGTGATGCGAAGCTGCTGTCGGACAAGCAGCCCGGCGATCTGATCACCGCCACGCTCGTGGTCGGCGAGACCGAGGCGCACCTCTCGCACATCGCGAAGACCGGCCACGCGCCCATCGACGACGCGATTGCCGGACCCGCCATCACCGCGTCGGACATGTTGAAGGCCGGCGACACGGTTCCCGACACACCGCTCGTCGACGAAAACAACACGTCGCGGCCGCTCACCTCGCTGAAGGGTCACCGCGTGGCGCTGACCTTCATCTACACGCGCTGCCCGCAACCCGACTTCTGCCCGCTCATGGATCGCAATTTCGCGGCGATCCAGAGCGCGATCAAGAAGACGCGCGGCCTTGGCGACGTCCGGCTCGTCTCGGTCAGCTTCGATCCCGCCAACGACACGCCGGCGGTGCTCAAGGCGCACGCGAAAACGCTGCAGGCCGATCCCGCCGTCTGGCATTTCGTCACGGCGGGCAAGGACGACATCAAGGGATTCGCGGCGAAGTTCGGCGTCACGGCGGCGCCGGGCGATGAGCTTCCGAACGTGCTCACGCACAACCTGACCACCGCGGTGATCGATCCCGACGGCACGCTCGTGAAGATGCGCGCGGGCAACACCTGGACGCCGGCCGACCTCATTGCCGACCTCGAAGCGGCTCCCGCTCCCGCGCACTGACGCCCCTCGACAAGCTCGGGGCGCCCTGAGCCTGTCGCAAGGCGCGGCCGCGTCGCCGCGCCTGCCGTTCACGGCGGCCGAGCGGCGAATCATCCAACGCCACCGCTCGCCTGCAGCGGTGCAGCGCTGGCTGAACGCGCTCCGCTACAACAACGAGACTGGCGGCGAGACGCTGCGCAGCTTCCGCGGCGTCGTTCGACGCGGCACCGCGCACTGCCTCGAGGCGGCGCTCGCCGCGGCGGTGATCCTCGAACAGCATCGCTATCCGCCGATCGTCCTGAGTTTCGAGTCGATCGATCTCCTGGACCACGTGCTCTTCGTGTACCGCGGACCGAACGGATGGGGATCGGTCGCGCGCTCGCGCGACCCGGGACTGCACGGGCGCAAGCCGGTCTTCGCCACGCCGCGCGCGCTGGCGCTCAGCTACTTCGATCCGTACATCGATTTCACCGGCCGCGTGAAGGCGTACGCCGTGGTGGACCTGCGCGTGCTGGGCCGCTACGACTGGCGGCTGTCGGATACCAACGTGTGGAAAGTCGAACGGCTGCTGCTCGAGTGGCCGCATCGCCGCATCCGGTCGTCGGATCGGCGCGCCGATTGGTGGCGCGCGAGATATCGCGCCTTTCGCGAGGCGCACGGCTACAAGCCCTGGAAGTTCTACCCGCGCCGGGACAGGTGGACGCCGCTCCCCGCCGACGTCCGCGTCCGCGGCTAATCCAGGTCGAAGTCTCTCATCGGCTTCGTGACGGGCTCTTCCTTCGCCTGGCGGAGTGCTTCCTCGAACCGGCGCGAGAGCGCGTCGCCCCGCGTCTTCTCCGCTTCGACCGACTGCTCGAAGCGCGCGTCGCGCCTTCGGGCCTCGTCGGCAAGGATGCGCGTCGCCTCGTTCAGCTCGGGCTTGTCGCCGCGCTCCGGCTCGCGGTGCGAGATGATGCGCCCGAGGTTGGTATCGACGACGAGCAGCGAGTGGCAACAGGGGCACTGCAGCTCGAGCTCGCTCTTCAGCTTCGCCATGGGGATATTCTAGTCGGTGGTTGGTAGTTTGTGGTTGGTGGTTAAAACGCCGTTCCATGCGCCGATATTCCGCCACCCACTAACCACCAACCACCAACCAGCAACCACCAACCAATGCCGGACACCCACTGGCGCACGCTGCGCATCGCGACCTACAACATCCATCGCTGCCGCGGGCTCGACGGGCGCACCAATCCGGCGCGGATTGCGGACGTGATCCGCACGATCGGGGCGGATGTCATTGCCCTGCAGGAGGTCATCGGCGCCGGTCCGAGCTCGCAGGGGCACGCGGAGGAGCTGGGCGCGCTGCTCGGCATGGGATGGGTGATGGCGCCGACGCGGCACCTGCGCGGATCGCTCTTCGGCAACGTCGTCCTCAGCCGCCACCCGATCTGCCATCACGCGCAGTACGACCTGTCGTGGAAGACGTGCGAGCCGCGCGGCTGCCAGCGCGTCGACATCGCGTTCGGCGACGACACGCTGCACCTCTACAACGTGCACCTGGGGACCGCGTTTCTCGAGCGCCGGTACCAGGCGGGGCGGCTGACCGCGATCGTGCACGACCGGCGCATCGGCCAGCCGAAGGTCGTCCTGGGAGATTTCAACGAGTGGATGCGCGGCCTGGCCACGAACATGCTCAGCGCGCGCCTGCAGAGCATCGACCTGCGCCGGCATCTGCGGCGGCGCAAGACGTATCCCGGCGTGTTTCCGGTCTTACATCTCGATCACATTTATTACGATGGAGAGGTCGAGGTCGCGAAGCTGGAACTGCCGCGGACGCGGCTGTCACTCATGGCGTCGGATCACCTGCCGCTCGTTGCGGATCTGAAGATACTGTTTACCTAGCTGGCAGCGGGCAGCGGGCAGCGGGCAGTAGCAGGCAGCGGCAGGCAGCAGAAATAAAAAAGGCGCCGCGAATCCGCGACGCCTTCGAACCTACTGCCCGCTGCCAGCTGCCCGCTAACCCTCTTCTTCGTATTCCTCTTCCTCAATCGGAAGCAGCCGCGTGGGAGGACGGAGCGCCTCGCGGTAATCGTAGATGGGCAGGTCGCGCACGTGGACGGAGATTCCGCAGCCGGGGCCTTTCTCGTCGACGACGACCGCCACCGGGCTCCCTTCGACGCCATCGCGGAATGCGAGCCTGCAGCCACAGGCGAGACGGGCGTGCGTGAATCCCTTCAACATGATGTGCGCATCATACTACAAGCGTCGGCCTCTACGCGTTATAAGAGCGCTTTGATTTCCTGCTCGAACTGCTCTTTCGACGCGATGCCGGAGTGCTTCTTGGCAATTTTGCCATCGCGGCCGATGAACACTGTCACCGGAATCCCCCACAGCGGACCGAACGCGTCCTGCACGTCGTCGCGTCCATTGCCGACGAGCACCGGGTAGTTCATTTTCATCTGCGCGGCGTACGGCTTGAGCTTGGCGACCGGATCGTCGACCGAGACGCCCAGAATCACGACGTCGGTGCCTTCGGCGTTGTACTTCGTCTGCAGCTCGACGAGCGACGGAATCTCGGCACGGCACGGACCGCACCATGTCGCCCAGAAATTGACGACGATCGGCTTCCCCTTGAACGCGGCGAGCTTCACGTCGACGCCGTTCATGTCCTTCAGCGTGAACTGGAGGGGCGCGTCCTTGCCGGCCGCCTTGGCGTCGGTGGCGGCGTCTTCCTCGGCGGAATTCGGCGAGCCCGTGAGGTAGCCTTTGCCCGACGAAGGCGGAGCGGTATCGCCCGGCCCCGCCCCCGGCGCGAGCATCACGATGAGGATCGCCACGGCAACCGCGGCCATCGCCACGAACATGGCGGCCTTGCTTGGCCTTCGATTCGGCATCGAATCGGCGGCCTCCGTGTCCTCCGGGGGCAGCGGCGCGTCAAGCGGTGTGTCGTTGTCCATAGGCCGACCTCAATAATACGCGCTCAACGCGCTTCCTGCTGAACATACTGGATGGCGCCGGCGACCTGCGCCCCGGCGGGCGGCGACACGAGCACGAACGTGTGGCCGCCGCGCGACCAGATGCGGGTGTGATGCCCGAGCGCGTCCAGCTCGGCGGGCGGGCGCGTTTCGCCTTCGAGGATGAAGAGCGAGACGTCCTGGCCGTTCGCCTGGTACATCAGATGAGAAATCCGGCCTTCCGCGTACAGGCATCGTCGCGCGTTCACGAGCTGCACGGTGTCGGTCGCAGACGAGGGCGGCACGTGCACGTCGAGGCCGAATCGCGCGGCGAGCATCTGCTCCACCTGCGCCGCGTCCATCGATTCGCCGGCGGCGGGACGGAAGAGCCCGAAGCACTTCACATGGTCGGCGGTGAGTTGCGCCGCCAGGAGTGCGTCGGACTGGCGCGTGACCACGGAGAAGAGCGATCCGGCGAGGACGATCAGGAGCGCGGTCACGGCGAGTGGCGTGAGGCGGCGGAGCCAGGTGGGACGGGATCGGGAGGACGCGAACGAGAGTGCCTGACATCGAGACTTGAGCCCCGGCGGAAGCGGCGCGGCCTTCAGGCGGTCCGCGCACGCCCGCAGCAGCTGACGCGCGCCGCACTCCTGGCCGGCGATGGTTCGACAGGGTGGGCACGCGTCGAGATGCCGCTGCACCTCGGCGCGGTCGGCCTCCGACAGCCGCCCGTCCGCATATTGCGCAAGGAGGTCGCAGATCCGGCGGCAGTTCGGCTTCACCGGCGGCTCCCTGCGACTTCGGCAGGCACGGGCGCGGCCGGCGCCGACAGACGCTCGAACAGCAGGCGTCGTCCGCGTGAGATGCGCGACATCACGGTTCCCATCGGGACACTCAACATTTCCGCGATCTCGGCATAAGTGAATTCCTCGACGTCACGCAGCCACACCGCCTGCCGGAACGCGTCGGGCAGATCGTCGAGGGCCGCCTGCAGGTCCGCGTCGAGCGTGCTCCGCATCAGGATCCGTTCGGGCGTCTCGAACGCCTCGGATCCTCCGGCCATGGTCGCCGCCTGCTCCACCTGCTCGCTGTCGACCTCGACCGCGTCGCGGCTCGCGTCGCGGCGCCGGTTCCTCCACGTGTTGTGAAGGATCGTGTACAGCCAGGCCCGGAGGTTCGTGCCGCGCTTGAACTGTCCGGAAAACCGGAACGCCTTGACGAACGTGTCTTGTACGAGATCCTCCGCGTCGGCGCGGTTCCGCGTCAGCCGCATCGCCGTGGCGAAGAGCGGCTCGAGAAACTGAAGCGCCTCGGCGGAAAACGCATCCGGATCCGAGGGGGCTGGTGACGGTCGGCGGAACATCGGCGGTCAGGCCCGTGAAGGGTAACCCTCAATGACGACGGTTTATTCCCCGCCTCCGCTCGCGTGAGATGTCGAGCGCGAGCTACGGCGGGGGCGGGCCCCGCCCGCCC
>OBEQ010327615.1_pt1 | contig 10338 bp, 11 predicted proteins | sample 1670901 | NCBI WGS metagenome assembly OBEQ01 (sample SAMEA104232315, study PRJEB22302) | groundwater metagenome | biome: forest; feature: aquifer; material: groundwater | place: USA | collected 2011-08-07 | depth 5.4 m | reverse complement strand
TGCGCTCGCACCTGCTGCGAGCCGGGGACCACCAGGACGCGGACCGTCGGGGCCTTTTTACGCCCTTTCAGAATCTTGGCGGAGGCCCGGAGATCCTCGATGCGTGCGTTCGTGCAGCTCCCGATAAAGACGGTATCTACCTTCACCTCGGTCATTGGCGTCCCAGGGGTAAGCCCCATGTAGGCCAGGGCCTGCTCCACGTCGCGGCGGCTGGCCCCCGGCACCTGGTCGGGCGCCGGCACGCGGCCGGTCACATCCACCACCATCCCGGGGTTCGTGCCCCAGGTCACCTGCGGGGCGATCTGCGTCGCGTTCAGCGTGAGCGTCCGATCAAAGGTGGCGTCGGGATCGCTGGGGAGGGTGCGCCAGCGGGCCACCGCCTGGTCAAAGGCCGCGCCCGTTGGGGCAAACGGCCGAGGGGCCGCCCCAATGTATTGAAAAGTCGTCTCGTCCGGCGCGATCATCCCGGCTCGCGCTCCCGCCTCGATGGACATATTACACATTGTCATGCGGGCTTCCATGGACAACTGCCGCACCGCCTCGCCCGTATACTCGAGACAAAACCCGGTGCCGCCGCCCGTGCCGATCATCCCAATCAGCTTGAGGATCAGATCTTTCGCGGTCACGCCCGGTCCGGGCCGCCCGGTGAACTCTACCTGGAAGGTCTTCGGCTTCTTTTGAGTCAGACACTGGGTCGCCAGCACATGCTCCACCTCGGAGGTGCCGATCCCGAAGGCGAGCGTCCCGAACGCCCCGTGCGTCGAGGTATGGGAATCCCCGCAGACGATCGTGGTGCCGGGCAACGTCAGCCCCAGCTCCGGCCCGATGATATGGACGATCCCTTGGTGGTCGCTGGTGAGATCGTAGAGCCGGATCTCGAACTCGGCGCAATTCTTCGAGAGGGCATCAATCTGCGCCTTTGAGATCGGATCGCGGATCACCGTCCGGTCGTCCGTCGGCACGTTGTGGTCCATCGTGGCGATGGTGAGCTCCGGTCGTCGGACGCGCCGCCCGGCGAGTCGCAGCCCCTCGAACGCCTGCGGGCTCGTCACCTCGTGCACCAGGTGCCGATCAATGTAGAGCAGGGTGGTTCCGTTCGGCAGTTCTTGGACCACGTGCCGCGCCCAGATTTTCTCGAACAGCGTTTGTCCCATGGTCGTTATCGTCGTTCCAAGGTGAGAAAGCTGTAGGCCAGGGGAGTCCCCGGGCCCGACGGATGATCTTCCCGCGCCGCCTCGTGCCAGATGGCGCGATCCAACGCCGGCAGCCGCGTGTCCCCCTCGAACTCCTGGTTAATCTGCGTGAGATAAATCCGGTCGGCTCGCGGGATCGCTTGCTGGAAGATCTCCGCCCCGCCGATCACGAACACCTCCTCGTCGCTCCGGGCCAGTGCCAGGCCGTGCTCGAGTGAATCGGCGACCAAGCATCCCTCCGCACGATAGCCCGCCTGGCGCGTCACCACGATATTGGTCCTGCCTGGCAGCGCCTTGCCGATCGACTCGTAGGTTTTGCGGCCCATGATGACCGGGTGGCCCATCGTCAATGTTTTAAACCGCTTCAGGTCGGCCGGCAGTTTCCAGGGCAGCCGGTTCTTGTTCCCGATGACGCCATTGCGCGCGACCGCGACGATGAGCGACACCCGCATCAGACCGCGACGGCCGCGCGGATCGGGGGATGCGCCTGGTATCCCTCGAGCGTGAAATCCTCGTACCGGAAGTTGATGAGCGACCGCACCGTCGGGGTCAGCCGCATCCGCGGCAGCGGGTAGGGCGCGCGTGTCAGCTGCAGCTTCGCTTGTTCCAGGTGCGTCGAGTAGAGATGGGCATCCCCGAGCGTGTGAATGAACTCGCCCGGCTGGAGCCCACACACCTGTGCCACCATCATCGTCAGGAGCGCGTAGGAGGCGATGTTGAACGGTACGCCCAGAAAGACGTCCGCGCTCCGCTGATAGAGCTGGCATGAGAGCCGCCCCTGGGCCACGTAGAATTGGAACAGGACGTGGCAGGGGGCCAGCCGCATCTTCTCGAGATCCGCCACATTCCAGGCGGAGACGATCAGCCGCCGGGAATCGGGATTGCGCCGGATCTCCTCCACCACGCGCGTGATCTGGTCAATCGAGCCGTGGTCGGGCGTGGGCCAGCTCCGCCATTGATGGCCGTAGATGGGGCCAAGATTCCCTTGCGCGTCGGCCCACTCATCCCAGATCGTGACGCCATGCTCCTTCAGATAGGCGATGTTCGTGTCGCCCCGCAGGAACCAGAGCAGTTCGTAAATGATGGATTTCAGATGGAGGGTCTTCGTCGTCACGAGCGGGAAGCCATCGGCCAGATCAAACCGCATCTGGGCGCCGAAGAGACTCCGCGTGCCGGTGCCGGTGCGGTCCGCCTTCTCGACGCCACGCTCCAAGATGTCGCGCATCAGGTGGAGGTACGGTTGCATGGGGGGATATTATAGCGCATCGCCCTCCGGCGCGCTTGATCTGATCCGGCCGGCGCAGTATACTACTGGCTTCAATCACTCACCCTGCTCATGCGCGAATATCTCGGCATCCTCATCGTCTTTGCCATCGCCGCGGCCATCGCCGGCGGCTTCATCCTGCTGACCTCGCTCCTCGGCCCGAAGAACCCCTCGCTGGCCAAGCAGCAGCCGTTCGAGTGCGGGGAAGAACCGATCATGCGGCCCGGCGGGCGGTTCCCGGTAAAGTTCTATCTCCTGGCGATGCTCTTTATCCTCTTCGACATTGAGTTGGTGTTCCTCTTCCCGTGGGCGGTCGTCTTCCGGTCGCTCGGGTGGGGCGGGTACGTCGAGATGCTCCTCTTCCTCGCGGTGGTGGTGCTCGGGTTCGTCTACGCGTGGAAAAAAGGGGCCCTGGAGTGGGAGCGCTGAGATGTTTGGCCAAGCGAACTGGCTGACAACCAAGGTGGACTCCGCGGTGGGCTGGGCGCGGAAGTTCTCCATTTTCCAGTACCCGTTCGTGACCGCCTGCTGCGGGATGGAGTACATGGCCACCGCCTGCTCCCACTACGATGTGGACCGGTTCGGGGCCGGGTTCCCGCGCTTCTCGCCGCGCCAGGCCGATGTCCTCTTCGTCGTCGGCACGATCAGCCACAAGATGGCCCCGGTCCTCAAGAAAATCTATGATCAGATGGCGGACCCGAAGTGGGTGGTGGCGTTCGGTGTTTGCACCTGCACGGGCGGCTTCTACGACAACTACGCGACGGTGATGGGGATTGACACGATCATCCCGGTGGACGTCTACATCCCTGGCTGTCCGCCGCGGCCGGAGAATGTCCTCGACGGTCTCATGAAACTTCAGGCGAAGATTCAGGCCCAGCACTCGGGCACGCCGCTCGGCACCTCGAGCGAGGCGATCGCTGCGGGGTTGCATGCCTGAGCCGGCGCTTTTTTCAGCGCGGATCCAGGCGCAGTTTCCCGCTGGGGTGCTGGCGACACATCAGTTCCGCGGTGATGACACCGTCGTGGTGCGGCCCGAGGCCCTGCGCGAGGTGGCGCAATTCCTGCGGGATGATCCGGCCTGCGCTTGCCTGGTGCTGAGCGATGCCACCGCCGTGGATTACCTAAAATATCCTTCGGGACAGGAACAGTCCCCTTCGGGGACAGTCCCTACGACGCGCTTCGAGGTGGTCTACCACCTCTACTCCCTCGAGCACAATCAGCGGGTGCGGGTGAAGGTGCCTGTCGAGGCGGCAGCGCCCCAAGTGGAGTCGCTCACCCCGGTTTGGCCGGCGGCCAATTGGTTCGAGCGGGAGATCTGGGACATGTTCGGTATCCGGTTCGCCGGCCACCCGAATCTCAAGCGCCTCCTGATGTACGAGGAATTTGACGGGCATCCCCTGCGCAAGGATTACCCGGTCACCAAGCGACAGCCCCTGATCGGGCCAGCCACCTGATGGCCGAGACGCTCCTGAACCCCAGCAGTTCCCCTGCCGACACCGCGCCCGTCGCCTACGAGACGCGGGATATGCTCCTCAACGTCGGGCCGCAGCACCCGGCGATGCACGGCATCATCCGCATCGTCGTGCGGCTCGATGGCGAGACCGTGAAGGGGGTGGACGTCGAGATCGGCTACCTCCACCGCGGCTTCGAGAAGATGTGCGAGCAGGGGGGCTACAACCACGCGATCCCCTACACCGACCGCCTGAATTACGTCTCCCCACTGATCAACAACGTCGGCTACTGCATGGCGATCGAGAAATTGATGGGGCTCACTGTCCCGGAGCGCGGCCAGTATATCCGCGTGATCATGTCGGAAATCTCCCGCATCACCGATCACCTCACCTGCATCGGGGCCTCGGCGATGGAGCTGGGGGCCTTCACCGTCTTCCTCTATATGATCAAAGCCCGCGAGTACCTCTGGGAACTGATCGAGATGGTGACGGGGGCGCGGCTCACCATCAGCTACTGCCGTGTCGGCGGGGTCAAGGCCGATTTGCCCGAGGGATTCGAGGAGCGGACGCGAGGGGCGATCCGGCAGGTGCGCGAGGTGCTGAAGGAATGCGACAAGCTGTTGACCCGCAACCGGATCTTCGTGGATCGGATGAAGGGGATCGGGGTGCTGTCGCGGGCCGATGCGCTCGCCTACAGCGTGACCGGCCCGTTCCTCCGCTCCACCGGCGTGAACTACGATGTGCGCAAGGCCCAGCCGTACCTTGTCTACGACCGCCTGCAGTTCGAGGTGCCGCTGGGCCAGCACGGTGACAATCTCGACCGCTATTTCTGCCGGATGGAGGAGATGGAGCAGAGCTTACGGATCGTCGAGCAGTGTCTGACGCAGCTGCCGGGCGGCCCGATCCAGGTGGATGACGAGGGGCGCCCGATGGCGGCCGCCGAGATGGTGGACGAGGCGAAGATGGGGCGCATCCAGGCGATTGCCGGCGCGGCCCCCGTGACCGACCCCACCCTCGAGGGGACCAACAAATCGTTCAGCCAGCGGGTGAATGCGCCGGCGAAGCGGGCCGTCCTCCCCCCGAAAGATGACACTTACGGGAATATTGAAGGGCTCATGCAACACTTCAAGCTCATCATGTACGGACACGGGATCCGGCCGCCGAAGGGGGAGGTGTACCAGGCGGTCGAGGGAGCCAACGGCGAGCTTGGCTTCTACGTCGTCAGCGACGGGACGGATAAGCCGTACCGGGTGCGCGTGCGGCCGCCCTGTCTGCCGATCATGGCGACACTCCCGATCATTCTGACCGACGACATGCTCGCCGATATTGTCCCCACCTTTGGCTCGGTGAACATGATCGGCGGGGAGTTGGACCGATGATGCCGTCCGAATTGCAGACCCTCGAGCAGCCGGCGTCCCAGATCATCGCCCGCTATGACCAGAAGAAGGCGGCGATGCTGCCGTTGCTCCACCTGCTCCAGGAACGATTCGGCTACATCCCGCCGGAAGGGGAGCAGTGGGTGAGCGACAAGCTCGAGGTGGCGATCTCGCACGTGCGGGAGGTGGTCAGCTTCTACACGATGTTCCGCACCCAGCCGATCGGCAAATGCCACATTCAAGTGTGCACGAATCTCCCCTGCGTGCTCCGGGGCGCGGAACAGGCGCTCGCCTATCTGAAGGAACGGCTCGGCGTGGATGTCGGGCAGACGACTCCCGATGACAAATTCACCCTCTCGTCGGTGGAATGTCTCTGCGCCTGCGAGATCGCCCCGATGTGCCAGGTGAACGACCGCTACGTCGGCCCGCTCGACCGGGCCGTGATTGACCGCTTGCTTGAGGAGGCCCACTGATGCCCTCCGAGCCGGTCCTCTCGCGCCACTTCGGCAACGCCGCCGGCACCTGGTACGACGCCTATGTCGCCTCCGGCGGCTACCAGGCCGCCAAGAAAGCGCTGACGGAGATGGCCCCGGCCCAGGTGATCGAGGAGGTGACGAAGGCGAACCTCCGTGGGCTGGGCGGCGCCGGATTCCCCACCGGCAAGAAGTGGTCGTTCATCCCGAAGGATTCACCCAAGCCGAAATATCTCGTCGTCAACGCTGATGAGGGGGAGCCGGGGACCTTCAAAGATCGCTACCTCCTCGAGCACGATCCGCACGCCGTGATCGAGGGAATGCTGATCGCCGCCTACGCCGTCGGCTCGCACAAGGCCTACATCTATATCCGCGGAGAATATGTCGAGGCCTACCGGCGATTCAGCCGCGCGGTGGAGGAGGCCCGCCAGCATGGATGGGTGGGGCAGGGCGTCCAGGAGAAATGGGATTGGGAGCTCGTCGTCCATCGCGGTGCCGGCGCCTACATCTGCGGCGAGGAGACCGCCCTGCTCACCTCGCTCGAGGGGGGCAAGGGGTTCCCACGGTTGAAGCCGCCATTCCCCGCGATCTCCGGTCTCTTTGCCAGCCCGACCGTCGTGAACAATGTGGAGACGCTGGCCGCCGTCCCGCAGATTCTCCATCGAGGGGCTGACTGGTTCGCGAAGCTCGGGACGCCGAAGCAGGGGGGCACGCGACTCTTCAGCCTCTGCGGCCACGTGACGCGGCCCGGCGTCTACGAGGCGCCGGTCACCGTGACGCTCCGCCAGCTCATTGAGGAATATGCCGGGGGTGTACGGGGTGGTCGGCGGCTGAAAGCCGTCGTCCCCGGCGGCATCTCCGCAAAGATCCTGACCGCTCAGGAGATTGATGTTGCGATGGACTTCGACTCGCTGATGGCGGCCGGCACGATGGCCGGCTCCGGCGGCGTCATCGTCATGGATGAGACCACCTGTATGGTGAAGGCCCTCGCCGCCGCCTCCAAATTCTTCGCGCATGAATCGTGCGGTCAGTGCTCCCCCTGTCGCGAGGGGACCGGCTGGATCTACAAGATGATGCAGCGGATTTTGCAGGGGCAGGGGCAGCCGCAGGATCTCGACATCCTCCTCTCGATCGCCGGGAACATGGAGGGGAAGACGATCTGCGTTTTCGCCGACGCCGCCGCCTGGCCGGTGCAGTCCTACATCAAGAAATTCCGTCAGGAATTTGAGTACCACATTGTGCATGGCACCTGCGATCTCATCGCCGACACAACGGTTACACATGCCTACGCTCAGCATTGACGGCCAGTCCGTCACCGTCCCGGCCAGCACCACCATTATCCAGGCGGCCGATCAGCTCGGGATCACCGTCCCGCGCTACTGCTACCACCCGGGGCTGACGATCGCCGGCAACTGCCGCATCTGCCTCGTCGAGGTGGAGAAGGCGCCAAAGCTCCAGATCGCTTGCTACACGCCGGTGGCCGACGGCATGGTGGTCCACACCTCTTCGGAGAAGACGCTCAAGGCCCGGCAGGATGTGCTGGAGTTCCTGCTCGCCAACCACCCGCTCGACTGCCCCGTGTGCGACCAGGCCGGCGAGTGCGAACTGCAGAACTACTACATGGATCACGGGCTTTACGACGCCCGCTTCCTCGAGCAGAAGGTGAAGAAGCAGAAGGCGATGCCGATCGGGCCGACGGTGATGCTCGACCAGGAGCGCTGCATCCTCTGCTCCCGCTGCGTCCGGTTCACCGACGAGATCTCCAAGACCGGCGAGTTCGGCATCTTCAATCGCGGTGATCACGCCGAGGTGAATCTCTACCCGGGCAAGACGCTCGAGAACAACTACGCCGGCAACGTCGTCGACATCTGCCCGGTCGGCGCGCTCACCGACCGTGACTTCCGGTTTAAGGCGCGCGTCTGGTATCTCTCCTCCAGCCCGTCGGTCTGCCCCGGCTGCTCGCGCGGCTGCAACATTGATTTGCATTACGTGTTGGATCGGCCCTATCTCGGCAACGGGGCGCGCGTCATGCGCCTGAAACCCCGCTACAACCCGGACGTCAATCAGTGGTGGATGTGCGACGAGGGGCGGTACGGCTACAAGTTCATTGATCAGGCGCGGCTCGTGCAGCCGGTCAGCCGTCGCGACGGTGTCGCGCACCCGATGCCGTGGGATCTGGCGCTCGCCGAGCTGGTCCAGCTCCTGCAGGAGGCCCAGAACCGCAATCACCTCAGCCAATGGGGCGTGATTCCCTCGCCGGATCTCACGAATGAAGAGCTGGCGCTGATCCGGCAATTATTCCAGGAGCAGCTCGGGATCATCTGCGACGGCCGCGTGCCGGAGAAGCCCGGCACCTCCGACAACTTCCTCATGACCGCGGACAAGCACCCGAACCGCCGCGGGATGGAGGCGTTGGGGCTGGCCGGCTCCACGAATGGGGTCAAGTCGTTGGTGGAGCGGGCGCTGGCGGGCGAGCTGCGCGTCCTCTACGTATTCGGCCACGACCTCGTCGCCCTCTACGGCGACGCGGTGGTCCAACAGCTCCTCCAGCAGGTGACGCTCATCTACCAGGGGACGAATGAAAATGGCACCAGCCGTCTCGCCCACCTCGTCCTCCCCGGCGCGGTCTACGCGGAGAAGGCGGGCACCTTCACGAACGTGGATGGCCGCGTTCAGCCGATCGCGAAGGCGTTCGACCCGCTGAAGGGGTCGCGGGATGACTCGGAGATTCTGCGGGAGGTGGCCACGCGGCTCGGCCTCTCGCTGGCCCCCGCGGACCCGGTGGCCGCGCCATGATGATGGACCTACTCATCAAGCTCGCGCTGGCCGGCGTCGTCTTCTTCGGCGTGTTGAATCTGGCCGGCATCCACACCTGGATCGAGCGCAAGCAGAGCGCCATCATCCAGGACCGCATCGGGGCCAATCGCGCGAAGATCTTCGGATTCCGGCTCTTCGGCCTCTTCCATCCCCTCGCCGATGTCATCAAGCTGTTCACGAAGGAAGACTTCGTCCCGCCGGGCGGGAATAAACTCCTGCATACGCTCGCCCCATTTCTCTCGGCCTTCTGCGCGCTGGCAGTGTTTGCCACGATCCCGATCGGCGATACGCTGACCTGGGGCACGCGAGTGATCGAGCTCCAGGTGGCGAAGGTGGACATCGCCCTCCTCTACATCCTCGCGATGATGTCGATGGGGGCCTACGGCGTCGTGCTGGCCGGCTACGCCTCGGACAACAACTACGCGTTTCTCGGCGGGATGCGGGCCGCGTCGCAGATGCTCTCCTACGAGATCACAATGGGGATCTCGCTCATCGGCCTGGTGATGTGGTACGGCACGCTCGACCTGCAGCAGATGGTGCGGGCGCAGGGACAGTACCTCTGGGGCTGGCTGCCGCTCTGGGGGGTAGTGGCCCAGCCGATCGCCTGCCTCGTCTTTCTGACGGCGGCCCTCGCGGAGACGAAGCGGATCCCGTTCGACATGCCGGAGGGGGAGTCGGAGATCGTCGGCTACTTCGTCGAGTACAGCGGGATGAAGTTCGGCCTCTTCTTCATGACGGACTTTATTGAGACGGTGCTCGTCGCCTGCTTGGTCACCACCTTCTTCTTCGGCGGATGGCAGGTGCCCTATCTCTTCCGGGATGGATTCCATTTTCCCTGGGGGGCGGTGGTGGCGCTGGCGCCGCTGGCCGTCACCCTTGCCGGGGTCGCCGCCTTCAGCGCGAAGGTGCTCGTCTTCTGCTGGCTCTTCATGACGATCCGGTGGACCTTGCCGCGCTTCCGCTACGATCAGCTCATGCGGCTCGGCTGGAAGATGCTCTTCCCGATCTCCGTGGCGAATCTGATTGTGACCGGGCTCGTGCTCGGGCTCCGCGGCTGGCGAGGGGCGGCATGACGCGCAAACGGGAGCTCACCCTGCTGGAGCGGATGTACGTGCCGGAGATCGTCCGGGGCGTCTGGATCACCACCCGCCACTTCGTCCGCAACATGACGATTCACACCCTGCATGCCGTGGGGCTGGCCAAGCATTTGGAGGCGGCCGCCACCTTCCAGTACCCGGAGCAGCTGCGGCCGCTGGCCCCGCGCCTGCGCACCCGGCACCGGCTGACCCAACGGGCCGATGGCTCCCCGCGCTGCGTCGGCTGCATGATGTGCGAGACGGTCTGCCCGGCCCGCTGCATCACGATCGTCGCCGGCGAGCACCCCGACCCGAACATCGAGAAGTACCCCGTACGCTTCGACATTGATCTGGGCATTTGCATTTACTGCGGCTACTGCGTCGAGGCCTGCCCGGAGGATGCCATCCGCATGGATACGGAGATCCTCGACATCGCGGCCTACAGCCGGGCGGAGATGAAGCTCGACATGCATGAGCTGCTGGATCCCGCGCTGCGCAAGCCGGTCAAGCGCTGCACCCTCACATTCCCCCATCAATGCCAGATCCAGCACCCCGAGCAGTCCGCGCCCGAGCAGCCGATGCACGGGCCGATCTTCATCGGCGGCGACGTGACGAGGGCCGCCGGCATGGAGGACGCCGCGCAGAAGGCCCGGCAACTGGTGCTGGGGACGCCATGAAGTTCCGGCCG
>OBEQ011264609.1_pt1 | contig 10339 bp, 5 predicted proteins | sample 1670901 | NCBI WGS metagenome assembly OBEQ01 (sample SAMEA104232315, study PRJEB22302) | groundwater metagenome | biome: forest; feature: aquifer; material: groundwater | place: USA | collected 2011-08-07 | depth 5.4 m | reverse complement strand
CCCTACAAGGTCATCCTCCAAAAGAAGAAGGAGCTCTTCGGGGGCCTTCGACCCGATCAGGTCTCTCCCCAGAAGCTTCGTGAGTTGCTGGAGGAGATGGAACGAATGGGACGGAAAGGCGGCAACTGGGGCGGGGAAACCGGGGAGGGGTTGGAAGGTCTCGAGCAGGGGCAGACGGACCGCGCCCTTGAGGCGATGGAGAAGGCGCTCTCGAAGATGCGGGCCATGGAGGAACGCGGGCGGGGCGGCCGGGGGCTGCCGGGCGGTCGCGAGGCGGATCGCCGCAGCGGTCGCGGCCGGGATGGCGGCGCCGGCGACAGCGATATCGACGCCGATTTCGGCGAGGGATCGTTGCCGGGAAAGGGACGGAGCCAAAACCCCAAGGGAGATGCCACGGAGCGCCTCCGGGCCATGCCCTACGACGCGGGGGTGGAGGGGGAGGCGCGCGCCGGCAGAAAAGAAGGCTTCGACACCAACCTCCTCGGCAAGGGCGCGAGCGTCCCTTCGCGGCTTCACTACATGGGCGTGTTTGGCCAGTATCGGAAGATGATGGAAGAGGCGTTGGCGCGGGAGCAGGTGCCCCGAGACTACCAGGCGCAGGTGAAGGAGTACTTCGACTCGCTGGAGGAGAGATAGGGCGATGGCCGGCGAGCGGGCGCAGGACTTCTTCACCGGGGAGTTTCTTGCCCGGCTGGAGCGTCTCGCGCTGGTTTCCAAGCGGTCGTTCCGGGGCCGCCTCAAGGGCGAGCGGAAGAGCCCCCATCGGGGGAGCAGCGTGGAGTTTGTGGATTACCGTCCCTACGGGGCTGGAGACGACCTCCGATACTTGGACTGGAACATCTACGGCCGTCTCGACCGCCTGTACCTCAAGCTCTTCGTGGACGAAGAGGACCTGTGTCTTCACCTGCTGCTGGACGCTTCCTCGTCCATGGGCTACGGGGAGCCCACGAAGCTCCGTTACGCGACTTCGCTCGCCGCGGCCCTTGGGTTTGTGGCACTCGTGAGCTATGAGCGCGTCGGGGTCGGCATCGTGCGAGACCGGATGACGAAGGGATGGTCGCCGACCCGCGGTCGAAGCCAGGTTCTCCCGCTTCTCGGCTTCCTGGGAGGCCTGCAGGCGGGCGGGGCCACCTCCTTGAGCGATGGCCTCACGACCTACGTCCGCACCTCGCGGGAGGCGGGGCTCGCCGTTATCCTCTCGGACCTCTTGGATCCCCTCGGGTACGCCGCCGGGTTGCGCGCCCTCCGGGAGCGGCGGTTCGACGTGCACGTGATCCACCTCTTGGCCCCCGAAGAGCTCAATCCCTCCTTCACGGGCGACCTCTGGCTGAGAGACGCCGAGACCGGTGAACTCCGCGAGCTCACGCTGGACGCCCAAGCGCTCAGGAACTACAGGCGGCGCGTCGAGCAGTTTCTAGCCGATGCCGAGGGGTTTTGCCGCGCCAACGAGATCACCTACCATCGCGTGACCACCGACATCCCCGTCGAGGATGTCGTGCTCAGACAGCTCAAGGGACTCCTGCTCGTATGAGCTTTCTCTCTCCCCTCGCGTTCCTGCTGTTCACGTTATCGGTGCCGCTGGTGCTCCTGTATTTCCTCAAGGTCAGACGGCGCGAGCGCACCGTGCCCAGTCTGCTTTTGTGGGAGCCGTCGCTCAGGGACCGGGAAGCGTCGACGTTCTTCCAGCGTCTGCAGCGGGACCCGCTGCTCATCCTGCAGCTCTTAGCGCTCCTGGCCCTGACGGTGGCTCTGGCGCGCCCCGTGGTGATCGTCGAGGGGCAGGGCGCCCGGCGGATCGTTCTCATCATGGATACCTCGGCGTCCATGAAGGCGACGGACGTCTTTCCCTCGCGTTTTGCGCTGGCGCAGCGGGAGGCCATGGCGTTCGCCGATCGGCTCCCCGCCGGGGCGGAGGTCATGGTGATCGAGGCGGGCACTTCGCCCCGCGTGGTCGTTCCCTTTTCCCGTGACCGAGCGCGCACCACGGCGGCGCTAAAGTCCCTCGAGCCGCGCGATGTTCCCAACCGGTTAGGCGAGGCGATCCGGACGGCCCGCGCCCTGGCTGCGGAGGACGCGCGGGCCGAGGTTCGCATCTTCACGGACGGTGCCCATCCGCCCTTGATCGACAGTGGTGCCAGGGACCCGCGTCTCAGGTGGGTGACGGTGGGGCGTGGCGGCCGGAATGTCGGGATCACGAACCTGGCGCTTCGCAGGACGTTCTTCGGCGCGTTCGGCTACCAGGCGTTCATCTCCGTGGTCAACTTCTCCGACGAGCCCCAGTCGTTCACGTTTACGATGGACCTGGACGAGAAGCCGATCGCCGAGCAGGTCCTGACGCTCCAGCCCCACGTGCGGCGTTCGGTCGTGCTCCCGTTCAGCCACCAGAGCGCGGGCGTGCTGCGGGCCCGTCTCAACATTGCCGACGACCTCAGCGCCGACGATGTCGCCTACGCGGTGATCCCCCCGCCGGGTGAGATGCGGGTGCTGCTCGTGAGCCCCGGCAACCTCTTCCTGGAAAAGGCCCTCCGGGCCGATCCGCAGGTGAAGCTGGAGGTGCGCACGCCCGAGGCGTATCAGGGCGGGATGGAGTCCTTCGACGTCGTGGTGCTGGACAGCGCGAGCCCGGCGAGGATCGGGCCGGGCCGGTTCGTCCTGATCAACACGACGCCACCTGATGTCCCGCTGGAGAATCTCGGGAGGGTCGCGCAGCCGGTCATCATGGACTGGGACCGGTCTCACCCGATCATGCGATACGTGGACTTCTCCAAGGTGGTGATCGAGGAGGCCCTGCGAGTCCGTCCGCTGGGCGCGGGCAGAACGCTGGTGGAGGCCGTCGGCGGCCCGCTGATCTTCAGCCTGGAGGAGCCGCGTCGGAAGGTGATCTTCTTCGGGTTCGATCTGTTCAAGACGGATTTTCCGCTCCGGGTCGCCTTTCCCCTCATCCTGTCGAACGGGCTTCGCTGGCTTCATCCCGCCGGGCTCGATCTGACGAGCTTTCAGCTGCGGACGGGGCAGCCGATCCTGCTCCCGGTGGAGCACGGGGTCACGGCCGCGCGCGTCGTCACGCCCTCGGGGCGGAGCGTCGAGGCACAGGTGACGCGCGGGCTCGCCGGCTTCTCGGATACAGGGCGGGTGGGGATCTACACCGTCGTGACCGCGCGCGGCGAAACACGGGTCGCCGTCAACCTGGTCAACGCGGATGAATCGGACATCGCCCCCCGGCCGCTCCCCGCGCCTGCCGAGGCCCCGCCCCCCGCCGGCCCGGCCGTGCCCCTCCAGCGGGAGCTCTGGGCCGTGTTCGCGCTGCTGGCTGCCGCCCTCCTGTCGGTTGAGGGGGTGCTGTACTGGCGGCGCCAGACCGCCGGTCGCCTGGCCCTGCCGGGGGGGCTCGGAGATCGGTGGGCCCTTGGGTTCCGATCGGTTCTTGTGATGCTGCTGTTGGTGGCGCTCGTGCGGCCGGTGGTCCCCCGCTGGGTGGACCGGTTGAACGTGGTGTTTCTGCTTGATCTGTCCGACAGCGTCAGCCTCGCCGGCCGCGAGCGCGCCTATCGCTTCGCGGCCGATGGGCTGGCGGGCAAGCAGCCGGCCGACCAAGCGGGGCTCATCGTGTTCGGCCAGGAGGCCGCCGTTGCGCAGCCGCTTTCGCCGAAGCCGCGGCTCGAGCGCCCCGAGGTTACCGTCCCGGGCCGTGGGACCGACATCGGGCAGGCGATCCAACTGGCGCTGGCCATGCTTCCGCCGCGGCACGCCAACCGGCTGATCCTTCTGTCGGACGGCAGGCAGAACACGGGCAACGCGCTGGCGGCGGCGCAGGCGGCCAAGGACGGGGGAGCCGACATCTACTATGTTCCGATGCCGTTGACCTTCACCCAAGAGGTGGTTGTCGAGTCCATGATCCTGCCTCAGGAGGTCAAGTTCGGCGAGCCGTTCGACGCCAAGGTCGTCGCCTGGAGCCAGCAGGACGCCGAGGGACGGTTGTCGCTGTTCCGCAACGGTGAGTTCCTGGGATCGCAGATCATCCGGCTTTCGGCCGGGAAGAACGTGTTCACCTACCGCCAGTCCTTGGAGCGGAGCGGCATCCACGTCTACCAGGCGGCCATCGAGGCCGAGGGAGACACGATCGAGGAGAATAACCGGGCCGTGGGCACGGTAGTCGTTCGCGGCCGCCTCCAGGTGCTGGTGGCGGAGAAGGAGCGTGCCCATGCGCAGGCCCTGAGTGCCGCGCTGCGGGCCCAGAACATCGATGTCGAGGTGGTGGAGCCAGAGCGGATTCCTAAGGACCTGGCGGGGCTTCAGAAGTATGACGGCGTCATCCTCTCCAACGTGTCCTCGCTCAGGCTCGCGAAGAAACAGATGGAGAACATTCGCGATTACGTCCGGGACGGGGGCGGCGGGCTGATCATGGTGGGCGGGGAGGAGAGCTTCGGCCTCGGCGGCTACTACCGGACGCCGATCGAGGAGGCGCTGCCGGTCACGATGGAGGTGAAGCAGCGGGTCGAGATCCCGAGTCTCGCGGTCGTCCTGTCCATCGATCGCTCGGGCTCCATGGCCATGTCCACGGACGACCGAGTCACGAAGCTCGACATCGCGAAGGAAGCGGCGCACTTGGTGGTGGACCTCCTCGACGACCGGAGCGAGGTGGGGGTGATGAGCTGGGACACGGAGTTCGTGTGGGACGTGCCGATGCAGCCCGTGCGCAACAAGGCAGCCATCCACCGCGCCACCGCCACGATCAAGGCGGGCGGCGGGACGGACGGGTACCCGGCGCTGAAGGAGGCCTACCGGGCGCTGTTCGAGCGTCCGGCGCTCCTGAAGCACGTCATCTTTCTCTCTGACGGCCAGATGACGCGGGGGGATTTCGCCGGCCTCATCCGCCGCATGGCGAAGGACAAGATCACCGTGTCAGCCGTCGCCATCGGGAAGGACGCGGATGCCCAGCTCATGTTCGACATCGCCAAGTGGGGGCGCGGCCGCTTCTACTACACCGAGGACACGCACACCATCCCGAGGATTTTCACGCTGGAGACCCAGCTGGCATCCAAGGCTTCGCTCGTCGAACAGCCGTTCAAGCCGACAGTGTCAGCGTCGAGCCACGAGGTCCTGCAGGACATCGACTGGAAAAATGCTCCTCCCCTTGGGGGGTACGTGGCGACGACCCTCAAGGCCAGCGCTGAACAGTTGCTCATGACTCATCAGGAAGACCCGCTGCTGGCCGCGTGGCGGTATGGGCTCGGACGCACGGCGGCCTTCACGTCGGACGCGAAACCCAAGTGGGCGGTTCTCTGGCTCCGATGGGGCGCGTTCAACAAGTTCTGGGGCCAGCTGACGCGCTGGGTGCTGCGAACCGGGAGCCGAAGCGACAGCGTGGCGAGCGTACAGCGGCACGACGGGGTCGGGGAGATCACGGTAGAGGCGGTGGACGTCCGGGGGGAGTTCGTCAACTTCCTCGAGGCCGAGGTCGGCGTGGTGGCTCCCGACAAGCAGCGCTCGGTGGTGGATTTGGAGCAGGTCGCGCCGGGCCGGTACCGCGGCCGGTTTCCGGCTCCCGAGGAGGGGGTGTACCTGGTCGGGATGGCCCAGCGTCGTGGCGAGAGAATGGTCGGCTCCCAGCTGGCGGGGTTGGTGGTACCCTATGCCCAAGAGTTCAGGGACCTCGGGGTGGACGAAGCGTTCTTGCGGGAGTTGGCCGAACTCACCGGGGGAGGCGCTCTGGCGCAGCCGAAGGACGCCTTTCTCAAGGCGCGGAGACGTTCGCGCCTTTCCGTGGAGCTCTGGCCATGGCTGGTCGGGTGGGTAGCGGTGTTGCTTTTGCCGGAGATCGCGCTGAGACGGATCAGTCCCTCACTCTTCGCTCGGCTGGCTGCGAGGTTTCGACGGACGACCAACCGCTCCGGCGAGTCCTCCGGCGCGCCGACGTCGGCATGAAACGGCGTCACGTCGGTCTCTGGCTTCTCTGTCTGACGCTGTCGAGCGCCCTACCGAGATCGGCGTTGGCCGCGGGACGATCTCTTTTAGTCCTGCCGTTCCAGCCGATCGGCCTGGAGCGCCAGGAGCAGTGGCTGGGGGATGGAGTTGCCCAACTCCTGTCGCTGGCCTTCGTGAACCACTCCGCGTTCGTTCTCGCGGATGCGGGCGTGGTCAGGCGCTTGGGTGAGTCCGAAGGCTGGGGGGAACCGGTGGTGCTCCGGGCCGCGCGGAAGGTGCGGGCGGATCTGGTCTTCTACGGCGAGATCAAGCGGGAGTCAGGGGGCCTTCAGATTCTGCCCCGCTACATGGAGCTCAGGTCGGGGGGTGGCGAAGGTCGGAGCCTGGACTCGCTGACGGTGATCGAGGGGAAACTCCTGGAGACGCTGAGGGCCTTGCCGCCCGCTTACGTCGGGGCGCTTCGGCTTCCCGTGACCGATGCCGAGGCCACGCGGATCGAGCGGGCTTCGACGCCCACGAAGTCGGTCCTCGCCTTCGAAGCCTTCGTGAAGGGGAGCGAAGCCGCGCTTGCGGGGACCCAGGCCGGGAACGAGGCGGCGGCGGAGCTGTTTGCCAAGGCGGTGGAGCTGGAGTCGACCTTCGTCGCGGCCCAATACTCACTGGGCCTTGTGCACCTCGTGCTGGGGAATCGCTGGAAGGCTGCCGCTCAATTCCGGGCTTCGATCCAGCTTGACTCCACCTTTCCCGAGCCGTACAAGGCGCTCGGCGATCTTTTCCTTGGGGCCCCCCGGCGTCTGTTCGACCAGGCCGTGGAAGCCTACCAGAAGGCGATCGAGCTCCGGCCCTTTTACGCCGATGCGTACATCGGGCTCGGCGACGCGCGGGCCGCCAAAGGTGAAGTGGACGAGGCGATCTTGAGCTACCGGAAGGCGCTCCAGCACAATCCGGGGAACCCCCGGGTTCACATGAGCCTAGGGAAGATCTACTACGCCGAGAAGGGGCTCTACTACGAGGCGGTCGGCTCCTACAAGAAGGCGATCGAGCTCGATTCCCAATTGGTCGAGGCGCGCGTGGGACTCGGCGAGGTCTACGAGGATAAGGGGCTCTACGAGGACGCCATCCGCGAATATCGGCAGGTGGTGGAACTCGACCCCCAACATACGGGGGCGCTCTATAACCTCGCGCTCGTGTACGAAAAGGTGGATCCCCGCGAGGCCATCGCCAGGTGGGAGCGCTACGTCGAGGTCGCGAGCGCGCTGCCTTCGGAGAAGGACTGGGTGGACGTGGCCCGCCAGCACCTGAGGAAGCTCCGGAGCCAGATGGAGGGGGATCGCTGAAGCTACAGTTCCAGCAGGTGCCGGAGCCGCTCTTTGTCGAAGCCCACAACCAAGTGCTCGTCGACGAGGATGACGGGGACCGACATCTGCCCGGTCCGACGCACGAGCTCCTCGCGCGCCTCCTGATCTTCCAGCACGTTAGCGTCCCGAAAAGCGATTCCGTTGGACGAAAGAAACTCTTTCGCCGCGCGGCAGGGACCTCACGTCGGCGTCGAAAAGACCGTCACGCGGTGTTCGGTCATGGGGCGCTCCCTCCTTCCCTCAGCACGCTCATTCTCGCATACTGGTCGCGCGCCGACAATTCGGACGCCTTGACAGTCGTGGACCCGGTGGCTACTGTTTCGTGGGCTCGTTGAAAAGGGAGGTCCAGTTCCGTGAGTGAACTGAGGAAGGATCCGACCCGGGCGCAGTGGGTGCTGGTGCGGCCACGAGGCGCCGTCGCCCCGGACGCCGGCGACTGCCCGTTCTGCCCTGGTAACGAGGCCGGCACGCCACCCGAGATCGCGGCCTATCGAAAGGACGGATCCGCCCCGAACAGCGCTGGCTGGCAGGTACGCGTCATCCCGGAGATCGATCCGTATTTTCGCGTGGAGTGGGACCTTGTCCGCGAGGGGGTCGGGATGTACGACAAGGTGAGTCCACGCGGGGCCGGCGAGCTCATCATCGAGAGTCCGGGCCACGAGGACACGCCGGCCACCATGGGCTCCGAGAAGCTCGAGCGAGTCCTGTGGATGTACCGAGATCGCTTGGAGGACCTGAAGCGGGACGCGAAGATTCGCGACATCCTCGTGACGCGCCGGCATCGGAAGGCCGGAGCCCGCTTGCGTCATCCCTATTCCCGCGTGACGGCGATCCCCGTGATCTACGACGACCTGCGGCGAGAGCTGCGGGAGTCGCGGGAGTACTACCAGTACAAACGGCGCTGCCTCTTCTGTGACATTCTCCGGCAGGAGCTGTCCGACCACGACCGCGTCGTGCACCTCACGCCATTTTTCCTGACGGTGGTCCCCTACGCGGCCCGCTCCCCCTTCGAGACGTGGATCCTACCCCGTCAGCATGCGTGCGCCTACGAGACGCTCTCTGCGGAAGCGGGCGGCGATCTTGCCCGTCTCCTGTCCGGGTACTTCGGCGCTCTCGCGACCGGACTGGGAGATCCCCCGTTCGATCTGAGCCTCCACACGGCCCCGAACATCAACTCCAAGATCCTCCAAGGGGAGTGGGGGACGATCAACGACGATTACCATTGGCACCTCGAGATCGTCGTTTACCCAGAGCGGGCGAACCGGTTGGGCGGGATCTTCATCAACGAGACTCCCCCGGAAGAGGCGGCCCGACGCCTGCGCGAGGCTTGGCGCTAGCGGACGCTGCCTCTCAGGGGTAGAGGCCGCGGATCCGGAACGCCTCCGCGACGCGGCGGATGCCCTCCATGAGCGCGGCGGTCCTGAGGTCCGTTCCTTCCTTCTGCGCCACTGCCCAGATCCGGTTGAAGGCGCGGGTCATTACTTCCTGGAGGCGAGAGAGGATCTCGCTCTCCCGCCAGAAGTAATACTGAAGTCCCTGCACCCATTCGAAGTACGACACGACGACCCCACCCCCGTTCGCCAGGATGTCGGGGATCAGCGTCACGCCCCGCTCCCGGAGGATCTGGTCGGCTTCAGGAGTGGTGGGGCCGTTGGCTCCTTCGGCGACGATGAGGGCCTTGATGCGGTCGGCGTTGTCCCCGCGGATTTGGGAGCCGACGGCGGCCGGGATCAGGACGTCGCACGGCAGCTCGAGGAAGTCCGCGTGGGGCACCGGGTCCGCCCCCGGGAATCCCGCGACGCCACCGCTTTCCTCCGCGTGAATCCCGAGCTGGCGGATGTCGAGCCCCTGGGGCGAATACACGCCCCCCGTCACGTCGCTCACCCCGACAATCGTGCAGCCCTCGCGCCAAAGGAGTCGGGCCGCCACCGCTCCCACGTTCCCGAATCCCTGGACGATGACCCGCTTGCCCTTGAGCTCCTGGTTCAGCCGGCTGGCCGCCCGGCTGAGGATGAAGACGAGCCCGCGTCCGGTGGCCTCCTTGCGGCCCGCCGACCCGCCGATGAGGATCGGCTTGCCCGTCACCACCCCGGGGACGGATTTTCCCTGCGTCATCGAGTAGGTATCCATGACCCAGGCCATGACCTGCTCGTCGGTTCCGAGGTCGGGGGCGGGAATGTCCAGGTCGGGGCCGATGAACAGGATGATCTCGCTCGTGTAGCGGCGGGTTAGCCGCTCGATCTCCCCGGGGGACATGGAGCGAGGGTCGCAGCGGATACCGCCCTTGGCGCCTCCGTACGGGAGACCCAGCAGGCCGCACTTCCAGCTCATGAGCATGGCCAGCGCCGTCACCTCGCCCAGGCTGACATCCGGGTGGTAGCGGAGCCCCCCCTTGGTCGGGCCGAGGGCTGTGTTGTGATGGACCCGGTAGCCGACGTAGACCTCGGTCCTGCCGTCGTCCATGTGGATCGGGACGGACACGACAAGGGCTCGCCGGGGGTACCGGAGCCGCTCATGAAAGTTAGGGTCCAGATTGAGGCGGGCGGCTACTGTGTCGAGTTGATGCAGGGTGGTCCGGAAGAGCGGCGAATCAAACTCAGATTTGTCTGGCATAACTACTTTTCCCTCTTGACAGGGTGTGGGAGTGGTGGGAGAATCCGACTAGAATGGTCGGCGATATATTTCGTCCCCATCCTAAAATGCGTGAGGATTGACATGTTACGTTTTACCAAGCGTGCCGACTATGGATTGATGGCAATCAATTATATCGTCATCCATGGCGAGGACGGGGCGGTTAGCGCCAAGCGGATCGCCGAGGAATTCAGCATCCCCCCGGAGCTTCTGGCCAAAATCCTTCAGCGCTTGGCGAAAAAGGGGCTCATAGCCAGCCACAACGGCCCAAAAGGAGGCTATCAGCTGGCGTGCTCGCCCGAGGAGATCACGGTGGGGCAGGTGGTACGGGCCCTTGAGGGACCCATCAATATCGTGAGCTGTCTTGAGGACCTGGACTGCCCCCAGTTCCAGCGCTGCAACCTCCGGCGCCCTGTGCAGAAGAT
>OBEQ010753069.1_pt1 | contig 10339 bp, 13 predicted proteins | sample 1670901 | NCBI WGS metagenome assembly OBEQ01 (sample SAMEA104232315, study PRJEB22302) | groundwater metagenome | biome: forest; feature: aquifer; material: groundwater | place: USA | collected 2011-08-07 | depth 5.4 m | reverse complement strand
CTACGCGGGGCGGTAACTTGCATTATCGGTTAGTTTTTGTTAATATATCTGAACATGTTAATGATACGTCTACAACGAACGGGTAAGCGGGGACAGGCCTATTTTAGGGTTGTTATCCTCGAACACACCAGCAGGGTCAAGGGTAAGTACCTTGAGCTTTTTGGCAACTATAATCCTCACCAGAAAGAGTTTAAAGTCAAAAAAGACCGAATTGAATATTGGATTTCGAAAGGTGCTCAAATCTCTCCAACAGTTAATAATCTCATGGTAAATTACAAAGTCTGGGATAAGCCTAAAGTTCAAAGCTGGAAACCAAAGAAAAAAGAAGTAGTAGAGAGTAAAGAAAAACCAGCGGCAGCTAAACCGGCGACCCCGCCTCCAGCAGAAGTAGCTCCGGCAGTCTAAAGCTAACTACTAACTATCAAACATAAAGAGCATCTTTGTTAAAAGGTGCTCTTTATGTTTATACTTAAAATATAAATATATGTGCGGAATCTTTGGATATGTAAGCAAGAACAAAATAAAGGCAGTTCCCATTCTGATAGACGGCCTTAAGCGTTTGGAATATAGGGGGTATGATTCTGCCGGAATTGCGGCAGTAGTTCAGCGTGGAATTTTTTCTCGTAAAAAGTCGGGAAGGATTAGCGAGCTTGAAAAGGTGATCAATAGAGACATAGAGTCAGATGCGGCTATAGGCCATACACGCTGGGCAACTCATGGAGCACCGACGGATAAAAACTCTCATCCCCATTCAGACTGTAAGCATAAGATTTATTTGGTGCACAATGGCATAATCGAGAATTTCAAGGAGCTCAAAGAAGGCCTGATTAAAAAGGGCCATAAGTTTAACTCGGATACAGACACGGAGACTGTAGCCCACCTTATCGAGGATTTTAGTGATAATGGAGGAAATAGTTTTGAAGAATCAGTCCGACTGGCGCTCAAGTCTATTATCGGCACTTATGCCCTTACTATTATTCACGCTGATAATCCGGGGAAAATAATAGTCGCCCGCAATTCCAGTCCGCTTTTAATCGGGTTTGGCGATAATATTAAATTTGTTGCCTCCGATGCTTCGGCAATATTGCCCCATACCCGAAAGGTAGTTTATCTGGAAGACGGTGAGTTTGCTATCCTGACCCCGAAGGATTTTAGGATTGCTACCTTGGATCGTAAAGCGGTTGAAAGGGGAGAAGAAAAAATAGAATGGTCTCTCGAATCGGCCCAGAAGAATAGATTTCCTCATTTTATGCTTAAAGAGATATTCGAGGAACCTGAAGCAGTAGCCAATGCTATTAGAGGACGCTTGATAGTCAGAGACGGTTTGGCAAAATTAGGCGGTCTTGAAATGGTAGAAAAAGAATTAAGAAAGTTAAATAGACTGATTATTACTGCCTGTGGAACTGCTTACTATGCAGCTCTCGTCGGTGAATATATGCTCGAAGAGTTTGGCGGTATTCCCGTTGAGACGGAGTACGGCTCAGAGTTAAGGTATAAGAAGCACAATCTTGACCCCAAGACGGTGCTATTGGCAGTAAGCCAGTCGGGAGAAACGGCCGATACGCTTGGGGCGCTTAGGGAGGTTAAAAGGAAAGGAATTTTGACTATAGGTATGGTTAATACGATAGGTTCGTCTATTGCCAGAGAAACAAAAGCCGGAGTTTATAATCATGCCGGACCGGAGATAGGCGTGGCCTCTACCAAGGCGTTCGTATCGCAGGTCGCCATCATGGCTCTCTTATCTTTATTTTTAGGACGCCAGAGAGGAATGTCTGTAATGACTGGAAGAAAAATAGCCGAAGAGATGGAAAAGTTGCCTAATAAAATGAAAATCATCCTTGCTCAGGCAAAGGAAATAAAGAAGATTGCCAGAAAATATCATAAGTTTAATAATTTTCTTTACTTAGGGAGAAAATATAATTATCCCGTTGCTCTGGAGGGTGCTTTGAAGTTGAAAGAAATATCTTATATTCACGCCGAAGGTTATGGGGCAGGAGAGATGAAGCACGGTCCGATTGCTATGATAGATAAGAATTTTCCGTCTATAGTAATAGTTCCATCCGGCAGTTTATATGAGAAGGTTGTAAGTAGTATCCAGGAAATTAAAGCCCGCAAGGGATTAGTGATTGCTATTGCCACCGAAGGCAATAAAGAAATAGCTAAACTCGTTGACGACGTAATTTACATACCTGAAACCCTAGAGATGTTGACGCCTATTTTAGCGGCAATGCCGTTGCACCTCTTTGCTTATTATATAGGGGTTATGCGCGGCTATGACGTCGATAAACCAAGAAACCTTGCAAAAAGTGTTACGGTGGAGTAATTTTGCTCTATGAAGTGCATAATCCTAGCGGCAGGCGAGGGAGTGAGGATGAGGCCCCTGACGAATGATACTCCCAAGCCGATGCTTCATGTATTGGACAGGCCTATATTGGAACATATTTTAGGCGACCTCCCTTCTGAAATAGATGAGGTTGTTTTGGTTGTCGGTTATCTTAAGGAAAACATTATTAATCATCTTGGTAATGAATTTGGGAATTTAAAAATAACCTATGTGGCGCAGGCGGGAAAGCTGGGCACTTATAACGCTCTTGAGCTTTGTCGAAATTCACTAAAAGACGATGAAAAGTTTTTGATGCTTTTTGCTGATGACTTGCATGGGTCGGAGGGCTTAAAGAAGTGCGTGTCGAGCGGGCAATATGCAGTGCTTGTATATGAAGCTGATGATCCAAGGAGATTCGGTGTTGTTGAGCTGGATGATGAGGGCATGATTGTTGGATTTGAAGAGAAGCCTGAGAATCCGAAGACTAACCTTGTCTCAACCGGTGTTATGGTTTTGGATAAGAAAGTTTTTGATTTTCCGGCAAAAGTCCATAAAAATGGTGAATATTATTTGACCGATAGTATTGAGCAAATGATAATGGCCGGCTATAAATTTAAAGCTATTAGAGCATCATCTTGGTTGCCGATAGGTTATCCCGAAGATTTATTAAAAGCAGAAGAAGTATTAAAGAAATAATGAAAATTTTAGAAGTAGATCTGAATAAAGACTACACCGGAGCCCTTAAAGAAGCGGTGACGGTCTTAGAATCGGGCGGAGTGATTATATGTCCTACGGATACTTTATATGGTATCGGTTGTAATGCCCTAAACGAGAAGGCGGTCAAGAGGGTTTTTGAAATAAAAGACAGGGTATTATCAAAACCTCTGCCGATTATAGTTAGGGATATTGCTTGGGCAAAAGAGTTGGCGGATATAAGTAAGAAGAACGAAAAGATATTAGAAAAAATATGGCCCGGTAAGATAACGGCAGTATTGCCAAAAAAAGAGATAATTCCCGATGTTTTAACTTCGGGCCATAAAACAGTTGGTATCCGGATACCTGATTATCAATTAACCGAACAGCTTCTCAGGGCGTTTGGTTATCCGATTGCTCTGACTTCGGCAAATATTTCGGAAGAAGAATCAACTCAAGATATAAACGAGATTATAAAGATTTTTTCCAAAAGGCTGACAAAACAGCCGGATTTAGTTCTTGACGTTGGCATTTTGCCAAAATCAGAACCGTCAGCGGTCCTTGATTTAACTACTAGTCAACCCAAGATCTTACGTGTCGGACCGTCTAAGCCGGAGGAGTTTTTGAAGTTGCTAAATGTATAATTAATGTTATAGTATGGCAAGTTCTTGAGGAGGAACTAAGATGGCAAAAAAGTACAGAAGAGTTAACGATAGCAGCGAGACATATCAAAAAGTCGATCCCATGAAGGTTGCTCAAGGATTGGGTGCTGATGCTGTCGAGCCCTTAGATCAAAAAGGGTTTGAGATTGTATTCAATGGACCCCTTGAAAGATATGGTTCTAGCGAGGGCCTTCTATCTCCGGGTGGTGAATTGTTCTGGTTCAAGCATCTGGCAGGCTATGACATCAAGAACAGAAAAATAATTTTGCTCGAAGGCTGCCGGGTTTTTAAAGAGTTAAGCACTGAAATATTTGTATTTGAACATCTAGGCTCACACCGTTCCTATCTTTCCGAGAGATCCATATTTTCAATAAAAGATCTTTCGCAAAATAAGTTATTGTATGCTGACGGAACAGTTCAGTAATAATCTGCCTTAATGGCGGATTTTTGTTTTAGATTATTTTTGCTAGAATATAATTAATGTCTAAAATATTTGAAATACTCAAAAAAGAGGAAAAACGTCAGAAAGAGGTCATAAATCTGATACCATCGGAGAATTTTGTGTCAGATGATGTCTTGAAGGCTCTGGGTTCGGTCTTTACTAATAAATATGCCGAGGGCAAATCCCATCACCGCTATTATGCCGGCAATGAACATGTCGACGAGATGGAAGATGAGGTAGTAGACTTAGTCCATAGAGTATTCAATATCGAGAAAGATGAATATTCTGTAAATGTTCAGCCTTATTCCGGAAGCATTGCTAACATTGCCGCTTATTTCGGTTCTCTTAATGTCGGAGATAAAATTTTATCAATGTCTCTTGAGCATGGAGGGCATTTAACCCATGGTCATTCGGTCAGTATTACCGGAAAACTTTTTGAGTTTGAACATTATGGTGTCGGTGAGGATGGGTTTATTAACTACGAAAAGGTTCTCGAAATGGCCCAAAAGTTTCAGCCCAAACTTATTATAGCCGGAATATCGGCTTATCCGCGGATATTAGATTTTAAAAAATTTGGAGAAATAGCTAAATCAGTAAATGCATTGCTTATGGCTGACATTGCTCATATCGCCGGTCTTATTGTCGGCGGAGTACATCCATCGCCATTTCCTTATGCAGATATAGTTACCACCACTACCCATAAGACCCTTCGTGGGCCAAGAAGCGCTATAATAATTTCAAAGAAACAATTCTCCGATAATATTGATAAATCAGTTTTTCCCGGGATTCAGGGCGGACCGCACATGAATGCGGTGGCAGCTACGGGAGTAGCACTCGAGGAAGCCCTTAAGCCGAGCTTTAAAGAATATGCCGAGCAGGTAGTGAAAAACGCAAAAGCCCTTGCCGAGGAACTTAAAAAACTTGGTTTTCAATTGTCTTCCGGCGGTACGGATAATCATATAATAGTAATTGATGTAACTCCCCTTGGATTAACCGGTCATCAGGCTAGCGAGAAGCTTGAGAAAGAGGGGATAATAGTCAATAAAAATATGATACCCTTCGACACTCGTAAAGCTTGGGATCCTTCCGGAATCCGTCTCGGTACTCCGGCGGTCACAACTCAAGGGATGAAGGAAAAAGATATGACCACTATCGCTGAGCGGATAGCGAAAACTCTTATCCCTCATTCCTAATTCCTGCCTGTCGGCAGGCGGGTCTGAACTTGACGATTAAGATTATTTAGCTTATTATATGCGGGTGTTCTTTTAAGGATAAAAAGATGAATGCTCAGGCTGTCGAAAGCTTTAAAGATTTTTTAGGAAAGCCTCCGCTTAATCTCAAAGCTGGCGATATTTTAAATGTCTTATTAAATGAACCCAGAGAGAGCAGACTTTTTATTGTCTCCGATTTATGGAAATCTACAGAGGAAGTTATTTACGGCAATTTTGATACTGAATATGGTGATTGTCCGCCCCGAGCTTTATATCCAAGAGATGTCGTGAGGATTAGTAAAATTGGAGATAGTAGTTCTCTTTTAGAAGATTTAATCCGAGACAGGAATAATTTAAGGAAAAGACTCGCCAGGATCGAACATAATATAGGAAATCTTCTAAAGTAAGCGGGGCTAGGAAGCCCCTTTTTAATTTGTTAAATTATAAATAATGATAATCGACGGCAGGAAAATTGCAGAGGAAGTTTTAGAAGAGCTAAAACAAGAGATATCAGACAAAGAACCAAAGCTCAGGCTTGGAGCTGTTTTGGTTGGGGATGATTCCGAATTTAGAAAGTTTGTTGAATTAAAGGGGAGAGCGGCAGAAAAGGTAGGCGTTGATTTTACGATATATAAATTTCCTGAAGAAATAGGAACGGAAGAATTAAAAAAGAGTATGCGTGAAATCGTTGAATGGTCCGACGGTGTTTTGGTGGAACTGCCATTGCCTAAACAGATTGACCAACAAGCAGTATTAAATGAGGTTCCAGTTGAAAAAGATGTAGATGTTTTGTCAGATGAGGCTCAGAAACTTTTTTATGAGAATAAGTCTAAAATAAATCCTCCGGCAGTAGAAGCGTTAAAAATAGTTTTGGAAAAAAATAACATTTCGCCAAAGGGAAAAAACGTTGCTGTTTTTGGTCAGGGTGTATTAATAGGTAAGCCAATATCTCATTGGTTGGAACAGCAGGGGGCGGAAGTGTCTAGGATAAGAAGTACAACAGAAAATCCGGAAAAATTATCCATAGAAGCTGACATTATTGTTGCGGGAGTCGGCAAGCCGGGATTGATTATGGGAGATATGGTACAAGAGGGAGTTATGGTTATTGATTTTGGGTATGGAAAGAAAGATGGGAAAATGTTGGGTGACATTGATTCTGAATCTGTATTGCCGAAAGCATCTTTAATTACTCCTGTTCCCGGCGGGGTAGGCCCGGTATTGATTGTTGCGGTTCTAAAGAATCTCCTGTCTTTAAATAAAGAATAAAAAGGTCAAAGCGATTATCATCCGGTAAATTCCAAAATAGGTAAAGTTATTTTTCTTAATGTATTTTAAGAGCCAAGAGATGCTGACCATAGCAGTTGCGAAGGAAACAATAAATCCAGCCCCTAGCGTTAAAAAGTCTGCTCCGCTGAATGATTGATACGATTTCAAGAGGTCTAATCCTGTAGCTGCAATCATAGTCGGTACGGCCAGAAGAAATGAAAACTCAACTATTGTTTTTCTATCAATGCCCATAGCGAGCCCTCCGATTATTGTTGCTGCCGCTCTCGATACTCCGGGAATAATAGATACTGACTGGGCTAATCCGATTAAAAAGCTTTTTGAATATGAAATCCCAGAAATATCCAAAATTGTCGCCTTGTCATCGTGGTGGAATTTTTCAAAAATAATTATCACCACACCTCCTATTAATAGAGCCCAAATGGATATTGCCGGATTAGCCAAGAACACATTTTTAACTATTTTATAAAAAGCCAAGCCTATTATGGCTGTAGGCAGAAAAGCGACAACTATTTTTTTATTTGCCTCCCAGTTTTTTAAGAATATGTTACGGTAGAGGATACCAACCGCTGTGATTGTCCCAAGTTGGATAGCTATCTCAAAGGTTTTTAAAAATTCAGAAGTTTCCAGTTGGAGGAGTTTTGATGTTAGAATAAGATGAGCTGTTGAGGATATCGGCAGGAATTCGGTGAATCCCTCGACAAGGCCTAAAATTATAGATTGCAATATAGTCATAGCTTGTATTATATATGAATGAGATTTTATTTCAAGTTATAAATTCCTGGGCCGGTCTATATGACTGGCTGGATCAGCTGATGGTTTTTTCGGCTGAGTGGTTGGGATATTTGATGATTTTGGGCTTAGTGGTTTTTTTGTTGATTGATTTTAAGAAATACAAACTGATGGCTGCGTTAGCAATCGGTTCAGCAGCTGTGTCTCGCCTTGTTTTTGTAACAGCTATCAGATCTTTTTATCATCATCTTAGACCCCTTGATGCTTTGTCCGGCATCCATGTCTTGCCCCTGCCTTGGCATATAACTCTTCAACTTGGTTTGGGGTATTCTTTTCCATCCGGCCATGCCGCATTTTATTTTGCCTTGGCGACAGTAGTTTATTTTCACAATAAAAAAGCCGGCTATGCATATTTTGCTTTAGCCGGACTTATGGGTTTTGCCCGTGTTTTTGTCGGTGTTCATTGGCCCGCAGATATAGTTGCGGGAGCTATTTTGGGAATACTTACGTCAGCCGGTATCTACACTGTTTTAAACCATGCAAGAACTAAATTCCGGCCGGCATCTTTACCCTCATAAATATTTGAGTGATAAGCTCCTTCGCTCCCGTTTTCACGTCCGGCACAGGCGGTGCATTTAAAGTCATAAGAAATAGCGCCATCTCTTACCCCACAATCCAGCAGCCTGTTTCTTATTAAGTAGGGCAAATTCAAAGAGAGTTGTTCTTGGCGCGGACCCTTTCTTGCCACTTGAACACAGTCATTATATATTTCTCTTCTATGAATCTCATTATGGTGCTCGGCACCATAACAGCATGGGCCAGCGCCGAAACCTATAAAGGCATCTACCGTAGCCGGATTTAAATCCGTGTTTTTAAAAGCCTTCTCTACTATACTCAGGTCATGTTTATTTTCCGGCACCAAGCATCTGAATCCAGCATGAAGTAAAGCGAGCCGACCCGCTTCTTTATCAAAAAGAATAATTACGGGGCAATCGGCATTAAATATGGCAATTGCTATATCCGGTTTAGCTACATAGCCACCGTCCACTCCCGATTCGGTTCTAGTAAGCCAAGGCATGAGCTCGTACTGACCCGCATATCCTAATTTGCCGACGTTGGTTGAGAAATTACACCGTGGTGCAAATACCTTGGGAATTCCTCTTAAGTTCAACTGATATTCAAGGTTTTCTAGGAAGAAGCTTTGCTCAGGCTCATTGTATTGAGGACGAAAATTACCCCCAGCTTTGCCCACGAAGTCGTATTTCAGTTGGTACATTATTGACCTACCTTTTCAAGGAATCTGGCATATTTTAACACGATAACCGACATAAATCAATTATAAAACCGACCTTAAGGGCCGGTTTTATAATTGATGTGGAATTATACAACTCTGCTCGAACATTTTTTGAACGGAACTGACCGCCTCCGCTTCGCTCCGGCGGAACGCTCGGGCGCGGCGGAATTCCCCCCACCCCCCCCTTCCGCCGCGCCCTCGCTTCTGGCATTTCGAGAAAAAATCCGGCGATTGATAAATGGAAAGAATTAACTAAACTTGTTTTTCTTGCTTTGCTTTTTCCATTTCTGCTTCTGCTTTAGCTAGCAAGCGTGCACGCCATTCAATAAAAAGCTTCGCAATCCAATTCCCGAATTTGGCAAGCTTTGGGTCTTGTGATAAATCTCTTTCAAATAAATCTTTATAGATTAACGAAGCTTTTTTGTAATCTTCGGCACTAGGCTGAATTTGTGATAGATTTTTTCCTTCAAGTTTTGACCAATCCTTACTCCATGGAGCAGAGTTATTGACACCTTCCCTCCTGAGAGTATCCATGAAAGCGAGAATTTTAATGCGATATGCTTCTTTCTGCGCCTCTTCGACATTTTCAATCCACTCTTCTGGAATCGCCGCATCAACATCAGTAGTAACTGGTGTTGGTTCTTTTTCTTGAGTTTCGGATAGTGATTCGTTTGTAAATTTTTCTTTCATTTGTTTAATTTAACCCATAACCAAGAGAAGCACAAATCTAGAGTATTGAAAACAAAAATTATTTGAAAGCATCTTTCAGCTCATCGGGATAATAACCCATGATATCAGAAATCCTTTTTACTTCGCGTTTTTTAATCAACGGACCAACTAATTTATATAATTTACCAATAAATCCATCAACAATATGACAATAGAGCAAGGCCAACGGTTGTGGTAAATGTGTAACAGAGGAGGCAAACGTATCTGCGTCCCATTCCTCTTTTAGTCCTTGTTTTATTCCTTTTCGCTCAACAGTGAGATGCCCAAGAAGTGAGTGTGCAATTTCATGAGATAGATAATATTTATCAGTACCGGGTAGAATACCGTGGTATAAAATTACTGCCGACCCATCGCTTAATTCTTGCGTTAATCCATTTGCTCCTGCAATTCTAAGTAGTGGAGTTTTGATTGTGTGCTCAATCCCTAGTTGTTTTGCAAATACAGAGAGCTTCTCGATAGAAATATCGCCGCGTAAAAGTTCTCGAAGTTGTTTGCCAACTCTTTTTATATCTTGCCGGTTAACGATAACTTTTTGCGATACCTTTTCTTTTTCGACGATGGGCTCGTGTAGCTGTTCTTTGTGCTCTTCAATTTCTTCGTGTGTCGGTTCCTGATCTTTTTTTGTCTCAATTTTTTCCGATGGTTTTTCTATAGTAACTTGGCCAGTCTCGTATGTACGAGCCGCTCTCTCTAGTATTTTTTGTTCCGACTCAACCTCTATTTCTGGTTTAGTAGCTTTTTCAGCTGGTTGTTCAGAATTAAATTGTGGTGGGCCTTCAAATTTCATAAATTTATTTCAACAGTTCTTCCATAGGAACGCCTAACGACTTGGCGATTTTTTGGATTGTTTGTACGCTCGGTTTTGTAACGACACCACCCTCAATTTTCGTGAGGGTAGAGTATTTGATATTGGCTTTTTTCGCCAAGTCGTCCTGCGTTAACCCTTGCTTTGCTCGTATTCGCTTAATG
>OBEQ012845949.1_pt1 | contig 10340 bp, 12 predicted proteins | sample 1670901 | NCBI WGS metagenome assembly OBEQ01 (sample SAMEA104232315, study PRJEB22302) | groundwater metagenome | biome: forest; feature: aquifer; material: groundwater | place: USA | collected 2011-08-07 | depth 5.4 m | reverse complement strand
TTTGGTCACGGTTGATTTGCCGGCCCCCGACGGGCCGACGAGGGCGACTTTTTCTCCCGCGCGAATCGTGAGTGTAAAGTGCGCAAGCACGGAGCGCTCGGCGTGGAAATAAAAATCAACATCCCGAAATGCGATTTCACCCGCGTCGACGGCAAGAGCGGGCGCGTGCGGCGCATCGGCAATCTCGTGTGGTGTCTCCAGCATGCCGACCATCTCGCTTGCGTCGGCAAACGCATCGTAAAACCTCCGCAGTTCGCGGTTGATGCTGACAAGCCGGTCAATCGTTATGAGCAGGTATGACTGAATAAGAACAAAATCGCCGATGGTCAGGAGTCCGCGCCGCCAAAACACCATGGCGCCGTAGAGGAGGCCGACGTTGATGACGATCATGAAGATGCCGAGTGCCGCCCAAATAAATTCGTCTGCATTCCATGAGCGAATGGTCGCGGCGCGCCAACGCTCTACGGCATTGCCCAATCGCCGACCTTCGTGCCGCGCACCGGAAAAAAACAAGATGCTCATGTGGTTTGCGATCGCGTCCGAGAGTGTGCCGGTAACCTTGCTATCCTCCTCGGCGCGGGCGACGCGAAGCGGCTGGCGCAGGCGCGAGACAAAAATCTGAAATGCGACGAAACAGACGACCCATACGCCGAGTATGATACCAAGCGTGTGGTTCCGCAGAAAAAGAATGCTGACCGCGCCTACGACGTAAAGAAATGTGGGGAAAAACTGGAGCATGAAGCAGTCGAACATTCCCTCAAACGCGCGGACAAATTTATTGACGCGATGCACGAGCGAGCCGGTAAAATGCGAGATGAAAAAATTATACGAATGCCCGACGAGATATTCAAACGCGGTTGCGAAAAGATCCGCCATAACGTGCGACTCCAAATGAACAATGCTGAATGTCTGTATGCGCCGTGCCGCCCAGCTTGCAAGCGAGATGAGGGCGATCGTACCGATGATCGCAATCAATTCATGCCCCATGTCCGCATTCGGTGTGCGGCTTGCGAGGATATTAAAAAAGCGCCGCAAATAAAGCGGCGACGCCAAATCGGCCGTCTGCAGGGCGATTGAGCCAAAAAGCAGCGAGAAAAACAGCCATCGGTGTTTCCGTGTATGGCGATAATAAACCTTAAAAACCGATCCGGCGGTGCTCCGGTAGCGGGGTGACGGCATACGGCGGAGCATAGCATATTTTGATGTCCTGTATCTAATAGCGGGTGCATGCCGAGCTGCTATAGAATGATAAGAAAAATTAGTGTTGAGTGCCGGGCGATCTCTTCTTTAATCTTCCGGTACGTGGTATACTGAAACCGTAGGGAGACCATTTTTCCTGTTTTTCTTTAATCGGATGGAAACAAAAAAACATATTCATGCGCTTCATGTTGCCATCCTCGCCGGAGCGGTCGCTTCGTTCGGCGTGAGCTTTGACGGTTGGTGGCATCTTGCCAAAGGAAGGGATAGTTTTTTTATTCTCCCGCATCTTTTCGTCCAAGGCAGTCTCTTCATCATGCTCGCACAAAGTTTTTTCGCCTGGCGACGATTGAGAATGCTTTCATGGCGGAGAATTTTTTTCGCACTGCTCATCGTTCCCTTGACTATTCCGTTTGATGAGGCGTGGCACCGTTGGCGAGGCAAGGAAACGGTCGCATCGGTCCTTATCATCTGGAGTCCGCCGCATTTTTTCTTTTTTGCCGCCGCCATCACCGCGCTCACCCTGCTCGTCCACGAAATTAAAAAAGAACAGGATCTTGCCGGACGCGAGATATTCGGTGCGCTACTTTTGGCTTCACTCTTGAATGTCCTGCTCATTTTCTTTGCGCCGTTCTTTCCGTTCAGTCCTTACGCGGTCGTGGGTTTTGCCGGAGCGGGCATTGCGGCATTCCTCTCCATCGCCGTCTATTTATACGCCGAACGATTTTTCGGTCCCGTCATTCCGGCACTACTCGCGGCTCTGTTCACGCTTACCTTCCAGGGTGCGCTTTTTGACGCAGGTGTCGTTGCGGGAAGCCGCGCGGCGGGAAGCTACCCTCATCTGCCCAACTGGCTTCTTGCCATATCGACGATAAGCATGGTAGGCATTGTGAGCAGTGGTATAGCCAAAAAATCAACCACCCGCGGATTCCTTGCCGGTGCCGCGGGCGGGCTCTTTCTCTACGCGCTCCCTCTTCAATTTGCCGTGTTCCCCGTTTCTTACGGCATGGCTGATGCGGTCTTGGCGATTATCGGTACCGCCGCCGGTGGTACTCTTGCGGCGATGGTTGTGAACCGCATGGCGAACAAACAACCGATTATCAGTAATTACATAAAACTATGACCGAATCTAAGGAAGTGGTTGCGTTCGGCGGGGGATGCTTCTGGTGCACGGAGGCGGTTTTTCTGCAATTAAAGGGCATTGCCGAAGTTACGCCCGGATACGCGGGTGGATCGGTAGCAAACCCCTCCTACGAGCATGTCTCCGACGGCACGACGGGACACGCCGAAGTTATCCGCATTGCGTACGATCCGAGTATCATTTCTTTCGCAAAACTGCTAGAAGTTTTTTTCGCAAGCCATGATCCCACGACGTTGAATCGCCAGGGTGCCGACACGGGTACGCAATACCGTTCCACAATTCTCTACACGACGCCGGAACAAAAAACGGAAGCGGAACGGATGATTGCGGCACTGACCGCGGAGAAAAAATATGCCGATCCGATCGTTACAAAAATAGAGGCGCTTAATAATTCGTTTTATCCCGCCGAAGAGTATCACAAGCGCTACTACGACACCCATCCCGATCAGCCGTATGTTGAAATCGTCATCGCCCCGAAAGTGGAAAAAATTCGCCACGCGTACAAGGATTTGCTTAAAGACCAGTGAGGGGTTGTATTTGCTTAATAAGTATGGTATGAAGCGGTGAGGGTTTTTGGAACCAGTTTTTTTCAAGGAGGGTGCCGAATGACACCGCATGTGACAGGTTATATTCCCCGAGAAGAAAGAGATCTTTTTGAGCGCATCGTGCATATTGTGCGAGAGCTTCCCGACATTGATTTGGGAACGGATGAGAAAGGGCGTGCCGTTCCCATGTCGTGCCATATCATCACCCGCGCTCTCGGACAAGTTTTTTTCCTTCAGTACAAAGACGGCTACTTTTGCGACAGATACTGTCATACGTGGCTTCTCACGCCTGCAGGTCATATTATTGATCCCTATCCGGTGGCTACACTGGGAGGACCCATTCTGATGGAGGCACTGCAGGTACTTTCACCGGCGCATCGGCTTTACAAAACAAAGAATGGACGCGACATCTCGCGGGGCGTGTTCAGCACTCCGTGGTTTCGCAGGTCGGTGGAGAGAACGGTCCGTGCCATACGGCTCATACTCTGAACCAAGCAACGCCGCGCACGTTCCAAAGGTGCGGCGTTTTTTTATACGTCCACCGGCGCGCGTTCCTCGCGTTTCTGTTATACTGTGCTTATGGCGAGCTTATTTAATCGCATTTCGTTTCGCCTGTACGCGCTTGGCGTTGTCGGCATACTCGGTATTCACGCGCTTATTCTGTTATGGATGGGGCGCGTGCCGTGGTGTGACTGCGGCTACATCAAGTTCTGGCACGGCATCGTCGCGAGTTCCGAGAACTCCCAGCACCTGACCGATTGGTATACTTTTTCTCACATTATTCACGGCTTTGCTTTTTTCGGGCTTCTCTGGATCGTGGCAAAGCGCACGCCCATCGGTTTCCGTCTCATGCTCGCCGTTGTGATTGAATGCGCGTGGGAGATTTTTGAAAACTCAAGTTATATCATCAATCGCTACCGCGCCGTTACCATTTCGTACGACTACTTCGGCGACAGCGTGGTAAATTCCGTGAGTGATGTTCTCGTCATGATGGTCGGTTTTGCACTCGCTCGCATCCTGCCCCTGTGGGTTACGATCGCGCTCACAATCGCCATGGAGATTTTTGTCGGTTACTTCATTCGCGACAACCTCACACTCAATATTATTATGCTTATCTATCCGCTTGAGGCGATTCGCGTCTGGCAAACGGGAGGATAGTACTGCGCTTGAAATGCCGATATCTGGCGGAGTACATCGGTATGGAGTATCATGTTTTACACTGGTAATAAAAAACATGAAAAACACACTTCTTGCCATCGGTATTACCATACTCGTTGTTGCCGGATACGCGCTGTACCTTTCGGCGCGCCTGGGTAGCGGCATGCGACTCACGCTCCCGCGCCCGGATGAGCTTGCGGCGCCGAGCGACTTCACGGCGGTGAAGCCCCTATCGGTGCTCCCTGAACAAAAAAAATCTCCACCGCAACGAACCGTGCTTCCGGCAGTATCCGTCCCCGCAGAGGCAGGTGCCGCACCGGTGGCAACGACAACGGAAACCGCGGCACCAAACGGCATTCCGCAGTAATGCGCCGACGGATACCGAAACAACCGCACCGCCCGCCGTGTTGCACAAGCATCATCCTTTTTGCAATTTCATGTTCTCGTTATTTTTTCGGCAATGGATTCCACTCGCGTTCGTTATTTCCGGACTTGCGGGCTTCGGTCTCGTTCTGGTACAGCAATCCCTTCGCATGACGGCGAATGATCCGCAACTTCACCTGGTCGAGGAGGGCGTGGCGCGGATTGGGGAGGGGGAGCGACCGGAGGTAATCATCCCGCAGGGACGCATTATTGATCCGGGCATCAGCGATGCGCCGTTTCTTATCGTGTATGACGAGGCAGGACGGCCGGTTGCATCTTCGGCGGAGCTTGAAGGATCAACTCCCGCGCCGCCCGCCGGTGTGTTTGAGTACGCACGCAGGTACGGTGAAGATCGGATTACCTGGCAACCGCGTTCGAATGTGCGAGTGGCTATCATCGTACGTCACATCGCCGGTCGTACGGGCGGCTTCATACTTGCTGGAAGATCGCTTCATGAGACGGAGCGACGCGTAGGGCGATTAACGTTTCTCACCGTGTGCGCTCTTGGTGCTCTTCTTGTTGGTAGTGCGGTTATAGTTGCGCTGATGCAAAAGCAATATTTTTTTAGCCGTAAAGGCGTAATTTGATAATTTTTATAACAAACTTATGTTTGATCAACTAAAACAAATGAAGCAGTTGCGCGACTTTCTGCGCGAGATTGCCGCGCATCGTGTGACGATGGAAGAGAGCGGTGTTTCTGTCGTTATGCGCGGGGACTTTGCGGTGGAAAAAATCACACTCAACTCTGCGCTCGACACGGGCGCTCTTGAGCGCACCCTTTTGCGGCTGCTTACCCAAGCACGTGAGAAGATCCAGCGTGATCTTACCGCGCGCCTCTCGCAAAAGTCGGGCTAATACGGGCTATGAGTAGATCGCACTCAAGGACTATTGACATTTTAGCATTTTTTTAGTACACTGCTTATCAGTTGTTTTGCGCGCCTCGGTCGTGGCGTACGGGGGTGAGTGGTACTTACACGTTCCAAAAACGAATGGGGGAGAAGTGGCATGACAGTTGCAGTATTTAGGATGAGCCGAATGGGTTTGATAGGATGCGTTCTTTTGAGCGCCTGTCCCGCATATGCCGACGACTTTCTCGCCTGGGGGTCGCAGGTATTTCATAGCGCCGTGGTGGGGAATGTGCGGACGGAAGCGTTTCGGATTCCGGCGGCGTGCGCGTCAACGGGTGAGACGAACACACGACCGTGTGATGAACAGCGGGTCGGCAAGGTCGCAGACCTTTCGATTGTCGTTGACACGAACGAAGTGTGGGAGAAGGCGACTTATTTTTGGCAGTTCGAGATAGATACCTATGTGACCTGTGGCGTCTTGCAAGATCCGACGTTATTACCCGCAATGGTTGAACGGTTGACGATAGAGGTGCGGGACCGCCATGGTCGGGAGCTCTTCCATGGGTGGCGGATAATGGGTGAGGCCTGCGAAGAAAAATTGAAGCGGCTCGTCCGGGAAAAGTAGCGAGAGTATCGGGAAACCTATAAGCGCGCGGCAAGCGAATCCTTCGCCCCGCGCGCTTTTTTTTGTAATGGATGTTTCGCCCAGCGTCCCCGTATATTCCCCCGCATACCGCTTTTTCTTTTTTCCCATTCCGCATAGGATGGTGGTATGCATCTCCCATTCCTCATCGTCGCGTTTATTGCCGGTGCGCTGACCTTTTTTGCGCCTTGCACGCTACCGCTCGCTCCGGCATTCTTGGGTTTCATCTGTGGAGCGGCCGCTCCCCAAGCGGAGCGGACGGAGCTCGGTAAACTCCGTCGGTCAAAGATTTTCATCAACGGTGTTTTTTTCGTGCTCGGCTTTAGCGTGCTCTTTGTCGTGACCGGTACTGCGATTGCCTTTCTTGGCACGACGGCTTTGGGAGCGTACCGACCGGTTCTTTTCCGCGCGGGAGGTATGGTTGTCTTTTTCTTCGGACTCACCATGGTCAGTGAACGGTGGCTTACCGGCCGATTCGCACGGTTCTCGGGAAATTCCGTCCGGTCGTCATTCGTTCGGTCGCTCACGCCCGGAAAGCCGTTGAGTGCGCTCGTCCTCGGCGGCATTTTTGCCCTCGGGTGGACGCCGTGTGTCGGACCGGTGCTCGGTTCAATTCTTACGCTTGCCGCAACGCGCGCCTCTGCAGTTCAAGGGAGTATTCTTCTCGCAAGTTTCTCGTTCGGACTCGCGGTGCCGTTTGTGCTTCTTGCCGCCTTTTTTGACTCCGCCGCGCGATTCACGACCCGTCCCGCGCCCTTTCTCCGCTTCATCCCGTTGGTCGCCGGTGTCTTTCTTATGGCGCTCGGCATCCTCATTGCGACGAATAATTTCGGCATCTGGTTTGCTTTGGCACAGCGTCTTGTCGGTTCCTCCGGTGAAACGCTTTTCCGGGCCTATCTTTGAACGGTTGACAATTATCTCCAATTTGCTAGAATCTTGGCAGTACTATACTACTGCTCCAACCAGGGAGCGCGCCGCACAACATGTGCCATTAGGAACATTAAGGAGAGTGTCATGATCAGTCCCAAGCCCCTCCTGACGCAAGTGAATCCTGACGGCAAACGATTCGTCAACGGTATTCCGGCTGATAGGATCCATGAAGAGTATAGAGTACCGCAGCCTCATTGGCCGGATTTTGATCCGACATACGAAAAACGGGTCGAAGAAGACCTTACGGCACTGCGGAACCATCCTCTGGTTTTGGGTGTCGATGTGTGCCGTGTCGGCATTACGGTTGCAAGCCACGAGGATACGCGCGTTATTGCGGATATTTATGTCCAGGAAGGTACCATTGCCCAAGTGGCGTCAGATCTTCGTGAGCTTTTGCAACAGGGCGCCGCGCTCGGAGCTGTCGCCAGTCCGATAGAGCAAACACTCCTGGTACTTGCCACCTAGAGGCACACTCTGCCTCCCGCCAAAAATAATCCCCGACACTCTTGAGTGCCGGGGATTATATCGTTCGTACGTCTTTCAAAACACTATGTCGGCAAGGGAAAAGTAAGAGTGACCGTCGTCCCCGTTCCTTCATGCGATGCAATGGCGATACTCCCACCGTGCTTCTCAAGAATATTTTTTGCGATAAAAAGACCGAGACCCGAACCGTTGGGCTGGGCGCGCATGGCGTTGCTTGCGCGGAAGAACTTGGTGAAGATGCGGTCGGTTTGATCGTCCGGAATGCCGATACCGGTATCGCGGACGATCATTTCCGCTCCCCCCGCACCGGTTGCGAAGGTGATCTCAACCGTGCCACCCGGAAGCGTATAGTGAATCGCATTCTCTATGACGTTGGTCAGCGCAAGCGGCAGTTTGTGAATATCCAACAAAAGATGCGGCAGAGGGGAGGAGGGTTGATTCAGGGTGAGGGTAACACCTTGTTTGCGTGCGAGACCTCCAAGCTCGTCCAGTACCGTTTCGGTAAGGTCAACGAGCGATACGCGGCTGAATCGGTAGCCGAAACGCCCCTCTTCTATGCGCACGACATTCAAGAGGTCGTTTACCAGCGTGATCATGCGCCGCGTCGCCTCAAGTCCGCGATCAAGCATTCTTTTCTCTTCTGATTGCAGAGCGGCGCGACCCGCCTCCTCTTCCAGGACCGTTGTGAACATCCATTTAAGTTCCGTGAGCGGTGTGCGCAATTGATGCGCCGCAATGGAGAGGAATTCGGACTTCATGCGCGAAACTTCTTCCTCATGCCATCGCGCTTCGGCAAGTCCTTCCGCCATTTTGTTGAAAGCCGTGGCGACGCGACCAAACTCATCCCGCGCCTCCACATGAATACGCTTGCCATAGGAGCCCGCCGCGATATGCTGAACGCCATCCAAAAGAGCGTCCAGAGAACGCGTCATCCGCCTCGTAAAATACGCCACGGCGATACCGGCCGCAAAAAAAATAAGAATACTGATAATGCCGTAGAGGGCAAGGGCGTTTTTTTGCTCGGCGCGCACCGCATCGCGCGAGAGAATGACCTGGCTGAAGCCGACCGCCTCGCCCGTTTCGGGAATCCCGCCGGTGCGGATGATGATGGGTGAGGTGAATTGATCATACTCCACGCCTCCGAACGCAACCCGCTCCATGATTACCGCGCGGCCTTCCAGCATGCGTTTCACCTCTTCCGCGACAAGCGAGGGTTTTTCGCCGATCTTGCTTTTTGCCGCGATAACCTGACCGTCTTTGTTGTAAACGGTGGCGAAAACGACATCGCGCTGTTCCAGAATGCCGGCAATGGAGGCGTCCACAAAAGTCGGATCGCCCGCAAGAACGCCAAGCTCCGAAGAAAATCCTACATTTTTGGCGAGATTTTCTCCTTCACGCATGAGACCGTTGTTGAGAATGGCGGTCAGGCGCTCAATGAAGAAAAAGAAATAGAGCGAAATGAGGGAAAACAAAACCAGACCGATCGCAAGAACGAGCCGTGTGCGAAAACTTTGATTCTTCAGGTGAGCGGTGTGCCACATAATCTGAAACAAAAAGACCGGCACGCATAAACGGGAAAGCCGGCGGGCTTCATTACCTCGTATGTCCACAAAAAAACTCTCTGCGACTATCCCATCGGTGCGTACGCGCCAAGAGACGGTGCGTTAATTCTTGCCGAAGATAAGAATGTTCTGAATCAAATTTTGATGGCGGTTCCCCACGCCGGGTACCGGTCCCTCCTCGCCGAACGTGAATGCGCCGATAAAAGGAGCACCGCCGAATGCCTTGTTCATGGTGGGAATGATCCGACTCACGCCGTCGTCACCCAGTACCAGATGCGTACACGCGCAGAATAATGCCAGTCCCGCCGCAACCTCGTCCTGTTTGATTTCGCCGACGGCGCGTGCCATGCGGATGACGAGCGGTGCGCGCAGTTCATGCGCCTCGGGGCTTCCGCGCATGATGGACATATTTTTGCCCTGTTCAATAACGGCGAGCGAGGTGAGTGATTTATCCGGAAGATTGATAAAGATGGGATGTACCGTGAGATAATAACTGATGCCCTTGTCTCCCGTCACCACCACGGCGAGCGGATCAATGATACCCTGTTGCAGAATACTTACCTGTTTTTCTTTTGAGGCAAGTTGATTGGTGAGCTCACCGCCGAGCCATTCGTTGTAGACATCCGCGGCGGGACGGCCGTCGATTTCATAAATCGTCCGGCCTTTTGCCTTGGTGACCACCGCCTGCTTGTCGGTCCGGAGATAGCCGAGGCCGCTACTGAAGATATAGCCGACTTTAACATCCGTGTAGATGAGCGTCATGACGACATTACTTGAATACGAGCGGCCGTTTGCATACTCTTTCCATTTGCCGGAAATATCGCTGTCGCCCGCACTGGCACCGAGCACCGGAACGTCTTTGCCGAGCACGTCCGCCACGCCTTTAAGTTCGTCTTCCTCTTGGCCGAGTACGCTGTTCATCAAAACGATCTTCGGCTTATCCGTTGCCGTCTTGCCCGCGTCGGCAAGCGCGGCGCGAATCGCCTCCGCCGCCGCCGTGCGCCCCTTTTCGTCGCCGACAGCCGCGGTTCCTACGCCAAACGCGACTTTATCGGACGCAATACCCAGCACGCCGACCGAACGTCCCGCATGCCAGCCGTCACTCGCCATAATACCCTTCCATGAGGTGATGCCGGACATCTTTACCTCCGCACCCAAGCGCTTCTGCAGTTCCGCGGCAAGCGTATCCGTATTGTAATCAACGGTGGAAAATACCATCGCCCAGCGCGGCGTCTTGCCGCCCATGTCGGCTTTCATCTTGTTTACCGCCTCTTCCGCGGCTTTCGCCTCGTTGGCGTTGGCACTCCAGCCGTAGCCCCCTACCACGGCGCCATTCACGGCGCGGGGCGTACGAACCGCAGCTGTCGGATTTTGATTTTGGACGGTCACCGACTCGTTCTGCTCCGACAC
>OBEQ012425191.1_pt1 | contig 10340 bp, 8 predicted proteins | sample 1670901 | NCBI WGS metagenome assembly OBEQ01 (sample SAMEA104232315, study PRJEB22302) | groundwater metagenome | biome: forest; feature: aquifer; material: groundwater | place: USA | collected 2011-08-07 | depth 5.4 m | reverse complement strand
TCAACGGAGAAAAGCTACCCCGGGGATAACAGGCTTATTTGGTCCAAGAGTTCATATCGACGACCAAGTTTGGCACCTCGATGTCGGCTCATCACATCCTCCCGCTGAAGTAGGTGGGAAGGGTTTGGCTGTTCGCCAATTAAAGTGGTACGTGAGCTGGGTTCAGTACGTCGTGAGACAGTACGGTCTCTATCTACCGTGGTCGTAGAAATCTTGAGGGGAGCTATCCATAGTACGAGAGGACCTGGATGGACGAACCTCTGGTGTACCAGTTATCCTGCCAAGGGTATCGCTGGGTAACTATGTTCGGTCGCGATAAACGCTGAAAGCATCTAAGTGTGAAGCGCACCCCAAGATAAGGATTTCCTGATAGCATCCGCAAGGATGACTATCCTAAAGGCTCGGAGAAGATAACTCCGTTGATAGGGTGAAAGTGGAAGCGTAGCAATACGTGGAGCTAATCACTACTAATTAGCCGTGAGGCTTAACCACATCACTGGATCTTTTTGAAAACGCAAAGTGAGTTAATTTATCATCAGTTTATGTCGCAGAAGTTACTTCTTAATTGAAGTGACTTCTGCTTCGTAGACTAACATCAGATTTTTCCTGGTGCTTATTCCGGAGGGGTCACACCCGTTCCCATTCCGAACACGGCAGTTAAGCCCTCCAGGGCCCATGGTAGTTTATCCGTAAGGGTACGCAAGAGTAGGTCGGCGCCAGGTTTATTTTGTAGTAAGGTTTATAAGTCAAAGACAGTAGGGTTCCGTTTATTCGGAATTAAATATCCTACCGAGACTCAAGAAAGATATTGCTAGCACCTTTCTGTCTCGAAACAGAAAGGTGCTTTTATTTTTAGAAGGGGAGGTGTTTATGCCTAACAAGAAAAATCAAGAATCAGTGAAGCAGTTAGAAGAAAGAATTAAGGATTCAACCAATATGGTTGTAACAACCTATCAAGGTTTAACTACGCCAGAGCTGGATGATTTAAGATCCAAGTTAAAACCTATTGGTTGCGAATACAGTATTGTAAAGAATACTTTGACTCGGATATCTTTGGAAAAAATTGGATTAAGCGAGTTTGCGAAATATTTCTCTGGTCCAACGGCATTAGCTTTTCATAAAGGGGAACCTGCGGGATTAGCGAAGGCGGTGGTTGAGTTTGCTAAAACTAATGAAAAATTAAAAATTATTGCCGGATACTTGTCTGGGAAAGTTTTAAGCGAAAAAGAGATTAAGATCTTGGCAACATTGCCATCTCGAGAAGTCTTAATTACCAAGATTGCAATCATGCTGAATACGCCTATTCAAAGAATGGCTACGGTTTTAAACGCGCCACTTCAAAAGTTGGCGGGAGTCCTGAAATCGTTAGAGCTTGAGAAAGCAAAAGCAGCATAATTTTATATTAAAGGAGGAATTAGAAAATGGCAACAAAAGATGAATTGATAGACGCGATAGCAAAAATGACGGTTTTGGAACTTTCGGAATTGGTGAAAGCCATTGAAGAAAAGTTTGGAGTGAGCGCGGCAGTTGCAGTAGCAGCAGCTCCAGCAGCGGGTGGCGCATCTGCGGCTGCAGGTGCTCCAGTAGAAGAGAAGACCGATTTTACCGTGGTCTTGGCAACTGTGCCTGCCGATAAGAAAATCCCCATTATCAAAGTCGTTCGTGAAATTACAGGGTTGGGATTAAAAGAAGCGAAAGACTTAGTAGAAGCTGCTCCCAAGAATGTAAAAGAGAGCATTCCAAAAGCTCAAGCGGAAGAAATTAAAAAGAAACTTACTGAAGCTGGCGCGGGTGTAGAAGTTAAGTAGGAATTAGGAGTCAATTTCCTCTCCGGGGTGTAGCGTAGCGGCTAACGCGCTCGCTTTGGGAGCGAGAGATCCTCGGTTCAAATCCGAGCACCCCGATATTCTTAAAATAAAAATAGGGACTGTCCCTTTAGGGACTGTCCCTATTTTTTTGTTCTATTTGATTTTATGAAATCCAGCGGGTAATTTTTTCGGAGTAGTCTTTGAGGAGTTCTTTTGCTTTTTTAGGTTGATCGGATTCTGCCCAAAGATGGAAGTAGGCTTCATCGGGATCTGGGGTCATAAGGACCCAGCCATCTTTAAAGTGGATTTTTACACCTTCAGTGAGTTCACTATTCTTATCTTTAGCTGCTTCATAGGCTAGGCGCATCACTTGACCTTTCTTATCCCAAGGGCAAGGAATTTTTTTGTGTAGGACATCTAAGTCGTAAGGGATTTCTTTAATGAGTTTTCCCACGCGCGTATTCTGTTGAGCCAGCATCTCTAAAATTTTTGCGATGCTGTACATGGCATCGAAAGCGCATTGAAATTCTGGAAATATAAAACCGCCGATTCCATCGCCCACAAATTTCATTCCATCATTTTGAGCGGCGCTGATAATTCGGCGAGGCATAATGGGGGTACGAACTACTTTTAATTTGGATTTAGCAGCGAGCTTTTCTATGGTGGAGCTTTGTTGAAGGGGGGCCGCGATAATCCCAGAATCATAACATTTAAGCGCTAGAGCACATACAGCTACGAGCGCTTCCGCATCCGAAACAACTTTCCCACTTTCGTTGATGATAAATACTTTTTCCGCGCCGTTATCTATTAAAAATCCTATGTCCGCTTTTAAAGTCGTTACAATATTGGAAAGTTGCTCCAATGAATATTGGAACTCCCGCCCTGTTTTAGTAATTTTTTGCGGGTTGTGATAGGCGTTTAGAGCAACGACTTCTAATCCAAGTTGCCCCAAGATTGCTGGAAAAGTGGTGGCCGCGGAAGAAAATGCGTAGTCGATGACAACTTTAAAGTGCGCTTGTTGGATGATCTCTTTTTTTATGGTTTTTAAGAAACCAGCGCGGTAATATTCTTCTGATCTTTGTGGGGTGACCAGCTCTCCGCTTTCTTCGATGGGGGCTCGTTTAAAATCTTCTCTTAAAAATAATTGTTCGATCGCTTTTTCTTGTTGAAAAGAAATGTCGCCGCCAGATTTATCTAGAATTTTAATATCGAAAAGACGATGATCAAAAGGGGATTGGCGAATGTGTACGCCTCCGGATTCCCCTTCTTTTCCCATTTCATAACGGACTACAGGGAGGGGAGCTGTTCTTAAATCCCCCACACGCACTCCGCTGGAGAGGAGTCCGGAGATGAGCGCTCGCTTAATCATACGGCTGGCTTTATGAGTGTCCCTTGAGGTAATGACATAGGCATTTTTTCCTAAATAAGCTCCGTAGGAAGCGCCGACTTTGGCTGCGAATTCTGGGGTGATTTCTATATTTCCTAAACCGGAGATAGCGTAGGGACCAAAAAGATTTCTGGACCATTTTTCTCCCCAGATTAAACTGGTGGCGAGAATGGCGCCATCTTCTAAACTTTTGTGCGGCCAAATTTTTACATTGGAGCGAATTTTAGCTTCCCGTCCAATTTTACATTCATCGGCAATAATGGCGCCTACCTGAATAAGGGCTAAATCCCCGATGGTAGTTTTTTCTCCGATAACAGCTTCGCGGATCATAGTTTCGCGGCCTGTTTTGGACCCTTTCCAGAGAACGCTTCCGGAAATTTGGCTGGCGCTGCCTATGGTACAGTTTTCTCCAATAATGGAGTTCTCAATTTTGCAGCCTCTTTCTATGCGCGCGTTTTTCCCGATGATAGAATTTCCAATAAATTCTACGCCGTCTTCAATTTCCGCGCCTTCATCAATCCAAACGGTAGACTCTTGATCATTATTTTTTATAACTTTCTTTTTTCCATGAATATTAACAGCGACGCGGCCATCTAAAATATCTCGATGGGCAAGACGGTATTCTCTTAAGTCCCCTACATCTTTCCAGAACCCCTCGGCAATGAAACCATAGAGGGCTTTCTTTTTTTCGAGCAGTTTAGGAAAAAGATCTTTGGAAAAATCGAAAGTTTGTTTGGAGGGGATTTCTTCTAAAACTTTTGGGTCTAGGATGTAAATTCCGGTATTAATGGTATCCGAAAAAACTTCACCCCAACTGGGCTTTTCTAAAAAGCGGGTAATTTTTCCTTCCTCATTCACAATAACGACGCCGTAGGAGAGAGGGTTAGTGACTCTGGTTAAAACCATGGTGGCCAATGCCCCTTTTGCTTTGTGGAAGGCGATGGCTTTGCTTAAATCGAAGTCAGTGAGAACATCTCCCGACATAATAATAAAAGTTTCTGTTAAATCTTCCTCGGAAAATTTTACGCAGCCGGCGGTGCCAAGGTCTGCTTGGGGAATGAGGTATTTCATTTTGACACCAAACTTTTTTCCATCTTGAAAATGGTTTTGAATTTCCTCGGGTTGGAAATAAAGAAGGGTGAGGACATCTTTAATGTTATGCTGGACAAGAAGATTTATGATGTGGTCCATCATAGGACGGTTTGCCATGGGGACCATAGGTTTGGGCAGATTACAGGTTAAGGGTCTTAAACGCGTACCAAATCCGCCTGCGAGGACAACTGATTTCATATTATTTTAAAAAATATCTGATTAAATTTTTGGTGAGTCTCGTATAAATTAGCAAATTGAGTGGAGTGATTTCAAATAGAACTCTTCTTTTAACTTGATTTGTTCTCGAGGGATTTGGGATAATACAACTTATGTTCCCGGGTAGCTCAATGGTGGAGCATCCCGCTGTATACAATCAAAAAAATGCAGCCTTGTCTGGAAACAGATAAGTGAAAAACCAGGTGAACTCAGGGAAGCCTAAGTTCTTTACTTTAGAATAAGGTAATCCTGAGCCAAGCCCCAGTGTAAATTGGGGAAGGTGCAGAGACTAGAATGTAATGTTCGTACTCACTAGGATTAATGGTGGGGAAGCGCCTGGCTCCGTCCAGAACGCAAGTTCTTCGGAGATGAGATAGTCCAAGCCTTAAGGAAACTTAAGGATCACTTGTAACGGGAGGGTTGTAGGTTCGAGTCCTACCTCGGGAGCCAAATTTAATGCCTGAAATGTCGGTAAGAAATGACATTTCAGGCATTTTTGTTGGATAACTATTTTTTCTTAGATCAAGCCAGAGAGGGATTTTTCTAGGGCGGGGAGGGTGGGCTCTATGGTTTCGGGTTTTTCTATGGTGCGGATGGCGCGTTCGGGGTCTTTTAGGCCGTTTCCGGTTAGGATGCAGACGATGCGTAACTTAATGACCCTTTTTTCTAATTTGTTTTGAGCAAGATATTTTTTTAGGCCGGCGATGCTGGCGGCGGAGGCGGGTTCGCAGAAGACCCCTTCGAGTTTTGCAACTAATTTGTAGGCTTCTAAAATTTCATCATCGGTTACAGAGTCTATTGCTCCGGCAGATTCATCTCGGGCTCTTTCTGCTGCTTTCCATGAGGCAGGGTTGCCTATGCGTATAGCAGTAGCAATTGTTTCTGGATTTTTGATCGGTTTTCCTTTTACGATGGGGCTGGCTCCTTCGGCTTGGAAGCCCATCATCTTAGGTAAATTTACGCATTTTCCGCGATCACAATACTCTTTGTAACCTTTCCAATAAGCGGTGATGTTTCCCGCATTCCCTACTGGCATAAATTGATAGTCGGGGGCATCTCCTAGTTCATCTACAATTTCAAAGGCGCCTGTTTTTTGACCTTCCAGACGATAAGGGTTGAGCGAGTTCACTAGTGTGATGGGATATTTGGAGGTGGCTTCTTTTACCAAAGAAAGCGCATCATCAAAGTTCCCTCCTACCGCAATGACTTTTGCCCCGTGCATGAGAGCTTGCGAAAGTTTTCCTAGAGCAATCTGCCCTTCTGGAATGAGCACGATGCATTGAATTCCTGCTCGGGCAGCGTAAGCTGCCGCAGCCGCGGAAGTGTTCCCTGTAGAAGCGCACATAATCGCTTTGGAACCTTCCTCCACCGCTTTGGAGACTGCCATGGTCATGCCGCGATCCTTAAAGGAGCCGGTTGGGTTTAAGCCTTCTAGTTTAAGATAAAGTTCATAACGGTCTGCCCCAATCGCCTTCGCCAAATTTGGCGCGGGGATAAGCGGGGTGTTTCCCTCTTTCAAAGTTATAATGGGTGTCTTGTCTGTAACGGGAAGGTACGCGCGGTACCGATCTATAATTCCTAAATATTCCATATTCTATTAGAGACCATCTTCCTCGATTCGGATCAACACAGTTTTAGATTTTATGGTGGGAAGTTGATCTATTTCGGAAATTGCTTTTTGAATTTTTCCTTCCTCCGCAATATGGGTTGTTAAAATAATGGAGACTCCTTTTTTGTTGGCATGCGCGACTTTAGGTTGGTAGACCGAAGCGATGGAGACATCCTGTTTCCCTAAAATTCCAGAAATTTTCGCTAGGACTCCGGGTTTATCTTCTGTTGTAAAATGAAGATAATATTTTGAACGAATTTTTTCATGGTTTAATAGCGCTACTTTTTCTTTAGAATCGTAAATAATATAGGGAAGTTTTCCCGCTGTTTCTTGGGCCACTTGTCGAGCTAAATAGATAATATCGGAAGCTACGCTAGAGGCCGCTGCCATCATGCCCGCTCCTTTTCCATAGAACATCACATCACCAGCAGAATCCCCAGTAATGGAAATGGCGTTATACTCATTTTTAACAGAGATAAAAGGATGGTCTAGGGGAAGCAAAGTGGGATGAACTCTGACTTCTATTTCTCCAGCGGAATCCTTAGCCAGCCCAATTAGCTTAAGGCCGTAACCCAATTCATGGGCCACTTGCAAATCATAGTGATCCAATTGAGAAATGCCTTCACAGTAAATATCGGGAATTTTAATCCAACTACCCCAAGCGATGGAAGAAAGAATAGCCAATTTATGGACGGTGTCCGTTCCATCAATGTCAAAAGCAGGATCGCTTTCCGCAAAGCCAGCTTTTTGCGCGGCTTTTAACGCGGCTTCAAATGAAATATTTTTTTCTACCATTTGGGTTAAAATAAAATTGGTGGTTCCATTTAAAATTCCAATAATTTTTTTGATATGGTTCGCGGCTAACCCTTCGTTTAGGCCTTGAACTACGGGAATTCCACCGCCCACAGCTGCTTCAAAGTAGACGATTCGTTTATGCTTTTGCGCCGCGGTAAATATTTCATCCCAATATTTAGCTAAGACCGCTTTGTTGGCGGTGACCACATGCTTGCCAGATTGGATCGCTTCTAAAATAATAGTTCTGGCGGGTTCGTACCCACCAATTAATTCTACGACGATATCGATAGATTTATCTTTTAAGATTTCTTTATAATCTTGAACCACGCCTCCTTTAAGGCCAATTTCTGGTTTAGAGGTGATAAACTTATCGCAAAATTTTGAGAAGGTAACCTCTGTTCCTACGAGTTTGGAAACGCGGGATTTCTGCGCTTGCATAATTTTAACGACTCCAGTCCCCACAGTTCCTAATCCAATTAAACCTAATTTAACCATAGCTTTTATGCCCCCTTCTTTAAAAATTTATTGATTCGCAAGAGCACATCGTGGAATCTTTTGTCGTGCGTTACTAAAGCCATGCGAATAAAGCCTTCTCCATAGGGGCCAAATCCAATTCCTGGGGCCACGGCAATTCCCGTTTCTTTTAAAAGTCTTTCGGAAAATAAGAGTGACCCTTCTTTTTTAAAAGGTTCCGGAATTTCTGCCCAAAGGTACATGGTCGCTTTGGGGAGTGGAACGGTCCATCCTAGCTTGGCTAAACCTTTCACCATAAAATCTCTTCTTTTTTGATAGGTGAGCACCGTTTCCTTCACACAGTCCTGTGAAGATTTAAGCGCCCAGCTAGCTGCCAACTGGATAAATGTGGGGACGCCATAATCTAGAAATGATTTTAGTTTTTCTAAGGGGGCAATCCATTTTTCTCCCCCCACGGCAAAGCCTACGCGCCACCCGGCCATGTTGTATGTTTTAGAGAAAGAAAAAAATTCAATTCCTACCTCTTTAGCTCCCGGTACTTGCATAAAGGAGGGTGCAGTGTACCCATCAAAGGTTACTTCTGAATAGGCATTATCATGAATGACTAATATGTCATACTTTTTTGCAAAGCGCACCACTTCTTCAAAAAAACTTATGTTATCCACAACGGAAGCTGTGGGATTGTTGGGATAATTTAAGATGAGCAACTTCGCTTTCTTGGCAATTTTTTCTGGAATGGCCCACAAATCTGGTAAATAATTATTCTCTGGTTTAAGAGGAACAAAATGAACTTTTCCTCCGGCCAGATAAACGCCATTAAAATGAACAGGGTACCCGGGATTTCCAACCAGCGCGATATCATCTGGATCGAGATAGGCCATACATAAATGAGCAATTCCTTCTTTAGAACCGATGAGAGCTAAGACCTCTTTATCAGGATTTAAACTTACATTGAAACGCCCTTCAAACCATTCTGCCACCGCCTTGCGGAACTTAGGCATCCCTTTTGCTTGAGGATAGCGGTGAGTACGAGGATGTTCCTGGGCAGATTCGCAGAGCCTCTCTATAATGTGCGGTGGGGTAGGCCGGTCCGGGTTGCCCATTCCTAAATCAATCACATCCAGTTTTTTAGAGTAAGCTTCTTGCTTAAGCTGGTTGATCCGAGATAAAAAATAGGGGGGAAGATTTTGCAGTTTCTTAGAAGGTTTTATCATGACAATTTATTTGAATGTATCGTCGGGAATTTGTTTATCCCTCAAAATCCACTCCGGAAGTCTTTTGGAATACTCCCAACAGAGTAGGGCGATGCCAATACAACTTAATCCATAAGTCATTTCAAATCCGCTCCAGCGCATCCATTGGTTTTGAGTTACAAAATCCCATTTTTCCGGGGAATAGTAGTTCGCCTCTGGTTCCCCAAAAAAAGCGTGATATAAGCCCAAGATGGTTACCACGGCTCCCCAACAAAAGAATATCCAGCCGGCCGCATTCCCCAGCCCTTTAATCTTTATTTTCTCTTTCATAGATATAGGAAAAATCTATTTTATCTTAAAAGGTTGTGACTCTTCAAATGTTAATTGATATACTATTTTGAATGTTTAAACATAAGAATCTATATTTCCAGCCTGTGGAAGAGAAAGATTTAGAGAAGATCCGTAAATTGCGGAATGACCCTTCCACATGGATGAATCTTTCGGATATCGACCTTATTGATTCCGAATCTCAAAAAAGTTGGCTTAAGTCCCTCTCTAAACAGAAAAAAAATAAGCGATATTTCTCGGTCTTTAATAAAAATAAATTTATTGGCTTAATCCGCATGGATGAATTCGATTGGATTAACCGTTCCGTTCGCGTTGGGTGCGATGTGGCTAAAGAGTATCGCGGGGTAGGGTATGGGACTAAAATCATGGAGATGATTGTTGAATATTGTTTTCAATATTGGAACATGCATCGGTTGTGGTTGCTTGTTTTGGATTACAATAAAACCGCGCGCCATGTTTACGAAAAAGTTGGTTTTATGGAAGAAGGGCGCTATCGAGAATCTATTTTTAGAGATGGAAAATATTGTGATTATATTTTGATGTCTTTATTGAGAAAAGAATAGAATGATTCCTTTGTTTAAAGTTTTTATGCCAGAGTCGGTGATGGAGCCCCTTAAAAAAACCCTCTTGAGCGGGTACATTGGGCAAGGGGCTAAAGTTGATGAGTTTGAATTGGTTTTGTCTCGCTGGCTTGGGTGCCCCAATGGCCTGACCATTAATTCTTGTACTTCTTCCATTCAGTTAGCTCTACGGTTAGCCAATGTAGTCGTTGGGGACGAAGTATTGTCCACCCCCATGACTTGTACGGCTACAAATGTTCCTATTTTAGCGATGGGCGCTAAAATAGTTTGGGTGGATATAGACCCTAAAACTGGGAATATGGATCCTCGGGACATAGAACGAAAAATAACTAAGAAAACAAAAGCGATTGTGATGGTGCATTGGGGAGGGTATCCCTGTGACATTCAGGAAATTAACGCGCTCGCGAGAAAGTATAAACTTAAAGTGATTGAAGACGCTGCCCATGCCTTTGGATCTGTGTATAAAGATAAGAAAATTGGGAACCATTCGGATTTTGTCTGTTTTTCTTTTCAAGCGATCAAACATTTAACGACGGTGGATGGGGGATTGCTGGTGTGTAAGAGCGCGGAAGATTATAAACGAGGAAAACTGTTGCGGTGGTATGGAATAAATCGCGAAGGATCCAGAAAAGATTTTCGCTGCGAGGAAGATGTTTTGGAGTATGGCTACAAATTTCATATTAATGATGTGAGCGCTACGATTGGGTTAGGGCAGAGGAAATATATAGATGAAATTGTTTCTAAACATAAACAGAATGCGAAATTCTACGATTCCGAGCTAAAGAATTGTAAAAATATTTCTCTTTGTTTAAGACAGGAAGATAGGCAATCTGCCTT
>OBEQ011795238.1_pt1 | contig 10340 bp, 10 predicted proteins | sample 1670901 | NCBI WGS metagenome assembly OBEQ01 (sample SAMEA104232315, study PRJEB22302) | groundwater metagenome | biome: forest; feature: aquifer; material: groundwater | place: USA | collected 2011-08-07 | depth 5.4 m | reverse complement strand
TGGTTTGTTCTTTTTGGTTTTGGGTTTTGTACATACGTTGTGACTCAGTATTTCGCTGCGGCTCAATTTGGCATTTTGTTCTTTGGGCATTGTGTTTTTTACGAGGACAACTTCATCTGCTCATGCAGAGCATGAAGTTGTCCTCGTAGCGAGGCGTCAATACGAAGTTCATCAGTTTCTAGGACGGCACCGGCGATAAGAGAGGGGTCTTCTTTGGTCGTGATATCTGCCGCTTTGCCGCCGAGGACTTGCGCAGCAAATGCCTTTACATCTATCGGCCGAGCGCTCGAAACGAGTGCGGGGACTATGCCAGCACTCGCATAGAGCATGCTGCGCAACATGCGCAGGACAAACGAGAGCTGCGACAGCTTGCCCGCTCCACGAATCTTTCTCAGCATGTGCGCGTGGACACTTCCCCACTCGCTCGTGCGACTTAGCAGTTCAAACCATTCTTTTGCAAAAGCTTTGGGGTTCATTTGAGGGATTCGCGAACGAGGTTGTCATCGAGTTTTTTGTCAGACACACCCGCGAGGAGCTTCGCGCTCGCGCGCGCCACGAGTCCTGCGGCCTCAGCACGGATCTCTTGCAGTGCTTTGCGCTTTTCTTCTTCGAGCGAATGCTTGGACTCTTGCGCTAGAAGCAAAATTTTTTCGCGTGACTTCGCCATCAGTTCCTCACTTAGTGTGGTTGCATCTTCGCGCGCAACGCGCAACACGTCATCGGAATCTTTGCGTGCTCTGGCGAGAAAGTCTTCGCGAGTAGCTTCGAGTTCCTCACGGAGCATCTTGGTACGCTTGGCATCCGAGAGTCCCTCCGCGATCGTTTTTCGCCGTTCTTCGAGCATTCCGAGGATCGGTTTGTACGCAAAACGTTTCAAGAGCCAAAAGAGAATACCAAAGTTCACCACCTGCACGATGATAAGTTTCCAATCGATACCGAATTTACTAATGAGTTCTTGCATGAAATGTATTCCCTCCCATGGCCATGGGAGGGTTAGGGTGGGGTGGGCAAGGAGTTTAAGGACTTGCCGATCTACCCCCTCCCAACCTCCCCCTGTCCAGGAGGAGCACTACACGAATTTGAGGACGAGGGAGACGACGAGTGCGTAGATGGCGATGGCTTCGGCGAAGGCGATGGCAAGGATCATGGCCGTTTGCACTTTGCTCGAGGCCTCCGGATTGCGGCCGATGGCTTCCATACCCTTGCCACCGATCATGCCGATGGCAAGAGCCGGTCCTAAAATTCCGATGGACATGATAAAGGCGATGGCGGTAGCTGGAGAAAATTCCATAAGTTTACTCGTTATAATTTTAAGATTAAATTCAAAATTTCAAAAGAATTTTAAATACATGAATTTTAAAAACATTCCGACATTTGAGCTTCTTTTCAAATTTAAAATTCGTCTTAGTGTTGTTCTTGGACAGCGATCCCCAGAAAGACGGTGGTGAGCATTGCAAAGACAAGCGCTTGGATAAGTCCCACAAAGATCTCGAGGAAAAGGAACGGCAGCGGTGCAACATAGGGTACCAGGAAGCCGATAGAGACCAAGAGCACTTCCCCCGCAAAGACATTGCCAAAGAGTCGAAAGGAGAAGGAGATCATTTTAGCGATTTCTGAAATAATTTCAAGGAGACCCACAAACGTAGCGATTGGATTCTTGAGCGTCAAGTATTTGCCAACGTGCTTGCCAAAGCCAATAGCAACGATGCCAAAGACTTGGGTTGCGAGCACCGAGATGATGGCGAGCGCAAGAGTGAAGTTGATATCAGAAGCCGGTGAGCGAAAGAGGGGTACAAAGATCGCATGTCCCGCATGCATCTCGTGAAAACCGAGTGCGCCTAGAAACGGGAAAACGCCGAGCCAGTTGGCGGTCAATATGAATAGGAAAAATGTGGCGATGAAAGGAAAATACTGCTCGGCCTTCTCGCTACTCCCGAAAGATGGCTCGAGCATCTCCAAGACCCATTCGACGATGGCCTCAAAGAGATTCTGAAATCCCCGAGGAATAAGCGCGGGTTTGCGAACAAGCGTGAGGGCAACAATGATAAGGACAATACCCGCAAGCCATGTAAGAAGGAGTGAGTTCGTAATCGCCAGACTCCCAATCGAAAAAATCTTCTCCGCCGCAAGGGAAATAGTGATCATTTGAGGCCCAGTGTAGGACAAAAAAGTCCCAAAAACAAGCGGTTGTGCCGCCCTCTTTCATTGTCGGAAAGATGGTTCCGCAGTATCATAGAGGTCACTCATGTCGCTAGTCACCAAAACTTTTTTGCTTCTCCTTATGGTCGGGCTTGTTACGCCCTCCAGTGCTTTTGCCCTTTCTAAAAAAACTCTCCCCAAAGCCGTGCCTCAAACATTTCGCTATGCCGCATGGATCCCATACTGGAAAAAGACGGCCGGCGTCGCAGAAGCGCAGGCTCATCTGAGCCAGCTCCAAGAGATCAGTCCTTTCAATTACACTTTCAAAAAGGACGGATCGCTCACCGATCTCGCCAAACTAATCGACGAGCCTTGGCCCGCACTTTTAGGGAGCTCAAGCGAGATGCATGTGGCCATTCTCCCCACCGTTGCTTCGGGGAGTGCCGGCACGACCTTTGCAGTATTGTCCTCGAAAAAGCTGCGCAATCGACACGAGAACGCCATCCTCGATCTCGTCATGGCAAATCGCTGGGACGGTATCGATATTGATTACGAAAATAAAACGGTCGAGACGCGACCATACTTCTCTGCTTTCATCAAAGAACTTGCTCTTGCCCTGCACAAAGAAAAGAAACTGCTTTCCTGCACCATCGAGCCGCGCACGCCCATTGATTCACTCTACTATGTGCCGCCGACGGCGCGCGTCGAACGTGCCAACGACTACAGCATCTTGGGCAAGTACTGTGATCAGATCCGCATTATGGCTTATGACCAAACAACGGTGGATGTGCGCTTAAACGACGCCAAAGGCGGCAAGAATCTCTACGCGCCCATCGCAGACATTAATTGGGTGCACAAGGTACTCCATAACGCCCTCAAATCATTTCCGGCCAAAAAAATAATGCTCGGTATTCCGACCTATGGGTACGTCTATCGAGTAACGCCCATCGGCGGACGTCTGCGCGACTATACGATCGCAAAAAGCATCGGTTACGCGGACGCTTTCGCCCTTGCACAGGAAAAGGGGGTCAGGCCGGAGCGAAATCTAGCCGGTGAACTCTCATTTAGTTACTCGACAACGACCCCGTTAGAGACCGCGCCCACCCATGGCGGGCTACCTCTAACGGGGCAGGCTCCAACATCCACTCCGGTAGTATCGCCGCCAAATAATCGCTATGTCTCTTTTACGGACGCGAGTTCGATCGGGAATCTGGTTATTCTGGCCAAGTCCTACAACATTCGTGGCGTCGCCCTCTTCAAGCTCGACGGCGCGGCCGACCCCTCGATGTGGACCAAAATTACACCGTGATGACAATGCCCATCTCTTTTACTTCAACTCGCCGAGGCGTTGCGGTGAGATGCGGGCGATCTTGGCTTTCACCTTCTCGCGTTCCTCGCCCCTTGTGTTCTCGTACTTTATCTTGAGCTTTTTTACTTTCTCGCTACGATTGCGGCGTTGGCGAATCTGCATCGCCCGCTTACGTCTATTAATTTTGGCCATGGTGTGTGAGTAGTTAGTAGTGATTAGGAACGTATTGTAACGGAGTGACACAAAAAGACAACCGATGCGCCGTCAGGTGCATCAGGCCTCATACATCAGGTTGCTTTTTTAGGATGATAAGCGTAGAATCCATGGCTAACTACAGCCACAAGATTTACTCATGCTAAAGCTATACGGTAAAATTCTGAGAACCCCAAAGACGGTCATTCCAAAAGAGGAGATGCTTAAAGCCGATATTGGCGAAATTGGGACGAAGCTCAAGGGTGAAGTCTCAAGACTCTTTCGAGGCTCACTCGCTATCCGAGAAGTGGACTGCGGCTCTAGCAATGCCGAAGAACAGGAATTAACCGCACTGTCGAACTGCTACTACGACTGCGAGCGCTTTGGTATTCACTTTGTGGCTTCCCCGCGCCACGCCGACATGCTACTCATTACCGGCCCTGGGGCACGTAATATGGCCGAGCCATTGCGACACGCGTACGAGGCCACGCCAGAGCCGCGCATTATCGTTGCCGTTGGTGACGACGCCATAGATGGTGGCATTTTTCGAGGCTCTTATGCAGTCTGTGACGGCATCAAGAACATCATCCCCGTTGATTACGAGATCCCGGGAGATCCACCGAGTCCGAAAATAGTGCTCGCATCACTGCTTACCATCTTGCAAGATCGATAAGAACGCAAAAGCACAGAATAAAAAACACAAATGACCAAACAAAACACAAAGCAAAAAGTACAGAGCAAAGACGTGGAGTTTGTGTTTTTGAGTCTGTGTTCTGTGCTTTGTTTGGTTTTCGTGCTTTCTGCTTCTGTGTTCTAACCTTCCATGGCCACCCTCTTGCCAAATCTATTCTTCGTCGGCCTCGCCATCTATGGGCTCGCGGCAGTGCTTTCACTTCTCATTCCTTCACAAAAAGCGGTCCGTCATGTCTCGCATATCGGCGCCCTTATCGGCTCGATCGCCATGTTTCTCTTTGCCGGCTGGTTTTTACTCGCCACCCCCGGCACGCTCTCTATTAAACTATCGCTTGGGCTTCTCCCATTTTCGGCGGCGATCGATCCATTGGCAGCCTTCTTTATGCTAGTCGCAAGTCTCATCGGAATATGTGCATCACTATTTGGTATATCGTATATGGAAGACTACGAGCACCACTACGAAATAGGTGGTTTTGGTGCCTTCTTTAACGTATTTCTCGCATCGCTCTTTCTTGTCGCTTCGGCAAACCATGCTCTCTACTTCCTCTTGGTGTGGGAACTTATGTCACTCTCGTCGTATTTGCTTATACTGTTCGAACACAAAAAACGCGAGAATGTTTCGGCGGCTTTTACCTATTTTGTGATGATGCACATTGGCGTTTTGTTTATCGCAATCGCCTTCTTCACCCTCTATCGCGCCACCGGTAGTTTTGACTTTAGCGTTTGGCGTGAACTGGCCTCGTCACTTTCAACACCAATCCGAACTGTTTCTTTTCTTCTGCTCTTGCTCGGTTTCGGGACCAAGGCTGGCATCATCCCCTTGCACGTCTGGCTTCCCAAAGCCCATCCCGCCGCCCCCTCTCATGTTTCAGCCTTACTTTCCGGAGTGATGATTAAGATTGGCATTCTTATGCTGATACGCTTCATCTGGGATATTTTTCGCGACGCCCCCGCATGGTGGGGACTTGTTATTCTCACTTTTGGTGCACTCGCCAGCCTGCTTGGAGTTCTCTACGCTCTCGCCGAGCATGACATCAAACGCCTCTTGGCGTATCACTCGATCGAGAATATCGGCATTATCCTTCTTGGTCTCGGTGCCGCCATTTTCTTCAATGCCCACGGTTATGCAACTCTGGCCGCGCTCGCGCTCGCGGCCGCCCTCTTCCATACCCTTAACCACGCCATTTTCAAAGCGCTACTTTTCTTCGCTTCAGGCATTGTGGTACGCGCAACACAGACCCGCAATATTGAAGAGATGGGTGGTCTCATCAAAAAAATACCCATAACTGCTTTCCTTTTTCTCATTGGAGCGATGGCTATTTCGGCCCTTCCCCCACTCAACGGTTTCGCGTCAGAATGGCTTACCTTTCAAGCCCTTTTTGCCACAGTGGGACTTGCTGGTGCGTGGGGTTCAATTCTCGGCATGGTTGCCATAATCACTCTTGCGGTAACCGGCGGGCTTGCGGCGGCTTGCTTTGTTAAAGCTTTCGGCATTACCTTCCTTGCACGCTCTCGAAGCGAACACGCCGTAGGCGCTTTGAGCACCGAGGGTAGTGAGCGAAAGGGAACCACGGGGAATCACGATGCCACGCCATTCGAATGGATCGGGATGGGCATTCTTGCGGTTTTAACCCTTGTTCTGGGAGTCTTCGCCAAGAGCGTTGTTGAATTCCTTACGTCCATTGCGGGGAGTATGCGCGCGGTACCCCCTGCGCCATTCTCGCCTTCTTCGGCGGCACTTCTCGTGCCCACGACGCTCGTAAGCTCGCTCGATCTTGCCACTGTCTTTTTTGCGCTCACTATCGTCGGAGCTGTAACGTACTTGATTGTTAAACAGGTAACACGCCACCGTCGAGTTACGCTCTCTCGAACATGGGACTGCGGATTTCCGCTTTCCCCTCGTATGGAGATGACATCGACCGCTTTCGCACGATCGCTTCTGCTCATCTTCCGTGGATTGGTACGCCCATCTAAACAATCTTCGATCGAATACCACGATGCCGATTCCCGCTATCTGATCAAGTCGCATGTCATCGAGCTTGGCACCCACGATATTTATGAGCGATATCTATACGGCCCGCTTTCCAGTCTCTTTCTTGCCCTCTCAACACGAGCAAAGAAGGTGCAGACCGGAAACGTGAACATGTACGTGTTTTATGTCTTCGTGACGCTGATTGCACTTCTTATATATGCCACGCTGTTCAAATAAAATCAGTTTTTGATTTTTAACTCTGTATGCAGACTTTCAACCCAATTCTTCTTGCCCAGGCACTACTCGTGCCAATCCTGGCACCTTTACTTATCGGATACATGAGGAAGATAAAGGCTGGGTTCCAAAATCGTGAGGGGGCACCGATCGTCCAACCATATCGAGAATTGTGGAAGTTGTTCCACAAGGACGAGGTGATTTCAAATGACAGTTCGTGGATCTCGCGAGTGGCACCGTACGTTGTCTTTGTCACCGCGTTTGTAGTCGCCCTTGGTCTTCCTTTGATAGTCCGCGGCAGTGCGTTACCAGCCGTCGCTGATATGCTAACCGTGATTTATCTTCTAACTCTCGGTGTTTTCTTTCTCGCCCTCAATGGACTTGATGTTGGTGGTGCCTTCGGCGGCCTCGGTGCCTCGCGAGAAATGACGCTTACCACATGTGCAGAGGGTGGTTTCCTACTCTCCTTACTCCTTCTGTCTTTCGCCTCCGGTACAACCAATATCACCGAAATGGTAGCGCAGACGAGACATCTTCCCCTTATCGCGCTAGCACCACTTTTGCTTGCGGCGATCGCTTTCTTCGTCGTACTTCTTTCCGAGAACGCTCGTGTTCCTTTTGATAACCCCGCTACCCACCTTGAACTCACCATGATTCACGAGGCAATGACCATCGAGAGTTCGGGGAAGAGTTTGGCACTTCTTGAGTGGGGTTCATGGATGAAACTATTTATCTTCCTTACCATCCTCGTAAACGTTTTCTTTCCGTGGAGCATCGCACCCGTGGGAGCCAGTTTCGCTCCCCTCATTATCGCCCTTGCCGTCTTTGTGATCAAGCTTGCGTTGGGCGCATTTCTCATTGCCCTTATCGAATCTTCCATGGCAAAGATGCGCTACCTCCGCTTGCCCGATCTCTTGTTCGGCGCACTCGTCCTTGACCTTATAGCCATAGTTATCATCCTCCACTAAGATGAGTGAATTTAACCCATTCTTTTGAAATTTTGAAGTTCCCATGCTGACTCTTCCCTCACAACTAATTCCCCTTGCCATCACCCTCGATGTTATCGTGTTTATTGCGACGCTCTTCATGCACCTTGCGAGGAAGCACTCTAATCTGGTGGTTCTATATGTGATCCAGTCACTTGCACTTGCGCTTCTATTGCTTGCAATCTCTTTCAACGACCCTGCGCATAATCTCTTTGCGGCCGCCATTATCACGATCCTCATCAAGTTGATCGTAGCTCCTGTCTTCTTTTTCCGCTTTCTCAAAAAATACAAGAAGGAGTTCAGTGTTTCGAATTACACCTCGCTTCCCGTCTTTCTTCTCACCATTGCATTGCTTACCATTCTCTCCTATCAGGTTATCGCTCCCGTAATTGCGATTGCGGCCTCGGCTACGGTTGGCCCAATGCTCCCACTTGCCCTAGCCTCGATTCTCTCGGGCATTTTTCTTATGGTCAATCGCCGCGGAGCCATGGGCCAGCTCTTGGGGGTTTTGGCTCTCGAGAATTCGATCGTTTTTTTGGTATCCCTTCTCGGTATCGAGCACACTTTCGGACTCGAACTTGGCATCGCCTTTGACACCCTCGTGTGGATGGCGATCGCGAGCACGATGCTTTCTGTCGTCTACCGTGAATTCGGCTCCATGGATCTCTCCCGACTTTCCGATATGAAAGAGTAACGTTTGCAAAACAACTAGGACTAAATTTTTATGTCTCCCCTTCTCATCATCATTCTCATACCATTGCTCGCCGCGCTCATTTCTTGGCTTGGACGCGAGAGGGCCGAGATTGTCGAGGGTGCCGCCATTCTCGGCGGTCTCGGCGCACTGCTCGCACTTGTAAGCATCATTTGGACAGCGGGGGGCAAGGGAGACGCTCTGGGGCTCCTTCCCTACTTAACCATTGATAGTCTAGGAACGCTGATCCTGGGGACAGCCGTACTCATTTATACGTGTGCAGCCATTTATGCCGTGGGAGCACTCCGCATTGAGATCGCTTCACGCTTCACGAGTCAAGAAAGACGGCCAACATTCTTTATCATGTTCCATCTCTTTGGCGCCGCACTATTTACGGCAGCTATGGCTGGGAGTCCAATCCTCTTTTGGATTGCGATCGAGGCGACAACGCTGGCGACTGTTTTCTGCATCAATTTTTACAAGCTCCCCGCCTCGACCGAAGCGGCGTGGAAGTATCTCATCCTTTCATCGCTGGGACTTCTGCTGTCCCTCTTTGGCACTCTGCTCTTTTTACTTGCACAAGGCGATAGCGGAATCGGCATAACCACATGGAACGAGCTGGCGCGCAACGCACACACGCTCCCCCCCGCTTTGATACGGATCGCGGCTGTACTCGTCTTCATCGGTCTTGGTACTAAATTAGGTCTCGTGCCAATGCACACATGGAAACCGGACGCCTACAGCCGCGCACCCATTTCGATCGTAGCTATTTTTTCAACCGGACTTTTGAACGTCGCTTTCCTCGGGTTATTGCGTTTCAAAACAGTGACCGACAGTGCCCTTGGTCCAAACTTCATGCGCGGGCTCTTTGTTTTCTTCGGACTGCTTTCGATCATAGTCGCCGCACTCATTATGCTCACACAAGGAAAATTTCGGAGGTTATTTGCCTATTCCTCGATAGAGAACGCCGGTGTCATGGCCCTCGGTGTAGGCTTTGGCGGCATCGCCATTTTCGGCGCACTTCTGCACCTGCTTTACCACACCCTCGCAAAATCCCTACTCTTTTTTACCGGTGGCGTGATCCAGATGAAGTACCGCACTCATCGCATTGAGAACATTCGTGGTGCCATTGCCGTGTTACCCACAACCGCCATCCTTTTCTCTATTGGTATATTGGCAATCATCGGGATGCCACCTTTTGGACTCTTCACCAGCGAACTTTACATTTTCGGTTCAGGATTTACGCTCCATCCGGTGCTCACGTCGATCGCGCTCATCGCTCTTGCACTCGTCTTTGCCGGCATGGTGTGGAAACTTCACCGCATACTGTTCGGTGATCCCGTCATGAATCCTCGGCTCCACGATGCCCTCGGAGAGGATCTCCATGCGGCTGGAGAGGTTTTTATCCAGGTCGTCGAGGCGGTCGGCCACCTCGCGGGGGTCCTTGCCGCGCGAGAGCTCGACGACGACGAGCGCGCGCCGCAGGGGCGCCTCGGCTTCCGGATACTGGCCGAGCGCCTGCAGGGTGAGCGCAAGGTCATAGAGCCGGGGAGCGAGGCGGGGGTCGTGCCGCCCGGCGGCGCGCTCGGTCAGCTCGAGGGCGCGGCGGTAGGCTTTGAGGGCTTCCGCGTGACGGCCGAGCACGGTGTGCACGTCGCCCAGGCGCTTGAGCGCGTCGGCGGTCTCGAGCCCGTTCTGCGCGAGCGCGACGGCGCGCTCATAGAGGGGCTGGGCCTTCTCGTACTCGCCGCGCGCGTAGTGCACGGCCGCCAAGGCATTGAGGGCCTCGACGCGGCGCGGGGCGTTGGGCGCGAAGCCCTCGGCCGTCTTGAGGGCCTCGGCGAAGCGCATCTGGTCCTCGGCGTCCCCGCGCTCCTGGAACCCGAGCTGTCCCTGGCGCATCTCCCGGCTCCAGCGCGTGCCTTTCGCCGGCGCGCACGCCGCGAGCAACGCGAGCGCAAGCAAGGCGGCCGATTTCATGTCCCCATGTTAATCAATTTGTGTTACGCCAGGAAGTCTTGCGGCAGGGTCCGATTCCTGGTACACCTTCGCGATGCAGCCTTGGGAGGCGTTCCGGATCCTGCTGTTCTTCGCGGCGATCGCGGTGACCTGCCTTAAGGCGGG
>OBEQ012281033.1_pt1 | contig 10341 bp, 7 predicted proteins | sample 1670901 | NCBI WGS metagenome assembly OBEQ01 (sample SAMEA104232315, study PRJEB22302) | groundwater metagenome | biome: forest; feature: aquifer; material: groundwater | place: USA | collected 2011-08-07 | depth 5.4 m | reverse complement strand
GGCCAAGGCCTACTTCGACCTCTTGGTCGCCTACAAGCATGCGACTTCTATCGGCTCCCGGGAGTCTCTGTATCAGGCGCTGGTGAAGGCCCTGCCGTTGCGCGTGCAGAGGCTGCGGCAATCGCAACTGGACTACTTCTCCGATTGGCGCAACGTCGCGGTGCGAGAGGCGCTGTCCGTGCAGGCGTTCAAGGGCGATCACGATGCGCTCGCTTCGCTGTTCCAACCTCCTCTCACCGCCGCCGAAGCGCGGACATCCGTGGATCTGCTGCGCCGCCTGGGGCTGATTGAAGAGGACGGTGACGGGCTATGGAAGTCACGGCATGCGTCGCTCGTATCCAAGGGGGAGGAATCGGACTCGCCGCTGTTCCGGGTTTTCCGCAAGGAGATGGCGGCCAAGGGGGTGGATGCCCTCGAGCGGATCCCGTATCCGCAACAAAAATGCTTCAACATCACCATGAGCCTTTCGCCCGCGGGCGTGGAGCGGCTGGTGGGCTGCATGAAGGAATTCCATCGCCGGGTTCTGGAAACCGTGCAATCGGATACCGCCGAGGACCGCGTGGTCCAGCTCAACGTGCATTTGTTTCCGTTGACCCAAAGCGTGGGTGCAAATGCGGATTGATGCGCAACGTCCCCTGATACTGTTGCGTCTGCTCGCCGCGGCGCTGGCGCTGGGCCTGGCGGATTGCCTTCCGGGGCGTTACACCGGAACTTCCACTTCGGTCGGGGATACCGCCGACGGCTTCGCCATGCTCGCGAACGGGAAGGCGGCCTCGGGCGCTTTGGTGTGCGCGCGCTCCGGGACCCTGGAGTTCCTCGATGGCCGGCCGCAAAGCGTTTTGCTGGACTCGGCCCGGGCGGATGGGGAAGGCGGCTTCCGGTTCCATATGGAAAGGCTGGAAGGATCCTTCTATCTGGAGATCCTATGCGATCAGGGGTCGGCCTGCGCCGGGAACAAAGAGCAGGCTTTCTTCAAGCTTATCGTCGCGCCTGCGGATCTGGATGGGCGGCGCTTCGCGCTTTCGCCGCCGGGATCCCTGGTGGCGACAGCCCGTTGGACGCGGATGCCGGATTCCATCGTGTGGGTGGGGTTGCGCGGAACCGCCCGCTTCGCCAAGCCGTCTCTCACGACCGATCCCGATGGCAGCGTATCCGCGGAAGCGCGCTTCGAGGGCTTGGGCGCGGGGGCCTATGAATTGGTCGGCTTCGGGAAGGACATGTCCGGCGCGAGGACGCGTCCTCTCAGCATCCTTCCAGGGCAGGTCACGGAAACCGGACTTCCTTAGCAGGGTCTAGCAAAAGCCTTTCCGGGCGTCGGCCGAAAAATCATTCCATCCACAGGACGGTCTGGCCGGCGGTGACCAGCATGCCTTCTTTGACCGCGATTTTGGAAATCTTCCCCGGGACCGGCGCCGTCACCGTGAATTCCATCTTCATGCTTTCCAGGATCAGCACCGGCGCGTCCGCCTCCACCGTCTGACCCGGTTCCACCAGCACCTTCCACACGTTGCCGGAAATGTGGGCGTCCACGGGCGTTCCCGCCTGGTTTCCTACACCGGTAACATCGGCGATACCTGCGGCTTCCGATTTTGGCTCGGAGGCTTCGGCCTGGCCCGCGGTTTTCCAGCGCTCGCGCTCTTCGCTGAAGGCGGTACGCTGCTTTTCCCGGAAGGCGGCGATGTCCGCGGCGTGGTCGCCCAAAAAGCGGTTGTAGTCCTTGAGGCGGAAGACGGTCTCTTCGGTTTCCAGGGTGGCCTGGCCGCGGATGAAGGCTGCGCGGAAGTCCAAAAGCTCTTTGCCGCTCACGGGGTGGAAACGGATCTGATCGAAGAAGCGCAGCAGCCAGGGTTTGCCGTCGCGGAAGTCCTTGGTCTGGCGATAGGTGTTCCACACCTGGGTGGTGCGGCCGAAAAGCTGGTAGCCGCCCGGGCCTTCCCGGCCGTAGATGCACATATACGCGCCGCCGATGCCGACCACGTTCTCCACCGTCCAGGTGCGGGCGGGATTGTATTTGGTGGTCACCAGACGATGGCGCGGATCCAGGGGCGTGGCGACGGGCGCGCCCAGGTACACGTCGCCGAGGCCCATCACCAGGTAGTCGGCGTTGAACACGGTCTTGTACACGTCTTCAATGGAATCCAACCCGTTGATGCGGCGGATGAATTCGATGTTGCTCGGGCACCAGGGCGCGTCCGCGCGGACCGATTGCATGTACTTGCGGATCACGGCGTGGGTGGCCTCATCGTCCCAGGACAACGGCATGTGTACGATACGGGAGGGGACTTCCATGGCGTCGATGACGGGCAGCCCGGCTTCAGCGTCCACCAGGGTCCGCAGGAGTTTTTCCAGGGGCAGGCTGCGGCCGTCGAAATGGATTTGCAGGGAGCGGATGCCGGGAGTGAGATCGACCACGCCCGGCAGCCGCAAGGCCGTCAGATGTTCCATCAGGGCATGGGCGCGGAAGCGCAGGTTGAGATCGAGCGAGGTGGGCCCATACTCTATCAGGATGTTCCGATCCCCGGAGCGGCGATAGCGCACTTCCAGGTTGTCGGCGGTGGCGGGGATGCGGTGCAGGATGCATTGGTCCGCGCCGAAGGCATCGGGCGGAAATCCGCTCAGGGTTGCGGCCTCCGCAGGGCGTGGGCCGGGGACCGGTTTGGATGCGGGCGCCGCGGAAGTTGCGGATACTGCGGGAGGTGTGGATACTTGGCGCGATGCCGATATCTCCGTCACGGGTGCATGAGGTGCCGTCAGGGTTGCGATCAAATGTTCCTGGCCGCGCTCCAATTCGCGGGCCTCATGCAGAGACAGTTTGCGGAAGCGGATGGTATCGCCCGGCTTGAGCTGGCCCAGCTTCCAGAGTTCGGCCTGGACGATGGTCGCGGGGCAGACGAAGCCGCCCAGGCTGGGGCCGTCGGGGCCGAGCAGGATGGGCATGTCGCCGGTGAAGTCCACGGCGCCTATTGCATAGGCGTTGTCGTGGATGTTGGAGGGATGCAGGCCGGCCTCGCCGCCGTCGGGTCTGGCCCAGGTCGGCTTGGGGCCGATGAGGCGGACGCCGGTGCGGTTGGAATTGTAATGGACCTCCCATGCGGTCGCGAAGAAGGATTCGATGTCGCCGGCGGTGAAATAGTCCGGGGATCCGTGGGGGCCGTAAAGCACTCCGATGTCCCAGGCTTTGCCTAAGGCGGGACGCAGGGTGGCGGGTAGCCCCGGCTCCGTTGCGGCGGTCGTATCATGGGTAGGGACGATTGCTGAGGCCGCGACCGGTGCGGCGGCCGCGGTGGCGGCCGTTGACGGGAAAGGGGCATTTGTTGTCGTTGCCGCGGTTAACGTGGAAAAAGCCTCCGGCGCTTGCAGATGAAGCACGTCTCCGGCCCGCAGGATGCGTCCCGCGTGCCCGCCGAAATTGCCCAAAGTGAAGGTGGAGCGGCTGCCCATGTATACGGGGACGTCGAACCCGCCTTGCACGCAAAGGTAGGCGCGCATGCCCGCGCCGGAAATCGAACCCAATTTCAGGGTGGCCCCGGCGGGGACTTCCACGGCGGCCCAGGGGGAAACCTCCCGGTTACCCTCGGCGGAGAGGAATTCCGCCTTGATGGCCGCGCCCGTAATGGCGACGCGGCAGGCGCGGCTGAAACGCAGGGTGGGGCCGGAGACGATGATTTCCAGGCCGGCGGCGGATTCCGGATTGCCCAACAGGCGGTTGCCCAGGCGGAAGGAGAGCGGATCGAAGGGACCGGAGGGCGGCACGCCCACGTCCCAATATCCGATGCGCCCGGGATAATCCTGCACCGTGGTCTGGGCGCCGGGCACCAGCACGTCCATGGTGTCGGACCGGTAGGAGAATGCGGAGAGCCAGCGCGTGGTAATGTGGCCCGCGGTGAAAACCGGGGAGGCGGCGACGGCGCGCAGGAATTCCAGATTGGTTTCGATGCCGCCTAGGCGGGTGGCCGCCAGGGCGCGCTCCAAGGCGGCCAGGGCGTCCGTGCGGTCCTTGCCTTTGACGATGACTTTGGCGATCAGGGGATCATAAAAGGGGGAGACCTCGCTGCCCCGTTCGATCCACGTATCCACGCGGGTACCGGCGGGGAAGAGGACTTCGGTGAGGATGCCCGCGCTGGGACGGAAGTCCAGGCGGGGGTTCTCGGCGTAGACGCGGGCCTGAATGGAATGGCCTTGCGGCTTGGGCTGTAGGCTCGCGAGATCGCCGAGATCTCCCGCGGACTGGCGGATCATCCATTCTACCAGATCCAGGCCGGTGACTTCTTCGGTGACACCGTGCTCCACTTGGAGGCGCGTGTTCACCTCCAGGAAATAGAAACCGAGCGGATATCCGCCATTCCAGTTCGTGCCGGTCGTCTCCGCACTGGCTGTTCCAGCGCCGGCGGAATCGGCGCCCGCTGCACCCGCATCCGCGCTCGCCGCGTTGGCGTCCGCCGCATCGGCGTCCAGAACGAATTCCACCGTGCCCGCGCTCTGATAGGAAACCGTTTTACCCAAACGCACCGCGGACTCATGCAGCGCTCTCCGCATGGCGGCGCTAAGGCCGGGAGCGGGGGTTTCTTCCAGCACCTTCTGGTTGCGCCGTTGCGCCGAGCAATCCCGTTCGCCCAGGGCCAGCACGGTTCCCTTGCCGTCCCCGAAAATCTGCACTTCCACGTGGCGGGCCCGGCTCACGTATTTCTCCAGGTAGATGCCGCCGTGTTTGAAATTGCCCTGGCTCAGACGCAGCACCGAGTCCCAGGCCGAGGCCAGCTCCTTTTCGTCCCGCACCACCTGCATGCCGATGCCGCCGCCGCCCGCGGTGCTTTTGAGCATCACGGGGTAACCGATGTGTTTCGCCTGGGCCGCGGCATCCGCGGCATCTGCGAGCAGCCCCGTGCCGGGCAGGAGGGGCACACCGCTTTTTTCCGCCAAGGCGCGTGCGGAGTGCTTTAAGCCGAAGTCCCGCATCTGCTGCGGTGTAGGCCCGATGAAGGCGATGCCGGCCCTTGCGCATTCCTCAGCGAAGGCGGCGTTCTCGCTCAGGAAGCCGTAGCCGGGATGGATGGCCTGGGCCCCGGATTTTTTCGCCGCATCCAGGATGCGGGCCGAATCCAGGTAGCTGGCGGCGGGTTGGGCGGGGCCGATGGCATAGGCTTCATCGCAGTCGGCCACGTGCAGGGAACCGGCGTCGGCCTCGGAGTAGACGGCCACGGAGCGGATGCCCAGCCGGCGCAGGGTACGGGCGATACGGCAGGCGATTTCCCCGCGGTTGGCGATCAGGACTTTGGCGAACATGACGGCTTCCGTTCAGAAGAGGCGTTCAGGTGTTTCCCGCGGGCGGATCCCAAATCAGCAGGCGCACCGGGGTGGGGTTGTAGGCGTTGCACGGGTTGTTGAGCTGAGGGCAGTTCGAGATCAGGGCGATCACGTCCATCTCCGCGCGCATTTCCACGTACTTGCCCGGGGCGGATACGCCGTCCGCGAAGGTGAGTCCGCCCTCTGGGGTAACCGGTACGTTCATGAAGAAATTGATGTTGCTGGCCAGATCCCGCTTGCCGATACCCGCGCCTTCCTTCGCCAGGCGGAGCAGAAAGGTATCGCGGCAATTATGCATGTGCTTTTTATCCAGGGAGTAGCGCACGGAATTGCTTTCCGCCGAGCAGGCCCCGCCCAGGGTGTCGTGCCGGCCGCAGGTGTCGGCGGTGATGGTCAGCAGCACGTTGCCGTCGCTGGACATGAGGCGCGTGCCCGTGGTCAGGAAGATGTTGCCCTGGGTCCGGATGGTGGCGATGGCGTCGTAGCGATCGGACGGATCGGCGGCGTTGTAGAACAGGGTGTCCACGGCCTGATTGCCTTCCAGATCGAGGATGCGGAAATGCTGGCCGGCCTTGATGGGATGGAGCCAGCCGTCGCCCGCGGGAAGGATTTCATCGTGGACCGCGTCTTCGGCGCGCAAACCGCTTTCGGCATGGACGAGGGTTGGCATGCGATCTCCTTAAGCTTGGCGGAACAAGGTTTCGGTGTTGCTGAAGCCTCGGACGTTCTCCGGACGGGAATTGCGGCAAAGATCATCGGCTCCCGGGGCTTCGCTGTGGCGGATCTGCAGGCGCACGGGTTTGGGCGCGTAAACCGAAGCAGGATCCAGGGGATGGGGGGTGTTGGATAGCACCACCAGCACGTTCATCTCGGCACGCAGCTCCACGAAGGATCCCGCGCGGGAGTTGCCGTTTTGCGGGATCAGGTTCCCGTCGTCGTCGACGATCACCTTGCTGAAGAAGTTGACCGGCACCGGGAGGTCGCGCTTGCCCAGGCCGTACTTGCCGAGTTCCACCAGGAAATTGTCGCGGCCGTTGCGGTACCAGGCATTGCGGGCCTGCTGATAGGTGGACGTCCCGTATTTGGCTGCCGTGGACCTGGCGTCGGTGGCGCCGCATAGGGTGTCATGCCAGCCGCAGGTATCCTCGACGATGGAGCAGAGGATGCGGCCCATGTCCGAATACAGCGCGTTGCCCTTGGTAAGGAAGGCGATGAACTGGGCCTTGAGGGTGTCCGGCATGTTATAACGCTCCAAGGGCGCGTCCGCGTTCAGGAACAGGGCTGACACGTTGCCGCCGCCTTCCGTATCGGTGAGGCGGAGCGCGGTCCCGCGCTTGAGCGTCCAGGACCACATGGCCCCAGGGAGAAGCGTTTCGGAATGAATCTCATGATCCGTCATTACAGTGAACTCCGAATGTTAGGCACTTAGCCAACCTTTGATGAAAAGAGAGAACTCAAAATGAAAAATGAAAAATGAAAAAGTCAAAAATCAGAGAGCAACGAAGGACCGTGACGCGGCGATGTTCCCGAACCCGGATATCGATGCCAGACCTACTTTTTCATTTTGCATTTTTCATTTTGCATTTTGACTTCTCCCCGGCGCCCCGCCGGGGCATCACGCTTCATCGCCAACCCGGGTCATGCGTATCAGCGGCAAATCCTTGATGGATTCCTGATCGTCCGGATGGATCAACTGCTCCAGGCGCTTCTTGACGGCCAGGAAATGCGGCGTCAGCAAATGCTCCTGGCGGCGCGGGCGGTCCACGGGAACTTTGATGATCTCCAGGATGCGGCCCGGGCGCGCGCCCAGCACCACGATGCGGTCCGCGAGGAAAATCGCCTCGTCCAGATCGTGGGTCACGAACAGCACCGTCACGTCCACGTTCTTCCAGATCTGCAGCAGGTGGCGTTGCATCTGGCAGCGGGTCTGCGCGTCCAGGGCGCCGAAGGGTTCGTCCATCAGCAGGATGGAGGGATAGTTGGCCAGGGCGCGGGCGATGGCCACGCGCTGCTTCATGCCGCCGGAAAGCATGTGGGGATAGGCATTGGCGCGTTCCGCCAGGCCCACCATCTCCAGCCATTGCAGGGCTTCCGCCTCGGAGGCGTCCTTGCCGTGGCCGGCCATGCGCGGGCCGAACATGACGTTCTTCTTGACGGTTAGCCAGGGGAACAGGGTGTATTCCTGGAACACCATGCCGCGGTCCGCGCCGGGGCCGGATACCGGATGGCCGTTCATGCGCACTTCGCCTGCCGAGCGCGGCTCCAGTCCGCCCAGGATGCGGAGCAAAGTGGACTTGCCGCAGCCGGAGGATCCGATCACGCAGATGAATTCCCGCCGCTTGACCTCGAAGGAGATGTCGCCTAATACCGGGGGCATGCCGGCCGCGTCGCCGTTGCGCCCGATGAAGTCCTTGCGGAGGTGATCGATCTCCAGGATGGTTTCCCGGGCTTCGATGTCCTGGAAGCGTTGGATCAGCTCAGGGGATAAACCCTTATAGTCGGGAAGGGCCAGGGTCTCTTCCATGTTACGTCTCCGCCTTTTCCCAGGGGAAGAACCAGCGCCCCAGCAATTTGAGGACGATGTCCGTGCCCAGGCCGATGAGCCCGATGATGATGATCGCGGCGTAGACGTTGTCGTAGTTGCGGTACTTGGCCTGCTGGTAGATGAAGAAGCTGATGCCGGAGCTGGCCCCGATCAGTTCCGCCACGATCAAATAGGTCCAGGCCCAGCCGAGCAGGATGCGCATGTCCCGGTAGATGAGCGGCAGCACGCCCGGCACCACTACGTTGAGCAGCAATTGACGACGCCTGGCTCCGAGGGTTTGTGCGGCCTCCAGCAGGGGCATGGGCAGCGAGCGAGTCGTGTTGGCCAGCACCAGCACCATCTGGAAGAAGGTGCCGACGAAGATGATGGCCACCTTGGGGGCGTCATCGATGCCGAGGATGGCCACGGACAGGGCGCCGAAAACGGGCGCGGGCATATAGCGGATGAAGTCCACGAAGGGCTCGGAGAGGCGCGAGACCAGGGCGAAGGTGCCGCACAAAAGCCCCAACGGCAGGCCCACCAGGGCCGAGAGCAGGAAGCCCAAGGCGATGATGCGTATGCTGTGGCCCAGGCTTTCGTGCAGCCAGGGTTCGCCGGTCCGTTGGGGCGGGGTGCGGAACGCGGTCACCAGGGCCTTGGCCACCAGATGGGGGGCGGGCAGGTAGACGGGATTTTCGCGGGTTCCCGTAGCGATGGCGCGGCCCTCGGAAGCGGCCTTGCGGTTCTCGTCCCGGAATTCGGCGCGGTCGACCTGCATGTCCTTCTGGAAATAATCCACCGAACCCGGATCGATGACCGTGACCTTGGGATGCCAGATGAACGGCACGTAGCTGACCGCGCACCAGAGCAGCAGCGGCAGGAGAAAGGCGCAGGGCGTGAGCCAGAAGATGGCGCGGCGGGAAAGGGGTTTGCGCACCATGAAGCCGCTACCGGCGCCAAGGGCTTCGGGTAACCGAGCTGTTACTGGAGCGGGCGTGGTTGCCGCGGAGGGCCTTCTCGTCACTGGTTCCGGCCTCCGCGCTTCCGATTCAGGATGCTATTTGGATTCCGTGAGAAGGCTCGCGTCCAGATAGGTATCCACCTCCTGGGCCTTCTTGTACACGGCGTTCTTCATGTTGAAGTCATCCACGATCTTGGAAGAGCCGTAGAGGGAAGCCAGGTCCTTGCCCTTGGCGAAATGGGTCTTGTTCTCCGCCGCGTTCAGGAAATGCGTCCCCTTCATCAAGGGTTCATAGGTTTCCGGCTTAAGGCCGACGCGGGCGCTCATGATCTTCAGGTATTCTGCCTTGTTCTTGTCATCGTGGATGAAGTCCACCACGCGGTACCACACCTTGATCACTTTCTTCCAGTCGCCTTTGCGCTTGGCCAGGCTTTCCGGGCTAACGTATAGCAGATCGTAGATGAGGCCCGGAGCGTTGGCGCTGGTGAAGATGGCGGTGGAGCCCGGTACTTCCTTCAGGGCCTGTCCGGAATTCGGCTGCCAAGCGGCGATGGCGTCGACGGAGCCGGAAGCGAGTCCCTGCGCGGTCTGTCCGGTGGGCATGTTAACCAGCGTGATGTCGCTTTCCTTCATACCGGCGGCTTCCAGGCCTTTCAACAGCAAGAGATGGTCGACGAAGCCGACTTCCACGCCGACCTTCTTACCCTTCAGATCCTTGATGGACTTGATGCCGGCCTTGGCCACCACCATGTCGTTGCCGTCGCTGAAGTCGTTGAGGAGGATGCCTTTGGAAGGCTTTCCGTTGGCGCCGGTGACCAGGGCGTCCCCGTTGGTCATGCACACCGCGTCCACCTTGCCCGCCGAATAGGCGTCCATGGAAGGCACGTAATCGAACCAAACGAACTCCACGTCCACGCCGGCTTCCTTGAACCAGCCTTTCTGAACGGCGATGTCCCAGGCCACCCAGCCGGGCCAATCGCTATAGGCGACCTTGAGCGGAGCGGGGGGCGTGGCGGCATGGGCGCTCATCTGCAACCCCAAGGTGGTCAGGACCAGCAGTCCCATGAATTTCAGGAAAGCGATGAACTGTTCCCGGATGCGGGTGGAGTTGAAATCGTGCATGGTTAGATCTCCCAGGGTTTCCCAAATGCGAACGCAATCCCCGTACCAGAAAGATTTCAGCCAACGGGCGCCCCAACGGCCCAAATAGGGTTGAAAGAATCAACCAACAAACTCATTTGTCAGAATTGGGAAGGAAGGATTGTCTTTTGGCTTCAAATGTCAAAATAAGTAAGGGCGGTTGCCGCTGAAAATCCCTTGGGGTACGGATTTGTCCTTGATTGTTCGGGTTCGTCGGAGCGATTGGCAGGAATGGGAACTCGCATAGGCCAATCTTGGGCCAGTTGTACCGCATAGAACACATTAAGGACGCCTACCGGGCACATGGTCGCAAACTTGCTTTGCATTCCTATGGAAGCGCAATCAGTGGGATCCCATTCTTCGGTATGCCTAGCAGGGTGTTGAAAAAGCCTTCGGAAAGAATTTCATGAGC
>OBEQ011983025.1_pt1 | contig 10341 bp, 11 predicted proteins | sample 1670901 | NCBI WGS metagenome assembly OBEQ01 (sample SAMEA104232315, study PRJEB22302) | groundwater metagenome | biome: forest; feature: aquifer; material: groundwater | place: USA | collected 2011-08-07 | depth 5.4 m | reverse complement strand
GTGCGTTCATGAAGATCGAAGAAGGTCTCGAAGGACTCATTCACATCTCCGAAATGGACTGGGGTCTTGTCGATGACCCGCGCAAGCCCTTCAAGGTGGGCGACCATGTGCGCGCGCAGATCATCGAGATCAAGGAGAACAAGGTGTCCCTATCGGTGAAGGTCCTGAAGGAGAACCCGTGGAAGAACGCCGACAAGAAGTACAAGAAGGGCGATGTCGTCCGCGGCGTTGTCATCAAGTTCAACAAGTACGGTGCACTCGCGTCGATCGAAGAAGGTGTCGCAGGGCTCGTCCATGTTTCCGAATTCGGTGGCGAAGAGAAGCTCCGCGCAGCGCTCGAGCTCGGCAAGGTGTATCCGTTCACGATCACACTCTTTGAGCCGAAAGACCAGAGGATGACGCTCTCCTTTTCCCAGGAAAAGAAATAAATGATCGTAAATAAAAATGCCCCCTTCCGGGGGTGTTTTTGTTTTTTATTGCTTCTGCCCCTATTCAGAGTGGGTGCTTTTTTGGTCGCGTCGCGAAATCAGTGATTCCATCATGCCGAAGGACAGGCCGATCAAAAAGGAACTGACCATGAAGGTGAGTTCGTTGTCGGTCGTGATGCCAAACTGATGTAGTGTGCCGAAGATGCCCACAACGCCCATCACATAAAAAAACATTACCGCGCGCCGAGACGACCCCGCCGCCACGCGCTGAAAGAGCGGGATCGGGAAAATGCCCATTCCGAACGCCCCTGTGTAGAGGAACATTTGGGCCGATGTGAGATCGACAACCAGCGGCACCATGAACGCAAATACAAGCGTTGAAAGAAGCGCAAAGAACGTGGACCGTGTCATGCGAAATACCTTTCAGTTAAAGACTGCCCAGAGTCTAGGTGTGTTCGGGCGATTGGTCAAGAACACTTGACAAAGGATTATAAAAGTAGTATTATGTACTTACATGGCTCTTGTAGCCTTTTAGTTCCTCACTCCAGGAGGCCATCATCATGGGAAGCCTGTTTTTGTCTTTCATTGCCGCTGTGGCCCGTGTGCTTTTTTCTGACAAGTTCATCGGCGACGACGATGTTGCGGATGAGCACATGATCAAAGCTGTGGTTGCCATACGTGCCGATCACTTCGAGTGATCGCACCCCGCCCCTCTCTCAACGTGGAGAGGGGCGTCGTTATTTCAGTGGCCACACAAGCGTGCCACAAGCTGTTTTCTTGCGTTTTCTCGTCACCTGACTTAGGATTTTTTGTGGAATAAGAACTTCAAGGACCAAGAGCATGACGATCCCCTCTTTGAGTACTCGTCTTTTGGCCAGACGTTTTGCGCTTCGTTGGGCTGTAAAAAATAGCCCACGACCGGCTTTGTTCGCTCTAAGCTCGGACGCCGAAGTAAGGCGCGCGTGGATGCATGTCGTGATCCGCGAAGGGATGAAAAGAGCTTTCGAGAAAACAAAAAAGGCATGAAACAAAAACCGACGCCCCGCGTCGGTTTTTTCTCCTCCCTTCTCCCTACTGCCTAATCCCCTAATCTGTATGATACTTATTCATCGCAACAGCGAGCCCGTCTTTGAGGAGGACACCGATCGCTTCGGAGACCTCTTGGCCCATCTTGTCGAGCGCTTTGCGTTCTGTGGCGGAGAACTTACCGAGGACGAATTTGAGGACCGCGTCCTCCCCTTTCGGCTTCTTCGGTTTGCCTTCTTCGTCGAGTGGTAGGATGCCGATGCGTATGCGGAGATATGCGCGTGTTTTGATCACCTCGGAAATGGAGCGGAGACCGTTGTGTCCCCCCTCACCGCGATCGAAGGAAAACTTCCATGTACCAAGTGGCAGATCGATATCGTCGTGAATGACAACGAGCTCTGCCGCATCGCTAATGTTTTTGACGAATTTCTTCAATGAGCGACCGGATTCGTTCATGAAAGTTTCCGGCTCAACAAGGGTCACCGGTGTCCCGCCTATCTCGCCTTTGGCAACGAGAGCCTCGGAGAGCTTTTTCGGGGTCCATTTTGCGAAGCCGTGAGCCGCGTGAATGGCCTCAAGAACAATACGCCCCGCATTGTGGCGGGTCTTTTCGTATTCTCCTCCGGGGTTTCCTAAGCCTGCGATAATTCTCATATTTCTTGTGCGAGGGGTCTTTTTCGCGCACTTCACGTTTTTCTCCCAACCGCCTCGGGAAGCGGTACCAGTGCGTACGGCTTCTCCGAGATCGGTCGGAAGAGAAAACGTGAATTGCATCGAAAAATCCACCCTCTTGCACTACTTAGTGCGAAAAACCCATCTTCACACATTTGTGCGATTTTGTAAAGGTTACCTTGTATATTTGTCTCCTACTAACACAAAAGCCGCCTTGGGCGGCTTTTGTGTTTTTATTATTCTCTATTCCGTCTAGCGAGAGACGACGCGAAAGCTCTCTTAAGCTTTCATGGCGTCCGAGTGACGATGGAACAAGAGGTTAATACCGATTACTCCGCGTCCTCCTCGTCGCCCTTTTCGGCAGGCCACTGAAGCTCTCCGGTAAGCTCTTTCGGCGTCCCGTCGTCTCCTTCGTCTCCTTCGATATCGATCGATTCTTCTCCTGACATAGGCATTTATTTAGTCTCTAACAATCTGTACAGTCTACAAAATCATGCGACCTTGTCCAGCCATTCTTCCACGATCTTTTCCACATCCGCCGCATTCTGTGCCTCCTCCATGAGACGTGTACGTAGTTCTTTCGCTCTGTCGAAGCCGTTCACATAGGCCTTGTAGTGCTTTTTCATTATGGCGAAGGATTTGATATCGCCGAGGAGTTCTTCAAAGAGTTTTGTGTGTTCGACCATGACGCGGAGTTTCTCCTTGATAGAGATAGGCGATGTGGCGAAGGCGAGACCTTCGTGCCGCGCGAAGGTCTCGCCTTCGCTTCGACGGTTGGTAAAGAGCCAGGGATTGCCGAAGACTGCGCGGCCGAGCATGATGCCGTCGGCTCCGGTTTCTTCCGCTTTATGCCGTGCATCGTCGAGGTCTTTGACGTCTCCATTTCCGAGGATAAGCGTCGAGACACCCGCCTTATCGCGCATGGCGACAACCTCGGCGACGTGACCCCAGCGTGCGGGGACGAGAGACATTTCCTTCCGCGTGCGGGCGTGGATCGTGAGTGCGGCGAGGTCTTCCGCGAGGAGTTCGGGAACCCAGGTGTCGAGTTCAACCTTATTCCAGCCGACACGCGTTTTTACCGAAACAGGGATATCCTTACCTGCATCCTTGATCCCCGCTTTTGCCGCGCGAATGACTGCACGTGCCGCCTCCGGGTTCTGCATCATCGCCGCACCTGCACCCTGCTTCTCGATCGAGCGATCAGGACAACCCATGTTGATATCCAGTCCATCAAAGCCGAGCTCGGCGACTAGCTGTGCGGCTTCGCGCATTTTCTCGGGATGCGCGGTAAAGAGTTGGGCGACGATAGGGCGCTCGGCCTCCGTGTATTCAAGGTCGCGTTTCAAGACTGTGCGCCCCGGGGAGCATAGTCCGTCCGCTGAAACGAATTCGGTCCAGGTCACATCCGGTTTGCCGTACTTTGCGATGACGCGCCGAAAAGCCGCGTCGGTGACATCGGCCATCGGAGCGAGGACAAAAAATGGCTTCGGAAGTTTATCCCAGAAACTTGACATCCGAGAACTTTATTATAGATTGTCCCCAGACGCAAACGCACACTCAACAAACAGGAGCACAGCATGAGTTTGGTATTTCCCGGCGAAAAGTCATCGGCAGAGCGCACAGAATCCTTGGTCGAATCTCGCAAAAAGCACATTCCGTTCGACGTGGGAAGTGTGGTCCAGGTTCGATATGAACATCGGGTGGCCAGCGATTTGTTTCCGGGGCTACATAATCAGGATTCTCATGGCGTCTCCTTCGCTGAAGCTACCGTAGTTGCGATCTGTTACGGAGAAGCAGGAAGAGACGGCGGCACAAAACACTTCCGTATTTTTTTGAGTTGTCCAAATTTCATCATTTGGCACGAGAATCAATTGAAAGAGGCAAAACTCGACTACCTCTGTCTTCGACGTCTTAACGGAGAAACGTCTTACAGCGCCGTTCTGGCTTCCCTCGATATTCCCGCAACACCAGTGAAGGTTTCGAAGTTAAGGTGAAACAAAGGCCGCGGTTGCGCGGCCTTTTCTGTACACGAAAAAAGCGGGACTTGGGGGTAACCAAAACGGTCAACATGGATCGGAGGTAAGCATTAAATGAGGGTCAACTTCTTCAAGGTTCGACTTTAAATGCAAATTCTCAAGGTCGAACCTTAGCCCTCATTTAATTCCATTCGGAACCCGTTGGGCCGTTTTGGTTACACCAGATCCTCCGCGGAGAACTCGATGGTGCTTCCTTGCCCCGCTTTGCCGGCGATGATAAGTTCGGCGACCTTCTTCTCGACGAGCTCTTGGACCGCACGCGCCATGGGCCGTGCGCCGAAGGCCGGGTCGACTCCGCGCGTCATGACGGCGTCGATGAGGGGTTGGTTGATAACAAGATTGATCGATTGTTCGCGGAGTCGCTTTTGGAGCTTTTCGAGCATCTGGACAGCGATCTGCTCATATTCGGACGTCCCGAGAGGGCGGAAGAGGATCACGCCGTCGAAGCGGTTGATGAGTTCGGGTTTATACTTCCCCGCCGTTATGATGCGATCGATGATCTCTTTTTTTGCAATGCTAAGGTCGATACCTTCCGCCATGGCCGAACGGATGAGGTCCGCGCCTGCGTTCGATGTGGCGATGAAGATCGTATTGCGACCGTTCACTTTCTTGCCCTGTGCATCATGGAAGACGCCCTCGTCGAAGATCTGGAGGAAAAGGTCGAGGACGCGCGGATGCGTTTTCTCGAACTCATCCAAGAGGAGAACGCCGTACGGGTGCTCTTTGAGGATCGTCGGAAGCGTGCCCTGGGTGCCGTCCATCGCGCCGATCATGCGGTTGAGGCCGTCCTCGCCTTGATATTCACTCATATCGAGTCTCTGCATGGCGCTCTCGTCGCCGAAGAAAACGCGTGCAAGCGCCTTGGCCGTCTCGGTCTTTCCCACACCGGTCGGACCGAGGAAGAGGAATGAGCCGATCGGACGATTTTCACTGCGTACGCCCGCACGCGAGCGGCGCATTGCGTCGGCGATGATGTCGAGCGCCTCCTCCTGACCGATCACCTGACCGCGGAGGAGTTCCGCGAGCTTCATGAGCTTGTCGCGTTCTTCATCGTTCATTTCTCCGACGGGTATCTGTGTCTTTGCACGCACGTATTCCAGGACATCGAGTTTTTTGAGAAGAATGAGGCCTTTTCCTCCTCGGGCGTGCGCCCACGGCACGAGCTCGGCGAGAAGGTCGAGCGCCTTGTCCGGCATCACGCCGTTCGTGATGTACTTCTCCGCCGAGTTCGCGATCTCGGTAATGGCGGGATAGGTGAAACGTACACGGCCGCGTTTCTCGACGGTTTCCGCCGCTTCTTCAAGAATGCGGAGGAGTGCCGTCTGTTCAGGCTCGGCCAGGAGTACGGTAGTAAATCGACGCATGATTGCGCCGTTACTCTCAAGTATTCCGTGAAATCGTGCGTTGTCGGCGGTGGCGATCACCTGAAGCTTGTCACTTCCGAGAAAGGGGTCGATGAGGGACATAACGTCGGAGCCGACGGTGCGCGCACTTTCAAGAAAGCCGGGCAGGTCGTCGACGACAAGAATGATATTACCTGCGGCGGCCGCATCGCTAAAAACACGGAGAGTCTCTTGTTCGAGTTCAGACTTCGACTTCATTCCGGCCACCATGGCGGCCGCATGGAAGGCCATGACGCGCTTTTTGGCGAGCGAGGGGTGCGCGTAGCCGTTCATGATGTCACGTGCGAAGTCGAGGATGACATCCATCTTGCCCGCCCCTTCTTCGCCCACCAAAAGGGCGTTCGCCTCTTTCCCGCGCGAGAGAACGATCTCGAGCTCTTCGATCTCCCGGCTACCGTAGACGAAGCGGAAATTTGATCCGCCGGAGAGAGCCGCCCGGGAGAGATCGGTACTGTAACGACCGAGACGATAAGCACCTCCGTATGCGAAATCCGCCCCGAATGCGGGTGCTTGACCCAGTGCGACGCGGCCCCAGAAGCGCTCTTTTTGCTTTTTTTTCTTTATATCGCGCTCAACCCATTCGACCGCCCCGGTCAGTTCCCTCTCGCGGATGCCGAGACCGAACAGGAACTGGTAAAAATCTTGATCACTTTTGAGGAGATAGCTCACAAGGTCGCGTAGTGTGAAAACGGTGCGCAGGTCGGAGACTTTTGTCGAGTGATCGATGACGGTGATACGTGCGGTCAGATATGCAGTCATTGTTTTCTCGTCGATGCCGAGGCGTGACAGTATGTGCTTGCCGTAGCTCGATTCAGTGAATGCGCGCAGGAGGTCGCCGTACTTTGTGCGCCAGAGAACAGCGCACGTTTCGTAGTTCTTGGTCGTCCACGGCGTCTGCGCTCCTGTTTCGCCGCGCTCGAGCATGGCTTCGACATCGTAATAGATCGAATTGCGATAGGCATTCAGCATCTTTACTCCGAGCCAGAGGATGAGTATGACAAGAATGAAAGCATTCGTTCGCTCTTCCGTGGGATCAAGAGGGATGAGAAGTGTTGTTTTCGGGGCGGGAATGTACCCGAGAATATGCGCTCCGACCGTTGCCGGACCTACTTTGTCTAAGGTGACCCGCGCTCCGCTCGCGGGGACAGGAAAACGGTCCTTCAGCGTTGAAAGAATATAGGGAGCGACAAAAAGGATGAGGTAGAGAAGCAGTATGCCGCCGAGGATCCGTCCCGCGTTGACGCGCAGACGCATGGGAAACGCCTCCTCGAAAGAAAGGAGCTTGTAGTAGCGTGTTTCGGGGTCGCGGAAAATGTTGAAAACGGGTTCCATATTATGAAAAAAGGAGACCTATGGCCTTTATGAAAGCGTGCGCAAAAAAGAACGGCGCAAAGATCCAGGCGACGAAGACCAGAAGGCCGAGTGCGATGACAAAGAAAAAGCCGACAAGTGCAATGAGAAGAAGTGCGAGGCGGATCACGATACCGACGAGGCGCATCAGAAGATTCACTGTAAGTGCGGAGAAAAAGCCCTCCATGTCCTTGAGCGGGTTGACCGTCTTTTCCTGGAGCCGCCTCCAGGGTGCAAAAAGCGTCAAGAGAACGTCCTTCACCGAGAAAAGATGATTCACGAACCAGAGGTAATTTCTCCAGATCCGGAATATGTCGGCAAAAGCCGTGGTGTAGTGCCACTGTAAGTAGTCCTTTGCCACGCTCAGGTAAATCATATGTTTATTATACAGTAGCCAGTACTTAGTACGCAGTACTTAGTAAATGCAAAACCGGAATGTGTTGGAATTTCCTACGTACTAAGTACTGCGTACTAACTACTTATAAAATACTTTATTTCCGAAGCGTAGATCGATCATCGACACAGGAACGGCTTCCGGGTCTTTCGCTCCCTTTTCGATCTCGAACATCACGAGGTGCAGGCGGCGAGCTGTTTCCTTCGGAGTGAGTTGTGACGACCAGAGAATGGACCACGGCTGATCGCTCATGATCTCATAGTCCCCGTCGCCCCTTGCGATCATTTCGCGCGGTGCGATATTTTCTCCCCTGAGCGCACGAAGAAGGTCCTGTGTACGCGCGAGCTCATCGGGCGGAAGTATTGTGCGCCCCACGGGTCCTACGGGGTTGTCGGCGCGCCAAGGTGTTGTTGTGGGGGTTGTCCGATAAACAGTGAAGGGAAAACCTGAATACAGGGGTGCGGCAGAAAAAATATAGCCGTCTTTTGATGCGAAGAAGCAATCAGAAAGTTCGTTTTTTTGAAAGTCAGAAAGAGCTTCTCCCTCTTTGGCTCCGGGGCACCAGAAAAGCTCGGGAACCCGCTCCTCTACAACGACGAGGAGTGTGTGCTTGTCGACGCGAAGATCAACCGCCGCGAAGCGGTCGCTTGCCGACTTTATTCGCTCGCGGATCGTTTCGGCGGGAAGAAAGACTGTATTCGCGCGGGAAAGTCCGAAATAGTCCTGGGGCAAGGCCTCCCACGCGCTATTGGTCAAGGGTTCGACAGGAACGGAGCGCACCCCTTCGATCACGACACGACCAATACGCACGCTCTCGAGTTCAGATACCCACACAATGAGCGACCAGAGGGAGTGCACGACAAGCACCGCTTGTGCCATGCGGAGAAACGAGCGGTCGATGCGCTTATGGCGCGCGCTCGATGAGCGCAGTTTGCGGAAGAGAAGCATGGAATAGTCTATAGTCTTGTAGTCTATAGTCTGTAGCAAAATTCAATAACGAATTCGCTAGAAACTAGTCCTCGGGACTATCTTTTCCATTTTACCTCCCAATCGTGTCCTTTCCTATGTATTTTTGGAGTACCTCCGGAATGCGGATCGTGCCGTCCGCATTCTGATAATTCTCGACGAGGGGGACGAGAATGCGGGGTGATGCGAGGGCGGTGTTGTTCAGCGAGTGGACGAAACGGAGCTTGCCCTCGCTGTCGCGGTAGCGGATGTTGAGACGACGTGATTGGAAATCGTGGAAGTAGGACGACGAATGCGTTTCGCGGTACTTCCCTTCCGTCGGGACCCACGCTTCGATGTCGTATTTTTTCACCTGACCGAGCCCGAGATCGCCGCCGCAATTGAGGACAACGTGATACGGGATACCGAGACCCTGAAGAAGTTCCTCCGCATTCTTGGTTAACTCTTCGTGGAGCGTGACAGAGATCTCGTGGTTGGCCTCGCAGAGAACAACCTGTTCGTATTTGAAAAATTCATGGACACGGATGAGACCCTTTGTGTCCTTGCCATGCGAGCCCGCCTCACGTCGGAAACAAGGGGATGCGGCGAGGAACTTCTTCGGCAGTTGGGATGCATCGAGAGTCTCGTCCATGAAGTAGGCCATTGAGGCAACCTCCCCCGTTCCGGCGAGGTAGTCACCGTCCTGCGTCTTGTAGAGATCGTCTTCTCCCTGGGGAAGGTATCCTGTGCCGAGAAATGCTTCACGGCGCACGAGCGAGGGAACGACCATGGGTGTCCATCCACCCTTTTTCATAAAATGTTCGAGGACATACTGGCCGAGAGCGAAGAAAAGCAGCGCCCCGTCATTTTTCAAGAAATAGCCGCGAAAACCGGCGGCCTTCGTGCCGCGCTCAAAGTCCGCCATGTCGTGGGCAAGCATGAGGTCGACATGGTTCTTGGGTGTGAAGTCAAAATGTGTGGGTTCGCCCACCTTCCGCACCTCCACATTTCCCGAGTCGTCGGCACCCTCGGGTACGGAGACATCAGGCACATTTGGGACGCGCAACATGAGCTCGCGCCAGCCATTGAGACACTTCTTGAGTGCGTCTTCCTTTGCGCCGAGCGTGTCTTTCAATGTTTTCATTGCGGCGATCTTCTCCTGCCGCTCGTTCGGGTCGGTCGCACGCCCGATCGCGTCGGAAACGGTATTTTGCTCGGCGCGCATTTTCTCGACATCAGCAAGCAGCGTCAGGCGCTCCTGATCGCAAGCGATGAGGTCGTCCACGTTGAAATCGATCCGCTTCTTCGCGGCGGCCATTTTGATCAGGTCGGGGTTTTCTCGGATGAATTTGATGTCCAGCATGGTGAAAGCATAATAACATAGTACCTTACGCAAAATCCAAAATTCCGTCATTGCGAGCGAGTCCTCGAGTGCGGCAATCCAGTATTTTCCCTGTGATTTCTCAGTCTGGATTGCTTCGCCGAGCCTCGCAATGACAATGTGTAGGTAGGCCTACTGACAGACAAAAAGGCATGAAAAAAGCCCGTCGCAAGGGCACGGGCTTCTTAGTGTGATACGAAAGATCAGGGGCGGGAGCGGCAGTGTTACCCCCTCCTTTCAGTAGCGCGTTTTATGGTGTTCACGATCGACTCGATCTCTGTGACCTCTTGCGGGGTCAGTTCAAGCGTTGCGAGATTCTCTTCCGCTTCGCGCACGACTCTTTGCAGAAGCTCCTCGACCCCGGTTGATACGGAGGACATGTCTCGACCTTTGCTGTGGTGCTCGAGCCCTTTGATAAGGTTGGCAATGCGCTCGGCGTGCGTCTTTTGGTCGTCCATCAGGCGCTCCCAGACGGTACAGCCGTAATGATGTGCAGGGGTGTCGCCGCTCTTCAAAAGCGTAAGGACATCCTCGGCTAGGCCAGTCTCATGGACGGAAAAGTGCGGAATTTTCATTGAATGTCCCTCGTGATCAGTGCTTGAAACAAACCCGATTCCGCAGATGAATCCGATCATCTGTTAAGATGTGTTGATGAAAAAGTATCCGCCGCGCGCCGAAAATTTCAAACACGGAACGAAAAGAGATC
>OBEQ010719177.1_pt1 | contig 10341 bp, 12 predicted proteins | sample 1670901 | NCBI WGS metagenome assembly OBEQ01 (sample SAMEA104232315, study PRJEB22302) | groundwater metagenome | biome: forest; feature: aquifer; material: groundwater | place: USA | collected 2011-08-07 | depth 5.4 m | reverse complement strand
TATGGATTCCTGCTTTTGCAGGAATGACGGAAAGTAAATCACTTTCTAAAAATAGAATTTGTTTGGCAACTTTATTTTTTTGGGTATTTTCTTCAGCAATTTTTAGAGCTGGATTTGAAATATCAATGGCAAAAACTTTGGATTTTGGGAGGTTTTTGGCAAGAGAGATGGCAATACAGCCAGAGCCAGTGCCAATGTCAAGAATGGTGACAGGTGATGAGTTATGAGTTACGAGTGGTGAACGAAGAATCTCGTCCACCAGCAGCTCTGTTTCTGGTCTAGGAATTAGGACATCTGGAGTGACTTTAAATCGGAGTTTGTAAAATTCCATATACCCTTGGATATACTGTCTAGGCATATCCAAGGGCCGGCCTCTGATTAAATTACCTTCTTTATCATAAACAGTTACTGGTCCGTTTTTCATATTAGACATATGTCATTCCGAACGATTAGTGAGGAATCTTCCAGGATGATGATTTATATTCCTACCTGGGAAGATTGCCACGTCGCTCGCAAGCTCGCTCCTCGCAATGACAAGTTGTTGGTTTATATTTGGTCAAAGGCTTTCACAATTGGTTCTAAATTTCCTTCCAAAATATCCTCAAGATTGTGCCAACTTTTGCCTAAGCGGTGGTCAGTAATTCGATTTTGGGGGAAGTTATAGGTACGGATTTTTTCTGATCTATCTCCAGAACCAACTTGAGTAGCTCTTTGCTGCCCAATATCTCCAAGCGCTTTTTGTTGCTCAATCTCCCAAAGCTTAGCTCGCAAAAGTGCCATGGCATTTTCCCGGTTTTGGAGTTGAGATCTTTCAGTCTGACAAGTAACTGTAATGCCAGTTGGAATATGTTTTAACCTGACTGCAGTGGAAACTTTATTAACATTTTGGCCACCAGCGCCGCCAGATCTAAATGCCTCAAATTCAATGTCGGAGGGATTAATCACGAATTCTTTTTCACTAACTTCTGGCAAAACTGCCACAGTTGCCGTTGAAGTATGGATCCGCCCCGAGCTTTCTGTAACCGGCACCCGCTGAACCCGATGAACACCAGATTCATTCTTCAGAGAAGAATAGGCATCTTTACCAGTGACTTTTATATCAACCTGTTTAATCTGGCCAATGCCACCCTCGCTGCGGTCAAGTTCTTCAGTTTTCCATTTATTCCTTTCAGCAAACCGTGAATACATTCGTAGCAGATCTCCGGCAAAAAGGCCGGCCTCAGATCCTCCAGCAGCAGCCCGGATTTCTAGGATAGCCACATGAGGATTGATGGATCCCGAGGTGTCAATCTGTTTCACCTCCGAGGTGGACAACGACTGCATAGGGATGGAGGCAGATTGTTCCAGCTCATTTTTCTCGGCTTCTAATCTTTGAATTTCACTTTGGACTAGCTCAGCCATCTCGGGATTTTCCTCCAACAAAGCCTTGGCCTCTTCAATTTGGGCTTCAATTTGGGCTATTTGGTCTTGTAAATAATTGTTGTTCATATGGGTAAATTATACGTCATTGCGAGGAGTTCTTCATTGAAGAACGACGAAGCAATCTTTGTTTGGGATTGCTTCTCCGCCAACTGGCGGATCGCAATGACGGGGAGCAGCTAGCTAGCTGCAGTTTTTCGGGCCTGCATTAGCAGATCTTTAAGAGTGGGTTTATCTTTTTTAGTTTCTTCAATTTTCAGCTTTTTAGCTTGTAGTATTTCTATTCTTTGGGCTCTTTTAATTTTACCTTCCTCAGTTTTCTTTTGGAATCTTTCTACTTGACCTAAGGTATCAACAAACTTTTGCTGGCCAGTGAAAAATGGATGACAAGCACTACAAATCTCCACTCGAATATTTTCTAGAGTGGAACCAGTGGTAAAAGTATTTCCACAGGCACAAGTCACCTTGGCTTCTCTGAACCAATTTGGATGGATCCCTTGCTTCATAAAGGTAAGTATACCAGGATTGAGCACAAAAATCTACTAATGTCGATGGATCTTAAATCGGTGGTGATGTTCTTTAGCAAAAGTGCCCCAGTAAACTCCGAGAATGATTAGGGCTGCTCCGATGATAAAAGGGAATGAGAGATGTTCATGTAAAATTAGAACTGCCAAAATTGAAGCTACCACTGGCTCAATATATTGGAACAGATCAGCAAAAATTAAAGAAGTTTTAGCCAAACCCCATTCAAATAAAAAGTAGGCTGAGATTGAGGAGAGCAAAGTCATATAAACTAAGCCCAGAGCTCCCAAACTGGTAATTTGGCTGGGCCAAGCTGGATTCTGCAAATATTCACTAATAGCCATTGGTAAAAAGGTAATCATCCCCACAAAAAAAGCCACTGCAGTGACAAAAAGGGAGGAGTAAATTTTTAAGAGCCCTTTGGAGATGACTGCCCCGATTACCCAAGCAACTGAAGCCAAAATAATAAATATATTGCCAACTAATACACTGGGATTTAAATTACCAAAGAAAAGCTGTGGTAACCCAATAATAATTAAAGCACCGATCAGTCCCATTGTTAGCCCCAGCAAATTGACAATATAGACTTTTTCTTTCAAAAAAAGCCAGCCTAAAATTACTGATAACATTGGAATTACCAAGGTTAAAGTTGAAGCGGTACTAGCCTCAGTTTTTTGAATTCCAGCAAAGAAAAAAGCGATATTAAAAGTGATAATAAAAATTCCAGTTAGAATTAATTTTGGTAAGTCCTCCTTTCGCAGATGAAATTTTTTCCGCTCAGCCAAAAAAAATGGCGCCAAAAAAAGGCACGCCAGCGCAAATCTTAAAAAAGCTAAGCTAAAAGTGGGGAACTCTTGGAGAGTGACTTTGGCCACAATAAAATTGCCAGCCCATATTAAATGGGCTAGGATTAAGGCAATATAAGGCAAAGGTGAGCTTAAAATTTTTGATGCCATAATCAAAGGGTAACATGAGTTTGACTTGGTTCGCAAATGTGCTAAAGGCTGTCATGTATAATATTTGAGTGAAGGTTTTGAACATCACTAGGCAAACTATTTTAGCAGAGGATTTAAAAGAGGCTAAAAACTGGCAAGACCGTTGGTTTGGCTTGCTTAAAAAATCCAATCCCAGAGTTTTACTGTTTCAGACCCGTTTTGGTATCCACACTTTGGGATTAAAAACACCAATTGATGTCCTAGTTTTGGATGATAATTTAAAGGTGGTTAAACTCGCCAGGGTGAAACCTGGAAAACTTTTTCTTTGGAATCCCAGGTTTGGAGTTGTGATTGAACTGCCAGCAGAAACCATTAAAAATTCCAAAACCAAAATTGGAGATCAGCTTGTATTGACAAAGTAAAAGTATAGGTATATATTCTAAGATATGTCTAAGGAGAAAGGTGAATACGATTTGTGGGTTCAGAAAGAAGAGCGAAGGATTAGAGTCCGGAATTTTGGGGTGACTTTAGTGGCGTTAGCACTTGGTGCGGCTGTGGTCACGGAATTGGTGCCATGGGTTGCTGGAGGATATGCGGGTTTGTTGGAAGAATCCAGAAATGCAGCTAAGGCCAAAATGATTCCTGAAGAAGGATATACTGAAATAAATGGGTTTAGGGTTTTTCAATATACTCCTACTGAAATTATGATTAGGCCACAAAGTGATTCGTCGGGTACAAATTTGATAGACTATGACAGAAATGATACAAGAGATCTAATAAACAGAGTAGAAAGATTCTGTGGTAGAAAAAATCCACTTCCTCCTACCATCAGTTTAGTAAGGTTGTTTATAACAACTAAACAACCAGATTGTCAGAAGTTATTACAAGCCGATGCTATGAACCGGGTTCCTCATGAATAATTCCTTATTCCAGGGCTTCTAGGATTCTATCAATTCCAAATGAAAAGCCGACTGCAGGGATGTCTTTGCCAGCCCTTCGACTTTGCTCAGGGTAAACAAACATTCCAATCAGATTATCATATCTGCCGCCGCCGCCTAGTGATAAATCTCCGTAAGCAGTGTCTCTTAGTTCAATAATCATGCCTGTATAATAATCGAGCCCTCTGGCTAAAGTTGGTGTAAATTTAACTTCATTATCAGAAACACCCATCTCCTTTAGATAATTTAAAATAGTTTGCAACTGCTCGGTTGGCTGTTTATTTTTAATATCAGTTAATACTTCGCTCGCATTTTTAATACCCTTTTCTGCTAGTTCCTTAATCACGCCTTCATCACCGATTTTATCTAATTTATCGATTATTCTAACCACATCAGCTGAAACTGATTGAAAATTAGTTCGGTCGTTAATATACATGACTGGATTTTTTAAGCCGGCAGCTTTCGCGGCTTTGAGGGCAGTGGCGATAATAGTGGCATCTTCTTTTAGGTCTTCTGAACCAACAGAGTCCATATCAAATTGTGTAAATTGTCTAAAACGGCCTTTTTGTGGATTATCGCCGCGGAAAACCTCACCAATTTGATAGCGGCGAAAAGCTTTGCCTTGAATTAATCCTAAATTACTGGCCACAAATCGGGCCAGGGGAACGGTTAAATCATATCTAAGAGCCAGTTTCCGGCCACCTCTGTCCGTAAACTCATAAATTAACCGATCAGCCTCTTCGCCGTATTTACCGGTCAGAGTTTCTGCAAATTCAACAATTGGAGTTTCCAAAGGAACAAAGCCTGAATCTTCCAGGACATCAGCAATTTTTCCCATGGTTTCGCGTCTCCTCTTGGCTAGTTCAGGAGTAATATCTCTAAATCCTTTTGGTGTTGGCGGTGCTTTAATCATAAATCTCCCTTTGATAATAGCAGTTTTTGGCTATAGATAAAAGGTATGTTGGCAGAATTTGCCATTTTTCTGTCTTTGGTCTTATCCCCAATATAAAAAGGGGAATTAGCTTGGCATATTTTTACAGCAAGTTTAAGAAGTTCTGGATCGGGTTTTCTTAAATTCGTATCATCTTTAGTAATAATATTCGAATCCATAAAAAAAGCTTTGATGTTTAGTTTATTTAAAATATTGAGTGTCTCGGTTCTTTTTCCACTAGTTACTATAGCCAGTTTATATTTTTTGGCATATTTTTTAAGTAAAGTTATGTTTAAAAGTAAAGTAGCAGGACGCATTTTAACCAAAGTGCCAGCTAAATCAAAAATAATTAAATCCGTTTTCATATCGATTTGGGTGTGACATTAAAGTCTTTATCGCTAATTACTAGCCTGTCAGAAACCGAAGCTAAAATACCAACTACTTTACCGTTAATAATCCAAACATTAAACTTGCTTCTTGGTTTAGGTAGATATATGGGTTGATTAGTCGATGTTTCGAAGCAAAACATAGGGTCTAGAGATACAGATTCTAACCTAGGTTGAATTACAAATTCATCAGGAAATAAGTTTGCGTCAGAGACTATGCCATCAAATTCATTGGTTCCTTCGACTCCCACGTTATTTGAGGAATAACCATCGCTTTTAACTACAACACATTCCCAATTTTGTCTAATTTTAGACAAATTTTCTTTTGAAAATGGCATTGTTGGGGTAAACACACTTGATTTTTCTGAAGCTTCTATTAGGATCCTTTTTCTATCTAAGCTTGGTCTCCAAATAGGGAAGACTGACCTCCAATTAGAGCGTTCGATAATTACTTTTAACCAATCGGGTATGCTTTCTGGAATCATTCTTGGTTCACCGTTGATATAGAAACCATCAAATTCTCTTAGATAATCAGGTAAAACTTTCCTAGGATCAAAGACTTCAACTTCAGAGAAACTGAATCTATTTTCTAAGCTAGAACCAAGTGCTTGTAACTCGAATTTGGCACCACTTGAGCGTGAACCAATTCCTCTAGTAATATCCAGAATGGCTAATCTACCCTTACCTCGATAGATTCCTGCTAATTGTTCTACTGCCTTTTGTGGCATTCCCAGGTAAGTTGTCTGAAATGTTTCTAAGGCTTGAATTCCATCTATCCATTGCATATTAGCTTCAATAACCTTAGGTCCCTCCTTTGTTAAAATAATATCTACTCGAGCACCGTTTGGAATTTGTCCTTGTTGGTCTATGAATTGTTCTACAGCTATTGAGGGTGTATTGATGGGTTGGCATGATTTAATGATTGAGAAAGCTGTCAGAGCTGCCTGCTGAATATCTAAGATGGTTTGTCTAGGTAATTTAAAATCTGTAACTATAAAGTTAAAAGGTCTATCTCCATAAATAGCGCCTCCCTCTGTTAATTTCATTTCTAACCACATTGACCTAACTGCCAAATCGGGAGTATTAATTGAAGTGTTAGGTGCTAAATTTTGAAATCCTTGAGCTCTTCTTGTTAGTTCTTCAGAAAAATTAGAGGAAAGATCTTGTAACCACTGTGAACCTTCTTTAGCGGTACGATCCATTTTATTTAGCATCGATGGTCTGGGAACAAAAGTTCCTTCAGGAACCGTCTTTAGATCATTTTCAAATTGGCCACGTAAAACACCAGCTCCCACTAAAGCTAATGCTAATTCTTCAACTTTATTTATATTTTCAGTATTGTTCATATTTTCTCCATTAAAAAAGCCGCTTTACGCGGCCTAATAACTCCCTTTTACCAACTCCGCGTTGCGACATTGGCTACTTATCTTTATACGGCTTAAGTTTTCCGTAGAGCATTTTGGCTCTCAGCTTAGGAGTCGTGACTTCCCTCAAACGCTTTTGAATATTTAGTTGTAAATACATTATATCATAAAATCTATTGTTGTCAAACTATGAGCTAAACTAAAGGCTTGACATTTTATACTAAACAGCGATAATACACACATGGCTTTAGAAACAGAAATTTTAGAAGATCGGATTGGCAAAGAGCGCGCTGTAGCCAACTTAAATGAAGAAGCCACGCTATTTCCTTATAAAACATTTTTAAGGTGTCATCTAAGTTACAAGGATAGGGTAATCAATGATAGTTTAGGTAATTTATTTCTAGATTTAGTGGAGGGTAAATTTTGGGGCGTATTATCAAGGTTAGATGGAACTGAAGACAAAAGGTTTTGGGCTAAGAATCAATTTACAGAGTCGGAGCTTGATAAACTATTCTGGTTATCTGTAAATATGGGAATAACTCCAATTAAAGATCCTAAGTTGGCTGGCGCTCCAGGATACAGTAGAGGGCATGCCATCCTATATCAGCAACTGGTTGAAACTCCAGGTTCAATGTTTGCCGAAAAGTTAACACCTAATTTTAGAAAGAGATTAAATAACGGCAGTTTTTGGGAAGAGTTACCCAATGCCGACAAATTTTATAAAGATGGACGTTATGGATCGAGGACTATTAATGATATCTTTGAAAACCATTCCGAAGATTTAGACCCTAATTTTGCCAGAGCAGGGTACAAATTATTTGATCGAAATGATGAAGTTTTTCCTGGAAATAGGTTTGAATTTGGCTACTTATCCAAGAAAGCTATTGGAGGGTATGCCGAGTTTGTTACCAGGTTAGACCTTGACCGTGATCAATCTGGGTTGGAGTCAGATCAAATAGCTAGGTTGGTTAGGCCGCTGGCTGTTGATGCTATTGAAACAACAGGAGAAGAGGGTTGGGATGCTAAATATCCGCTTAAATCTCGCAGTAGTTATGTGAGAAGACTCAAATCTCCACCAATAGTAGAGTATGTAAAGTCATCAGACTTGGTTAGGTCAGCTCTAGCTGATCGTTTAAAATTGATGACTTTATATGGAAATACCGAACATGCTATGGCTGTTTTGAAAGTTTTACCAAATCCGAATGATATATTTACGCGAATGGCAGATAATAATCTAAAACCATTGAATGAATTGGCGGAGCTAATGCGCAAGTTTGAATCTGCAGGAATTTTAGTCACCCCTAAACCTAATTTCAGCCTCCAATTTGCCTAAAATTGTCCTACAATATGCTATATTTAAAAAGTGATTAACTCGGCGATTATCTTAGCTGGAGGCAAAGGGGAAAGACTTCGGCCTTTTACAGATAAAGTTCCTAAGCCTATGATCGACGTTTTAGGAAGGCCTTTGGTAGAATATCAAGTACTTTGGTTAAGAGATCAAGGTATCAACCATATTATTTTTTCCTGTGGATATAAACATGAAATATTACAAAATTACTTTAAAGATGGTGCTAAATTTGGAATAAAAATTGATTATGCTACTGAAGAAAAACCTCTAGGCAGGGGAGGTGCTTTTAAAAATGCCTTGATGTTTTTAGATCCTAGTGACAAAACTATTTTGGGAGCCAATGGAGATGAGATTACAGTTGAACCACTTTCAGAGATGTTAAGTTTCCACCAACAAAATAAATCCGAGGCAACCATATTATTAGTGCCTTTAATAAGTCAGTTTGGAATTGTAGAACTTGGAAAAAAGGGTGAAGTAGTGAATTTTAGAGAAAAACCAGAGTTACCTCACCTAATTAACGCGGGAATTTATATTTTAGAGAGAACTGCCATAGAGAGATTTCCAGATGTGGGAGATCATGAAGACACTACCTTTTTAGATCTAGTTAAAGAGAAAAAACTATTTGGGTATCCTGCCAAAACATTCCGCTGGACTGTTAATACTCTTAAAGAATTAAATGAATTAATTGAGAAAATTAAAAAAGATTATCCTCAAAAATTACTTAGTTGATTTCGGACTGGCCTTGGCACTTGGGGTGGCGGATTTAATGGGGCTGGGACTTGGTGAAGCTCCTTCTGCCAGAATTACATATAAAAATTCAGCTATTAGTTTTTTTTGGTCTTTATCCATAAATCCAGTGGCGATGATGAAGTCATTGACCTTAGCTGTACTGTCAATTTTTACTAAAGAAACCTGCCAATTTTTACCATCTTTATCTTTAATCGTAGCTAAATTTTTATCAATTGAGCTGACCTGACCCCACAAAATTGTTTTGATTTTAGTGGGATCATCTGGGGTTTGAACAACCACTCTTCTAGCAGCTAACACTCCGGTATCATCAACATCTCCCAAGGCTGCCACCTTCATCTGAACCTTTAAATCCTTAGTACTATTGACACTGGTACTTTTTATTTTAGGATAATCACTTTCAAAATCGCTGTCTTGATTAACACTGATTGTTTTTATGCCATCACCGGTAGAAATATTAATTGAATCCTTGGTCAGATTTTGGATCACTCCCACAAAAGCCTTATTTTGCATTTTCCGACTGATCTGTGTTTTTAATTTAGCTGCCTTGGAAGCAATCTCTTGCTCCAATACTTTGAGTTGTTTTTGAATATCAGCAGATGGAGTAGAATCAGCCGCATGGACAGTTAGTATTAAGGGTAAAGACAAAAACAAAATACCCACAATACTCAATACACAATACTTAATACTGACTTTCATATTTTCTCCTTTGAATAATAGATAGTTCTTTGTTGGGTTCTAGGCTCACCAGTTTTATCAAAAATCGTAATTTTAAGTTCATTTAAACCTGGATCAAGTGTAAAATCATTGGAAAAAGAACCGTCTGGTTTAGTAGTGATTACCTGATCTTTGGTTGGTGAAGAAATTAAAATTGGCAAGTTAGGCAAAGAAGATCCAGAAATGACCAAATCTTGGCTAAAAACCAATTGATTATCATCAGGACTGTCTAATTTTAAAGCAAAAGAAGCTGGCGGTTTAGTGATTGGTCCCCCGGAGCCTAAACTGGTTTTACTGGAATTACTTTGAATAAGAGAATTAAAGCCTCCAAAATAAGCGACAGCACCTAATGTGATGACTAAGATTAAACTAAAAAGAACTGAGGCTATCTTCACAGAGGTATTTTAACATATTGTTTCATTTAAGCTTTTTTGCTAAGATCTCTTAAGAATTTTCAATTTCTAATGTCTAATTTGCAATCAATTTTTAATGAGTCATTGTAACATTGTAAATTCACTGAAAATTGTAAATTGTGATTTGAAAATTTAATATTATGGATATTCTTTGGTATGGTCAATCAATGTTTAAGTTAAAAGGTAAAGCTGCTTCGGTGGTGATTGATCCATTTGATCCAGAGTTTACTGGATTAAAATTGCCTAAAGATATTGAAGCAGAGATAGTTTTAAAAACTCATGATCACCAGGATCACAGTAATATTGCGGGTGTTTCTGGGAACCCAATTGTCTTTGATGGACCAGGGGAATATGAATCAAAAGGAGTAGTGGTGACTGCGGTAGCTTCTTTTCATGATAACTCACAGGGTAGCGAGCGAGGTAAAAATATTATTTTTAATGTTTTGATAGATGGTTTAAACATTGCTCACCTGGGTGATTTAGGTCAAGCCAATTTAACAGAGGCTCAGATCCAAGAAATTGGGGTCGTGGATATTTTAATGATTCCAGTTGGCAGTATTTATACGATCGATGCCAAGGTAGCAGCTAGTATTGTGGCTCAATTAGAACCTCGGATGGTTA
>OBEQ011001121.1_pt1 | contig 10342 bp, 3 predicted proteins | sample 1670901 | NCBI WGS metagenome assembly OBEQ01 (sample SAMEA104232315, study PRJEB22302) | groundwater metagenome | biome: forest; feature: aquifer; material: groundwater | place: USA | collected 2011-08-07 | depth 5.4 m | reverse complement strand
TTTTCCCTTTCCTTTTCTTTCAGCTCTTCTTTTCTTTTCAGCGCTTCTTTTATCTTGATTTCCTCTTCTTTTTGCTTTAAAGGCACTTGCTTGGTTGGTTGTTGAGGAATTGCCTTTGGGATTTCCCCAATTTTTGGCAATTCTAATTTTTCCCCTTTTCTTTTGACTATCACTCTGTAAGCCAGGTACCCAAATCCTGAAAGCATCACAATAAATCCAAGAATAAAGAGAATTACATTTTTTGCCTTTGATTTTGGAAAGTCTTTTGGGTCAATAGGACTTGTTCCAGCATCAATTTCCTGCTTGTCTGTAAATCCATCTCCATCTGTATCGGCAAGATTCGGATTTGTGTGGGCTTTGTACTCTTGTAAATTGGTAAGTTCATCTTTGTCGCTATCCAAATTTGCATCATTTGGATCATTCGGGTTCAGTCCATTTTGTATTTCCCAGTCGTCTGACATGCTATCATTATCTGTGTCCTTGAATCCTTTTTCTTCCTGGGCATCTGGAATTCCATTGCAATTCTTGTCGTCATCAGCGCATTTTTTACATAAAGAGGATATGCATTGTAGTCCTTCTCCGCAGTCTTCATTCACACCGCAATTCTTGCCTTCAGGGCATTTTGTCGGGCATGACCCTCCGCAGTCTACATCAGATTCTGCAGGGCTGAGACTGCTGTCTGAACAGCTTTCCTGCGGCTTGCAGAACCCAAAGCTGCAGAAGCTGCTTGCACAATCTGTTTTGCTGTTGCAAACCCTGTTATTTTCGCATTTTTTGCAAGGGCCTCCGCAGTCTAAATCACTTTCGTCCTGATTCTTTATATTATCGTCGCATCTTGCAACTGCGCATGTTCCATTGCTGCAGAAGCTTGTTCTGCAGTCAATATTTACTTTGCATTTTTTGCCTATTCCGCACAAATCACAGCTGCTTCCACAGTCTATGTCGGTTTCCTTTTCGTCTTGCACTCCGTTTGTGCAGTTCAACGGCTTTAGGCTCGTGTCTATAGTCACGCCATCGCTATCTTTTGCATCGCTTAGCAATCCAACTATATTTTTGGCCTTTACCCTGAAGAAATAGTTATTGCCATTAACCAAGCTTAGGCTTGTGCCGTTTGATTTTGAAACAATCACCCATTCATTATTTGCGTAGCTTGTTGTCCAATTTATAATTACATTTGATGTTCCTGACTCAAGAAGCGAGTACATGTTTGAACTTACTTTTGATTCGTTGTCTATACTGTTCCATTTGACCCTTAAATTGTCAGTGCTCCATGCAAAGTCTGGCTTGTCTGCCAATGTGCTGCTGTCGTTTACAGACAACACTATTGGAGGAGTAGTGTCAATTGTAAAGGCTACAGTTGCAACATCAGAAAATTTCTGCAAAAACTGGTCTTTGCATACTATAAAGAATGTGTGTCTTCCAGGTGCTGCTACCAATTGCCTTGTGTGGCTGTAGCCCGGTGCTCCAAATATGTCTCCACTCTGCGCTGTATTGTCGGATTCGGAAAATTTACATTGAGATTTCTTGTTTGTCTCTATGGCCAATACAACATTTGTTGAGTTGAAGAATTCAGGAGTGTGAGAAATTATCGAAATTGGGATTGTCAAATCAACCTTGAAGGGGGTGTCTTTTGTTTCTGAATTAAGCTCAGCTTTATTTTTGCACGCTATATAATATAAATAGCTTGTTTCATTTTCAACTGTGATGAGCTGCTTGTTTATAATTCTGAAATTATTGCCGTCATATCCGTCAAATTTGCCCTCCATATTGTTGAAGTCCCTTGAAGTGCTGCTGAACTTGCAGACGGCTGGCTCGTCAGATTCTACAGTCAAGGTAGTGGTTGAGGGCTTCTCAACAATTGGGTTGGGAAACGCGAATGCGCTCTTCAATTGAGGAGGTGTTGTGTCAACATTTATATCAAAAGACTTGAATGATATGCCATAACGCTCTTCTTTGCATCTTACACTCAGCTTATGCAGGTTTAAGTCTCCGCTAGCTATCTTGTTGAAATTTGAGATTGTATGTGTTGTAGTGCCTGTTGCTGTAAATGCGTCCATAAAGTCAAATTCAAAGTTATTGTCAAGCGAGTATCTGCAGACTGCATTATTGTCTGTTTCTATGACAACATCAAAAACTGATGTGGATGCTGTGCCAAATCTTGGCTTTGCAAGATTTATTGTGATTGGGTTTGCATCAACCACAAACAGCACAGAGGTGCTTAACTTATTTTTTGCGAAATCACTAGCAACAATGTCTAATTTCTTATTGCCGTCTGACAAGTTTATTGTTGCTGTGAATACCTTGTTGTCGCTTGTTGAAAAAAGATTTTTTATATCCTCCTGGTTTAGTTTTACTGACTCCAGATTGACTTCTTTGTCAAACGTGAGCTTTATTGTTACAAGCGATGTGTTAACTACTGCACCATCAGAGGGCAAGATGCTCAATACTGGCTTATTGTTATCAATTACAATAATTTGAGATAATTGCTGGTCCATGAAAATATTGTTCTTATTTTTGGCATTCAGCTCAAGAGTGTATTCTCCGTTTGGCAGAGTTTCTGCAATCGAGAAACTTATTTTTGTATTTGGCTCTGTATTTTTTTGAAGGTCCATTACTCTTGTTTTGTCCTTGCTGACAATCCTTGCAAATGTCACAATTGCCGGCTCAAAAAATTGAACATTTATAGTCGGCTTTTGGCTGCTTGTGAATAGCTTATCCAGGACTCTTGTGCCGTCAGTTATGTTTATAGAAAATATTTTTGGCCCTGCTGTATTGCTGTGCACTTCCACAGTTATTTTCTTAACCTCGCCTATATTTTTGGCAGGGTCTTGCGAGTAATACCTTATGGTGTTTGCGCCTTCATTCAAAGACAGCATTTCACTGCCATTGTTTCCGTCATAAGCGTTGAGGTTGCTTATTATGATTGTCCTGCTTGCTGTTGAGGTACTATAAGGATGCCCTGCTGTTACACAAGGCTCTACGCACAAAAATGTGGCGTAGTCTGCAGAGGTTTTCAATACAACCGAGCTGTTGATGCTTGTCCTGTCATAGATTTGAACTATCAGGCTGTCAGCTACTCCTTTTTTTACAACTGGCAGCAATGTTGTGTTTGGAGCAAAATAATCGCTTTCGCATATTGTACTTTTGCAGTCAGCCTTGTTGTCTCCATCAGCATTTTTAACGCATAAATTGTTGATATTCTGGCATACTTTTATGCCGCACTCGTCTGATGAGGGGTTTGTTACTTTATTGCTTTCATCGTGTGTTATTTGGGAATTGCTGCATTGCTCTGCACCATAGTCGGTGCATATAACATTCTCGCAGTTTTTTGATTTTAAATTGCTGAAATAGCATTTGAATGCGGCTTCAGACAATACATTTGACTTGTCTCTTGTGCAGAAATCAAAGACTTCATTGAACGCCCTTAGGTTCTCCAATGATTTTGTGCCTTTGTTGTCGCACCACTTGCAGTTGTATTCACTTGTGCTTATGCATACCCCTACTCCAATCTGGTTTGCCAGACTCTTCCACTTGCAATTTCCGACATTGCAGTTGTCCCTGCTGCATGCTTCGTCTGATTTGTAATCATAACATGCCATTGATGGATCGCAGCTGAAGCAAGAATCCACAATTGAGTAAGACCTGTCATAAAAGCAATATCTGTCTTTTTCACAATCGTCAAGCGTGTAGAACAGTCCAAACGGGTTTGCATTGTTGTAGTTGCAGCTTACTTTGTTTAAGCATGCTGGCTTATTGTTACTGACAATACAAACCTGTGTTGAGGAGCAGGATGTGCCTTCTGGCACAAGCTTGTTGAATGTGTCGCAAAAATAAGCCTTATTGAACTTGTCGCCAAATTTAGTTTTTACTCCAAGAAGGAAATTTTTTGAGAAATCAGCAAAATTTGTTGACAAGTAATTTTGGTATCTGTTGTAATATGACTCATGTATGCAGAAATTGCTTGAAGAGAACTGGCTCAAACATTCTAAATCACCAAGCATTGCTGTCTTTGTTATTGTAGGTGTTGCAGTTTGCAGGCTGTAGCGGGACTTAACTTGGTAAGTGTATGTAGTGTCAAACAGCAAATCACCAGATGCGTCTTCAAAAGAGTTTGTGTTTGTTGAGCTTATTACTGCAAAATTTGTACACCCATTGTCTTTGCATCTTAAAATTTCATATGATATTGAGTTTTCTTTGCATTCATCCTGCCATTTTAGCAAAAACTTTCTTTCTCCTTTTACAGGAGCTATTTCAAAATTGCTTAATTTTGGTATGTAGCTTGGGTTTGTACACCCTGCCCCCTGTTGGACACAGCTTCCTCCTGATTCAATATTATCTGCAGGACTTGCGCATCCTAAGTCACCTCCTTCAAAATCCGCACACCCATTATTGTCATTATCGATGTTGTCATTGCATTGGGGAATTGGGCAAACTTGATTGCAGTTTGTCTGTCCTTTGTAGAATGCCAAGCCAGTTCCTTTGCATTGCGCATCTGGCTTGATTGTTCCTCCTAGCTCAGAACAGCAGCAGCCAAGAGCACATGCGGTAACTGTTGAGCACGCATTATTCGGAAAAAAGAAATTTGATGCGCAATTGTTGTAGTCAGCTGGGCTGTCAGGATTCTGTGATGATTTGTAATAACTTGGGAAAGTGGCTTCTGGCCTTGGGCAGCATTCCTTGTCTCTCAACGCAAGCCTGTCTGCGGAGCATGTCAAAGAGCCAGCGCCAGGATTGCTGCAGCATCCGACTTCATCAGCGTAGGCAGTGTTTAAACTAATTAAAAACAAGAAGACAAGTACAAAAACCTCTTTTTTTATTTTGCTCATATCCTGTTTACAGTTATGATTTGGTAGTCTGACAACTGCCCGTCGCTTACCTCTATTTTGAATTTTAGTTGCGGGACATTCAATACTTTGGGAATTTCAGGCTTGACAGTAAAGGTGAGATTGTCTTCGTCAGGATCTTCTGCTTTTAATTTTTGATTTGACATTAGACTGCTCATGTTTATTATGTATCCCTGCTGGAACTCTAAAACATTTTTTCTTATGTAATAAAGCGCAGGCGCCCTGTTTCTTCTGGCAAATACATATTCATACGGCTTTCCATTGATAAGTGATTTTCCGTCAGTTACAGTTATCAAGTCGTCGTTAGATAAAACATTCTTAATTATGTTAACATCTAAAAAATCTTTATTGTTTTTAACATCTCTTATGTCAAATTTTACATTTTTTATATCATTTTCAATTAATTCTCTGACAAAAAAATAAATATCCCTCAGCCTTATGTTTACGTTTGCTGAGAAATCGCTCAGTTCAGAAACCTCATTTGTTTTGGGGTTTGTTATTGACATAGGAATTGTTGATTTTATTGCTATGTCGTTGCTGCCGATGATGACTGATGTTTTTGCAGGCTTTGCAACTATGTCAAGCCCCTGCTTTTCGAATATATTAAAGTCTAAGCAACTCGCGATATTGCTGTCTACAAAGCTTTCTATTTGTGTCTGTATAGAATTTGGCCCATCAGTAGAGTAAAGAGAAGGCATGTTGTTTATACCTAAAAATCCCTCAAACGTCTCTGCATTTGAAGTTGCTGTCAGATAAGGGAATGTAAGCCATGGGTAATCTGGAATTTCCGATGAATAAGGTAGAATAGCGAATTTTGGTGGCAAGATATTATATGTAACTTTAAGTCCTTGATGATTAACAAAAAACAAGCCTTCGTCAGTATCGCCATTATCAATTAATGTTCCGCCTTGGCTTGTGTATAGGTAGCCGCCTTGTTTGCCCAGCAATACAATTGCATCTTTTGCAAGCTTGTCCAGACATTTTGACACAAATTCCTTAATTGGCTGGGCTTCTATTGCTGTTTCTTGTGTTTTTTTAATGCTCTGCTGGCTTTGCTTCCTGATTGCTGACTTAGAGAGATACAAAACTAGGCTTATTACTATAAACAAAACTAAGCCGACTATCATGAGCATTGTGATTTGTGATTTGGAAGATTTAGGACTCATATATAACCTCTTTTTTTTAATTTTTATAAAATTTTTATAATCTAGCAATACTTCTTTTTAAATTATTGGTTTTTTCATTGCGTTTCACCTTTTTTGGAGTATTTAGTTCTTTTAAAATTTGTTGAATGATTTTGGGGTGCATCTTATTCAAATTATGGACTTGGTTGAGGTGAACCTACTTCTTTATATTGCTCATCAGTAATTAATTTATATTTCCACTGCAGATAGACTTTTTGCCTTACTCGTGGGTCGTTTAAATTGTTTTTTATCTTATAAGTGCCTTCATAAGTTTTAAATGCCTCAGTATAGGTTGCAACATCTTCGCGGAAGGTTTTACATCCATAAGGTATTATACATCCATGTCTTGGTGCTTCAGAAAATTTTTCTTGCTCATCAACCCATACAAGTCTGGGTTGACCATCAACTATTACGGTTTGTGTTGTTTTTCCATAAACATCACCAGCAACTTGTGTCCACTCTTTGACAAAAGGACTGAAAGTTGCTGCCACATGTCCAAACTCAGCCTCTTTTGAATCAATATAATCTCTGTTTAATTTAGATAATTCCAAATCGAAATTTTCTTTTGTTATTTCGCCTTTTGCTAATTGTTCTTTTAGGTTTGATAACTGTAACCTATAGTCTCTTTGTATTATGGCATTGGTATTAGTGTGGGCAGTTTCATGTGCAACGTCTGATTGAGAAAATGGATCTTCAGAAATCAATTGAATTGTTCCATATGGGTATGCACCACCGCCAAGATTCTCTCCCGATATTTCAGTTCCATGAGCAACAAATTCCACTCTTTTTATATTTGCTAGTACTTCTGGTGGTGTGGCGTCTAAGATTTCTTTCAATCTCTCTAAGTCTTTTTTTGTACCATAAATTACATCTATATCATATATTGTTTTTATATCTTTCCTTGTCCCTGCACTCATTAAATATTCAAAGGGAATTTCACATTTTTGTTTTGGGCAAGTAAAAGTGCCGTCTGGTTTGATATCCGCATCATAATCGGCAATTTTTAATTCACCTTTATCATTAATTACTACTTTATACTGGTTTAAATCTTTAGTGATAGTACTTAGTTGGTTATCTCCAATTACAAGAATCTCAACCGGGGTAGTGTCATATCTGTTGATATATCCATAATGTAAATCAACTACTCCGAATTTACCAAGGATGACGTTATATTGTCCATTGTTAATAGACCCCCAATATGTTCTGGTGGCGGGTCCTGTTAGTGTAATTGATGGTGCCTTATTTTCAGTTTGTTCAATTGTTATAGTTCCTTTATTCTTTGGAGTAACAACAAGATTTTCAGCATCGGACATTGTGTTAATATAAGGATTTGTCTCTCGGAACATGACAAAAAATCCGTCTCCATGAACTAAAACTCTTTTATTATTTCTTTCAAACTGTACATAATTAATGTCTGGAATTTGTTCTGTATCCTTTATCTCACCAAAAATGATTTCTGTAGGTGACACATCACTCTGTACAACAACATTATCTTGAGTTGTAAAAGAACCTTGCTCTATCACAAATCTTTTGTCGCTCTCAATTTTTAAGGACCCTAAGTTAAGTTTGCTGCCATCAGAAAATTTTATATTGTTTCCCTTTATCGTTATACTATTATCTGTAGCAGCCTTTTCCCTTAAAACCTCAGGAACTATTGTTGACTGTGTTATCTTTGGCATATTTAGAGAATTGCCATTTGGAACAATTATATCTACCCCTCCATCTTGTTTAGCTACAAAAGCAGTTCCTTGTGGATAATCTTTGACTTGTACTACCGCGCCTGCGATTCCGTTTTTTAATGTGCCATCATTGCTTATTGTGCAGAATACACAATCTTTAACTTGCAATATCTTTTCTTTGCCCCATTCTTGTTTGTTTATAGCATTATTTAATCTAATTTCATCTAATTTGCTTAAATCATTAATTTTGGATAAATAATGTGCAATCTGTTCTTCTGTTAAATCTTTATACTTGTCATTAGCATATACTTTATCTAAATCGAGTTTGTCAGATGGAACAGAACTAATGTCACCAATACTATAGTCAAACTCATTGGGTCTTTTGTCATCCCATGTAGTTCTTGAGTCTGCGGCATAAGCTATATTTATTGCTAATAAAATTAATACCATCAATATAATTATTTTACTTTTCATTTCTCAATCACTAATTTAAATACATCAAAATCAATTGCACTTTTTGAATCAACTACGGTTATGTTTATATTATAAATTCCAATTTGAGCCTCATTCGGAATAAATTTTACAATGCCGTCAGATAGTCCTATGTTAAATAAGTCGGTATTATCATCAAAAAAGAGAGTATCATTATCTGCATCAGTAGCATTAAAGTCATAGAAAAATTGAGTGCCAACTTTAGCTTTTTGCTCAAAAGTAGGTACTAATTTAGGCTTTGAGTTAAATCCTTTTATATCTATAACAAAACTTGTTAAATCTTCATTCCCATCATTATCTCTAGCACCAATCCATGCAGTATGCCTTCCTGCATTCTCTTTTTTAGGAACAAAACTTATAATGCCAGTATCTTGATTTATATCAAACAGAGGTGTATAGTCAAAGAATTTCAGGCTACGTCCAGTAGCATTTACCTTGTAGGTAAAGGAATAATCTTGTTCCACAATTTGGTATGGAATTTTGCCAATTATTACTTTTTTAACAATAGTTTGGTTTGTAATATTTCCCAATTTATGCTTTATGGCAAATCTAAAGATATATGGCTTATTTGGTATTGTTACATTATCAACTATTTTAAAAACTATAATACCATTTTCTAGCCCTTCTACATTAATTGTCAGATTATTGTCAAGTGCGATGTGGGCTAATTCATAAATGTCAATGGTATTTTGATTTTGTGATGCAATAATTCTTGAAATAATATCATAAATTGTCCCTATTCTGGTATTTACTGGTTTTGACACTTTTGTCAATTCTTGCTTCGAAGTGCCTTTTTCAGATTCGAGTTTAAAATTGAGTTCTATTATTACATCTTTTGTTATTTTGGAATTTACATTCAAGTCTTGAAAATTAATAGAGTAGCCTAATTCTTTTAAGCTTTTAAAATTATCAAAACACAAAGGAAGTTCATGCGCTATAAAAAAATTCAATTCCGATTCTATTTTTTCTTTCTTCGGCAATAAATTTTGACCTTCATATAGATAAAATGGCACATTTGGAATCAAGTCTTGTGTTGATTTGTCAGGCAAAGATATATATCCACCTTGAAGACCCAATATGATTAACCCATCTTTAGCAGTTTTATCAATGCAATTTTCAATAAAATTTCTTACAGGCTGAAATTCAAATGACGATTCTGATGTTTTTTCTGTAACATTATTTTTTTGAATATTTTTTAAATAAAGCACAAAACCCATTGCTATAGCTATTATTAATCCGAAGATAATAAACATCCCAATTTGCGACTTTTTATTCTTCATTTAGTTTATTTTTCATTTTTTAGAAGTTTTACACCTAATAGTTTTTATTTTTGAAATAGCTATTTAAAATTTGCTATGAAAAGAGAGTGTATATTGATATATTTTATTTTCTGGATATAAAAATATACTTATTTTTATCAAATAACCACTTTTAAGTAATAAAAGTAGAAAGATTTATAAATGGTCTAAAATGTTACTTCACCTATGAAAGATAGAAAGAAAGACAAAACTTTTGGTAGCGGTTTAACTAGAAGACAGCTTTTTAGTGCAGCTGGAGCTGCAACGGCTTCAGTAGCTCTTGCAGGAGCAGGAGGTTTTGTTAGTGGTAGAGCATCACTTGATGAAAAAATAAGAGATTTAGAGGGTGATAAAAGATTTGCTGAAGGGGTGAATGCTCTTTATTCTTTCGCAAATCCACTATATACTGAAGAATTTAATCAAGACGAAGCATTTAGGCATTTAACACAAAGTATTGCTTTAGTACAAGCTGGTAAAAATGAGGCTGGACAAGATATTATGAGCACTGGTGTACTAATAGGGGATTATGTCCTTTGTACACATCACGGAATTGAAGCTATAATAAAACCTGGAAAAGAATTTTCAGATGTGGATAAAGATGAATTAGTAAGGCGTGGTGATGATACATATGGTTTTCGTTTTGTCGATGTTGATCCAGGCAATGATTTGGCACTTTTGCATATTTCCAGCCATGGTTATTTTAGTCCAGCAAAAATTACTAGAACTTCTGACGAATTGAGAGTTAGGAGAGAAATAAGAGTATTAGGAACACGCCCAGACAGAACAATATACAACCAAATAGGAAAAATTACACATGTCGGCGCTATCAAAGATCCCATCACAGG
>OBEQ010247100.1_pt1 | contig 10342 bp, 3 predicted proteins | sample 1670901 | NCBI WGS metagenome assembly OBEQ01 (sample SAMEA104232315, study PRJEB22302) | groundwater metagenome | biome: forest; feature: aquifer; material: groundwater | place: USA | collected 2011-08-07 | depth 5.4 m | reverse complement strand
GTCCCGGCGTTGCTTTGGCCGCCGGCGAAGACGTACTTCCTCTTGGAGCCGTCCGGGCCGATCTCGTAGCTCTGGCCAAGGAACTTCGTCGCCCCGGCTGCGGTGATCTGCTTGACCCGGCCACCGTCGCCGTCGTAAACGAACGTCGTCAACACGTCCTTGGGCAGCGGCGGCGACCAGGTGGAGGCGGTTCGGACCTTGACGTAGTACGCGCTGGCCGGCTGCACGCTCGTCACGGTGGTCAAGGAGCGGTTACTCGTATCGTAACTCCGGATGAATGCGGAATCAATGCTGCCGAAGATCGCGGCCGGAGTCGTTGGCTGTAGCGTCACGCCGGGCAGCAGATGCCAGCCGACCGGCAGCGACGGCTTGAGGCCTTTGGTCGGCGCAAGGCCGGTCAGCGTCAGCGTGATGTTTCTTTTACAGTAGATCTGATAGCCGCGGTCGTAGTCGAGCGTTCCGAAATCATCGAATTTGGCGTTGCCGACGTGATAGCGAAAGGTGCCGTCCGGCTCATAGCGGACGAGTTGCTCGACGTCCGTCGCGAAGTTGGGAAACAGCGCGGGAATGCGGTTGTCGGTGGGAATGGTCGGCAAGCTGAAGAAGTTCCAGCCGGCTTTCAGCGTGACGATGATGGTCTGCGACTGGCCGGTGCGGGCCTCGACGAGGCGGTTTTCCACGTCATAGCTCAGCAGCTGCGGCAGAAACGGCGAGGCTGGAGAGGGTTTTTCGGTGAGGTTGCCGTTGGCGTCGTAGCTGAGCGTCATGGGCGATCCTTGGGGAAGCGTGCACGAGGTGACGGCGTGCGGCTTCGAGCCGTCGGCTCGGCCGTACGCCATGGTCGCGCCTTCCTTCTGCATGAGGTTGCCTAGCGCGTCATAGTCGTAGGTGACGGCGCCGTACGCGCCTGAGGCTTGGGTCAATCGGTTCAGTGGATCGTACCGGAACGACTGCGTCGCCGTGTGCACGCGATCGGTGATGGCGGTGACGTTGCCGACCCGATCGAATGCGTAACTGAAGTCCTGGAGCGTTCCGGTGGAGCCGGTGGTTCGCAGAGTGTTGAGGCGGAGCGTCTGCGGATCATAGCTGTAATCGGTCGTCAGCCCGTTGCCGTACATGAGTTTGGTCAACTGACCGGTGGCGTTGTAGTCGATGTTGGAGACCAGTGTTTGCGAAGAGGAGCCCGCGGCTTGGAGCGACACGGTGTTGATGCCGCCCTGATCGTTGTAGGTGTACGAGACGACGTCGGTGTCGGGATAGGTCAACGTCAGCAGGCGACCAAGCAGGTCGTACGTCCGCTGGATCGTGTACGTGCTGCCGTCGAGGATTTTCGATTCGCGGGTCAGCCTGCCGAGATTGTCGTATTCGAACTCGGAACTGCCTGAGCTGTCGACGATTTTGGCCAGCTTGCCGATCAGGTTGGGTCGGGACAGGTACGTGTCGTACGTGTAGGTGACGGCCATCGTCGGCCCGGTGACGCCGGCCCCGGCGGGGACGGTGTAGGATTTCTGCGTGACCCGATTGAGCGCATCGTATGTAAAGGCGACCGTGACGCCTCGGGCGTCGGTTTGCGATGTGAGGTTGTCGACGTCATCGTACGCGTAGTCCCAGTGGCCCATGTCGGGGTCGTCCATGCTGCGCTTGCGGCCGAGGCTGTCGTAGGCGATCCGGGTGAGGTGGCCTTGGGCGTTGGTGACCTGCAGCAGGTTGCCGAGGGCATCGTAGGTGTAGGTCGTGGTGAAGGTCTGTGGCCCGTTGAGCTCGTCGACTTTTATCAGGCGGCCGGCCGCATCGCTCGCGCGGCGGGTTCGGTTGCCATTGGCGTCCGTCGCAGTGATGGTCCAGTCGTCGTAGCTGGTCGTTGTAACCGAGCCATCGGGCTCCGCGCTTGATACGAGGCGACCCAGCGGATCGTAGCTGTAGAGGACCGGCGGCGCGAGGTTCGGGATCGTGGTGTGAGACCGATAGGACACCGATGTGGCATCGAGATAGCTAACCCACTGCTTCGCGACGAGACCACGCGCGTTCAGCTCGAACGCGCCGGAGACGACCTGCTTGGTCGGGTCTTCGGCTGGGCTGCGGATCTGAATCGTCCGGCCGAGGCCATCGGCGAACGTGTCGGTGCACAGCTCGGCCGCGCCGGAGGACTGGATCCGTGCACAGGCGGTGGTCTTGGTGGGTGGAGCGGCCGAAACGTCATAGCTGTAGTGGACGGTCGGCAGCGCGGAGGTATCGTTTGGACCGATGACTTTGGTGACGCGGCCGAGCGCGTCGTATTCGGTCGTCGTGGTGATGGTGTTCTGATCGATCGAGGCCACGACAGATCCGAAGAGCGGATGATACGTGAATTGGCGCGTGTGGCCGAGGGCGTTGGCGACCTTGAGGAGGACCGCGCCGGCGCCATCGTAGGTATTGGTCGTCTTGCGGCCGAGCGCGTCGGTGACGGTGAGGACGTTGCCGAACGCGTCGTAGGTCAGCGTCGTGGGCAGCCAGCGGGCAGGCGCCGGCAGGTTCAGCCATTCTTCCTCCTTGGTGAGCTGACCTTTGGTCGGCAGCGCGGAGGAGTCGGCGGCGCCGTCGTAGACGAATCGGCGCTGGGTGACCACCGCGCCTGAGGCGTCGAGCGTCTGGACGAGGTTCGGCTTGTTGAGAATCCAGACGGTCGGGCTCGTGCTGATTGCATAAGTGCTGACTGTGCTGCGCTCATCGCCGGTGACGCCGACCTCGCCGTCATCGTCGGTTCGCGTCACGTTGCCGTAATTATCGTAACTGAGCCGCGTGCGGACGGTGCGGCATGTGGCGTCGCCGTCGCAACTGGTGCTGTCAGTTTGATCCAGCCGCACGAAGCGGACATTGGGATCCAGGTCCTGGGACGACCAGGTTTGATCCGTCTTGGTCCAGACGTTGCCGTCGGCGTCGCGAAGCTCGGAATGGAATGGGCGGCCTTTCCTGTTGTCGTCCTGATGGAACTCGGTGATTGAGACGTTCGCGTCAGGATCGCGCAGCTCGACATGCGCGAAGCCGTCGAACTCATGGGTCGTGGCGTTGTAGCGGCCGTTGACATAGATGTAGGTCGTGGTGAGCGTGTGACCCATGCCGTTGTCCACCGTTGACTGATTGACGATCGGGATCACGAACGGCAGCTTGGGGACTTTCTCGATCGGACAGGTGTTGTCGCACTGCGTGGACGGCTGGTAGCGGATGGTCGTCGACCCGCCGAGGCCGTTGCGGATCGTGGCGAGCAGGTCGGGGAAGCTGGCGCGCGAGCTCGACAGCTCGGCGCTGCCCGTGATGGCGTTGAAGACCGCGGGGTCGGCGATGCCATCGCCGTTGAAATCGCCGAGCTGCAATCCGTCGTCGGCCGTTCGGCGGCTGAAGGTAATCGGGAGGATCGCCGGAACGTCGAACTTGGCGCCCATGGACACGGCGTAGCGGACCTGGCCGCTGGGCCGATCGTACAAGGCGACATCAGTCAGGCCGTCGCCGTTAAAGTCCGCGGTGGTGTAGTCGCTGCCGGAAAATCCCGCGATCCACGCGGTCGGTGTTTGGAACGTCGACCCGTCGGAGAGGGCGACCGTCACCGTTCCGTCGTCGACCACTCCGATGTCGGTGAGCCCGTCGCCGTTGAAGTCGCCGGTCAGCGGCTTCGACGAGGCGGAGCCGAGCGACCGGCTAAACGACCCGGCCGTGCTGAACGACGCCCCGCTGCCGCGCGCGATCTGCCACGATCCGGCGTTGAAGCTGCCGAGATCGACGACGCCGTCGCCGTTGAAGTCGCCGGTCAGCGGGGTGCCGGAGCCGAAGGTGATCGGCGGGATCGCATCGGCTTGGAATCCGCTCAGGTCGGCTTTGGCCGTCGCGAATCGCCAGACGCCCGCCTTATAGATGCCGACGTCGGTTTTCCCGTCGGCGTTCCAGTCGCCCAGTAGTGGGACGGATGCGCTGTCGCCGAATCCGCTCAGCCATGGCTCGCCGGCGCCGATCACACACCCGTGAGAGCATGCGACGGTCCACGACCCGGCGGCTCCGTTGTAGCTAATCAGATCCGTGATGCCGTTGCCATCGGCGTCCCCGGCGAGCTGCGGCTTGATGAACTGGCTCGGTCCCATCGCCGTGACTTGGCTCATCAGGTCGGTGGACAGGGGATTGGTGTAGCCTTCGTGCTGATGATAGCCGGTGAGATGGAGGATCGACCAGCCGGCGTTCAAGGAGATCGTGACCGAGCCGTTGTTATTCGGAAAGGGTTGGAGGCCGTTTTGGTCTTCCACAAACGTGCCCGCTTCGCCGCCCGAGTAGCTCAGGGTCAGGCTCTTCGCTTGGCTGACGTAGACCCACGTCCACGCGTGGAAAAAATGGTCTTGGCAGCCGGTGACGGTGATGCTGCCGTTGGCGCCGACGCTGGCTTGCACGCACCCCAGGTTGACGGACGCGCCGGCGTTGACGACGACCGGCGATTCCCACGGGAGCGTGGCATACGGATTGATGGGGCCGAAGTTGTCGTTGCCCGTATCCTGCTGGGCCTTGCGAATGTTCCAGCCGGCGACGCTCGATGAGCCGTCCGTGTTGCTGCTGATCGAATAGGTCGGCGTGTCGGTGTCCTGGTAGCTGAACGTCGTGGCGGGCAGGGCGGTGCTGCCATCTGATCCTATCGGTGTCACAGCGCAGAGGAGCGACCGCTTCGTGCGACCGGACTGGGTGTAGGCGAGCGTGTAGCGGCGGACGAGCTTGAGCGTCGTGTCGGTGGCTTTGGCTTCGATGGTCTGCAGCCGTTTGGCGGTTGTGACCGCGAACCCCGTTCGATACCCGACGTCGACATCCGGCCGCGCTTCCCACACAAAGTCCGCGCGATTGGTCGCGGCGAGCACGGGCATGATCTCGTGGGCGGTGTATGCGATTTGCGAGGGATAGATTTGCCCCTGATCTTTGATGTAGGTGACTGTGAAGCTATTGCCATTGACGTCGAGCACCTTGTCCAAGCACCAGCGAAAGACTTGGCCTCCGGCGGCGTCTTGCTGCGACGGCGCGGTCTGACCGAAGAAGTAGCGCGTCCCAGATTTGTCGCGCAGCTCCCATCCCGATCCTGGGCCCTTGAATTCGGCGCGCAGGAACAGGCCTTCGTCTTTCGCGCGAAACGATCCGTCGGGGATTTGCACCAGTTCCGAGGTGACACCCTGGAACAACAAGTTGTACGTGTCGGTCGCATCGTAGCGAGGCACGCCGAGCTTGGTCGAGCGTTCGATACCGCCGAGGTCGAGGCTCCAACCGACGCCGAGATGGCCGTTGCGACTGGAAGAGGAATAGGTCAGCGCCACGCTCGGCTGCACGCCTTTGCGGCCCGGCGGCAGGGCAACCGGGATCGCGGTGGCCGCGCGGCCGGTGAAGAGGTCCGGCTGGAACGAGTGCACCGCGCTCATCGCGGGCGGGGGAGCGCTGCCGGCGGACGCGGTCGAGGAGCCGGGCGCCGCCGCAATCCGTGGCGGCCATGCGAGCTGTGACGTGGCGAACACCGTCGCCACAAGAACGGCCAGCCCTCGACGCGGAGACGTGGCGAAGCGTCTCATAGGATCGCCACGCGCGGATTGACACCGTCGATGAGCCCACGTACAATTCCCCGGAGTCGACGCCATGACCCTTGCCCAATCCCACGCCCAAATCTGCGGGTTGGTTCCCGAGCAGCACGATCCCCGATTTTTCGCGCAGCATCTCGCCGCTTACGCGTTCGCGAAGCCGCTGGTCCAGGGCCGACGGGTCCTGGAAGTGGGATTCGGAGAAGGCTACGGGGCGGATTTCCTCGCGGAATCCGCGCGCGAGCTCGTCGCCATTGATGTCGTCGCAGGCAATATCCCTCGCGCGGCGACCAAGTACCGGCGGAATAACCTGCGCTTTCAGCATATGGACGGCAGTACGCTTGAGTTTGCGGACGCGTCATTTGATGTCGTCTGCTCCTTCCAGGTGATCGAGCATGTGCCGGAACCCCTGCTGCCGACCTATGCCGCGGAAATCTTTCGCGTATTGCGGCCCGAGGGGGTGGCGTGCATCTCGACGCTGAACCTTGCCCACAATATGAAGCCTGGTCAACCGTACGAGAAGTTGATCTATCATGAGAAGGAATTCGTGGCCGCCGAGCTGCAGGCGTTGCTTGCCATGGCGTTTCCGAAGGTCGAGCTGCTTGGCGTGCATTTGACCTGGAAGCATCGCGTCTTCCAGCGGCTGAAACGGTGGGGGCTGGATCGTTTCGGCCCCGCGCGGGTGAATCCGGTGGCTCGGTTTTTTGCCGCCGCGACGGTGAGGGACTTCGTCGTGACACGCGATGTTTCGCCCGCGGCGCTTGATCTGATCGCCCTCTGTCGCAAGCCCTCCGCGTAAGCGGCGTTCTTCCGCCCTCCTGTTCGAGCTCATCAGCGCCCCGGCGTTCCGACGCGGGCTTCCAACTCGTCGAGTTTGAGCGCCGCCTCTTTCAGCGCCGCGTGCAGATAGCCGAGGTAAGCGAGCAGGTCGATGCCCACTGGTGTGCCATCCTCAGCCCTGGTGAGAATTTCCTGCGGCACGTTCGGATCGTCGATCGACATCCCCAGTCGCTTCGTCGAAAACTTCGGCAGCATCGATTTGGCCTGCGCCAGCTCCCGCTTCTTCGCGTCGATGCGGTCCTTGCTGGGCCGAGTTTTCTTCATCGGGTCTGACGCGTCGCGGTCGAGCGCCTGCTCCGCCTCGTCATCGCTCACCAACGGTTTCCAGCGCCACTCGTAGAGCGGGACCTCTCGCAGCTGCGAGAGATACCCGGCCGGTGCGATGGGTCGCAGCAGGTCTTTGTGTTGGCGATCGCAGGAGTACGTGGTCCACGAGTCGGCGATCGGATCGGTGGGGGAGCTGCGCTGCACGGTGAGGATGTTGGTTGGGTTGGTGGTGCCGATGCCGAGGTAGCCCTCGCCGCTGAGCCGCATCTTTTCCTCGTCTTGGCCGGCGTTCAGCGCGGTGGCAAAGGTCATCGCGGCGGAGTGGATGGCGCTGCTGAAGTTCGTCTCGGCGATGGATTTGATGCTGGCCACGCGCCAGCGGTCGCCGGGCGTCGCGGTCACTTGGCCGGCCCAGTAGAGAACGCCGAGCACGTCGCCCTGCTGGACCGTGTCGGGCAGCGCGGATGTGCCGCGTCCCCGCTCGAATCCGAAGTTCGTGCCCGCCCACGGTTGGCTGGCCCAGCTCGTGAGCGTGCCGAGCACCGCTTCGTCCTTGCCAATCACGAAGTGGTAGCCGTTGTATTGGTTGGCGTCGACGTTGCCCAGCTGAAACGACGCGTTCGGTGTTTTGGTTCCCACGCCGACCCGGCCGTTGATGGTGCAGATCGGGCCGTCGAGATGCTCGGCGACGAGCGCGATCGGCACGGACGAGATTTGCTGCCGCGGCGTCATCGGCGCTTCCTGGCCGATTTGGACCGACAGCCAGCACGGCTTGGTCCAGTCGGGGTTGAGCGCCGTCTTTTGGCCGAGCAACACGCTGAACCGCCCGCCGGTCAGCGCGATCCCGCTCTGGGTCTCTTCCCAGAGCTTGGTGCCGCTGGTGGAGGCGTCGTAGAGACGGAAGGTGAGATCGTAGGGGCCTTCCAGCGGCACGCCCTGGTTATCCACTGCCTGACCCTGATAGCGGATCAGATGGGGCAGCTGGGCCCACGCCGCCGGCGTGGGAAAAAACCAGCGGATTCCCAGAAACAGGCCGACAGACACAAGTGCCGCGACCAGGACCCGCACCACGCTGAGTCGCGGGGCTTGGCGCATCGAGCGGGTCAACCGCTGGGCCATCCGCTGCACGTCGTCGTAGCCCGCGGCGAGCTGCTGGTAGTCGCGCGTGTTGAGCACCTCTCTGATGGACGCGCGCACGAGCAACGACTTCGCTTTGGCGGCGAATCGGCTGGCGGTCCGCAAATTGCGCAAGAAGTCCTTCGGGTTGGTGGTCGCGCATCCGGCGGCCAGCGCCGACGACACTCCGACCGCCGCGCAGCGCAACTGGCGGCTCCAATCGAGGAAATAGTACTGTGGAAATGTTGCGGTAAAGACCTGATGGCCCAGCTCCTCGGCTCGCTGCCAGAGCTCCAGTTCCCGATAGCTTTGAATCATGCTCGCCTCCTCGTTGCGAAGCTCATCATCATTGCGGTTGGATCGGGGGACGGACGGCGTAGAGTTCCGCCTGCCTGACGCCGTCGCCGCCGAATCCGTCGCTGGCTCTGACTTCGATCAGATACGCGCGTCCGCTGGCCGCCGGCGTCCACGATTGCGACGACGCGGATCCGGCCGGAGCCAGCGCCGCGCCGTCGACGAAGAATTGGTATTGGATCGGGTCTTGCTCCTTGTCGGTCGCGCTGGCGCGCAGTGTGACCGCGGTGCCGGCAGGGAGTTTGACGCCGTCGATCGGAGTCAGGGACTGGAGCGTTGGTGCGGTCCCTCGAGTCAAGGAGATCGTCTTCGTCGTGACATAGCCATTGGGGCTCGTGGCTTTGATGGCGACCGGATTGGCGCCTTCAACCAGCGCCGTGTCGATGATGAAGGTCGTGCCGATCCGGTCGGCAACTCGACCGTTGACCGTGACGGCGGTGAGGCGGTCGTCCACCGTGCCGGTCACTGGGAACGCGGCCAGGTTGGTTTTCATGGCGGAGGTGACGGTGATGACGGGCGGGGCGTTGTCGAGGACCACGACCACCCGGTTCGCGGTGCTCTGGTTGCCGGCGGCGTCCTTCGCCGTGACCAGGAACACGTTGTCGCCCTCGACGAGGCTCACGGCTTTCGACCATGTGGTGACGGTGGAGTCGGTCGACACTTGGTTGCCGTTGACCCAGACCGTTGTGCCGGCGGCTTTGGTGCCGGAGAGCGTCTGCGTCGCGCCAGTCGCCAACGGTGGGGCCGAGGCGATCGGGCGCGCCGGCGGCCAGGTGTCGAGCGTGAGCGTCAGCGTTTTCGTCGTGGCGTTGGTCGCCGCGTCCTCGGCCTTGACGGTGATCACATTGGGACCTTCGCGCAGCGTGACGGTGGCTTGAAACGCCGTGCCGTTGCGCGTGACCGTGATGGGGGTTTGCATCGTGGAATTCGTGATGGTGACTTGGCTGTTGGCTTCATCGACCGAGCCTTGGATCACGATGTCTCTGGACCCGGGTCGCGGTGAGGCCGTGGCTCCTTGAAAGCCGGATTGAATCAGACTGGTTGCCCCGATGATGTCCCCGCCCATCGGCTCGCCGAGTGAAGCGCTCAGGCCTTTGGGCGCGCCTAGGCCGAGCTCGCCTCCACCGGCTGTGAACAGCTCCTGAATGAGCGACGTGCTGCCATTGGCCGACTGCGCTGGGACGGGCGTGGGCCGCCCGGAAAGGACAACCGCGATGAGCACGCCCAGTCGCCACACAGACACTCGGTGCCATGGATGAGTTGGATGGTTACGGCGCGCCATAGACAGCTCCATCGGTTGGGGCGGTGATGGTAATGACTGGTGGCTTAGTGTCGAGCGTGATCGCGTCGCTCGCGACCGTTGACCAGAGGTTGCCGCTATCGCGGAACTTGACGTACACGGTCTTCGCGCCGTCGCCGGCCGTCAGGTTCCACGCTTTCGTCGTCGCGTAGGGTTCCTCGGGCGGAAACGCGCTGGAATCGTTCGAGATCGCCATCGCGGCGACCGCGCCGGAGTCGTCGGTGGCGGAGAGTGTCAGCGTGACGGCCGTTTGCTTCGTCGCGGCGTTGCCGTTGTTGATGGTGATGGTCCCCGTTGGCGGGCTGCCGCTCGATGGCTGAACCAGGATGCCGTCGGAGTAAGCCGGCGCACTCGCCATCCCCGCGCCGTTGAGCGCGCGCACGCCGATCACATAGCTTTTGCCCGTCATGAGGGCAAGGCCGGTGCGGGTCATCGAGGTCGCGGCGCCGGCCGAAGTCCAGTCGAGGAGGATCGTGCCCGAAGCGCTGTCCTGTCGGATGCGATACTGATACTCGGCGATGCCGGACTCGGCGTCTGCGCTCGCGGTCCACGTCGCGTGGAGGGACGTCGTCGAAGTGGTCGTGGCGCCATCATCGGTGACGGTCACGGGACTTGGCGCCGTGGTGTCGACTTTGATCCCATTGGAGTAGCCAACGGCGGACCACAACCCCGCGCCATTCTTGGCCTTCACGCCGACGTAGTACACCTTGCCCTGGCTGAGGGTGATGGGGCGAGTGGCCGAGGTGGCGGTCCCGGCGCTCGTCCATCCCAGCATGACCGTGCCGCTGGTCGAGTCTCGTTTAATCGTGTATTGATACTCGGCGATGCCGGATTCAGAGTCGCTGCTGGCCCAGACGGCGTGAAGGCTGGAGTTGACCGTCGTGTATGCGCCGTCGTC
>OBEQ012979211.1_pt1 | contig 10343 bp, 8 predicted proteins | sample 1670901 | NCBI WGS metagenome assembly OBEQ01 (sample SAMEA104232315, study PRJEB22302) | groundwater metagenome | biome: forest; feature: aquifer; material: groundwater | place: USA | collected 2011-08-07 | depth 5.4 m | reverse complement strand
GGCTTCGACGAGAACTTGGCCGGCTTGCAGCGGTGATCCTTGCCGCACTCGGCGCCGGCCTGACACGCGTGACTGTCGTCGCAGAACCCCGTGACGGTGGTGCACGCGCCGTCCGTACACTCCTTACCGGCCGCGCAGTTGTCGTCGCTCCTGCACTCGACACATGTGTGATTGATGCAGAAGCCCTTGTGCCCGTCGGCGTTGCAATGGTCGTCGTTGTCGCAGCTCGGGTACTTGGGCCCGGCGCAGCCAATCGCGATCAATGTGCCGAGACAGGCGAAAATCGCGAGGCAACGGACGAGGTTTTTTGCGAGCCGAACCATGTGGGTCTTAAACCGCATCTCGCAGAGGTTTCCTAGCACCAAGTTTTGCGGTACTGCATTCGAGCCTTGGCGACGGCCCAATCAGCTCCTCTCGACACGCAACTCCTCGTCGAGAAGCCATACCGTGCCATTCTACGCCTCGCCACCCCGACCGTCATCGCGATGCTCCTTCAGAGCTTCGTGAACGAAATCGACGTCATCTTCTTCGCCCACCTGCCGTGCCCCGAGTCGTCGAACGGGCAGGCCGCGCTGATGCCCTCGCTCATTCTCGTCTGGCTCTTCGGCGGCACGCTCAGCGCCGTCAGCGTTGGCACCCAGGCCCTCGGCGCGCGGCGGTTCGTCGAGCGAGATTACGAAGCAGCGGGCGCGGTACTCGCGAACGGCGCGTTTTTCTGCCTGGTGTCGGGACTCGTCATGTCCATCATCGGCTGGTTTGCGCTGCCGCACCTTTTGACCGCAATGAGCTTGCCACCGGCGGTGAAAGCCACCGCCATCGAGTACTCACAGTGGCGAGTCCTCGGCATCATTTCGATGGCGATGACGCAGTCGATCAAGTCGTTCTTCGACGGAGTCGGCAAGACACACCTGCACCTCGTCGCCTCGCTCGCGATGAACGTGGTCAACGTATTCCTTTGCTGGACCTTCATCTTCGGCCACTTGGGCGCGCCCCGTCTCGGAGCCCCCGGCGCTGGGCTCGCGGCGTTCCTCGCCACGTGGGTCGGCCTTGCCATCATGCTGTATTACGTGTGGCGCGAGAGGCACAAGTTCCGGCCCGTGCGCTGGTCGAACATCTCGGGTCGCCTCACGTGGGACCTCTTGAAGCTGAGCATCCCGGCGGGCATTGCCACGGCCGTGATGATGCTCGGCTTCGGGCTCTTCGAAAAAATCGTCAACCGCCTCGACGCCGCGAGCGACTCCGTGAAAGTGGCTGGCATGTGCGGCGCGAGCGAAGCGGTGAATGGCGCGGCGACTACCGACATCGTCGAAATTCTCAAGCTCACGTTCACTGCGTGCATTGCGTTCGGGACATCGACGGCCACTCTGGTGAGCCAGTCGCTCGGCGCCAAGCGTCCCGAGGACGCCGTGAAGTTCGGGTGGGCCAGCGTTCGTCTCGGAATCGTCATCTTCGGCGTCGTGGGCCTCTGCGAGGGGGTTCTCTTCACCGGCCCGCTCGTGAATTTCTTCACTCACTCGGAGGCCGTGCGCGAGGTCGCCATGAACCCGATGCGCATGATGGGCATCGTCACGCCGATCATCGCGGTGGCCATGATCCTGAGCGAAGCGCTTTTCGGGGCCGGAAACACCAAGTTCGTCGCCGGCGCGCAGCTCGTCTTGATCTTCGGCGTCCTCGTTCCCGGCGCGTGGGTCTTGGGAATCGTCGCCAACATGGGGCTCATGGGCATCTGGACGAGCGCGTGCGCCTACGCGCTCCTCGCGGCAGCGGTGATGAGCCTGAAATTTCGTGGCGGGTCGTGGAAAACGATCAAGCTCTGAAGGTCAGTTGTTCTGGATGATCTGCGCGGCGAGCTGATTTCCGAGGGTAACCGCAGACGCATGGTCCTCGATGGGGATGACGACCGCGCCTTGTCCCGTGAAGACGATGTACGTCACACCCGTGTCCACTCCACCTGACGCGGGATTCGGATCGATGCCCAGGCTGCTCGCCATGGCGTACGACGCTTCGCCGATGATGCCGTCGTTACATTGAAGTACGGATTGGCGGACACTGGCACGCATGGCGCATGTCCCGCCGCAATGCTTTTGTTCGACCACTGGCGTTGAACGGCAAACGGAAAATCCTGCGCCGGCGCGCTCAGATACACGTCATCGTAGTAGTCGCAAAGATCGCCCGCGGAGTCGGAGTCGGAGTCGGGGACCGCTCAGCCCCCGTCCTTCTTTACCCCCATCATCTTCAAGAGCTCCTCCTCACTCTCATTCCCGCTCATCGACGACGGCGCCGGCGCCGTTGCCCCCGCATCGCCCGCTCCTCCGCCCATCATCTTCTTCAAGAGCTCATCTTCAGTCTCGTCGCCAGATGCCCCCGCCTCGCCGGCGTGCCCCGCGCCACCGCCGACTCCCATCATCCGCAAGAGCTCCGCTTCGTCATCCGCCATCTTCGGCCCGGCATCCTCCGGAGCTGCGGTGGGCGTCTTCACCACCGCCACCACCGCCTGCCCATTTGGCCATTTCTTCTTGTCCTCTTCACTGCACGGAAGCGGATTCAGTCGGTCGTGCTGAACGCACTCGAGAAGCCACGCCTCGCGCGGTGCCACGCCGCGTTTCAGCGCGTCTTCGCGTTGCGCTTTGATGTCGCCGAGAACGAGCACATCGCTGAGTCGCGGGAAGTAACTCACGAGCACGAGCGCGATCGCCAAGATGCCTGCAAATGGCAAGACCACTCTGTACAGGCTCACGACCGGTCTTCCGAAGCGGAAGCTCGAGATGAACAGGTTCAACCCCAGCGGCGGCAGGCAGAACGCGAGCTCCAGGTTCAAAATGAAGATGATGGCGACGTGGAAGGGCCCCAGGCCGAAGTGCGCCGCGAATGGCAGTACCAGAGGCACCGCGACCAAGATCGCCGAAAAGCCGTCCATCACCATGCCGAGGACGAGCAAGAAGAGGTTCATCACGATCAAAAACTGCCAGGCCTTGTCGAGACCGCGCGCGAGCATGAACCCAAGGACCTCGTCAGGGATCTTTTTGTCGATGACGAAGTTGATGAGCGCATTCGCCATGGCCAGGATCAGGATGACCGCACCGGCGAGGCTCATGGAGCTCTTGGCAATGCGCACGAGGTCCTTCTTGAAGGACAGGTCTTTGTAGATCAAAAACTCGATGCCGATCGCGTAGAGGGCAATCAGGCCCGCAACCTCGTCGATTTGCGCCATGCCCGTCGGCAGCGCGACGAGCAAGATCGCGCCGATCCCGAGCTCCCACTTGATCATCCAGACACCGCGCAACATCTCGAGCGGGCGCATGGGAGGGCGCGGAATTTTTTCCCGCAGCCCCACGATCACGCCATAAACCGCCAACATGACCAGGACCAGCAGCCCCGGCACGAGAACCGCCTTGAACGCGAGCATCATGTCGATGCCCGCGACGAGCGAATACACCATCAGCGGCAGAGAGAGCGGGAGCAGGAGCCCCACCGAACCGCTGGTGGTGACGATGCCGAGCGAGAACTTCTCCGAGTAGCCCGCCTTGCGCAGCGCAGGATAGAGAAGCCCGCCGATGGCGATGATGGTGACGCCGCTGCCTCCCGTAAAAAGTGTAAAAATCGCGCTCGCGAAGATACACACGATGGCCAGGCCACCGGGCATCCATCCGATGAGCGCGTCGGAGGCCTTAACGAGACGCTCTGGCGTCTTCGATTCGGCGAGGACGTAACCGACGAACGTGAAAAGGGGAATTGTGACCAGAATGGGCGAGCCCGCGAACTGATCGTCCAAAATCTTGGTCGCGATGAAGCGCAGGTGGTGGTCCTGAGGCTCGGGGCTCAAGAACCAGGCAATCTCGCTGGCACCACCCAAAATGGCGAAGAGAGGCGTGCCAATGAGCGCGAGCCCGACGACGATCGCCGCGGCGATGCCGCCGAACCACGCGACTACCGCAACCACGGCAGCTACCGTGGAAATGCCTATTTTGCGCGCGCGCGCCAGCTGAACCGCGCTCTGGGGAGTGGTCGCGTTCGCCATCACACACCCTCCTTTGTCGGCTCGGCGGACGCTTCGTGTATTTGTGCGACTTCGGGCTCGCCGTGCGCGGCGTCGGGGTCGACGGTCACGTGCCCGCTCACGACGAGAAGCGCGCGCAGGGCGAAGCGCAAGGCGATCATCACGAGGCCGAAGACGAAAATGAAATCGATGTCTTTGGTGAGCAGCCCGCGCGCGTCCTCACCTCCACCCGGCACGTTCACCGCGGGCATCTTGGTGAGCTCCGGCATGTCGGTGGCCATCATTTGCGCCTGCACGTCCTCGGCCTTGTAGTGCGCGTTCCAGTCGGCCTCGTTCATCCACGCATTCCACTCCTCTGCGTGCATGTAGTGATCGTAACCCTGGCCCTGAACGACCTTCGGGAACGTCTTCCAATCGAGCGACATCTGGCGCCCGAGAAGAAATAGGTCGCTGCTCACGCCGTGCTCGATGAGTGCGATCTTCTCGCCGGCCGTCACATCGCAGCGTTTGGCGGCATCTTGGACGCACGGCCGGTCTTTCGGCGCGTGGAAATGTTGTATCGCGATGTGGTCGAAAAATCCCCAAGCCCCGGCGAGACACATCACCGCCGCGGCGAGCCAGCCGGTGATGGCGACGGGAATGCGCATCTTCGGCGTCAGAAACCGCATGAGCACGTCGACATTGATGTGCTTGCCCTGGGCCGTCGCGATCGATGCTCCCAGCAGGGCCAACCACAAGGTGAGTCGGGTCGCGAGGCCCGGCGTGCGCAGCCCGCCGAAGAGCAGGAAAACGGACGCGTTCTGAAACCAATTGAGCACGTTCGAGGCGTACGAGACGAGGGCGTGCGACCACAGTTTCGCGGCGAGCAGACCGACCACGATGGCCACGCTCACCGCGATCGCGTTTTCTTTTTCACCTCGGCTCTTGGTGGCCTTGTGCACGATGAGGCCGAGGATCGTGGCTCCCGCGAGCGCGCGGAAGACGAGACCCGCAAGATTTCCCTCCGAGCTGAGCCCGCTCAGAACGACCCACACGCAGAGCGCGAGGATGTTCATGATGAGAACGGCTGCACACAGACGCGCTTCGAGGCGCGTCCATGCAGCATCGACGCGCACCAGCCGCTCGCCCCAGGGCTGTTTCGAGAGCGCCTCTTGCTTTTTCTCCTCGGTCATCGCGCGCACGATAACATCGAGCGGCGGAAAAAAGGGCTTTTCGGGCCCGGGAGAGACTTAGCGGGCGCTCACTGCGCCATCTTGTGAACTTCGTCCCAGATCTCGGGCTTGAAATGCGCGCCCTTCAAGCGCTGGCGCGCCTTTGAGAAGAGCTCCATCCATTCTTTCTGCTCTTCTGCCGACGGCTCATAAGCCGTCATGCGCGCCTTCAGCCGCGCGTACGCAGCGTGGTCTTCTCGGCGTATCCGCCCCGTCAGCGCCTCACCGGTGACCTTGCCAGTCTCGATGAGCGCCGTCTGCGCGTCGGCCGGGAGCTCCTTGATTTTTGCTGCCGAGAAGATGAGCGCACCGATTCCAATGCCGCTCGGAGCCGTATTGATGTGATCGAGCCGGCTTGCCCACTGCAGCTGCTCGGCCGCGAGCGCCGGCGCATTCACCACGTTGATCTTGTTGCTCGTCAGCGCCGGCAGTATTTCGGGAACCGTGAGCTGTATCGGGGTCACGTCGCCGATGAGCGAGTACACCGTCGGTTCGATCGGATCGCCAGCGAGGAAGTAAGTCTGCTTGTGCTTGAGATCTGCGGGCCTTCGCACGTCGAAGCCCTTGGTCATCAAGTGCGCGATGCCGACGTCGCCCCACCCGAGAATGCGGAAGCCCGCCGCCTCGAACTCACCGTCGAACTTCGAGCGCATCGCATTGCGCGCTTTGTCGAGCTTGTCCCACACCGGAAAAAGGCCCGGCATCTGAAGCACGAGGACGTGCTTGTAAATCTGCGCGAGCCCCGTCGCCGTGATGGCTGCCCCATCCAGCTGCCCTGTGCGCATCTTGCCGACCATGGCGACCTCGTCACCCTGCTGCCCATTCCAGAAGAATTGCAGCTCGACGGCGCCGCCGGTGCGCTCTTTCACCCCTTTTTGCCAGACGCTGAACACCTGACCCCAGGGGGATTCTTTCGGAGCGAGCGTGCCGACTTTGAGTGTGGCCGCGTTCGCCAGCGACGGCAGGCCTACCAGCAGCACCGCAAACCCGAGCACCAACACAAGCCTACGAACCATCGACTTGCTCCTCCTTAAGACGAAGACCTTGCGGGCTAGCCTCCCACATGTCGGCGAAATTGCTAGGGGCAAAATGCCTCATTTTGTGGAGGGCTACTTCTTAGACGAGGGCGCCGACATATCCATGCCGCAGTCCATCATCTTTTGTTTTGCTAGATAACGCTTTGCTCGACGCTTCGCGATCGTGTTGTTGAGCCGCAGCTCCGGCTCAGGATCGTCCGCTGCCAAGACCTCGTTCAAGAGCTTTTCGTAGAGGGCGCGGTCGGCCTTGAGGCAGGCGTAGGTCTGCGCGTACGTCACTTGGGCGACGAGCGCCTTGTGGTGCGTCTTTTGGAGCACTGCGTCAAACAGGCGCTTGGCCTCGTCCATCTCGGCGATGACCGTTCGCGCGTGGTACGCCGCCAGGGCCAGCGTGCCTCCGCCATGCATGTACTCGGGGTCGAGCTCCACGCTGCGCTCGACCAGCGACACGCCGACGAACAAATCGGCCACAACCTCGGGCTGGTCCTTGAGCAAGTTCGTCTTCGCCAGCCAGCCATACCCCGTCCAGAACAAGTTCTGCGCGTCATCCTTGCTCGTGAACTTGTCCTTCAACCACACCTTGAGCGTTCCTTCGCTTTTCCGCGCCGCGGTGAAGCCCTCGTCGGAATGCGACAAAAGCTCGAGGCCGTAGAAGATGGCGCGTTCGTAGGCCATTTTTGCGCGCTTCTTGTGGTAGTCGCCGAGCGCGTCGTCGCCCCCTTCCAGCGCGACTTCCATGTCGTCTTCGACGAACGCGAAGCCGTAGCCCACCCAACCGCGCGTCAACATGAAGAGCGCGTCCTCGTTCGACGGCGCGAGCTGGTGCATGCCTTCGAATTGCACGAGGCCCGCCTGGGCGGCGCCTCGCGCGAGCTCGTAGTCGCCAATCGTATTGAACGCGCTGCTCGCACGGCGCGTGGCCTCGATCTGACCGTTCGTGAGCATGGACTTGATGCATCCCGTGCTCGCGAGAGCCGAGGAGAGGACCATGGCGAGAAGGAGGGACTTTCGCATGGGCCGGTTTGTATCATTGACCACGTCCGTCACGTAAGCCCGTCGATCATTCCGCAGGCGGGCTCTTCGCCAGAGCCCTCGGTTTCCGCCGGGGAGAGCGGCTCGGTGCACGCGAACCTCAGCGTCGAGCCACGCGGGCGGCGGTCATGAGCGTGCAAGCTGCACGGATTCGAACGCTTGCGTCGGCGTCGGCGAGAAGGGGTGCCCCGCGCGCCGATCGCCCGAGAGCAGCAAGCGCGTCGGCCGCGGCAAGCCGCGCGTACGGGTCCGACGCACTGAGATCTTGCTCGATCCAGGCCTGAACGCGCACATCGCCCGCGTGTGCCAGCGCGAGCCGCGCGCGCGATGCGAGCTCGCGGTCATCCTTTTGACCGGCCATTTCCTCGAGCGCTTTGGTGTTACGGTCGCGTTCGGATTCGAGCAAACGCGCGAGGGCGGCGACGCGAACGTGCCGGTCCACCTCGTCTTCCTTTGCCGCTTTGCGCAATGCTTCGACGAGCGGCGACACAGGGGCAATCGCAATGGCGTGGAGCCGATCGCGTCGGCTTCCGCCTTGGATGGTACGCGCCAGAAGCGCCGCGGCCACGCTGACCAGCTCTTTGCTTGCGTGCGGCGCGCGCAGAACGGCCCCCGAACCCGCAATCGCGCCCGGCCCTTTGCCGGATGCCAAAAGGACCGCAAGAGCATCGCGCCCCCCCGCCGCGTAGAGGGTGGGAAGTGCCCACGCGACCGCGATGTCTTCGCGAATCGCGTCGTCGGCCGCCGGCCAGAGATCCCGAAGGCGCATCACGAGGAGCGCGCCTCTCCCCTCGAGGCGCGAGACGGCGCGCAACGCTTCGGTGCGCACCATGGGCTCCGGATCCAAGCGCGCCGCCTCCGAAAGGGGCTCGAAATCGACGGGATCTCTGACGTCTTGAGCTGCGCGCATCGCCGCCCGTCGCACGCGAGGGCTCGGATCGAGCATGGCTTTCTGCCGCGCCGCGCGGTCCTCGGAGCCGGACAGCGTTCGTACCCCCACCGCCCGCCACGCGTCGTCTTTGTCGCCCTGCCAGGCGCTCGCGTCCGACGCATCGAGCTTGCCGTCGTCGAGAAGCGCCATGGCGGCCTCAGCGCCCGCGCGATCGTGCGCTTTTACACGGTCGCCGAGAACACCATCGAGCTCACCCACACACGCGCGCACTTCGCGCACCCGCTTGACCGCGTCGTCTCCCTTCGCTTCGCGCAGCTCGCGCTCCGCCACCGCGCGGGCAACCCGCGCCGCCTCGTCATTGGAGAGATCGCCGGCCTTCGCGCGGGCACCGATCTCCGCTCGAAGGGCGGGCAGATCTCCCCGTTCGGCCGCACGCATGGCGGACGAGCCACCGCACGCGGCAGCAGCAAGAACGGATACGGTCACGAAGCTCCGAAAGCCCATGAGCGAAAGCCTACCCGTTCCGGATAGATCCGCGAGCCCCTCCGAGTCCGAGTCCGAGTCCGACTCCGATTCCGAGTCCGAGTCCGAGTCCGAGTCCGACTCCGAGTCCGAGTCCGATTCCGACCCCGTTTCTAAAGGGAAGCATCGTCGAGTCGTTGATCCTCCTGGATGAAGACCATTCGCTGCCTCCTCTTGTGCGTCGCTGTAGGTTCGACCGCCCACGCCACCGATTCAGCGTTCTCCACCCCAAACCAGCAGCTGGCGACGCCGACGCCGAATGCGCTCGTCATTCCTTCGGCGCCCGCCGGTGTCGCGTTTGGCTATCAATTCGGCTGCATCACCTTCAAGGACGGCTCCGCGAAGTGCTGGGGTGAGAACAAGTTCGGCCAGCTGGGTCTCGGTCACGCGCCGAAGGACAACAGCTACGAGTTCGTCACGAGCCCCACCAAAGTCGCGCTGCCGCGAGGGGCATCCATCGCGCAGCTGGCGCTCAACGACGATTCTGCGTGCGCGCTCTTCTCCGACAAGATCATTCGCTGTTGGGGAAACGTTTACGGCATTCCGAGCGATGGCACGGTGGTCGCGCATCCCACGCTGAAAGACATCAACGATCCGGTGGAGATCGTAGGCGCCCACAAGACCTATTGTGTGCGGCGGGCAAGCGGCGCGGTGCGCTGCTTGGGGAGCACCGAGGGAGGCAGCCTCTCGTGGGACCCCAAGACGATCGCCGTCACCAACGTGAAGGGCATTTCGCCAGGAGATCGGCATTCGTGCGTCGTTCACGACGACAAAGCGGTTTCGTGTTGGGGGAGCAACGTCGACGGCCAGCTCGGCATCGAGATGAAAGACTACCAAGACAGCCAAAAGAACCATCCACCGAAGAAGGTGCCCGGCATCGCCAATATCAAAGCAGTCGCTGCGGGGACGAAGCACACCTGCGCGTTGCGCACCAACGGCACCGTCATTTGCTGGGGAGCGAGCGAGTACAATCAGGCGGGCGACAAGCCGGACTACACATGGAACTGTGCAAACGGCTATCCGTGTAAAACGGCTTTCCGCGAGATTGGGATTACCGACGTGGAGCAGATCGCGACGAGCTACTCGAACACGTGCGCGCGATTGAAGAACGGAAGCGTTCGGTGTTGGGGGGGGTCTGGGAATTGGGGCGTCGGCAAAAACGGGCCGCACGGAATGGCCCCGTCGTCCGTCCTGGGCATCAGCTCGGCGTCCGTCGTTTCCGGTGGCGACGTCGACGGATTTTGCAGCGTAGGGAGCGCGCAGGTCTGGTGCTGGGGCGCCTCGAAGCTGTACGCGTATGCGAATGGTGGCGGCCCCCAGGCACTTTCCCCGATTAAATTGCCGTTCTGACGCTTGCGGGCCTTCACGCGGCGCACCGACTTGGCCAGGGCCGATGAGCCGCTCCGTGCTAGAAATTTCGCTTATGCGCGTCGCTTTCGTCTTCGACCTCGACGGATCGCTCATCGAATCACGTTGGACGATCGCCGCGGCGTGCAACCACGCGCTGGTAACGGTGGGACGAACGCCTCTGCCGGAGGACGAAATCGCCGGCTATGTTGGCGACGGGGCGCGCAATCTCATCGCGCGCGCGCTCCGCTCGGACCCACGTGCACCCGAAGTGGAGGCTACCCTTACCGAATTCCTCCGCCACT
>OBEQ011031470.1_pt1 | contig 10343 bp, 7 predicted proteins | sample 1670901 | NCBI WGS metagenome assembly OBEQ01 (sample SAMEA104232315, study PRJEB22302) | groundwater metagenome | biome: forest; feature: aquifer; material: groundwater | place: USA | collected 2011-08-07 | depth 5.4 m | reverse complement strand
GTCTTTGCAGCTGAGGCTTACGAACTGGACTCGAGAATTAATCAGATTTGTGGATAATAAATATAACAACAACAGATTATTTTGGTATTTATCATCCAAAGGACTCATATGATAGTAAAAAATATTATTGTCAAACATTTTAGATCAGATATCAGGATAGCATCTAGCGTTGTCGGCAAAAATGGAGTGCCAAGAGAATTGTATTTTGACATTTCCGGCATTGACTCGAAATTTATTACCAGTGATGCTAGCTGTTTTATACCAGCTTTGTTGCCTTTAGCAATGAGCCGGGGAGAAAATCTGGAAATCGAGGGATCTGTTTCACCCAAAATCCTCATTGGACAGCAGAAGTTTCAAAATCAAATTGCCCAATGGGAAAAAAGTTTACAGAAAGTAGCGGTTAAGGCAGATTCTTCCGATTGGACTATGAAAAAGGGTAAAAAAATAGGCCTTTTTTTCTCAGGAGGTGTAGATTCGTTTTATACATTTCTTAAGAACAGAAGGTATAAAAAAGATACGATAACTGATTTCATTTTGATTTGGGGGTTTGACATACCTCTTAAAGACACAAAGTTTTTCAGTTTGGTCAAGAAAAGAATTATCAATGTTTCCCGCTTGGCCGGTGTCAATTTAATAATAGTAGAAACAAACTTAAAAGAATTGGCCAGTAACCAGGTTGAGTGGCAATGGCAAGTTGGAGGATCGTTGGCAGCGATTGCGCTCATCTTGCAGAACTATTTTAGAGTGGTGTATATTGCTAGCGCAACCAGTAAGGAGGACACTGCCCCATTTGGATCACATCCATTGCTCGATCCATTGTGGTCTACTCAGCATCTGAAAATAGTTCACGAAGCAGATGGGTGCTCTCGGCTAGAGAGAGTGGGTTCATATATTGCCAAGTCCCCTCTTGCTCTTAGAAACTTGAGAGTGTGTTGGAAACAGGTAAAAGGAAAGTATAACTGTGGTAGGTGTGAAAAATGTTTGAGGACAATGATGGAGCTGGAATTAGCAGGAGCACTATCCCAGGCAAAAACATTTAAACAGCCACTTGATCTCCACAGGGTTAGTAAAACGGTTCTTCCCAGTTCTGGTTTAGCTTTTAGTGAGGAGGTTCTTCAAAAACTGCGCCAAAGAAATGAACATATAGAGATGCAATATGCACTGGATAGACAGCTAGAAATTAGTAAACATCTGCCTATCGGATATCAAATGAAGAAATTTGTCCATACAATAGATCACAAGTTTAATAACGACAAAATATTTTGGTACTTATCAGCCAGAGGTCTTATATGAGGCGTCATATACCAATCGTCATCTTGTTTCTATTTATTGCCCTAGTCTTGGGGGTGAGTTTACGAGGCAGACTTGGTAATTTAGCTCATTATGACCTCTTGAATCCATCTTGGGCCGAAGAAGGACCATTCGAGCTATCGGTGGAGAGAGGTCGATTTGCCCTGACTTTTTCCATAGTCGAAGACAGATCGGTCACCTATTCCCTACCGATTGCCCGGTTTGCCACGCCTGACTTAGGTTACAGGAATGGCAAATACGTTTCCTTGTTTGCCCCTGGTTTTTCCTTTTTAATTATACCCGGATATCTCTTAGGTAAGTTATTTGGCATAGCTCAGATAGGCACCTACGCAGTGGTTGCCGTATTTGCTTTAGCCAACACTCTCCTAATATACCTGATCAGCCGCCATCTTAGCGCTCACTGGGCCGCAGCAGCTCTAGCGGCGTTGGTCTTTATTTTTGCTACACCAGCTTTTGCTTACTCTGTTAGTTTGTACCAACATCATATTTCTACCTTTCTTCTGCTGGTGTCTTTATATTTATTAATCAAACATTCTAATTTCTGGTCTATGGCTGGTTTCTGGTTGTGCTTTGGCATTGCGCTAACTGTCGATTACCCTAATTTTTTTCTGTTTTTGCCCCTGTTGTTTTTGGCTCTCAGTCGCCTAGTTTCTGTTCAGATTCATAAAGTATCTATAGATCTGGTCAAGGGTTTAGCGGTTGTAGCTGTATTACCTCCACTAATTTTAATGGGATACTTTAATCTGCGCTCCTTTGGGTCCCCCTTTCAGTTGGCTGGAACGGTCTCAGCAGTTAGTGCCATCGATCAAAATGGGCTCCCTGCTGTTCCCCAATCAGCTATAAATACCAGCCAAGATTTGGCAAAATTTGTGAATCCTGATTTGCAGAAGAAATCTGTGACTAGATTTTTCAAGTCCCGCAACTTATTGAATGGCTTGTACCTCCATACCATTAGCTTGGACAGAGGCATGGTTATTTTTACTCCGGTGGTCTTATTTGGTGTTTTGGGGGTCTACTTTCTGTATAAGAAAGATCACCCGCTATTGCCAATACTGCTGGGTATTGTTGGAGTAGACCTGATTCTCTACTCGTTGTGGGGAGATCCTTGGGGGGGGTGGGCTTTTGGTTCTAGGTATTTAATTCCGAGTTATGCCATTTTGGCAATTCTGTTGAGTGTGACCTTAAGTCAGTGGCGAAAAAATATTCTGGTGATGACCCTTTTCTTTTTAGTTGTTACTTACTCTTTAGGAGTAAATGCCTTGGGAGCCTTAACCACCAATAGCAACCCCCCCCAAATCGAGGTTTTGGCCCTGGAGAAGGTTTCTGGTCGCCAGGAAAGATACTCTTTTGATAGAAACTGGGAATTCATCAAAGCAAACAGGTCTAAGTCATTTATTTACAACTTATATTTTAAAAATATTCTTGATGCGCCCTGGTATTTCCTAATTATTTGGATGTCAATAGCTGTAGTTACCTGGCTTTATTTTGTTTGTCTTGTCCGAAATGATTAACATTAAATTGTCATACACTCCAGTTGTGGACTTTTTGCGCCACTACTCTCAGCTATTGGTAATCGTTTTACTATCAATAATATCAGCAGCTTATTTTACAGTATTTTTTACAAGTGGCTTAAGCTTAGCCTATAACGATGCTCGGTCGCATCTAGATATTGGTCGCAGGGTAGTGGAGGGGCTAAAACCGGGGCTAGCTCAGCTAGGATCAGTCTGGTTGCCTTTAACACATTTACTCATGGCTCCGACAATTTGGAATGATTTTATGTGGCACTCGGGCTTAGCCGGAAGTATCCAATCCATGGTAGCGTTTGTAGCCACCGGCTTTATTATTTATAAATTTTTAGAAAAGTTGCAGGTGGGCTTATTTGGCCGGTGGGTGGGGGTGGCTATTTTTGTGGCTAATCTCAATGTGCTGTATTTACAGTCCACTGCCATGACAGAGTTACCGCTGTTAGCTACTATGACGGTAGGTTGTTACTATCTTCTTGTTTGGCACAAAGATGAGCAGATTTTGGATCTAATTAAAGCTGCTTTTTGGATTATGCTCTCAACCTTGATTCGTTACGATGGTTGGTTCCTAATCGCTGTATCGGCTTTACTTGTATTTTGGCACGCTTTAAGGAAACGAGGTTTCAAGGTTGCCGAAGGAACTGCAATTCTGTTTTGCACTTTGTCTGGATTTGGGATTTTTCTGTGGTTGCTGTGGAACCAGCTTATTTTTAAAGATGCCTTGTACTTTGCTTTGGGGCCGTTTTCGGCGCATGCTCAGCAGGCTCAGCTAGCTGAAGCCGGTAATTTAATTACCAAGCAAAATATATGGTTATCTATCAAGGTCTACTTCTACGCTTTGCTTTACAACTCTTACACTTTTCCGTCCCTCCTAGCCGTGATTGGAGCCGTCGTCCTCTGGTGTGATAAAAAATTGTCTTCAGGGCTTAGGCTAGCAACTACAGCCCTATTGGCGCCGCTGGCATTTAACATCTTGGCTTTATTTACAGGCTTCTCGGTGCTATTTGTCCAAGGTATTTCTGGTAACACTTGGTTTAACGTTCGCTATGGGGTCATGTTGTTGCCATCGATCGCAATTTTCATCGGCTACTTAGTTGATCGAGTCCGGTCCTTGCGCTGGGTGATAGTTGGGCTGCTAGCATTTGTATTGTTCTTTGCTTTTACCAGTGCAGACGCCGTGACTGTTGATGACGCTCGAGTTGGTTCGAGCCAAAAAAATGTATCAGAAGTAGCTGGATACCTACAGCAGCATGCGGCTAACTCCACAGATTTGATTCTCATCTCAGCAGCTTCGCATGATGCTATTATCTTTTCCTCAGGGTTACCTATGAAGAGGTTTATCCACGAAGGGACGGGGGCTTATTGGGATGCGGCTACCACTAATCCCGATCATTGGGTAAGATGGATCGTGATGCGCACTCACGACACTAACGATTTAACTTGGAAATTTGTCTCCCCCACACCGGGTTTTGCCTACTACCAACTAGTGGACCACTATCCTTTCGCTGACGTCTATGAGTTAAAGCCGGAATACTTAGACAACTTACAGCCAGTTAAGTTTACAGGCAAAGAGAAAAACTCTACCATCTTCCGATGAAATATTTAGTGCTGGTTTTTCAGTTTTTGTTTTTACTGTCTAATAGCTTCAACTTGGTGGGGGCTCAAGTTCCCCAAACTCGCTTCTGGCAGTTTCAATCTATAGATACCATGAAGTACTCTCGCGATATTGCCCGGGAGAAATTGACTGACAACAGTTACGATGTGGATATTGATAGCCAAGTCAAAGCCATTGCTCTAACTGGCGCCACTCATGTAGCTGTCGCTACACCTTATGATGCAGAATTTTTACCCTACTTAACCCGCTGGGTCAAAGCGGCTCGCAAATACAATCTTAAGGTGTGGTTTCGCGGTAACTGGTCTGGCTGGGAAGGCTGGTTTGGTTACCCCAGCATTAGCCGTGATGAGCATATTCGTAAAACCCAAGAGTTTATCTTGAGCCATCCCCAGCTCTTTGCCGATGGCGATATCTTCTCGGCTTGTCCAGAATGTGAGAATGGTGGTCCGGGTGACCCCAGGCATACTGGAGATGTGACTAAATATCGCCAGTTTTTAATAGCTGAATACACCGCTTCGGTTCAGTCATTTAAACAGACTAATAAACATGTTTTAGCTAACTATTATTCTATGAATGGCGATGTGGCCAGGTTAGTCATGGACAAAGATACCACCAGTCAGTTAGGGGGCATTGTGGTCATTGATCACTATGTCAAAACTCCCAGCCAGTTAGATAGCGACATCACCCAAATTGCTTCTGCTAGCGGGGGCCAAGTGGTCTTAGGTGAGTTTGGAGTGCCCATTCCCGACATTCATGGCAAATTGACAGAGGCCCAGCAGGCGGAGTGGCTAGCCCAAGCTCTACCCCTGCTAGTCGCCAATCCCCATTTAGTAGGCTTAAACTACTGGACAAATATGGGGAGTTCAACTAGCTTGTGGTCAGAAAAAGGCCAAGCCCACCAAGCTGTCCAAACTCTGACCAGTTTTTATACTCCAGCTACTGTCAGTCTAAAGTTTGTGAACGATTTAAAGCTGCCGGTTATCCAAGGAAGTGTTAAATATTTAGACCGCCAGTTTCAACTTAACCCTACTGGGATTGTCCTCTTGCCTAAGATGATTGGGGTAACGGAAGCTGTTGTCACCAGTCCTGATTATGAAACGCAAACTATTGATTTAAGCACCATCTCAACCGATCAACCCATTGTCCTAAAACGCCTCCACGAAGACATCTTTTCGAAGTTGTGGAGAATTTTGTCAAATCTGCGTGGCATCTTTCAAAGAACTGGCTGATTTGGCTATCAAATTAGACTCGGTTATAATAATACATACTTAGACCTATGGTGGGTGTAGCTTAGCTGGTTTAAAGCGTCAGATTGTGGATCTGAAGATCGCGGGTTCGACTCCCGTCTCCCACCCCAACGTTTTTGCTTATAAATTCATGCATGATAAAGTATTAGCCTAATCTTAGTTAAGAGATTGGTTAAAGATCAGTTGTTTGTTTTGCTCTTATTATTTTGACTGCATTGCTTATTCCTAAGTAAAAATTGTCTGTTGCTCTGGCAAAGCCCCAAGGCGGAAAGATTCCTGACATTCCAACACTTATACCACCTAAAACTTTATTACCAACACTATACAAATCTTTCTTAGTTGGTTGTGATGGAAGATGTGGATTAAGTTCTTCACCTCCTATAGAAATACCAATCTCTGTAGTTTTACAATCTAAGACATCGCTTAGTATTACTAGAGTCGTGGCTGTGATTGGTAGCCATAATCCAACCTTTTCTGTATTAGTAATTATCCAGTAGATACTACCCAAATACGCAGCCAACATTATTGGAAACCTGATTAAAAAAAATCCCTCATATATTGATTACTTCTTTCTCGATCATTCATAACCTATAGTATATCATATAACACACCATTGATTTTTTATTGATAGGAGTCGAAGGCTGGGTTGATGGAGTCCACTAAACATATCCACCTCAAGAAAATTCGTAGATTTTAAATGTTAGACATGGTATCGTCTTCTTCCAAGAAGCCGTCTTGTTGTAGTTCCCAGAGCCTCTTGTAAATCCCTTTCTCATTTCTTAATAAATCTCGATGGGAACCTTGCTCAAAGATTCGACCTTTGTCCAAGACAATAATTTTGTCGGTCTTCATAATAGTGGACAGACGATGGGCAATAATAATGCTAGTTTTAGGATGCTGGGGATCTTTAACTAGTTTCCAGAAAGCTTCTTGGATAGCTCTTTCGGATTCGGAATCTAAGGAGCTAGTAGCTTCATCGAATAAGACAATCGGGGGTTGTTCTAACAAGACTCTGGCGATGGCTAACCTCTGCCTCTGCCCTCCGGAGAGTTTAATGCCGCGCTCCCCGACTACAGTTTGATACTTCTCGCTCAGACTGTCCACAAATGAATCTAGTTTTACAGCTTGAAGTGCTTGATCAATTTCAACTTGATCAGCGTCTGGTCGGGAGTAGGCTAAATTGAATTTAATGGTGTGGTTAAACAGGAGCGGGTCTTGAGGCACCACCCCGACGATTGATCTCAAGTCAGATTTCAGCATGTGGGCGATGTCAACGCCGTCGATAGTAATCGTGCCGTGATCAATGTCATACATGCGCATCAGCAGTTTGACAGCGGTAGTCTTGCCCGAGCCAGAGTAACCCACTAAGGCGACTGATTCCCCGGGTTTGATATGCAGAGATAGATTAGCAAATACTGCTCTCCCATCAGGATATGAGAAAGCCACGTTCTTAAACTCAATACCTCCTTTTAATACGGGAATCGTTTGGGGATTGGCTGGATCTTTAACTGCCACTTCTTCATCTAATATGCCAAAGTATTGTTGTAAATCAGTGTACCGCCGCGTCAACTGGCGCAGCAGCATCAGGACTTCCATGAGTCTGGGGAAGAAAGTTCCAGTGAAAGCGATCACCAATACAAATTCGGCCAAAGTGATGTGGCCTTTTTGCAAATCCACCAATACCAAGACTAGTGAACCTAATAGGGCGATATTGACTAAATTTCCAATTACCAATTCGAAGTAACGGAAAGTGTAGGTATAATTCATGGCTTTGCGATAAAAATCCACTAATAAATCCTTGAGCCTATTTTGCTCATATTTTTCTTTTGCGAAGTATTTAACCGTGTCAAAGTTAACTAAATTATCTACTTTGACCCCCGAGACGTGATCTTCAATGTCCGTAAACACTTTGCGTTTTCTTAAATGGAGTTTCAAGATTGGGGTTCCTAATGTTAGCGATAAAATGGTTATGCTCACGGCTAGCAGCACATATTTTAGTCCCAGCTGGGAAAAAGCGTAGAGCATGATGATAAAACTAAATAGGATGTTACTTAACTCAAGATTGATAGCTTCGAAGTAATGCTCTAAAGCATCTTCACCTCGTTTCATGAGGGAAATTAACTTACCTGAACTTTTATTGGTGTGGTAGGCAAAATCCAAGTCATGAATTTTTTGCATTATTTTCATTTGGACGTCAGTTCCGGTTTTAAGCATAGCCATGTCTCCAAATATTTGGGCGAGATTTCTGAAGATGTTGCCTAAAACTAAGGTCACCGCGAAATAAGTCAATAGCTTCCAAATATGACCAAAATCTCCACTTTGAACTGATTGGGTAATCCACTTTAAAAAGAACGGTTGGAGATTAACTAGTGCAGTTGCTAATAACCACAACAAGCCAAAGCCGGCAAATAAGGCTTTGTGTTTAAAGACGTGCTGATAAAAGCGCCATAAAACTTTCACAAATTATTATAGCCACTTTTAGTGAATAAAAGGAAGTCGGATGTTGACAATCTGGCGGTATTACAGCAAGATTCCCCTAGCTGATGATCTCGATATTTAAAAAACCAAGCTTTATCTTGGCAGGAATTGTCATAATTTTGCTTGGAGTTGTGTTTGCTCCCAGAGTTAAGGAATTGCTTAATCCCCCCAAGGTCCACTATCATGCCGGCTTTGTGGTTTTCCAGGAGAACAAAAAACTTGATTTCTCAGATGCCAAGTATATGGCTATTGAGCCCTGTGTTCAGGAAGGGAAGAAAGTTGCTACCAATGAGCAGCTGGAAAAAGCCCACCTCCACGACAATGTGGGAGATGTAGTTCACGTGGAACATAAAGGAGCAACATGGCAAGACTTGTTTACCAATATCAAGTTTCCAATTGATTACAGTACTACCTCAGGCTATCTCGATGGCAAACTGGTGGCGGATTATCAGTTGCAACCCATTCAGCCTTTTGATAGTTTAGTAGTCATTATAGGTGATAAAAATACCGATTTATTGTCCCAAGCCGTAACCCGTGACTATATTGATGAACAGGGTAAGAAGAGTAAAACTTGTGGAGACTGATCGTTTTTACTTCCGGAGGTAGTTTTTGGCCGAAAATTTCAAAGTTAGTAGCTCATGAAGGTATAATTGTAACACGCGCCTGTAGCTCAACGGATAGAGCAATTCCCTTCTAAGGAAGAGGTTGCAGGTTCAATTCCTGCCAGGCGCACAACTGGGCTCGTAGCTCAATGGCAGAGCAGCTCCCTCTTAAGGAGACGGTTGAGAGTTCGACTCTCTCCGAGCCCACTAGTAGGACATGTTACGGGACAAAATTACTATTTGGTCAATAGCTGTTTTAGCGGCAGTCATGGGGGTGGTCAATCTTCTCTCAGCTTGGCACCCAGCCTTGAGTGAGCGAATGCATTTAATTGAACTGTGGTTACCAGGAGAAGTGCGCTCCTCAGCCCGCTTAGGCCAGGCCGTAGCTGGGTTTATGTTACTGCTGTTGGCTCTGAACTTAACCCGGCGCAAGCAAGTCGCCTGGTTACTAACCATAGCCGGATTAATAGCGGCGGTTATTTTTAATCTGCTCAAAGGCTTGGATTATGAAGAAGCTAGTCTCTCCGCTTTATTACTGTTATGGCTAATCTATAATCGCAGTCGCTTTTACGCCCGGTCTGACGGTCCGTCATTGGTTACCGGTGTAAAAATATTTGCCATTTCGATTGTCTTTACCCTCATTTATGGAGTGATGGGTTTTTATGTCTTAGAAAAGCGGTTACGTGTACCATTTGGTTTGATTAAATCGGCTCGCCAAACCTTGAACATGTTTATTAAACTCAGCGATCCCAAAGTGGTGATCATTCCCCCGACTCGCTGGGGTAAGTTTTTTGCTGACTCTATCTATGCAGTAGGTACTGCCAGTTTAGTTTATGCCTTAATCATGATTTTGCACCCAGTCCTCCTCCCCTATAGTCGCAAAGAGGATGAAATTCGGCGAGTAGCAGGGATAGTATCTCAGTATGGAAAAACAGCCCTATCCCAAATTGCCATGTTGCCCGACAAACAGTATTTTTTCTGGGGAAATTCGGTGATTGCTTATACCCTCAGGGGTAGGGTGGCGATTACTCTAGGAGGTCCGATAGGGCCAGTTGAGGAAACAGGGCAAGTGATTGATAATTTTATTAAGCTGTGCAACCACTCTGACTGGCAGCCAGTGTTTTACCAGCTTGCCCAGGCTGATCTACTCAAATTTAAACACCTAAAGTTCAATTTAGCGGCTATTGGTTCAGACGCCATTGTCGCTATTCCTAGCTTTAGTTTAACTGGGCCGGAGATGAAGGACATTAGATATAGTGTCAACAAGATGATTAAAATGGGCATGGCTGTCAAAGTTTTTACCCCTCCCCATTCTGACGGATTATTAGCCCAACTGCGCTCAATTAATCAGCAGTGGCTCAGAAAACAAAAGCGGGAAATGAAATTTGTGATGGGCTGGTTTGACGAAGACTATCTCCAGCAGCGTGCCATCATCACCATAGTTAACCAGGCCCAGCAAATTTTGGCATTTGTGGTGATGTTACAAGGTTACTCCCCTCAGGAAGTGGCCTTAGATCTGGGTCGTAATGTCAATGACTTACCAAATCGTTTAATCGATTTTTTATAT
>OBEQ010116438.1_pt1 | contig 10343 bp, 17 predicted proteins | sample 1670901 | NCBI WGS metagenome assembly OBEQ01 (sample SAMEA104232315, study PRJEB22302) | groundwater metagenome | biome: forest; feature: aquifer; material: groundwater | place: USA | collected 2011-08-07 | depth 5.4 m | reverse complement strand
TCTGCAAAATCTGGTAGAGTGATGCAGGCGATGTTACAAATGAAAAAAATCGATATTGCAGAACTAAAAAAAGCGTACGAAGGAAAATAGTTCGTAAAAAAATAATATAAAAGAGGGGATATGAGAAAATTAATTGTTACCGAATTTATGTCATTGGATGGTGTGTTTCAAGCTCCCGGGCCGGATGGATCAGGATATAAATATGAAAGTTGGACTTTTCCATACATGAATGAAGAATTCCAGAAATTTAAACTGGCGGAAACGATGGATTCGGACGCACTGCTTTTAGGGAGGGTTACGTATGAAGGTTTTGCCAAAGCCTGGCCCGGTAGGACTGATGAGGCGGGTTTTGCCGATAAATTTAATAGCATGCCCAAATATGTAGTTTCAAAAACTTTAAAAAAAGCCAACTGGAACAATTCACATATTATTAATGATAATGTCGCCTCCGAAATTCAGAAATTAAAAAAAGCAGCTGGTAAAGCTATCGTCGTGCATGGTAGTGGAACCTTGGCGCGATTTTTACTCGAAAATAAACTCGCCGATGAACTCACAATTTTGGTTTATCCCGTTGTTTTGGGAATTGGGAAGCGTCTGTTTGCCAATATGCAAAAAACAGATTTGAAACTTGTCGAGTCCAAAGCCTTTGTAACCGGTGTCATCGCCTTGCGTTATAAACATGCACCAGAAAGTAAGCAAAAAAATAATAGTATATAAAAATACAATAAAGGAGGAAAAATTATGTTTAAAGATTCCAAAGCGTTTAGTAGTTTTTCTGTAAATGATTTACAGAAAGCAAAGGAATTTTATGGAAATGTTCTTGGACTAGAAGTCAAAGAACTGCCTGATATGGGGTTAGAGTTACATATTGCCGGGGGTAATCCGATATTTGTTTATCCTAAAGACAAGAGTCATACTCCTGCAACGTTCACCGTTCTCAATTTTCCAGTAGACAATATTGATGCTGCAGTTACAATGCTTACCAGCAAAGGTGTGACATTCGAACAATATCCAGAAATGAAGACAGATGCTAAAGGAATTGTCAGATATGAAGGTAGAAGCATGGCTTGGTTTAAAGATCCAGCGGGAAATATTTTATCAATCCTGTCAGAGTAAAATAATGTATGGCTTATAACAAAGAGTTGGCAACGAGAATTCGTAAAACTCTTTCTGACGTTCACCACGTTGTAGAAAAGAAAATGTTTGGTGGCTTAACATTTATGGTAAACGATAAAATGTGTGTTGGAGTGGTGCATGATGATTTGATGTGCCGGATTGACCCGGAAATTCATGAGCAAGCCATTAAAAAGAAAGCCGCTCGAACAATGGATATGATGAAAGGACGAAAACCGAAAGGATTTGTATTCGTTGGTAAAGAAGGAATAGATGCAGATAAAGATTTTACCTATTGGATAGATCTGGCGCTAGAATTTAATAAAAAAGCTAAGATTACAAAAAAGTGATATGAAATCTTCACGCATCAGTGATGAAGCGGTGGTTGGCGCTACTGGAAAATCATGGAAGGAATGGTTTAATATTCTCGATAAAGCCGGTGCACGGAAGATGCAGCATCGTGACATTGCCCGGTTCCTCAGTGAAAACTATTTTTCAAAACCACACAATACAAATGTCGCAACAAGTAGTGGCTGGCCCGCCAGCAACGCTTTGCGTAGCAATGCGGGCTGGTGGTCACAAATGGTTACAGTAGAATACGAGCGAGAGCGCGGACTGCGTAAAGTAAATCAACAGGCTGATGGATTTCTGGTTGCTGTTTCCAAAACTATACCTGGTACGGTTTCTTCGCTGCAGAAAAAATGGCAAGAGATTTTGGCATCAAAAGCAGTGCTGGAAAAGAAACTAGTCCATATCCCGTCTAAAACCAAACGTGCAATGATACGGTATAACGCCGACGTTGGTAGAGTAGTAGTGTCGTTTCTTGATCAGGGTAAGGGGAAGGCTCAAATTATTGTAGAGTCAGTTAAGCTGCCAAATAAGCGCACAGTTGAACCCGTTCGGGCATTTTGGAAAAAAGTTTTGGATGACGCGTTTGAATAAACGTTAGTCCACCCACTCTGAGGGAGGAACGGACATCTCCATTGCTATAAAAGACGCTCCAGTTGGATCACTGATGATAATGATGGTTCCAATCGAAATATCTTTTTGATCCCAAACTTTTCCACCTAGTTGTTTGACTTTTTCAGCGGTATCTTTTGCACTTTTAACAGTGAAATACACCATCCATTTAGGTGGCATCTGTCCCATTTGAGGAGTGATGGCAAAGATTCCTCCATTCATCCGACCATTATTTTTAATGGTGACGTATCCAGTTTTGTCATCAGTTTCATATGTCCAGCCAAAAAGGGCAGCATAAAATTTTTTAGATCCTTCAACATCTTTGGTATAGAGTTCATTCCAACTCATACAGCCCACGGTGTTAACTATCTCTGCCCCAATATGTTTTTTGGGTTGCCACAAAAATAAATGTGCGCCTTGAGGATCGGCAATTGCAGACATTCTGCCTACATCCATGACATCCATTACCGGCATGGTAACCGTAGCTCCTAATGTGACAGCTTTATTTGTCATCGCGTCAACATTATCAACGGTGACGTAGTTATTCCACATAGAAGGAACTCCAGGCATATTTGGAGGCATAGGACTGCCGCCGGCAACGGTTTTATCACCAACATAAAATTGTGTGTAATCAGGGGCTCCGGGAGTTGTTGGCATATCTTTACTGGTCCAGCCCATAAGCTCAGTCATGAATTTTTTAGTGGCGGCAAAATTGGTTGAGGAAACATCTGTCCAGGAAAAGGTTCCTTGTGGATATTTGGTAACGGTGTATGGCATATATGCTCCTTTCTCTATTTACAGTCAGTAGTATACAGGTTAAGTATTAGTATGTATAGAGAGAAACAATCGTTGCAGTAGGAGAATTTTAACGTGGTAATTGATAAAATGTAGGAGCATGAGAAAAATAATTGTATTTAATATGGTCACGCTTGATGGTTATTATGCTGGGGTGGATGGAGATATTAGCTGGCATAATGTCACCGCCGGCGATGAATTTGGTGAATTTGCCAATAAGCAAACTGGCGAATTTGGGATGCACATCTATGGTAGAGTAACTTATGAATTGATGGCCTCTTATTGGCCCACCCAAGAAGCACTCAAAAGTGATCCCATCATTGCGCCGCTGATGAACAACACCCCGAAAATCGTTTTCTCGAAAACTTTGCCAGAAGTTAAAGAAGGGCCAAGTTGGAAAAATATTACATTGTTTAAAGATATCGATCCGACCGAGGTTAACAAATGGAAAACCGCAGCTAATAAGGATTTAGTCATTTTTGGCAGTGGTACCATTGTGCAACAATTTACCAATCTTGGCTTAATTGATGAGTATCGACTGATGGTTAATCCAATCATTTTAGGAAAGGGTAAGTCACTCTTTACAGAGCCTTTGAAACTCAAACTTCTCAATACCAAGATATTTAAGAATGGAAACGTTTTGCTTTATTATCAGCCAGCTTAAAAGCCAAGTAGAGTGAAAACTTTAGACATCGCTTCTTTACGACTCCAAAATCAACGTCTTATTGGGCAAGTTTTTACCAAACCGGAAGAGGTTGTACGGTGGATGGGTGCGCTGCAAGCACAGGATTTTGCGGCCGCAAAATGGGCGGTGGGAATTCGGTTGAATAAAAGCACCGATTGGAAGATTGAAGAAGCATTCAATAGCGGAAAAATTCTGCGTACCCACGTAATGCGTCCCACTTGGCATTTTGTCCATCCGGCAGATATTCGTTGGCTATTGGCTCTGACTTCTCCTCGGGTTCATGCATTTAACGGCCATTACTATAGAAAATCCGGCCTTGACAAAACTATCTTTCGGAAGAGTAACGAAATCATAGCTAGAGCATTACAAGGAGGAAAACAGCTGACACGGCACCAACTTGATAATGTATTGCGCGCCAACGGAGTCCCGACTAAAAATTTAGGACTTTCATATACCATGATGCAGGCAGAACTCGACGGAATAATCTGCAGTGGTCCACGAAAAGGCAAACAATTTACCTATATGCTTTTGGATGAGCGAGTGCCCAAAGTGAAAATAATTGACCGAGACCACGCTCTTTCAGAACTTATTAAGCGCTACTTTTCTAGTCGCGGTCCGGCCCAGATTCAGGATTTCGTGTGGTGGTCTGGTCTGACTTCGATTGACGCAAAAAAGGGTATTGCCATGAATAAAACACATTTATTCCGCGAAGACTATCAGGATAAAACCTATTGGTTTTTTAAACCTGCTCATAATAATACGGTGCGTGGCTCCATTCAATCAGAGTTAAGAGCCGCATTACTACCTGCTTTTGATGAATATTTTATTGCGTATAAAGATAGAGGTGCTATTTTAGATGGGGAGCATAAGAAGTTTATAAACGCCGGTGGAGGCATGCTCAGCGGAGTAATCGTTATTAGGGGAAAAGTAGTTGGTACGTGGAAACGAACATTTCAAAAAAATACAGCGCATATCAACATCCGGCCTTTTTTTCCTTTCGATGCAGCCCAGACCCGCGCTGTTAACCATGCAGCAGAAACCTACGGCAAATTTCTCCAGTTGTCGGTCGTTTTGTACTCACACTTTCACCCACCTCAAAAACAACTGATCTTATGAAAACACTTGAAAAAGAATTTGGCTCGTCTCGCGGTGTAGCGGGCAAAAAGATTACTACCCGAAATTGGAATACCATTAGTAAAATTGGGAAAGTCGTCATAAACTGAAACCAGATGCGAAATCTTACTTCAAAAAATTTATATTCTCTATTTTAGAGTAATCAGGTTTTTGATATAATCGCGTCATGAAACATTATATTTGTACCGGGGGTTGCCAAGGCGTTTCTGATACTCCGGGAAGCTGTCAAGCCAAGGCGTGTCCAAAATATGAACAACCGTTGATCGAATGCATCTGCACGGACGGCCAACACCAAGAAGAAAAACAAAATAAACAAAAACAATCAGTCTGAATTTACTTTGATTGTTTAAGAGTAGCAGTTAACAATATTTCCCAAAAGAAATTTCTGCGCGTTACTATAAGAACTTTTTTACACTTGCTATAGTTTTGTTATGAACAGTCCAGAGATAGTATCATTAGATTTATTAAGAAAAAAATTTAGTCCACTAAAAAATACTAATAAGATTCATCACGCAACACTTTCCACTATATATAGATTGGCTTTATTTGTGACCGCCAAGATTGGAACAATGGGTTTTTTCTTCTTAATCTTTATATGGACTGTTCTTTGGTTAAGTTGGAACATGTTTGCACCAAAGAATCTTAGATTTGACCCTTTTCCCGCTTTTGTACTCTGGTTATTTATTTCAAACTTGATTCAAATTCATTTAATGCCGCTGATTATGGTAGGACAAAATCTTCAGGGTAGACACGCTGAACTAAGAGCTGAGCATGATTTTGAGACTGATACCAAAGCCGAGAAAGAGATCGAAACAATTTTACTGCACCTTGAAAATCAACAACAATTAATTTTACAAATTCTTAAAAAAATTGAGTTATTAGAACAGAAAAAATAAAAATTCTTCACTTCTTTCCTTCGAAGTTACCCAAAGAAGCAAACTCTTGGGGTGCTGATTTTATTGTAGTACCATTGTATACTTCACGGCTATATGGAAAGACTAAAAGCTGGTTTTAGTCATCTGCTTGGGAAAACAAATGAACCGATCGTCCAGTATTCGTCGCCGCTGGAGCAGAGTGTAGCCGAAATGCCCACTTTTTCGATTAATCAGCAAGGGAGAGATATATCTCTACGAGATCTGAAATGGAGAGAATGGGCACAGAAATTTTTACCACTGTATGAGACGGCTGACCAACAGCTACGCTTAAAAGTTGATACAACTATTTCAGAGCAGCCACCACTAAGACTACTAGATACATTAATCGCCATTTGGGAAGTGGGTGGACAATCGCTACATAAAAGACAGGTGGCAGAGATTTTTAAAACAGTAGGTTCCCACTATAAAGACCAGGCAAAAAATGGACTTTCGCAAACTCAATATGACTTTTTGTCATATTTAAATAAGTCAGCTGTCATTCCAGATACGATCAAGAAAGATTTTCCCCGGCCAACTGATGGTCGAGAACAAGTTTTTAGTAAAATTGAAACCGCCACCAGTGCGCAAGCCACAGCGCAAATAATTTTAGAGCGGCTGTTAAACCCTGATTCATTACAGACAAATATTAATGCATTGGTTGCCCTGTTAGAAAAAATGACCGATGGCACCATGCAGTTACCCACCGACAACAAATTCTTTAGACGGGTGATTCGAAACTATGGTGATAGTCGAAAAATAAGAAAATTATTGAAAGACTTAAGTCAACAACATCCGCAGTGGTATAAAGATCAGACACGCTACCGCAAGGGCAAGAAATCGTAATGTGAAGTTTTTGTCTACCAGTAGAGATCGTTTCCCCCAGTAATAAGTCCGTAATTGTCCATAAACGATATGTTTTTGGGTGGCGGTAGGGTTGACTCTTTTGCCATAAATTCCAACAAAATGAAAGCCGGTTGATTATCTCGGTACCTGATTACCTCGATAACTTTAGTATTCTTGGCGATTTTTGTGCCTTGGCAAACGTAGAGCACATGCAGTTTGCCGGCCGAAGGACAGTCAATGGGCATAGTCAAATAATTGCCAATTTTTGCGCGCAGGTTGAGTCCTAGAAAATTTGCCTTATTCAACCGCTGCCCCGCTTCTGCCCAAGCAATTGCCGGATCCACATGATTATAAAAATAGTAATATATATAGGCGCTATCCGGAATAACTATTTTTTGATATTTATTTTCGAGTGTCGGCAACGTTGAAAGCATTGTGTGCATGCCAAAATTCCTACCCCAGGGCTCGTGTACATTTGCATGCCAGTAGTACTCATGGTTAAAGTAAGCGATGTTGAAGCCTAATAATACGCCAATACTGGTAAGAAAAATCAAAGATATGTATTGGTAGTGATTGTGCACGTTGTCGTAAATAATCAGCAGTCCATAACTGATGAGAAAACAAAAGAGAGGTGCAGCAAAGACCGTTCGCTCTGTTTCAGAGCCGAATTCGGAGAAAGCGCTACCCAGAAAAACTACCAGGATTGTGCCAAGAACGAGCAGATTTTTGGGCACCGTTTGGTTTTTCCAGAAATAGAGTATGCCAAAAAGCACGAATGGTGCGGCCCAGAGATACAACATGCCGTGGTAGGGGACATAAAAGCGTCTATCTAACTTATCTCCCCGTAAAAACAGGAAGTCAAAACTTAAATTAGTAAATAAATTTTGCAAGAGCGTTTGTGAATAGAAAAATGGTTTATTATGAAATATCCGTGTAAAGAGTATTGGAAACTGTGTTCCATCTTCTCTAATTTGTTCTTGCAACAGCGGATAGGCATGGACTTGGTATGTGCTATCCTGCGCCAGTCGTTGGCCCTGAGTCACCGAAAAAACTTTTGCAATAGTTAGTAAAGGCAAAAACAATATGAGCGTTGCTAACAGCAACCGAGGTTTACCCCCCAGTTTTTTAAAGACATTGATCCAATAGAAAATGAGCATAAACGGCAATATGACCCAGACCGCATAATACGTTATGATCCCAAAACACAGTCCAGCAGCACTCAAAAGTAATAGATAAAGCTTTTGGTTTTGTTGCCAACGTACAAAAAGAGCTATTGAGGATAAACAAAACATGAGCGCAACATTAGGATCATATCCCATGCGTGATAAAATAATATGCCAGGGAGCGATACCCATAAACAACAGTGTCAAAAGGGCGAGTTTTCGGTTTTTGAGCGTGGCGGAAACAATATAATAAATGAGCAGTAGACTAATCATGCTAGCGACCACAGTTGAGAATCGAGTAGAAAATTCATTGAGGCCAAAAAGGGCAATAAAGGGAATTTGCCAATACATGTAACCGGAAAGTTTATAATCTCCAATAGATACTAGGATTAACGGAAATGCCTTTCCGTATTCATCTCGACCAGTTCGCAACACAGAATACGCGTTGTATCCAAATGCCGCCTCGGTCTGATCAAAACCTTCCGGGTTTTGGGTCAACAGATAGAAGCGGACAAAAAACGAGATAAAAAAGGTAAACAAAAATAAAATAACAAATCTGGTTTTCATTGCCCGTTATTATATACTCTTTTAAACTCGGGTATGATTTTACAATTCAAATTGTATAGATTGTGCGATATAATGCCATTATGACATTTCGTGAGCGGGTGTATGAAATCACCAGAAAAATCCCCAAGGGAAAAGTGGCTACTTATGGACAGATTGCTCGCTTAGCTGGAAAGCCAAATGCAGCTCGAGCAATAGGCATATACATGCGCACTAATCCTGACGCACCGCACACTCCTTGTCATCGAGTAGTGGCAATTGATGGCAATCTTACTGGCTATTCCGGTCAGGGTGGGTTACTCACCAAAAAGAAAATGCTTGTGGCTGAAAGAGTATTTTTCCGAGGTGACAAAGTAGATCTTGTTCGCTCTCGGTGGAAAATATAACTATTTCGTAATAAATTGTTTTGCAAAAGCATCTGCAGCTGTTTCCTGTTTTTTTATTTCTCGCTTTGTTTGCCGCTTTAATACCGAATTTCGGTGACCCAACATCACATGGCCTATTTCATGAGCAATGGAGTAATAGATTTGTGGTGAGTGTTGAGTAAGTAACTCATCGCTTAAAAAGATTAAGTGCTGATTTTTTAAATCATTACCGGTAAATGTAAATGCCCAGGCGTCTTCCATTGAGGATATAAACCAGCATTGACTGGTAATATAGGCAATAATTTTTGGAGTCATATGGGCGACTGTTTCACAGACGCATTTTTTCATGTGAACGTTACCTATCAATTTGCCATTAAATGATTTATAAATACGTTTCAAATCGCTGCGCATAACGAAATTATAGCAGAGGAAAATTATTAAAAATAAACCGCGGATCAAATTGAAAGCACGCGGTTAATATCGGTTATTGTGCTAAAATAAGGATGTTTATGTTGGCGCTTTTTCTATTTATCGTTTTTGGCGTGCTGTTTGGTTACTTTGCGACGCTAAATACAATGTTAGTAACGATTCACTTTGGAACGTATACGCTTAGTAATATTGCCTTGTATTTAGTAGTGCTGGCGTCTTTGGGGATCGGAGTACTATTTGCCACACTTTTTTATTTAGTCAAAACGCTGTCTGCAAAATTTGTTTTCCATAAAAAAGAAGGAGAACTAATGAGCGCTCAAAGAGAAATTGCGGAACTTACCAAAAAAAATCATCGTCTGGAAATTGAGAATACCAGACTTAAAACGAAGGCCGGAGAAGAGTTAGCGGATGAAGATGAAGATTCGCTATGATGCATCTATTGGCACGGTTATGGAAAATTCTTCATTTGCCCAAAAACTGGCAACTGGAAATCATGCGGATTTTCCAGGATCAGTTTCTGGTGGGCGTCACCGGAGTGATTTTTAACGAAAAAAATGAAATTCTTCTGTTTCAACATACGTATCGAAATTGCGAGTGGGGTTTACCAGGCGGATATATTAAAGCCAAAGAACACCCCAAAGAAGGTTTAGAGCGAGAAATCGAAGAAGAATCAGATCTTGTCGTGAGCGTTGACGCTCGCTATAAAATCCGCACCGATCGCGAGACCGCGCGTTTAGATATTGTCTATGTTGGCACCTTCATAAGCGGAATATTTAAGCCGTCCGCCGAAGTTGTGGGAGCACAGTTCTTTTCATTTGATGCACTGCCACTGATTCGTATGAGCGAGCTGCATTTAATTAACAAAATTTTTAAACAGCGAGCATCGAGGAAAACATAAATAAATTTATTTCTTTGCAAACAGTATGTAGAGATGTCCCAGTAAACTTACGCTCATAAAAATGGCTGCCCATCGCAACGGATGGGGAAACGTAAGCGGTGAGGCTATCAGAATTCCTAGACCAATGCCGCCTACTACATGTACTGTGGCATTATATTCGGGGTGGTTCTTGAAGTATCCGATTGCCTGTTTTCGATATTTAAAATACGTTTTAAACATAGCAGCAAGAATATTATTTTACGACAATTGTGCCGGTTTGCGAAGGTTTGAGGTGATTGTGATAAGTAAATGTTCCAGGTGTAGGGAAAGTGATCGAAGCTGATGCTCCACTATTTACCACGCCGACATTAAGTAAGGGATAGAGTTGATGCGTAGGGTGCGGGTCAGAGTTGATAGAAACTGCCGTGCCACTTGAATTAATCCAAGTTACCGCCGCGCCGGCGGTAATCGTTATTGTAGTAGGCACAAATCCATCGGCTG
>OBEQ011182494.1_pt1 | contig 10344 bp, 9 predicted proteins | sample 1670901 | NCBI WGS metagenome assembly OBEQ01 (sample SAMEA104232315, study PRJEB22302) | groundwater metagenome | biome: forest; feature: aquifer; material: groundwater | place: USA | collected 2011-08-07 | depth 5.4 m | reverse complement strand
ACCGTTTGTCCTATAACTGCACTTCTTGCTCCGGATTGTTCCTGACTTTGAGAAAAAAATCTCCCCTGCCCTATTATTGCGTTTTGAACAACTTTTGGATAATTTGCGGTTGTTCCAAAAACAGTAGTTTCCTTGTCTGCCTTATTTTCATACTTAACTGTTGTAATTTGCTGAACGACAGGTGCTACGCTTGCCTGATCTTTAAGTTTTAACTGAAGGGTCTTAGCATCCGTAACAACAAGTTTATTAGACACAACACCGCCGGGAGTCCTGGCACCTCCTATTCTTCCGGGGATAACAAAAATAAGGTTTGAGCCGAGTCCTGCTATTTGATTTGTAATAAATGTCTGAAGTCCGGTGCCTATGGAAACAAGTAAAATAATTGCAAAAACTCCAATAACAATACCCAGCATTGTTAAAAAACTTCTGAGCTTATTTGCATTTATTGCCCTGTATGAAAGTTTAAAAAGTTCGTTTATGTCCATACTATTCAATCTTTCCGTCGGTAAGTTTTATAATTCTATCTGCTTGCCTGGCAATATCTTTTTCGTGAGTAATAGTAACAATAGTTCTTCCTTGTTTGTTTAAATTCTTTAGTACCTCAATTACATCCTGCCCCGATTTTGTATCTAAATTTCCGGTCGGTTCATCTGCTAATATAAGATCTGGGTTATTCATTAATGCTCTTGCAATTGCAACTCTTTGCTGTTGTCCTCCGGAAAGCTGATTAGGTCTTTTGTTAATATGCTCAGAAAGTCCAATTTTTTCTAAAATACTTGTTGCTGTATTTTCTCTATCTTTTGGACTTTTCCCCGCATAAATTCCCGGAAGAACAACATTCTCAAGAATTGTTGCTCTTGGAAGTAAGTTAAAAGACTGAAAAACAAAACCGATTTTTTTATTTCTAAGAAAAGATAATTCGTCTTCTTTAAATCTTGATATGTTAGTTTTGCCTAAAAAATATGTTCCCGATGTTGGAGTATCCAAGAGCCCTAAAATATTCATAAGCGTTGATTTTCCCGATCCGGATCTTCCCATAATGGCAACAGATTCGCCTTCTGCTATTTTTAAAGATATTCCTTTTAAAACTTTTACAGTTAAATCGCCGAAGTGGTAATCTTTAGTTACATTCTCTAATCGTATGAGGTTTGGCTTCATTGAAATATTCCCCGTGCCTTTTTAGGGACAAGTGCTGGTTCAACAACCACTTCATCATTTTGAGAAAGTCCGCTTGTCACCTGCGCACTTGTATCATTTTGAAAACCTGTTTTTATTTTTCTTTCTTCAAATCCTGTCTCTGTTTTTACAAACACTTTATTATTCGCTGTAATACTGGATACAGGAATAGTAAGAACATCTTTTTTTTGATCAATAATAATTTCAGCATTTCCGTTTATTCCCACCCTATATTTATTATCGGGATTATCTGCAAGGTTTGCATAGACTGTGAAAGCGGTTCCTCCCGTTGAAGTTATGTGGGAGGTAAAATCTATTTTATCTATCGTTAAATTTAATGTTTCATTTGGATAGGCATCAAGCACAACTTTTACTTTTTCTCCTTCTTTAACTTTTCCAATATCTGCCTGGTCAACATCCATTTTAAAGGCAAGAGAACTTAAGTCTGTAACTGTAAAAGTCGTTGTCGTAGAAACATTTACTCCCGAAGTTTCAACATCTGCTCTTGTGATAATTCCGGAGATTGGAGTTGTTAGAACAGAGTCTTGTTTTGCTAAATCCGCAAGTTCTACGGATTTTATTGCTCGATCAAGATCAAACTGATTATTTTCAAGAATCCTTTTCATATCATTATTCAAAGCCTGTTGAGGTGTTCTGTTTTGATTTTTTTCTACAGTCTGATCAAAAGTTAATCTTTGCTTTGAATAATCTATTAAGGCAATCTCTAGATTTTTCTCCACCGTTTTTTCATCCAGCATTTCAATTGTTTGGTAGGCATAGACATAGTCTCCTTTTTTAACTCCCAAATAAACCAATTTTCCCGAAACCCTAAAGCTCAAATTTGCAGTGCTATTGGAGTCAATACTGCCTGTTATAGAAATTGTTTGGGAAATATTTTCTCTTCTGACCTTTTCGACAGCGATAGATACTTGTTTGCTTGGTTTTAAAACAACCAAACTTACTATAAGTGTTAATAAAATAACAAAAGAAATAATTTTGTGGTTTTTTGCAAATTGGGTTATAAAACTGCCCCAATCTCTAAATCTTTTCATAACTTAGACAGGATTATATCAAAAAAATAAATAAAAAGCTATAGGATAGGTAAAAGAGGTAGAAATCTTCTATTCCGTACGTTGCGCGCCTGAAGGGAGTCGAACCCCCAACCTCGCGGTCCGAAGCCGCGTGCTCTATCCAGTTGAGCTACAGGCGCAAGTATTGTTATGATAAACCTCTTATAGTATACTAAATCAGCGCTTTTTTATAAAGCGGGCCGCTAGCTCAACTGGTAGAGCAATTCCCTCTTAAGGAATCGGTTCGGCGTTCGACTCGCCGGCGGCTCACCGAAGGCGCAGACCTCCTTGTCTGCATCAAGAACTTCTTGATATAACGGGCTAATCGTGCAGTCCGAATACCCAGGATAGCCCCAAGCGAATCCCGATAGAAAGATCGTACCCAGAAGACAACGAAGCTCGCTTAAAGAAGATTTGGAATAGGTTAGTCCTACGTCTGAAAGTTTTTCTTCAAGAAATGCGATGATTTTATTGATATCATATTTAGTGACTAGCTCGTCATCATGCGCAGCATGAGCAGCTTTAATCTTTTCTTCTATAATCGCATTTTGCTCCTTGAATATCTCATCTGAATAAATTCCTGCAAGATTCTTTTCAACCAGGACTTGTCTGAGTACTTCAAGTCTGCCTATCTCCTCATTTGCCACATTAACCTTTTTCTTTAATTTAGCTAACTGCTTATGATATGTCTTTAAAAGACGGTTACAATAGAGCTTTAAACCTGTTTCTGAAGGAGTTAATGTTTGTAACAGCTTTATTAGCTCATGTTGAAGAGTGTCAACCGGAATTGATTTTTGGATACATCTTTTTCTGCAAAAATAATATGCATACTTGTGGTATTTACTCCAAGCACCTGTAAAATTTGCGCCACACTTACTACACCTGACAATTTTTCTTAATGGAAAATCTCTATTGTCCCTGCTTCTATTTGCTGTAACGAGTTTATTAGTATTCCTGCCATCTAAAATTGCCTGAACTTTATAAAATTGTTCCTTAGTCACCATAGGAATGTGTTGTCCTCTTATTTGCTCAGGATATTTTTCTGAAGTTAAAATACCCATATAGAATTTATTTCTAAATTCCCTTTGAAGCGCTTGATGCTTTGATTTAAGTCCCCAGGAAGTCATAATCGTTGCCATTTCCTTTAAGCTCTTAGTACCAGTTGCCATTAAATCCCAGCCTCTTTTAATTGTGTCAAAGGTCTTAGGGTCTTTAAGCGCATACCCATGCTGGTTAAGATATCCTAGTGGAACATGGTTTGTAACCAACCCTGATAAAAATCTGGCTCTCATGCCGTTTTTGGTCCTTTCACTTCTTACATCATTATCGTGTTGGGCAAAACTTGCTAAAACTGTTTCCAATAATTTTTCGGTTGGTGAATTTCCCGTAGGTTCTGATGCAGAAATTAGGGCAATACCCATATCATAAAATCTTTTTCTAAGAGCCAGGTAATCAGAGGTTTGTCTTGATAATCTATCTAAGCGGTAAACAAATACTCCTTTAATCTCTTTTTTATTTTTTCTACAATAATCAATCATTTCAAGTAGTACGGGTCTGCCAGTTATAGTTTTTGCGGACTTGCCTTCTTCCCTGAAAGCTTGGGCTATCTCATAACCCTTATATTTTGCATCTCTTCTGCAAATTTCTTCTTGAGTTCTTAAGGAGAAATTTTCTACTTGTTCTTCTGATGAAACCCGGATATAAACAACTGCTTTTTTTGGTCCGGATAAAGTAGTGGTAATGGCAGGTTGTAAATTCATGGTTCAAAATTTAGTAATTCATTAAGAGTTTTTCCATCAAAAGTTTTTCTTTCAAATTCTTCTAACCAAGTATCAACTAAATATTGTATTTCATTAACTAAGTCATAGACTTGTTCATCGGTTAAGTCTTTAGCGCCGTCTCCTAAGATTTCTCTTGCCTCTAATATGGTCTTTTGTTGGTTATCTTGTTCATTAAATAGCTGATTTATCTGCTCATAAGTACTCTGTGGGTTATCTTGAAAGTCTGAAGATAAAGATGGTTTCATTTCACTATTCATTATCAATATAATTATATAAATATATTTATAGTATGTCAATAGGCAATTGCATCAGCCCAGGCACAAGCCATGTCCTTACCTATTAGGACAATGGGTGAGACTACGGCATACACTAACTTTAGGCTCAAAGTGGAAAATGATAGTTCCGTTCTTATCTACACTAAAGTGTAGTATATAAAGAGAAGAACAATAATATGATAAAAAATATTAAAAATGATATAATCCATAAAACTACTGCCTCGTAAATAAACTGCCCCAAAATTAATAAGAATTACAATAAAACTACTGTCCTAAAAATAAAACAACATCAATAAAACTTAAAACAAATTACTAAAACATAAATAACTAAATCTCAATTAAAGTAAATAAATTAACAATATGAATTTCAGAGAATTACCAAATATTACTGAAAAACAAAATGAAATAACAGATTTAGTATTTAAGTTTCGCTTCGTTAATAGAAAACAGATTCAAAGATTATTAAATCATAAGGATCCAAAAAGAATTAATACCTGGCTTAAAGATTTAGTTGATAAAAAATACTTAGGGAGGATATATTCACACAAGTTACTGGAGAATACTAAACCGGCAATTTACTTCTTAAACAATAACGGCATTCTTTGGGTAAAGCGTAGACTGGAGGAAGAATATGAAACATTAGATTTCAAATACTTCAAGAAATTTTATCAGGATAAACATGCATCTCAGACTTTTATTAATCATTGTATTTCTCTTTGTGAATTTTATGTCCAGTTTAAAGTACATGAAAGGAATATTAATGCTAATAAGAAGAAACCTAAACTTGAATACCATTTTGAAACTAAAACTGAAATGTGGGTTAGAAGAGGATTGGAACTTTACCCCGATGAAGACTTTAATGAATTAAAACAATATATACCTGATTTGTATATTGAGAAAATAAATAATCCGGAATACACAACCATAAAGTCTTCTACCTTCTTTTTAGAACTATTTGATCCCCATATGCCAAGGTATGCCATCAAATACAGAATTAAACAATATATTAAATTTAAAAAAGAGGGAAGAGATTGGAAACTCTATTCAGGAACGGATAATAAATTCCCTATCATCCTTCTAATATTCCCTCATCAACAAAAATTAAATGGTCTAACTAAATTTATTAATGAAGAGCTCAGAAGAAGTTATGAATCAGCTGACATTACATTTCTTTTGACCACTTACCAAAAAGCGATGACAGAAACCTTAGTTGGTAAACAAACTATTTGGAAAGAAATACGGGGAGAATAAAGAATTTCCTTGGTTGTCCGTTCGAATCTAAGTTTCCTGGCACTGGTTGACTATCCTTCGGAGGACTCAGGACAAGTTGTGGGAAATTTTTACCTCCACAAGGAAAACTTTTTGGTTAATTCCCTAAACTGATTGTTTTCACCTGCCTAGAAGAAAGAAGATATTTAAGCAGCCTTAGTTTCTAAAATTGCTTCAAGCCTTGGAATAACAGCTCTCTTATCGTTTAGAAGCTGAGTGACATGAGGATGTTCTTTAGAATCAATTTTAGGCCAAACAAGCATTTGCGCACCCATCATACGCTGGAGCTTCTTTCCGTTCTTAAGTCCCATTCTCCTAGGCCATCCCTCGATAATCCTTGGCGACAAATAAGCAGCGAGAATTTCTCCAAGTTTTACATCTGCCCATTTAACATAGCCGAAGTGAGTTCGAATTGTCGGATCGCATTCGGTTTGCTCAAGAAATCTTCTTTTTCCTGAAGAATTTTTACCCCATGCAAGTACTGGATACAAAGCGCCTGTATGATAGTCTGGTGGATACTGATAGCTAATAATCTGCCAATCTACTTGACCAAAATGCTTGTCTACTGAGGGCTTTACGACAGCTGATGCACCACTCCTGTTAGTAATCTCAACAGATTGATCGTCAATAAATCTCAAGTTGGGTAGTCCCCATTCCATATGTCCCTGAGTCGAAAATTCTTTTGTTTCTAAATCAGCCCGTATTTTAAATGAGTATTCTGTGTAAGATATTTTCTCTTGCGTAAGTTTCCTCTTATGCTCGTCTGTAAGAGTGCTAATAAATTGTTTAATTAATTCGCATCGTCTTTTAATTGAAAGGTCTCTAAATTTATCCCGAGCTCCATACTCTCCACGCTCATCTTGGAATTCAGAATGTCGAAGTAAAAATTGCCGAAAAGGAGGTTTATAAGCATCGTTGTGCAATCCATTGTAGCTCCAAACTACAGCTGAAACATGAGCCTCTCTGTCCTCGTCTTCTTGCTCAAGTGCATCTTCGCATTCAGCAAGAAATCTCTGAACGTAATCTTCCTTGCTTCTTGTAAAAACCAGATGACTTAGTCCATCAAAAACAGAATCAGCCGAACTATGATAAAGTGCTCTGAGAATCCTAGAATATTCACCGGTTTTAAGCAATTTAAGGTATTCTTTCGTAATTTCTGGGTCTCTCTTATGGCCTCTATGAAGAAAGATATCATCGAATTCTCTTTCGTCTTTATCAATTTTTTGACCTTGAGAAATTTTTCTTGCTGCACTAATTGGCATTCGTAAATCAGCCTGAATTCCACTTTTATTTCCCTCGCCGTATGGAGCAATAGATCTTAGAAACTGGGACAGGGGTTCTCCTGCTAGAGGACGATGAAGAACAACAAAAAATTGTTGACTACCACTTGCGGGATCCTCACTCCTAAAAGCAGTTACCATGTCATTTGCCAAATTTAATTTATCTACTCCTATTTCTATACCAAAGTCTGAAAGTTGAGTGGGTCCTGTAAAGAAATACTTAATCTCAGGTTTCCGCTTACGTCCTTCAACTTGCTCTGCTGTCCGTGCCATAGAGGGAATTTTATCAAAGACAAGCTAAAGATACAACCTGAATACAAAACCTTGAGTAATTATGCAAACCATGGGATCATTAGTTGGGGATCGTGGACGATTTCAGAACTTATGAATGGAAGTATCCTGAGTAGGTGTGGGAGAAGTCAAGACAATTTCTAAATTAGATTAATTTAGTTCCTTTAAAATCAAACAATTCAATATTAAGATCGTGTAATCTTGAAGCAAATTCGTCTGCAACAGAAGAAGCTGCTTGGGTAGAGACAACTAAAGTCCTAAAGTTTTCTGGGGCTACAACCTGTTTTGAATATACTTCAAAATCTCCCATGACTAATATTGGCCAATCGGGACCCATATCACTTGGTGTATGAACAGGATAGTCACTATCGAGAAAAATATATGTTTTTCCCTTTTTATCAGTCAACCAAGGTTTGTGCATGCTTGAGCCATCACAATACCTATGCAAAAAAATAACACTATCGTATGTGGCAGAGGTCTTATAAAATCGCCTCACTTCTTGCCAGTTAAGTACCACTTTTCCCGTAGTATCTAATGAAGGTGGAATTAATCCGTGTGTCAATATTTCGGCTAACCGATCAATATTTCTTCCTTCAGGAGTAGTCACAAATCTAGTAAATTCGTGAAAAATATTCCCATTTAGCCATAACGCTCTATATTCTTCTGGAAGACCATTCTTATCTGGAGACCTTCTAAAGCGTTCTAATAGAGTCATGGTAGGCCTCCCTCCGCATTCCGAAACAAGGTATCCTGCTTCGGGAAGCCCCCGACTAAACCGGACAAGCGCAATTCACGCATCCGGCTTTCCGATATACAATATGCACCAGTTACCTGGTGTTTAAAAGATGTATTGTATCTATATATATCCATAGCTGTGTATGGTACTCGTATCCTTTCCTTTAAGATTGTATAGACAGCCCCTTCAAGGCTCACGTTATTTCAGTGAGTGATTACTCATTACAGTAACTTTCCTTTACTATTGACTGTTCAGATTTCCATGTACTCATTGTTATCTCCCTCGTGTTTGTTAGCACTTGTTCGCAACTACTTTCCACTGAAGGAAAGAAGTAACATGGACGTCCCAAGTTCCCATCTCTCTCTTTCGTGCAACCTTGCCGTGGACTTCGACCTCGGTAGTGCTCGTAGCATACTAAAACCATCAATGTGTCGTATGCGTGAGTTCCGTCTTCCCACATATGAAAAAGGTTGACCTCTACATTTCTATCCATTTCGCGGCTCAATAACCTTCAGCGTGCTTACTATACTTCAGCATTTGCTTACGGCCTGGTTGCTCCTTTCCTTCCGCTTCACACCCTACATTGCTGTAACGCATGGGAAGTTCCGTACCACCCTGTTGGTTAGACTTTAGGTGGGTTGGATTTTTAAACCAACTAGATAGATTGAGCTTCTCTTGGCGCACTCATAAGTAAGGATTATATCATGCAGGTTTTGTGACTAAACTCCTAATTGCTTCTCCTAAACCGATGGTTACTTTAGCAAAGGTTTGATAATCTAACTTATCTTCTGTGTCTGAAGGTTGATGGTAGTGATCTCCGTATCGGAAAGGACCAGTATCTGTTACACAAAGTGCTGGATAGCCTAACCCTAAGTATTCCATATGATCCGAAAATCCGTGATGCTCAAATTTTGGCCAAACATGTCCTCTGGAATCTGTACGTGAATTGCCTAGAATTGCAATTACAGGTACATCTGTATGTTTTTCTAATTCTTTGGCGAATTTATCCAAAAGACTATCTCCTGGTCCATAGGTCATACAAATAACCGAATCATTGCTAGTTTTTGCTCTTTTCTGTACCTCTGTTAGGTAAGGACTTATTCCAGCATCATGGTAACAGCCAATTTCATCCAAAGAAATCATAGCAACAATATTCTCACCTGTTGATTTGCTCTTCTTCGCACTAACAATGCTACCCATACAAGACTCCCATGTAAAAGGAGGTTCTTCATTTACATATCCAATAAAGCGTATTGTTCTATCGGTTGCCACATTCTTTAGAAGCCTGGCTATTTCAAGCATTGCTGCTACCCCGCTGCCGTTATCATTTGCCCCAGAAATTTTGTTTCCAGGAGTATCATAGTGTGCTCCTAGTATTACAATCTCATCTGGTATTGATGTTCCTCTTTTTTCAGCAACAATATTAAAAACCGTTGTCGACTCTTCAATATATTCACCGTTGTATCCATATTCGGGTTCAACTGTAACGTCTTCATGGGTGACGTCATAACCTAACTCTTTAAATCGCAAGCCAAGAAATTGAACACTTCGAGCAAGTGCATCAGGAACAAAGATTGATCGAGGACCAATTTCTGTTGCAAGAGTCGAAACGTCTTTTCGTAACCTTTCTGAAAACGCAGTTAATTCCATTTCAGAAGCGCTGTTTCTCATTTCATGATGTGACATATCGCAGATTATACATGAAAGAAGATCTAAATGTTCTTATAAAAACGGAGAGTTTCTACGATAAATACTTCTGTAGCCCTCTCTACATATTTAACCAGAGCAAGCTATTAGCTCTTCTGTTGATGGAAGAAATTGTCTATGTTATAATATTTCCTATGGTGAGAGCTGAACAGCATAGAGAAGGAAGCACCCCGACTCCAGGTATTGTCGAGCTTGATGGAGCTCCTCCGACAAAAAGCCTTATAACACATATAGCTGAGGGTATAATTAATGGTCGAGAACCTATCCCAGCAGTTCCTTTTGATGAACTTATTCCCCGCCTAGAAAGAATAGCAGATGGAGGAGGCACTCTGGAAGAATATCTTGAAGAGATTCGTCAAAGGTCAAAACAGGAAAGCCAGGATAATGGTAAAGTATCTTCCATAATAACTAGGATAAAAAGTTTCGCTCGCCATGACAATCAAGTAATTGTCGATGGCCACCAAGTTGGAGGAAAAACCACCGCTATTATCGCTGCAGCAGGAGTTTTGATAGTGGGAGCTGGTATCTATCTGCGGTTAGACCATGCACCTTCAAGACCAAAAGCACCTAAAAAAGCAAAAGAAGAAAACGAATCAGGCCCAATCTCATCCTCTCAATAGCCGAGATAATAAGTTCCTCCACTCCTCGGGTCAAAATTTTAAGGGAACAATTTGAAAATTACACTAAGTAAATAAAATATCATTTAAAAGCTGGGTCTGTCTGGCGTATCAAACGGGGCAAAACTCTTGTCATGTGGTT
>OBEQ010859739.1_pt1 | contig 10344 bp, 7 predicted proteins | sample 1670901 | NCBI WGS metagenome assembly OBEQ01 (sample SAMEA104232315, study PRJEB22302) | groundwater metagenome | biome: forest; feature: aquifer; material: groundwater | place: USA | collected 2011-08-07 | depth 5.4 m | reverse complement strand
GAGCCGCCGTACGCGGCGCAGTCTTGATGCTGCACGACGATGATCCGCCGGATGCCGTGCAGGCGGTGGACCAGGTCGATGTCCTTCATGATCCACTTCCGGACGATGGACGGCGCATCGAGCATCGCGCGCACGCCTCCGGCGGTCGCCTTCAGATCATAGAGGGGAATGCCGAGCCGCCGCTTCACGAAGTGCTGGATCGGCTGGATGAACCGGTAGTCCTTGCAGCAGATGACTAGGCCCGGCCGAGGGGTCGATACCCGCGCCATGGGCACATCTTAGCAGAAGGCGGCGCCGGATCGTTTGTGCGTCACTCACTCGTCGTCGCGCAGCCGATAGCCGACGCCGGCCTCGGTCAGCAGATAGCGGGGGCGCACGGGATTCGGCTCGAGCTTCTGGCGCAACTGATGCACGTAGATCCGCAGGTATTGCGTCTGCTCGTCGCGCGCCTGGCCCCACACCTCCAGCAGCAGCTGGCGCTGCGTCACGACGCGCCCGGCGTAGCGGATCATCACCGACAGCAGCTTGTATTCGATGGGCGTCAGGTGGATTTCGCGCTTGCCGAGGAACACCTGCCGCTTGCCCAAGTCCACGCGCAGCTCCCCGACCTCGAACACGGGCTCATCCGGCCCCGCCGCCGTCCGGCGCGCGTGGCGCAACGACACGCGCATGCGCGCCATCAGCTCGCTTACGCCAAACGGTTTGGTCAAATAATCATCGGCCCCGGCATCGAGCGCCGAGACCTTGTCTTTTTCCTTGCCGCGGGCCGAGATCACGATGATCGGCACCGAGGTCCATTCGCGCAGCCGCTTGATCACGTCCAGACCGTCGAGGTCCGGCAGCCCCAAGTCCAGCAACACGATCTCCGGATTGTGCGACGCGGCCAGCGCCAACCCCTCAGCCGCCGTCTTGGCTTCGATCAGCGCGAACGCCTGGCTGCCCAGCGTGGCGCGCACGAACCGCCGGATCGGCAGCTCGTCTTCGATCATCAGCACCGACGGATTGGGAAGCGTCATCGCCGGGCCAGCGGCAGCGACAGGCGAAACACCGCGCCGCCGCCCGCGCGGTTGCGCCCCGTGATGTCGCCTCCGTGCGCCTTCATGATGCCGCGGCAGATTGTCAGGCCCAGGCCAAAGCCTTCGCGCCCTTGCTGGCCGCCCCGGTAAAACTTTTCGAAGAGCCGGTTCGGATCGTCCCCCGGCAGCCCCGGACCGTGGTCTGACAATTCGACCACGAGGTTCGGGTCATCGCGAAACGCCGACACATCGATGGGCGATCCGGGCGGCGTGTACTTCAACGCGTTGTCGAGCAGGTTCACGATCACCTGCTCCATCAGCACGCCGTCCATCGCCACCATCGGCAGGTCCTGCGCGATCATCGTCGACACAGGCCGTCCCGCCAGCCGCTTGTCCAGCCGCGTCAACGCGCCGCTGAGAATGTCTTCGATCGGCAGCAGCTCCTTGCGGACCGTCATGGTGCCCGATTCGATCTTCGTCATGTCCAAGACGTTGTTGACAACGCTGCTCAGGCGCTCGGACTCGTCGTAGATGTTCTGAGCCAGCTCCTTGCGCGTGTCGGCGGTGAGCGAGTCGGCGCCCTCCAGCAAACTGGTCGCCGAGCCGGTGATCGCGGTCAGCGGCGTGCGCAAGTCGTGCGGGATCGAGCTCAAGATCACGTTGCGCAACCGCTCAGTCTCGACTTGGCCCTGCACGTGGTGGCTCTCTTCCGCCAGGCGATCACATTCCAGCGCCAGCGCCGTCTGGTGGGCGAAGGCTTCCAGCAGATGCAGCTGCTCCGGCATCAGCAGGCGTTTGGAATCGGTGGGCTGCACGCCCAGCGCCCCGATCGGGTTGCCCGCCAGCATCGGCACATAGAGGTACTGGCTCGACGGCAACGTGTCGGTTCCCCGCCCCGCGAGCTGCCCGAGATCATAGACCCATTGCGCCACCGCCTGCTCCTTCTGGTCGAGCGCAAACGTCGACGGCCATCCCGTGCGCGGCGCCAGGCGACCTTGCGCCTCAGGCAGGAACGCGACGACGCGGCTTTCGAACACTTCCGCGATGTGGCGGACCGCGACCTCCAGCAGCTGCTCGGCTCCTCGGTTGCTCGCCAACTCGCGGCTCAGCGCATACAGCGCCGCGGTGCGGCGCTCGCGCAGCCGCGCGGTGTCGGCCTGATCGCGCACGCGCGTCGTCAGGTCGCTGATCAGCAGCGAGACGATGAGCATCACGATAAACGTGAGCACGTACTGCGAGTCGCTGACCTTGAAGGAGAACCGCGGCGGCACGAAGAAGAGATCGTACGTCAACACGCTCAAGATGGAGGCCAGAATCGACGGCCCGCGGCCGGCGTAGCGCGCGACCAGCACGACGCCCAGCAGGTAAATCATGATGAGATTCGGCAGCGCGAGAAACGGCACGACGAGCCAGCCGACGAGCCCGCAGACCAGCACGACGCGCAGCGCGAACAGATACGCCGAGCGCGGGCTGCGCGGGCCCAGCGTCGGCTCCGGCAGCGGCTCGGTGTGATGCACATCGGCGCGGATGACGTGCACGTGGATGTCGCCGCTGGCGCGGATCAAGCGCTCGACGGGCGATCCGAGCAGCCGCTCCTGCCACCAGGGCATCGCCGGCTTGGCGAGCACGATCGTCGTCACGTTGCGCGCGCGCGCGTAGTTGACCACTTCCTCGGTCAGGCTGTGCCCGCTGAGGGTGACGGTCTCAGCGCCCAGCTGCTCCGCGAGCCGGAGGTACTGCTGAATCGCGGGCGAACGTTTCGCGTCCGGCCGGCGCAGCTCGACGGGCGTCTCCACATACGCGCCGATCCATTCCACGCGCAGGCTGCGCGCCATGCGGTGCGCGGCGCGGATCAGATGCAGCGAGGAGTGATCCGACGTGATGCAGACCAGCAGCCGCTCAGCGGTGGCCCAGGTCTGCGGCGCCGACGGATCGCGCAGCCGCCGCGCCTGCACATTGATGCGGTCCGCCGCGGCGCGCAGCGCGATCTCGCGCAACGCGACGAGGTTGGGCTTGCGGAAGAAGTGTTGGATCGCCCGCTGTGCCAGCTCAGGCACGTAGACTTTGCCCTCAGCCAGCCGCTTCAGCAAATCATCGGGCGGAAGATCGATGAGCTCCACTTCATCGGCTTGCTCGAAGATCGCGTCGGGCACGGTCTCGCGCACGATGACGCCGGTGATCTTGGCGACGACATCGTTCATGGATTCGAGGTGCTGCACGTTCAGCGTGCTGCAGACGTCGATGCCGTGGCTGAGGAGCTCTTGGGTGTCTTGCCAGCGCTTGGGATGGCGGGAGCCGAGCGCGTTGGTGTGCGCCAGCTCGTCGACGAGCAGCAGGCCCGGGCGCCTGATGAGCGCGCCGTCGAGATCAAACTCGGACAGCTTCGCGTCTTGATACGCGATCGTCCGGCGCGGCAGCGTCTCCAATCCGTCGAGGAGGGCCGCGGTGTCGCGGCGGCCGTGCGTTTCGATCAGGCCGACGACGACGTCGACGCCCTCGCGCTTGCGCTGCTGCGCGGCTTCCAGCATCGCGTAGGTCTTGCCGACGCCGGCGCACGCGCCGAAGAACAGCTTCAGCTTGCCGCGCTGGGCCGCCCGCTCTTCAGCCTGGACTCGCTGCAGGAGTTGATCAGGATCAGGACGATCGCCCATGACCGTAGAATAGCCACTCTGTCCGTAGAAGGCCAGCCGCGCTCACCGCGACACGTCGTCCAACGAGCGATTCGCCGCCAGGACGTTGACGACGGGCTCACCCAGCACGCCGAGGAAGCGCCCCTCGGTCGCGCGGGCCACGACGGTTTGCACCGTCGATTCCCGCAGGCCGCGGACGCGCGCGACGCGGGGCAGCTGATACGCCGCGGCGGCGAGACTGATGTGCGGGTCGAGCCCGCTGGCGGAGGCCGCGACCAGGTCGACGGGCACCGGCGCGACGTTCGTCGGATCCGCGCGGCGCAGCGCCTCCACACGGGCCTTCACGGCGGCGATCAGCACGGGGTTGGTCGGCCCGAGGTTGGATCCTGACGAGGCGGAGGCATTGTACGCGGGGCTTGTCGCCGACAGCCGTCCCCAAAAATATTTCGGGTCGCTGAACGGTTGGCCGATCAGCTTGGAGCCGACCGCCGTGCCGTCCCGCACGAGAATGCTGCCGTTGGCTTGGTGAGGAAACACGGTTTGCGCGAGCCCGGTGATCGCCATCGGATAGGCGACCCCAGTCAACAGCATCAGCACCGCAAGCGACCGCGCGGCGATTGCGACCTGTTCTCCAATCATTCAGGTGTCCTCCTTTATACCAAGTGCAGCGCGACCAGCAGCATGTCGATGAGCTTGATGCCGATGAACGGGACGATCAGCCCGCCCACGCCATAGATCATCGTGTGCTCCGCCAGCAGGCGGCTCGCACCGACGGCACGATAGCGCACGCCGCACAGCGCCAACGGAATCAGGGCCACAATGATCAACGCATTGAAGATCACCGCCGAAAGAATCGCGCTCTCAGGCGTGGCCAGATGCATGACGTTGAGGACCTTCAAGGCCGGATAGACGCCGACGAACGCCGCCGGAATGATCGCAAAGTACTTCGAGACGTCGTTGGCGAGGCTGAAGGTCGTCAGCGCGCCGCGCGTCATCAACAGTTGCTTGCCGATCGTCACGATCTCGATGAGCTTCGTCGGGTTGGAATCGAGGTCGACCATGTTGCCGGCTTCCTTGGCGGCCTGCGTGCCGGTGTTCATCGCCACCGCCACGTCGGCTTGCGCCAGGGCCGGGGCATCGTTGGTGCCGTCGCCGGTCATGGCGACCAGCCGCCCGCCCTGCTGCGTCTCGCGGATCAGTTTCAGTTTGCGTTCCGGTGTCGCCTGGGCCAGGAAATCATCGACGCCCGCTTCCGCGGCAATGGTCGTGGCGGTCAGCGGATTGTCGCCGGTGATCATGATCGTCTTGATGCCCATGCGGCGCAGCTCGGCAAACCGCTCCTTGATGCCGCCCTTGACGATGTCCTTGAGGTGGACGGCGCCCAGCACCCGGCTCCCCTCCACGACGACCAGCGGCGTGCCGCCGCCCTTGGCGATCGATTCCACCGCCTTGCGCACGGCGTCGGACAGATGGCCTCCCTGCCGGCCGAGAAACTCCTCGACCGCGTCGACCGCGCCTTTGCGGATGCGCCGTCCATCGCTGAGATCGACGCCGCTCATCCGTGTCTGCGCGGTAAACGGCACGAACACAGCGCCCAGCGAGTGGACGTTGCGCTCGCGGATACGATAGCGCTCCTTCGCCAGCACGACGATGCTTCGGCCTTCAGGCGTTTCATCGGCGAGCGAGGCGATCTGCGCCGCGTCGGCCAGCGCCTCGGCGGAGGCGCCATCGGTCGGGATCAGCTCCACCGCCTGCCGATTGCCCAGCGTGATCGTGCCGGTCTTGTCGAGCAGCAGCACGTCGACGTCGCCGGCCGCCTCGACGGCGCGGCCCGACATCGCGATCACGTTGGCTTGGATCATCCGGTCCATCCCCGCGATGCCGATGGCCGGCAACAATCCGCCGATCGTCGTCGGGATCAAGCAGACCAGCAGCGACACCAGGACCGTGATCGTCACGGGCGTGCCGTGGCCCGCGGCCTGCACGCCAAAGAGCGAAAACGGCAGCAGCGTCATCGTCACCAAGAGGAAGATGATCGTCATCACGGCCAGCAAGATGTTCAGCGCGATTTCGTTGGGCGTCTTCTGGCGCTTGGCGCCTTCAACCATGCCGATCATCCGGTCAAGAAACGTTTCGCCGGGGTTGGTGGTGATCCGCACGACGAGCCAGTCCGACAGCACGGTCGTTCCACCCGTGACGGCGCTGCGGTCACCACCCGCCTCGCGGATGACCGGCGCGCTTTCGCCAGTGATCGCGGCCTCATTGACCGAGGCGACCCCTTCGATCACCTCGCCGTCCATCGGCACGAAGTCACCTGCCTCGACGAGCACGACGTCGCCCTTATGCAGCGAACTCGAGGGGACGGTTTGGTAGCGACTATCGCGACGTGGCGAGGCCAGCTTCTTGGCGGGTGTCTCTCGACGGGCTTTGCGCAGATTCGCGGCCTGAGCCTTGCCACGCCCTTCGGCCATCGCCTCCGAGAAATTGGCGAAGAGCACGGTAAACCACAGCCAGAGGCTGATGGCGAAGATAAAGCCGGCGCCAGCCTCCCCGTGTCCCATGCAGGCTTGGACCCACAGCCCCGTCGTCAGCACGCTGCCGACTTCGACGACACACATGACGGGGTTCTTGACTTGATGGCGCGGATCCAACTTCTTGATCGCATCAATCAGCGCAGGCTGGACGATCCTCCAATCCCACAGCCGGCGGGCATGCTGTGCACGTATCATGTCAGGCTCCCTTAACCTTGCAGCATCAAGTGCTCAACGATCGGGCCCAGTGCCAGCGCCGGGACGAAAACCAGGACGCCAACCAACAACACCGTGCCGATCAGAAAGCCGATGAATAATGGCGTGTGTGTCGGCAGGGTCCCGGCACTCGCTGGCACAGACTTCTTCTTCGCCAGCGAGCCGGCCAGCGCCAGCACGGGAATCGCGATCCAGTAGCGGGCGACAAACATCGCGACCCCGAGCATCAGATTGTAGAAGAGCGTATTCGCCGTCAGACCGGCAAAGGCGCTGCCGTTATTGTTGCCGGCCGAGGAAAAGCCATAGAGGATCTCGCTGAACCCGTGCGGCCCCGGATTCAAGATGCCCGCGCGGCCCGCGGGCGCGGCCACGGCGACGGCCGTGCCGACGAGCACGACCAGGCCTGGGATGAGAATACCCAGCGAACACATCTTCGTTTCGTAGGCTTCGATCTTCTTGCCGAGATATTCGGGCGTGCGGCCGACCATGAGGCCCGCGAGGAAGACCGCGACGATCACGAACAGCAGCATGCCGTACAAGCCGGATCCGACGCCGCCGTACACGACCTCCGAGAGTTGGATCATGAACAGCGGTACAAGTCCGCCAAGCGGCATGAACGAGTCATGCATCGAGTTGACCGAGCCGTTGGAGGCTGCCGTTGTCGCCGTGGCCCAGAGCGCGGAGTTGGCGATGCCGAACCGCGCCTCCTTGCCCTCCATATTGCCGCCCGGCTGGCCTTCGCCAGCGGCTTGGTCGACGCCAAGCGCCGCCAACGCGGGATTGCCGGCCTGCTCCTGACTGAGGCACAGCCACAGCGGCGGAAGAAACATCAGCGTCATGGCGACCAGGATGGCCCACCCCTGGCGCGTGTCGCCCACCATCTTGCCGAACGTGTAGCACAAGGCCGCCGGGATCAGGAGGATCGCCAAGACTTCCAGGAAGTTTGCCAACGGCGTGGGATTCTCAAACGGATGCGCGGAGTTGACGTTGAAGTAGCCGCCGCCGTTGGTCCCGAGCTGCTTCACCGCGATCTGCGAGGCGACCGGGCCGACCGCCACGACCTGCTCGGTGACGGGCCGGCCGTTGCTGTCGGTCGTCGGCTGCAGCAGCGACACCTTCACGGAGGGGGAGAGCGTCTGCACGACGCCTTGGGACACCAGCACCAGCGAAAAGACCGCGCACATCGGCAGCAGGATGTAGACGACGCCGCGCACCAGGTCGACCCAGAAGTTGCCGATCGTCTGGGCCTGCTTGCGCACAAAGCCCCGGATCAAGACGACCAGCACCGCCATGCCGACGGCCGGTGAGGTGAAGTTCTGCGTGGCCAGTCCCAGCATCTGCGTCAGGTCGCTCATCGTCGATTCGCCGCCGTAGCTCTGCCAGTTCGTGTTGGTGACGAAGCTCACCGCCGTGTTGAAGGCGAGGTGCGGCACGACCGCGGGCATGCCCATCGGATTGAACGGCAACTTCGCCTGCAGACGTTGCAGGCCGTACACGACGAAGATCGCGGCCGTCTCGAAAAGCATCATCGCCACCGCGTACGTCTTCCAACTCATCTCCCGTTCCGGACGGACGCCGGCAAGCGCGTAGATCAGACGCTCAAGAGGTGTGAGCAGCTTGGCCAAGCCCGCGGGCTTGCCCTCATAGACTTGGGCCATGTACAGGCCCAGCGGCTTCACCAGGAGCAGGAGCGCCCCCATATAGAGGAAGCATTGCAGGAGGCTGTTCCCGGTCATCAGAAGATCTCCGGCTTCAGCAACGCCACAAACAAATAGACGAGCAAGAGCAACGACACGATCGCCCCGATCCAAGACATCCCGGTCATCAGCCGATCCTCAATGTCACAGCATCCCGCACAGCGCGATCAGTCCGAACGCGCTGGCGGCCAGACCCGCGATCACAGTCAGCATGAGCACATCCATGGTCTTCTCCTCACCGCCTGAAGCACTTGATGATGCCCGACAGCACGACCGCGACAATTCCAACCCAAATGATCGCCACCCCGATCAAGACCAGAATCCATCTCATAAATCCCTTCGGGCCGGGTGACACGGGATGTCCCGCGAATGGGCACCGCGCCGGCACCGTCCCTGCTGGCGCGGAAGTCCCGCAGCGGGCCGACGCTGCGGGGCACCGCGCCGGCACGATCCTCGCTGGCGCGGAAGTCCCACGAGCGGCACAGCTCGTGGGAAGGATCCACACCGGGCGGAGGCGCCGAGGCAGCACATCCTTGCTGCCGAGGTGTCCTGTGCGCGGAAAGCGCACGGGGGGCCCATGAGCGGGACTCCCGTGGCGACCGAGGCCAAAGGCCGAGGCCCCGAGCCGGCCAGTCCTTGCCGGCGAGGCCGTCCTGCGGGCGATGGCCCGCAGGGAAGTGCCGCGACGCGATGGGCGTTGCGTCCAGGACCCGGCCAGCCTCAAGCCATTTATGAGATGAATTCCAGTGTCCGCATCGCGCTATCGTCCGCTGAACAAAGATCGGACCAGCCGCAGGACTAAGGCCACCGCTGCGACTAAGAGCGCCCCCAACACAATCACGATCGAGCCGTAGAGGAGCCAGTCGAGCGGGCCCATGGAAACCATGGAAGGCGACTGGAGTGCCGTGGTCGGAGGCATGACCGCGCAGGCCGGGCTGGCCGGCCCGATCACCAGCAACGTCCACACACAGATCGTCACACGCTTCATCGGCTCGCTCCTCCACGCTCAGGCCTACTCTATCTGAGAAGGACGTTAAGATGCTGTTAAGAGGGAAGCGGTTTGCGTTAAGAATCTGCTAAGGATCGAGCACGCGGGGCTGACGAGGAGCCGCGGAGGACACGGCTCCACCTTGCGGAAAGCGCCTTAGCAGGCTGCTGAAAAACCCTGGTTGGCTGGAGGCTCAAGGGACCGTGGCTCGAACAACGCCGACAGCTCGTCAGCTATACCATCGACATCCTGAGGGAGGCACTAAGCAGTCAGGGAAATGGTCTAACTTTTCTTACTGCTTACTGCTGACGAGCTGACGAGCGCGTTCGAGCATTGCGGCAGCCCGTCAGCCAAGGACGAGTTTTTCCGAAGCCTGTTAGGGCAGCGTCGCTTGGAGAGGCTCTTGGGTGGACGGCGAGAGGCGCTCGGCTGGGAATCCGTCCAGGATTCGGCCTCGCGCGAGCGGATTCCATGGTGACAACCCGAGCGAGCACGCCTCGGCGAGGGCTTGGCGCGGCGTCCACTGGTGCTGCACGGTGCGGTACATCGCGACCATCACGCCCGTTCGGTTGCGGCCAAAGCGGCAGTGGACGAACACGGGCCGCTGGGCCGGATCAGTGGCAATCGCCACGAACCGGCGGATCTGCGCCTTGCTGGGGCACCACCACGCCCGCACGGGAATGCCGATCCAGCGCATCCCGAGCTGCTCGGCGAGCCGTCGCTCCTGGTCGGTCTGGCGCGAGGGCCAACGGAGATTCACGATCGTCTTGACCCCCATCGTCGCGAGTTGCCGCACGCCGTCAGGCGATGGCTGCCCGCCGCGAGCGAGACCCTCATCCACCTGCATAAAGTGCGGCAACGGTTGGGCGCTGCGCCGAAACTGCAGCATCGCGCAGCCTTGCAGCGACGCGACGAGGCCGCACACGGCGATCGTCACCACCGGCGCGCCGAAGCGCTGCTTCGCGAGTGATCGCGATCGCCACAGCTCCATGATCCCGTCGCACACCACCAGGGCGATCAGCAGGCCAATCAGCCACAGGTGCTCGACCGCATGATCGCCCAAGAGCGACTCGCGCTCCTGAAACAGCTCCTCACGGAAGAACAGCAGGATCAGCGCCACGCCCACCCAGGCGAAGGTTTTGATCTCCTTGCTGGCGAGGATGCCCTTCCAGCTCCATTGGCCGTAGCCCGCGTAACGCCGCCACGTCGGCCACCACCGCGGCACCGCGCGCTGATACGCGTCGAACTCCCAGGCCACTCGTTGCG
>OBEQ011282404.1_pt1 | contig 10345 bp, 13 predicted proteins | sample 1670901 | NCBI WGS metagenome assembly OBEQ01 (sample SAMEA104232315, study PRJEB22302) | groundwater metagenome | biome: forest; feature: aquifer; material: groundwater | place: USA | collected 2011-08-07 | depth 5.4 m | reverse complement strand
TGATCTGGCGATTGAGGACGAAGTGCGCCTTGTTGCCCCATCGCGCGCGCTTGGCGTGATCGGCCAGGCGGCCGAGGGCGACGACCTGCGTCGTCTCAAACAGCGCCAGCGCGTCTTCGCGGTTCAGTCGCTCGCCACGCTCGAGTTTTTCGCGCACCTCGTCGATGACCGGATCGCCGGTCGCCGGAAGGGTCTTGGTGGTCGCCGTGGTCTCAAGTTCGGTCTGCATCAGGCTGTCCAATAGAGGTGCCAACGCTCATCGACGCGCTTTACGATCGCCGGGTCCATCTCGACCGGATCGGGGTAGCCGCGCTTGAAGGTCGCGTCGATGCCCATTCGGCCGCGGTACACGGGCCAGCTGCCGTTGAGGCTGGCCTCGGTAAAGACGACGTCGCGCGCGGGATCAAAGCGCGTGAAGATGCCCCAGAGCACGCTTTCCAGATCGTCCAGGTCGACGTCGGCGCTCACGGCCGCGATCAATTTCACGTCAGCCAGCTGCGGCGCCTTCACCAGCTGCTCAACGACCGCTCGGCCGTCGCCCTCGACTTGCGCCACCAGCAGACAGTCATCGATCAGCCGTGCCGCGCGAACCTTCGGATGCAGCGACGCGACCTGCTTGGGATCGATTGGAGCCGGACGGGGGCTTGATGGCGGGCCTGAGGCAGTGGCGTCCAGCACCATCTTGCTGCCGACGTTGAGCGTAAAACTCGTGAAGTCAAGGGTATCAAAAGGCACTCCTGGAAGCAAGAGAAAGTCCTGCGATGGATCGAAGTGCGCGCGCACCGCAGCCAGGACCGCGTGGATATTGCGGGCGTCGACATCGGCATCGACTACGACGATCACCTTGGTCAGCGCCATCTGGCCGGTTCCGAGCAAGCCGATCGCCGCCTTCATCCCCTCCTTGCCGAAGCGCTGCTGGACCGAGATGACCGCCAGACTATGGAAACCCGCTTCGTAGTACGCCCACATGTCGCGGACCTCGGGATGAATCAGCCGCGCCATCGGCAGCAGCATCTCCTGCACCGCGTTGCCGATGTAGCGATCCTCCTGCGGCGGCTTGCCGACCACGGCGGCGAGGTAGATCGCGTCTTTGCGGCGGGTAATCGTTTGAATCCACATCACCGGAAACGGTGCTTTGTGCGAGTAGTGGCCGAAGTGGTCGCCGAACGGGCCCTCGGGCATGCGCTCATCCGGCGGCACGATGCCTTCGATGACGATCTCGGCGTCGGCCGGAGCCACGGTGTTGGTCGCCTTGCCGTGCGCCAGCGGCACGCGCGCGTTGCGCAGGAAACCCGCGAAGGCGACCTCGTCGATGCCCTCAGGCAGCGGCGCCACGGCGGCTATATAGAGGATAGGATCGGCGCCGATGGCGACGGAAGCGGCCAGCGCCTTGCCCTGCTGCTCGGCCTTCCAATAGTGGAAGCCGCCGCCCTTTTGGATCTGCCAGTGCATCAGGATCTGATCCGGCGCGACGACCTGCAGGCGGTAGATGCCGACGTTGCGGGCGTCGGTGTCCGGATCGTGCGTGATGACCATGCCGAAGGTGATGAAGCGGCCGGCGTCCTTGGGCCAGCACTTGAGGATCGGATAGCGGCGCAAGTCCGGCGCTTCTTCGACTTCTTGCGCGGGGCCGCGACGGACGCGGCGCGGCGACATCTTGAGGACGCGCGCGACGGTGCGCCACTCATCGAGCAGCCGCTTGGGACGCGGCGGCATCGCCGCTTCGATCAGGCGACGCAGCTCGTCGCCGACGGCCTGAGGATGGCGGCCGAGCGCCAGCTCGACGCGCTTGGGCGAGCCGAGGATGTTGATGGCGACCGGATGCGTCGAGCCGCGGACGCGCTCAAAGAACAGCGCCGGCCCCTGCTCCTTCACCACGCGCGTCGCGATCTCGGTAATCTCGAGTTCGGGATCGACCTCGACGCGGACGCGGGCCAGCTGATCCTGCCGCTCCAGCTCGGAAAGAAACGATCGGAGGTCAGACATTGACGCTGCTGACGATGTGGCGGGGGGTGGTAAGGCTTCCCCGAAGCTGAGCGTTCAAGATTTTTCGAGCCCCTGACCTGACACCGGCGCAGAAAAATGTTGCGCGAAGCGGAGGGGATGCCTTGACAGGCGCCGAGGCAGCCGTTCCTTGCTGCCGAGGTGTCTTGTGGCCGGAAAGGCCACAAGGCGCCGAGCCGGCCCATCCTTGCCGGCGAGGTGTCCCGCGCCCGGCAGGGGCACGGGGACCCGCCGCCTTCGCATCAATATGATGACCGATATCACGAGTCACTCGAGGGCTTCGGGTTTCCAGGCGAGCGTCGTTTCGACGCCGAGCAGACCGAGGAGCTTCGCTGAGAAGTGTTCGGCCAGCTCATCGAGCGAGCGCGGGTGGTGATAGAACGGCGGTGAGAGCGGCATGATGATCACGCCGGCCTGCGACAGCGTGTGCGCCTGCTGCAGCGCGATCGTCGATAGCGGCGTTTCGCGCAGGGCCAGAATGAGCTTGCGCCGCTCTTTCAACGCGACCTGCGCCGTGCGCGTCAGCAGCGTGTCGCCCAAGCCGCAGGCGATCTTCGCCATCGTGGACACTGAGCACGGCACGATCACCAGCGCGTCAAACGGATTCGACCCCGACGACAGCGGCGCCGCCAAATCCTCGTCCGCAAAGCGTCGCTTGACGTGCTCATCGAGGTGATGTTCGGTGAGCCCCGTCTCATCCTTCAGGACGTACCGCCCCCACTTCGTCAGAATCAGAAACTTCTCACCCGGGCAGCGGCGCAGAAAATCGACCCCGAACATCGCCCCAGACGCCCCCGTCATTCCAACAATGATGCGCATCAATTCCTCTCCATCAGCTCTTTAGCCGTAGAAAGAGCCGCTTCGTCATCCACGATTCTTGTATGACTTGCTGTGCTGCTTCAACCAATCCGCAATCTCTTGCTCGCGCAGTTTCCCCTCGGCGATTCGCATGACAAAGTCATATTTCGCATCTGCGGAGGCATGCAGATCATAGCCGTTGAGCCGAAGCATCAGACGCATGCCTTCGCAACCGACTCGCTTGTTCCCGTCCACAAACGGATGATTCATGATGATCGAATGGCCAAGGGCAGCGGCTTTGCTGAACAGATCCGGGTAAAGGTCATGCCCGCCAAAGGATGCCTGCGGCCTGTAGACCGCCGATTCCAACAGCCCTTCATCCCGGAGCCCAAGCGTTCCACCAGTGTGTTGAATAATCTGGTGATAGAGATAGATGATCTGCTTCGGATAGAGATACTTCACTTGGCAAGCCGCTTGAGCAGCTTGTGATCCTGGCGGAGCACTGCGTCGACCTCTCGGCGAAAGTCGGCAGACACAATGTCCAATTTGAGCTGCTCCAGAAGCAAATCAATGCCGCGTCGAATCAGGGCGGACTTCGGAATCCGACTGGCTTTCGCGGCCTCTTCCAACAGCTTCACCTGTCGATCTTCGAGCTTCAAGCTAATCGCTTTCATGCGCGCCTCCTTGGATTAAATATACATAAATATATATGTATATTCAAATATATCTTCTGGCTTGGCATGTCCGGTTTCACGTACGTCGCGTAGCCTCGCGGATCTTTCCGGCCACGACCAGACGCAAGAACGACACGGCCGCGTCCTTGCGCGTCTTGTGCGAAGCGTGCTTCATGCGACAATTCTTCCGGCGTCAGTGTGCCGTCTGCACGCGGTAGCCGAGGATTTCGCCGTAGGAGGCGGCCAGGGCTTGGTAGAGATGCTTGGCGCCGAAGAGCCGCGCCGTGAAGACGGCGATCAAGGACGCGAGCATCACCGGCAGCAGCATCTGATGATGGCCGGTCATTTCGAAGATGATCACGAACGACGTCATCGGCGCCTGAATTGCGCCGGCCAGGAACGCGGCCATGCCAATGACCGCGCACGTGGTGGTCGCACTTCCGAGCCAGGAGCCGATGTCGGCTCCGAGGCCTGCGCCCATCGACAGACATGGCGCGAAGATGCCGCCGGCGATGCCGGACCAATAGGTAAAGAGCGTGGCCGCCATTTTCCAGAGCGGAAACCCCGGTGCGTGCGGCGCGGCACTGCCGGAGACCAGCGCCTGGGCGACGGTATTGCCCGGGCCAAGCACTTCGGCGGCACTGAGGCGGTTGAGCGCGAGGAGTCCCAACCCGAACAGCGCCGGAATCGCGTAGCGCCAGGCGCCACGCTGAGCGGACATGACGGCGCGCCTTCCGTTCACTAACGCGGTTGAGAACACCGCGCCGCAGAGGCCACCGGCCAACGCGATCAGAAGCACGGTACCCAGAGCGACCGACGCTGGATTGTCCAACCGGCCGAAATAGGTGTACTCGCCGGTGAGCGACTTGGCTGCGATCCCCGCGACGATGATCGTCATGAGCACCGCTTCCTTGATGCTGGCGAAATAGTCGGGCGAGAGTTCCTCGATCGCGAAGGTGACGCCCGCCAGCGGCGTGTTGAAGGCCGCCGCTAATCCTGCCGCACCCCCGGCGATGATGCCCGAACGCAAATCGAGCTTCAACTTGGTGGCACGCTGGACGAGCAAGAGGACGCTCAGAAATAAGCAGGCGGCGACGTGCACGGTCGGCCCTTCGCGGCCCGTCGACGCGCACGCCCACACGCCCACCAACAGCGCGACGACTTTGACGACCATCGTCCGCACCGACACCAGCGGATGCAGCCGGCGGATGGAGGTTTCACTGAGATGGGTCGCCGCGAACACGGTCTGAGGAATCCCCGCCCCGTCCGCATACGGCGCCGTCCGGCGGATCAACTCGACCGCGAGGACAAAGAGGACCGGCGTGGTCAGCCAACACCACGGACCGATCCGGCTCGCATCCAGCCGATGCCCGAGGACAAACTCAAACGCCCACATAAACGCGACGCAGACGACGCCGGTCAGCGCACCGGCGGCGAGGAAAATCGTCAGATGCAGCCCACGCTTTCGATGCTGTGCCAGCTGCTGGAATGGCTTCCAAGCTTGTGACGTCATCCTCTGTGCACCCACATACGCCTTTTCATGCCGCCGGAATACCTTGAAGCAACGCAACACCAGCGTCTCGAATCAGGGCCAAGTAATATTCAAGGGTCGTAGGAGAGATAACAAGCTGGGATCCTATCTGATCTCTCCGACCCGTCTTTTCGATATACTCTTTATCAACCACGCCTCGACGATGAACGATGAGGTGTCTCTGTTGATTGAGAGTCCACAGTTCTCGTACACTCAATGCCTCTCTGAGAGAAACATTGTCAGCAAATGTGGCAAGCAGAATCTTCTTTAGAGTAAGAAGATCGCTTAGGTCCTGTCTCTCCGCAAGTACGCTGCCCATGCTATTCGAGAGATCAAAATCGTGTTCCGCCAACATCTCGATCGGATCTCTGAGAAGCTGAAATATTTTCCTCCTGATTACAGGATCCTTGATCAACGTTTTGACAACCTTGGGAGTCTGGTTGACGTACGCCACAAAGAGATCATGGGCCAGAACTTCAAAAGATCCCCACACAAGAACAACTCCCTGCAAAAGAAGATTCTTGGCAGCTACATCCAGGGCTCCAACCTCGACGCCAATGCGGAGAAATGCGCATGTATCCCTGACCATCATCTCCACTCCTTTAGGAGATTTAGCGAATTCCGCCATCCTTTTTTCAGCAGCCTTTAGTGCATGCTGCTCTCGTCGACGTTCTAGCAGCTCCTCGGTCTCGCCGTCTTCCATATCGAGGCTCAGAGTTCTAATACATTCCGCGGTACGCAACCGCACCCGATGTCGATAATTAACACTGCTAGATACAAGAGTAAAAGGAATCGTGACGGTCGATATGACGGAATCCAAATTATGGAGAAATGCTTCTCCTAGGCTTTTGTATGGTGGACGAAGCTGGACGACTATTTGTCGAGGTTCCGAAAGAAATTCGTTTTCAACCGGAATCAGGAATTGCTCTCTCAAACCCTCGATTAGTTCCTCTGTAGTTTTTGAGAACTTTGCCATTTTGGATTCCATTACGGCGCATGCGTCAAGTTCTTGGCGCGGAGGTCGGGGAGGACGGCCTCTAGCGCGGTTTGGAAACGGTCGCGGGCGAATTGGTCGGGGAAATAAATTCGGATGGCGTCGCCGTCGGGCTTGATCAGGTCGACGTACTGATCGCGCAGGTCGAAGCCGCTGCGCACGCGGTCGATCTGACCCCAGGGCAGGCGCATCGTCAGCGGCTTGTGCAGCGAAACCGGCTTGCCGTCTGGGCCGAGTTGTACCCGCTCGCCGATGAAGCCGACGGCTTTGCGGTCGACATCCGGCGTTTTGACCTCGAGCATGTCGCCGGCCTCGGGCGGCAGCAGGCCGCTGCTCCATTGGGCGCTCGAAACCGCCTGCACCAGCGTCGCCGAACGCGCGGCGCGCTCAAGGTCGAGCAATCCGCCGACCTGCGTGCCTCCCTGCGCGTCCTCGCCGGAAGACGATGCGGGCCGCAGCGGCATCGCCGCGCACCCAGAGGCCAGCACCGCCGCCAGCCCGATTCCGATCCAAGAAAGGTACCGGGTCATTCTAATCGCAGCCGGTTGCTGGCCCGGCATTGGTGGAGTCGAACTTCCAGATTTTTCGAGCCCTGCGCGGCCCTCCGCCGCGCAGGACTTCCTGGCCCGCCCCGCCTCCGGCGGGTGCCCCGGCCAGGTGCCCTCGACATTGAGTGCGGCGCAGAAAAATGTGGGTGAGACGCGGCCAATGCCGGGCCAGATCCTCAGCAGCCCTCGAATAGATCCGCCATCGCTCATGCGATCGCAATCACCGTAAACAGGAATACCGCCAGGCCTTGCGCGGCGTTCAGTTGAAAGAAGGCGAACTCCGTGTGCTTGTCGGCGACGATGTGCTGCCAGATAAACAGCGCGGCGACGACCGCTAGGGCGATCAGTCCGGCGACGGACTGCGACGACTCGCGCCAGAACGTCATCAGCGACCCGAACGCCATCCCGTGCAGCACCGCCGCGATCTTCAGCGCCCGCGCGCGGCCGAATCGCGACGGCACCGAATAGATCCCCTCGGCGCGGTCAAACGCCTCGTCCATCGTTGCGTAGATCACGTCGAAGCCCGTCACCCATAAGAGCGAAAACAGCCACAGCGACGCGGCCCGGTCCAAGTGCGCGAGCGACTGCGCGCCGACGATCCAGCCGCCGAGCGGCCCCATCGACCACGCCAGACCTAGACCCGCGTGGCACCACCACGTGAAGCGCTTGAGCAGCGGATAGACCGCAAACAGTGCGACCGGTATCGGCGACAACCTGAGGCACAGCGGCCCCAGCGCCGCGGCCGACGCGACGTACACCAGCATACCAAGCGCGACGACCAACCACCCTTCCCAGCGCTGCATCGCGCCCGAGGGCAGCTCGCGGCGCTGCGTGCGCGGGTTGCGCCGGTCGATCTCCGCGTCGAGCAGCCGGTTGAGGCCCATCGCCGCGACGCGTCCGCCGATCGCCGCCGACAGGATCCAGCCGAACAGTCGCGGCGAGGGCCAGCCGCCCGCGCCGACGATCGCGCCGGCGTAAATCAACGGCAGCGAGAAGAGGGTGTGCTCGAGCTTGACGAAGCTAGCGTAGGTGCGAAGACGAGACGCCGCAGCCAACGCCATCTGACGATCAGTGCCTAGGCGCGCGCGACGCGGCCGACAGCCAGGAGGGACGCGCCACTCATCTACAGAATCAGCGGCAAGTACGGCGCCAAGGCCATCGCCGCGGGCACAGCGGTGCCGGCGAGCCCCAGCACACCTCGGGCTGTATAGCTGAGCGTGTTGACCGAGCCCGCCAGCGCCCCCTGCACCGTTCCGATCACCGGCGGTCCCGTGAGCGTGCCCATCAAGATCCCCATCGGCAGTGAGATCGCGCCGTGGACGATGTCCGTCAACCCGCCGAGGATGTCCGCGTGGGCGGAAGAAGGACGCCATGTGATGCAGGCTAACAGCACGATTAGGATCAGTGGCCAAGTGGCCAAGTGGCCAAGTGGCCGCTCATTGCCCATCCGGTTACCTGCATGCCACATGGAGAATTTGCGCCTATGCTGAGGGATCATCCGCCGTAATGCCATCCGGTGTCCATCAGCGTCAGCGCCGGCTCGTCGCGATGCACGCCGGCCTCGACCACTTCGCCGATCACGACCGCGTGGTCGCCGCCCTGGTTGGCGATTTCGCGCACCTCGCACTCGAAGTACGCGATCGCCTCCTCCAGCACCGGCGCGCCGGTCTTGCCCGCGTGATGCTTCACCGTCTTCAGCTTCTCGCCGATATTCGTCGCGGGCTTGACGAAATGCTCGGCGATCGCCTTCTGATCTTTGCCCAGGACGTTGACGACGAACACCTTGCTTGCCTTCATCATCTCAAACGAATGCGAGTCGCGGCGCACGCCCAACGCCACCAACGGCGGCGTGAAGGACACCTGCGTCAGCCACGAGGCGGTAAAGGCGTTGGTCTGCCCGTCCTGCTTGACGCCGACGACGTACAGTCCGTGCGGGATCTTCCGCAGCGCGGTCTTCTTGGCTTGCTGGTCCATGTCACCTCGTGTGCGCGTCGAAGAACGCGAGCGTGCGCTGCCACGCGTCCTGCGCTTCCTTGGGCCGATACGCCTCGGGCCGCGTGTCGTTGAAAAACGCGTGCCCACATCCCGGATAGTTCACGACCTCGCCCGGCCGCCCGTATTGCTTCATGCCCTGCTCAAGGCGCGCCGATTCCGCTTTCGTGATCCAGTTGTCATCGTCGCCGTGGATGTAGAGCAGCGGCGCGACGAGGTACTTCAGGCTGTCCGTCGGCGGCACTTGCCCGTAAAACGCGACCGCCGCGCGGATGTCCGAGTTGTGGGAGGCCATCATCAGCGTGAACGTCCCGCCCATGCAAAAGCCCACCGCGACGAGGTTCTGTGGATCGACGATCGGCAGGCTCTTCAGATATTGCGTCGTCGCGTTGAGGTCCTTGAGCACATGCTGCGACTGCAGGTTCTGCATCAGCTTCGCCGCTTCATTGGCATCCTTGGTCACCGCGTGGCCGTGGCGCGAATAGAGGTCCGGCGCGATCGCGATGTAGTCCTGCTTCGCCAGCCGCTGCGCGATGTCTTTGATGTGATCGTTGACGCCCCACCATTCCTGGATGACGACCACCGCGGGCCGCGGCTTCAACCCCTCGGGCCGCGCCACGAACGCCTGGAGCGTGACGCCTTCGCCCTCGAATTTCTCCGTCGACGTCAGTACGCGTGCCGTCGCTGGTGCCATATTCTTCTATCCTCAAGGGGACGGGTGACGCGGGATGTCCCGCGAATGGGAGGATCCACACCGGGCGGAGGGGCCCATGAGCGGGACTCCCGTGGCAGGACCCGTCCCCCAGAGCGAAAGGAATAATGAAACCATTCAGCCTCCCAAATTCCGAAAGATGTGGTCCAGCGGGGCCAGCGCGCAGGTGAAGATCGGCGTGTCGCGCAGCGTGTACGGCCGCGCCTTCGCCTCGCGCAGCTCCATCACCAGATCGAGAAAATCTCTCGGACTGTCCGTTTCAAAGCCCAGCATGAACTCCGGATCGTCCAGGCCGAAGGAATAGGAGGTGTGGATCTTGACCGACGGGTACTTGTTGCCGGTGACGATGTGCTCGTCCATCATCGCCTGGCGCTGCTCCATCGGCAGCATGTACCACTCGGACGTTTTCCAAAACGGGTAGATAAACAGATATTTACTGCGCAGCGGCGTGACGAAGCGGCGCTTGTCGGGATGATCGGGATCGAGCTTGTCGACGTAGACCGAGCGGCGCGTCATCGCCAGATAGTTGTAGGGCGTCGACAGATAGCCGGCCAGCGCGGTGCGGTTGATGGCGCCCGCGGCCTCTTGCAACTGCTCGACCGTTTCGCCGACGCGCCAGACCATGAAGTCGACGTCGCCCTTGAGGCCGACCAGCGAGTAGGTCAGGCAGACCACCAGCGCCTTAGGCGGATGCTCAATCGAAAGCACCAATTCGGACACTTGCGCCGCGCGCGTGTGGACCGGCTGCCGTCGCCACGCCGGATCCAATCGATAGAACGAAAAACTGACGAACTGCCGCGCGTCGGCGGGCTTGGCCGAGGCGTCGGGACGAGCCTGAGGAACGGTTGCCGCGTGCGTCATCAGATCAATCGTGTGTACTCCTCGAGCGGTAACTTCCAGACGGGAACGCCACAGAAGCGATCGCCTTCAGGGCAGATCGGCTTGGCCTTGGCTTGCGACCGCACCCAGCACGGCGCGCGCAGGTGCTTGCCGATCTCGGGAAACCGCGCCTCGACTTGCACCACTTCTTCGCGGCAGGCGTTCCAGATTTCTTCTTGCGAGGTGTAGCACAATCGGTGGACCCACTTGTGA
>OBEQ011068264.1_pt1 | contig 10346 bp, 6 predicted proteins | sample 1670901 | NCBI WGS metagenome assembly OBEQ01 (sample SAMEA104232315, study PRJEB22302) | groundwater metagenome | biome: forest; feature: aquifer; material: groundwater | place: USA | collected 2011-08-07 | depth 5.4 m | reverse complement strand
TCGCCATGCGGCAGGAATTCGTGCAGCGGCGGATCGAGCAGACGGATGGTGACCGGGCGGCCGTCCATGATCTCGAACAGCTCGACGAAATCGGCACGCTGCATCGGCAGCAATTTGGCGAGCGCGACGCGGCGCGACTTCTCGTCGTCGGCAAGAATCATCTCACGCATTGGACCGATTTTTCCTTCGCCGAAGAACATGTGTTCTGTGCGGCAAAGTCCGATGCCCTCTGCTCCGAATGCAACAGCGTTTGTTGCTTGATCCGGTTGATCGGCATTGGTACGAATCTTCAATCGGCGATACATATCTGCCCACTTCATCACCTTTGCGTATGTTTGATACACAGGGGCTTTCTTGGGGCTAAGTGATTTTTCCACTAATACCTGAACAACTTCGGATGGCTTTGTTGCAACTTTTCCTTCGATTACTTCTCCTGTTGTTCCGTCAATTGAAATCCAATCACCTTCTTTAATTACTCTACCTGCTACAGTCATTGTATGGTTTGAATAATCAATATTTAACACTGAACATCCCGCAACGCAAACCTTACCCATCTGACGAGCAACGAGTGCGGCGTGTGAAGTCATACCACCGCGTGCAGTGAGAATGCCTTCTGAAGCATCCATTCCCTTAATATCTTCCGGTGATGTTTCAATACGGGTAAGGATAACTTTCTCGCCACGTTTCTTCCACTCCTCGGCATCGGGCGCATTAAATACAACACGACCTGTTGCCGCTCCGGGACCTGCATTCAAACCCTTTGCAAGCAACTTTCCTGATTCGATTGCTATTGCTTTCTCTTTCAAATCAAAAATCGGGCGGAGAAGTTGGTTCAACTGATCCGGCTCAATACGATTAAGAGCTTCTTTTTCATTGATGAGTCCTTCTTCAACCATATCAACCGCAATCTTAATAGCGGCAAATGCTGTACGCTTACCAACACGACACTGAAGCATGTACAACACACCCTGTTGAATTGTGAACTCAACATCCATCATATCATGATAGTGTTTTTCTAACGTTTTTCGGATTTTCTCAAGTTGCTTGTATTGCTTTGGACTATCTTTTGCAAGTTTGGAAATTGGAAGCGGTGTACGTGTTCCTGCAACCACATCCTCTCCCTGAGCGTTCATTAAATATTCACCATAGAACAAATTTTCACCTGTTGCCGCATCACGTGTAAACGCAACGCCTGTACCTGAATCTTCGCCCATATTTCCAAATACCATGGATTGAATATTGACTGCTGTTCCCCATGATTCCGGAATATCATACATCTTACGATACGCAATTGCACGGTCGTTATTCCATGAACTAAACACTGCGCCCATTGCGCCCCATAATTGTTTCATCGGGTCTTGCGGAAAATCATGTCCGGTTTTTTCTTTAATTGCCTTTTTGAATAAACTCACTAAATCCTGTAAATCCTCGGCGGTTAATTCTGTATCGAGATGAACACCCTTTTCATGCTTTTTCGCTTCAATAATAACTTCAAACGGATCAATTTCATCTTTGTGTACGGGCTTCAAACCTAACACGACATCACCGTACATCTGTACAAATCTTCGATAGGAATCATATACAAAACGGGGATTCTTTGTTTTCTTTACTAAGCCTTGTGCCACAACATCATTGATTCCAAGATTAAGAATAGTGTCCATCATACCCGGCATGGATGCGCGTGCTCCTGAGCGAACGGAAACCAATAACGGATTTTTAGGATCTCCGAATTTTGCTCGCATTGCTTTTTCAACTTTCTTTAATGCCTTTTCTACTTCCCCTTTTAGTGTATTCGGGTATTTGCGTTTGTTTGCATAATAGTAGGTGCACACTTCAGTCGAGACGGTGAATCCAGCAGGAACCGGTAAACCGATATTTGTCATCTCTGCAAGGTTCGCGCCCTTACCGCCCAACAAGGATTTCATTTCAGCCTTGCCTTCAGCGGTTCCATTTCCAAATGTATATACATATTTCGTTGCCATTGTTACTTTTTCTCCTTTAATTTATATTGCTTTTATTGTCTATTTAATTCTAAATAAAATCGTTGTAAAATATTTCTCGCAAACGGATTCTCAGTATCACTCATCCGTTCGGGATGCCACTGTATTAATAAAAAAAACGGTCTTGCTGTTCTATCTTCAAATTCCATTGCTTCAACTATACCATCCTCAGATCGTGCGCTTACCACCAATCCCGCTCCCGGTCTATCCGCCGCTTGATGGTGATACGAATTAACATTTCCACTATTCGTTCCCGAAATCTCGGAAAGCAATCCGGTTCGCTCAATCACAATTCCGTGTCGTTGCTCAAATTCCTTCTTTGTCGAATGATTAGGATGACCAATGTCTTCCAAATCTTGAATCATCGTCCCGCCAAAATGAGCATTCGCAATCTGTAAACCGCGGCAAATACCGAGTAATGGTTTTTCCTGCTCTAATGTTCGGTCAATTACCTTTCCTTCAAAATCATCGCGCTTCTTATCAACTCCATACACTTTCGGGTGGATTGTTTCTGCCTGATAAAGCATCGGATCAATATCTCCCCCACCCGTTAACAAAACTCCATCGCAACTATCTATTTCTAATATATTATCCTGACTATACGATATCTTTACCCATTCTAAATCAGTAGCACCTGATTCTAACCACTGTATATATGACTGAAATTTCTTCTCAGCCCCCATATTATCTGTTACCGCTATCCGCATTACTTAATAACCCTATCTAACACCTTCTTAAACTCAATTTCCCCATCCGTAACACACATTTCTATTTCCAAAAAGTACAATCGCTCTTTTAATTTTTCACCTAATTCCTTTAACTCAAATAATCGAACTGAATCCTTCTCTGTCGTAATAACAAATTCCGGCTTATGCTTATTAACCGATTCTTGTATCTTCTCAACATCATTCCCCGAAAACGAATGATGATCAGGAAATCGAATAAACTCTTTCACTTTCAGCCCAAGCGAATACAAACACTTTTCATATCGCTCAGGGTTCGCTATCCCTGAAAAAGCTATACAAGTTTTCCCATTGAGCAAATTCCAATCAACAGCGCCGTCACCAAAAATTTTTCTTAACGCTAAGGGTACTGTATTGACACCAATTTTAAGTCCCCTCTCAAGTTGGGATTTAGATGTATGTCCGTCTTTCCTATATTCAACCTCTACACCATTTCGTCCGTTATGTAACCCTGTAACAGCCACAACATCTGCTCTTCTCAACCCTCGTAATGGTTCTCGTCGTAACCCCGCCGGTAACATCAAAATCTCTTCCGGTGGCTGTTCCCCATTCATCATTACAATATCTAAATCCCTGTCCAACGCCCGATGCTGAAATCCATCATCAAGGATTATCACATCAACACCATACTTCTCAACTGCAAGTCTGGCGGAAATCACCCTCTTGCTCTCGACTATCACCGTTACTTCAGGAAACTTTTTCGCAATCTGAAATGGTTCATCCCCAATCATTGTTGCAGTTCCCCTATTTGTATCGCCGGAGCCTATGGCGATTAACCCTTCTGTTTTTCGTCTGTACCCTCGACTCAAAACAGCTATTTTCTTTCCTTTACTCAAATAGTATCGTATCAGATACTCCACCATTTGTGTTTTCCCTGTCCCACCTGCCGTCATATTCCCAACAGAAATTACCGGAACAGAAACACGAACTGTCTTAATAATCCCCGTATCGTAACACCAATTCCGTAACCAAAGAATCAGTCCGTACAACCATGAAAATGGCAGTAACGCTTTCAAAACTCATGCACCTTATTGTTGTTCAATAATCTTGCAAACAGCATCGGCTACTCGAACAGATGCGCCGGGAGTTCCAAGCTTATCTTTTATTTGCGCTAATTCCATGCGTATTCTCTGCCCTCGCGCCGGATCTTCAAACATCGCCGCGGCTTCAACTGCAAGTGGTAACGGCTTCACTTTGTTCTGAATCAATTCAGGAACAATTTTTTTACCTGCTACGATATTTACTAACCCGATAGTTTTTACTTTGATTAACATTCTTCCAATCATATAGGTCAACCATGAAGTTTTATACACAACCACCATTGGTGTTTGATAACACGCTGTCTCCAACGTTGCCGTCCCTGATGTTACAATTGCGACATCCACATTCTTCATCGTATCGTATGTTACATGCTTGAGGAGTTTTACGGGGAAATCATCTAACAATAAAAACGATTTCATATATTCCATATCAAGTGTGGGAGCAACCCCAACGACAGTCTCTACTTCATCCGCCGCATACAAAATTCTCGCCGCTCCAAGCATAGTAGGAAATATTCGCTCTATTTCCTGCTCTCGGCTTCCGGGAAACAGCCCGATGATGTGCTTTGATGAATCAATGTTAAAACGCTTACAGAATTCATTACGATCTTGGACTTCTTCCAACTCTTCAAGTAACGGGTGCCCGACAAACTCAACAGGGATACCCTCTTTTTTATAAATCTCTTCTTCAAAAGGAAAAACAACAAGCATCTTGTCAATTAATGCTTTCATTTTCTTCACCCTGCCGGAATTCCACGCCCACACTTGAGGGCTGATGTAATACATAATCTTTACGCCAAGATGTCGTATCTTTTTTGCAAACCGTAAGTTGAACCCCGGATAATCAATGAGCAATACCACATCCGGTTTTTTCGCTTTCAAAATTGTAATCATTGCTCGTTCAACGGAACGAATAAGAGGGAGATGTTTCATTACTTCCCAAAATCCCATGATGGATACTTCACGAATGTGATAAATCAACTTCATCCCTTCGTGTTCCATTTTGTCACCACCGATACCGAATATTTCTGCATCAGGGTAACGTCGTTTTAACTCACGAACAACTCCTGCTCCGTGAAGATCACCGGAGGCTTCTCCGGCAATTATCAATATTTTCATTTACTACGTTCGTACTTTCCAAAGAATTACCAGCAATAATGTTAACAATATAATCGCTTGTAACGTTCTCTTTTCGGATTTCAATCCGCGTTTCCAATCAAGTTCCGGTTGTTCATTGTTTCCGGGCATATAACGCTTGAAACTAATAATAAAGCGTGGTACTGAATCACAATAACGACGGTATTCTTCACCAAATTTCTGTGCGAGATGTTCCTCTTCAAGAGAAACAATCATCGAATACTGCCAGCAAAAATAAAAAAAAGCAAATAGAGCTAACCACGGAAATAGTGCATTCGACATGACGCCTACACCGGTATAGATTAAGATATTACCTACATACAATGGATTACGAACATGTCCGAAGGCTCCCGTCGTAATTAAAAACGTTCCGCCGACAGGTCCCGTTGTACGTGTTTCGCTTCCTGCAATGGCAACGCCCCAAAGCCGGAACATCTCTCCCCCAATCACAAGGGCAAATCCTGCAATCAATGTTGGTATATGCGGATAGGCAAACGCTACCATAAATAGAAGAAATGGGATAGGAATGTAGCTTCTATAATGAAACAAGCGTTGTCTGATATCCATTTCCTGTTACACTCCTGCAAATACTTCGCGTCGGGCAAGTTCTGCCAGTCGGCGTTTTCGTAAACGGATTTTAGTTGTTCCCTTATTCGTTGTCATTTTTTCTACATACTTCACAATGTCGCCGAATGTTTTATATTCTGCATGAGGGATTTCCTCACGACGACAATATTTTAATAAATCATCTTTTGCAAATACGATATCTGCAAAATTCACAGGGCATCTATCGGAATACCCTTCCCCTATATAAACTATAATGTCTTCATCACCTGTCAGCGAGAGCAAATGATTACGTTTGCAACTTGCACAACGTTCACACACTTCATCAGTATAAGGGAACGATGGCACAAAGCGAACCTTTCCAATCACACTATCCGGGACGAGGTTCAGTACATTTGCGTAAACAGGAACATCACCGATACTATACTTATTTAGTATTCGTTTGATGTAATAATCCATCCCATCGCTGAGGATGGCATACTCATACTGTTTCGATTTACAATATTCAATAAACTCCGGGAACGTTTCATCAATTTCCTGACTATCAAGAAATGTATGCAACATTGTTAAATCCACAATTCCGCAAGCCGCAGTTTCTTTTTCAAAACATTGCACTGCGGAAAGTTTTTCTTCCCGGTATTCCCTTACAAATTCTTTACACACTTCACCGCCAAACGTTTCAAATAAGGCATCGCCTACATCTTGCTTGGTGATGGTTCCATCAAAATCAATAAAAAATTTCAACACCCTATTGCATTACCCCGGAGGAGATCGTCGCCGCACGGACTCGCGATTGCTCATTAAACCGTACGGTTACTAACTTTGAAATACCCTCTTCTTCCATGGTAACCCCGTATAATGCATGTGCCGCTTCCATTGTTCGCTTATTATGCGTAACAACAATAAACTGTGTATTGTCGGAAAATTTCTTAATCATTCTTGTATAACGGTCAATGTTGGAATCATCCAACGGAGCATCAACCTCATCCAGAATACAGAACGGACTCGGTTTCACTAAATAAATTGCAAACAGTAATGAAATTGCCGTCAATGTTTTTTCTCCGCCCGAAAGTAAATCTATCGAAGTGGGGCGCTTTCCACGCGGTTTTGCAATAATTTCAATATTTGCTTCTAAGGGATCAACATCTGCTTCAAGTCGTAAGTCGCATTCATCCCCGGGATCGAACAATTCTTTGAAAATAGTTATAAAGTTCTCGCGAATCTTTGAGAACGTTTCAATGAATTTGTTTTGTGCCGTTGTATTTATTTCATCAATCGTTTTGAGAAGCGTTTGTTCCGCTTCAAGTAAATCATCTCTCTGTTGCGTCAGGAAGGTTAATCGTTCCCCTTCCGATTGATACTCGTCAAACGCGGCAAAGTTAATTGCTCCCAACGTTTTCTTTCTATCTTTGAGAGTTTTTACTTCTTCTTCAAGTAATGCAATATCAACAGCTGAGGCGTCTTCGAATTCCTTTACTTCGATAACCATTTCAAATTCATCACGCGCTCTCCGTCGTATATGGTCAACCTGACCTTTCAATTCGGTTCGCTTCACCTCAAAATCATGCGCTGAAGAAACGGCATCTTCATACAAACGGCGTTCGTCTTTTAGTTTCAATTCAATGCGGTGAACTTCGTTACGTCGTTCTGAGTAAACTCTCTCTATTTCTTTCCGTTCTACATCCTGCGCTTCAAGCTCGTTTTGCAGTTTACCGATTTCAAGCGTCTGTGTTTCAATTTTTTCTGTGAGCTGGGCTATTTCGTCTTTTGCCCTTGTAATTTCATCTTCTCTTCGGGCAAATGTTTTGGTGTTTTCTTCTAGTGTTTTTACGACCCGTTCCGAATCCTTTTGCGCGCTTCCAAGTTCTGTTTGTAATGTAAGAACACTAATCCCTAATTGGCTTGCACGCCCTGCTTTTTCCCTGAATTGTCGTTCAAGAGTTTCTAGTTCACGTTGTGATTCCGTAACTGCAACTTCTATTTCCGATTTTTTCTGTTCCAGAATTTGTAATTGCTCAACCGCGTTTTTATCGAGGTCTTTCAACGTCTGAATTTCAGTCAACAATGCATCTTGCTCTTGTTGATGACGACTAATGCCTTCCAGAGCATGTTTCTTCTCAAATTCTACCTGAGCAATTTGCATCTCAATTTGAGTCATCTCTCTCTCAACCGTCTTTACATTGGCTGATAAAGTCTCTGTCTCTAAACTTGAGTAATAGATTCGTGATTCATTTATGTTTGCAACAAGTGTATCGTACTCTTTTTGAATTTGAATCATTTCAGATTCTATTTCAGCTATCTTCGTTTTCTTTCCGAAGAGAGCCACTTCCTCTGTTTTCTGACTTCCTCCATACACAAAACCATCACTTCTAATATACTGCCCATCAGATGTTACACATCTCATTCCTATCTGATTCGAAACAATCTCACGTGCCTGCTCAACCGAATCAACAAGGGCAACATTATCTAACATCAAATCTACTAAAGGGCGGTATCTCTCCTCGCACCGAACAACATCCTTCAAATAAAATAAGGAAGTTTCATCCTCCGAAAATTCTCGTTCACGATGGTGAAGCGGTATGCGGTCTAAACAAACAAATGTCGCTTTTCCCCGTTGTTGGGATTGAAGTTCACCTATTGCTTCAAGTGCATCGCGTTCATTATCAACAATGACGAGATTTGCCAATTCCCCCAGCGCCGCTTCTAACGCAAACTGATACCGGTCATCGGTCTCTAATACATCAGCAACACCGACAAAGTTTCGGTTCTTCCACTCTTCTTGTTGTAGAATATACTTTGCCCCCTCTACTGTTCCTTCCGTAACCTCATATAACCCTTGTAGAAAAGCAATCTTTTCTGTCCGCTTGTCAATCTCATTCTGAAGTTCGAGAGAATGTTTTTCTAATGCATCAAGCTCAAATTTCAATTCTTTTTGCAGGCGTTCCTGATCTCGTAACTGAGTTTCGGTTTCAATATACTGTCGGCGTAAGTCGCGATCTTGTTGCGTGAGTTCGGTGACCAACTCCTGTCGCTGTAATACTCCCTGTTGGAATAATTCAATTTCTTCCTGTGAACGATCAATGCGTCCGGTTGAATTATCCATCTTCGTCCGAAGACGTTCGTGCTCACCACGTTTCTCTACAACATCTTGAGCAAGTTGTAATTGCTGTTCATTCAGTGAATGAACTTCCGTTTTCTTCCCTTCAAATGCCTTAGATGCCGTCTCACGCTCCTTGAGAGCAAGAGTATGCGATTCTTTTGTATCCTGATGCTGTTTAGTTAGTTGTTCTTTTTTTGCCGCTAACGAAACCTGTTCACTTTCCAGTTTCTCTCGTTGCATCCTTAAATCGAGTTTTTCTTTTTCGTATCGCTCAATGTTCGATGTAAGAGAGTTCCTTCTCTCCTTCGCAACAAGTATTCCCTCTTCTTGTCTATGCAAACGATCTCGCTTTTGTGAAACCGCATGTTGCACTTCGCTCAAGCGTTGTTCAATTTCTCTTAAATTGATACGAAGTTCATCAACACGTTTTTCCTGTACGGAAAGCGATTCCTGAATACTTTGTCTGCGCGATTTGGCTTCTAAATACTGGCTCTCATAGTATTCAAGTTTCTTCTGATACGCGCTGTATTGTCGCTCTAATAATTCTACTTCAATTTTTTCAAGGCGGGTGGCAACCTCGTTATACTGCTCCGCTTTTCTTGCCTGTCGCTCAAGTTGATTCACCGTTTTCTGAACTTCTTTTACAATATCGTTCACGCGCGATAAATCTACTCGAACTTCATCTAACTTCCTGTAAGCCGCTTTTCTTCTGTGTTTATATTTCGTTACCCCTGCCGCTTCCTCGAACAACTTTCTCCGTTCATCGGCATTTTCACTAAGGATGGTTTCTACCATCTTTAACTCAATTACGGAGTAGGCGTCCGGTCCCATACCGGTATCCATAAACAAGTCTAGAATATCCTTCAATCGGCATTGTACTTTGTTGAGCAAATATTCGCTCTCGCCTGAACGATAGACACGTCGCGTGACTGTAACTTGAGAATATTCGGTTGGAAGAATCCCCTTATTATTTTCAATCATAAGAGAAACTTCAGCCAAACCAAGGGCTTTACGGTTCTTTGTTCCGTTGAAGATAACATCTTCCATTTTATCGCTTCGAAGGGTGCTGTATTTCTGTTCGCCTAATACCCAGCGAATTGCATCCACAATATTTGTTTTACCGCATCCGTTTGGTCCTACAATAGCCGTAACGCCTGTATCAAACTTCACATCAACACGTTGAGCGAAGGATTTAAACCCGATTACTTCCAGACTTGATAAATACATTGTTCTCCCTTAGTTCGTAAATTTAACTGACTGAAGAAGATATTTTAAGTAGATAGATGTTGATTGCGTATAATCGAAATACGCATAAACAGCAACAAGACAAACAGCAATCAATAAAACACCGGCAGAATATACCTTTACCGGATTCACATCATAAATAATCGAAATCCCTTTAAGCAACCGTAACAATACCCAAAGATTAACCACCAAAACAATACCAACCACTGCGTAGGCATAAATCGGATTCTCTATCAACCGGTACAGTATCATTGCTAATGGAATGAGGATGATATACGGCAACATTGACCACATCGTTACCGAAAATGCATGATAAAAATGAACATGAGTTCGTACCATCATTCCGCATAAACGAACTAACCCGGCAAGCAATGTAATTTTTAAACTTAGAAGCAAAGTAATAACAATAATAAACTTGGGAGGCATCCAGATAAGACGCACAAACCACTCTTTCAATGTATCACTCATAAATTGTGAAAGCATATTATCAAGTAAAACACTTTCACGGTAGTGATTA
>OBEQ012587059.1_pt1 | contig 10347 bp, 9 predicted proteins | sample 1670901 | NCBI WGS metagenome assembly OBEQ01 (sample SAMEA104232315, study PRJEB22302) | groundwater metagenome | biome: forest; feature: aquifer; material: groundwater | place: USA | collected 2011-08-07 | depth 5.4 m | reverse complement strand
TGACGACGGCGTTGCCCGAGAACGCGGCGGGGTCGCCGAAGTTCGTCGGGGGAATGGAGAAGGGGGCGCTGGTGTTGTTGATGTTACCGGCGATGGGGGTGGCGTTCGTGGTATTCACTATTAACTGCGAACCGCCTCCTCCGATTCGTCTGCCCCCGAAGTCCACCTCCATTCGGACCGACGAGGTTCCGATGATGCTGACGGGGGAACCGTTCTTGATGGTTTGGGTAAAGCCGCCAGCTTTGATATAGTTGAAGACGCCGGTGCCGGTTCCGCCTGAAAATGTGGTGCGCAGTTGGTCGAATTGCGTAATCCCGTCGGCGATCACGGTCGCGGTGGGTGGTGGGATCAGTGTTGGAGGGGGGAGGAAAATGGGGAGGGTGGTGTTGAGGGGTCCGAAGATTGGAGTCCCGAAGTACATGGGCATGAACCCCATCGTCTCAGGGCCCATCGGCCCCATGGGTCCCATCGGCCCCATGGGTCCCATCGGCCCCATCGGCCCCATGGGTCCCATCGGGCCATGCGAATCCATCATCGGCCCCATGGGTCCCATCGGCCCCATCATCCCTTGGGGGCCAAACATCCCCTCGCCGAACTGCATCCCCCCTGTCGGTCCAAATCCTGCGTGACCCCCTTGGCCAGGCACGAACCCTTCCGACCCAGGCTGATTTCCTGCGAACTGCGTTGTCCCGCCAGGACCAAAGAACTGCCCGCCGGTATTCGTCCCGAACTGACCCTGTGGGCTTGTGCCGGGCTGACCGGTCGGCCCGAACTGGCCTCCCGGGCCACTCGGGCGCTGTTCACCCGGTTGTGGTGGACCGGTCGGCTGCTGCCCGGGTTGGCCAGGCTGTTGGCCTTGCTGTTCGCCGGGTTGCGGCTGGCCCGTGGAGCCTGCGAACGGGGTGAAGCCGAGCGCTGAGGCCCACGCGTTGAGCTGTACCGACGGGATGAAGGTCGGCGGGGTCGGCGGGACGTTGGCGCCAGAGATCGTCGTGCCGAAGCCGGTGCGGGTGACGCTGACCTGCTGGACCGCATTCGCGACCGGGTTGCTGACGACGATGGCGCCCGGTCCGATGAGCGCGACCGAGGAGCTTGTCCCTTCGACATTGCCGACGACACAGGTTCCGCGCACCCCGATCGTGCCGACCGGGAGCTTCACCAGCATGTTCTCTGGTTTGTTGTGCGCGATCTTGCCGGTCACGAAGCGAAACGTCCCCTTGAGGATTTCGGCGCTGATCTTCCCGGCATTGGTGGCGGGATCGTAGACGAACTCATCGATGACGATGGCGCTGCTCGGCCCGATGGTGAAGACCGTCTCATCCAGCAGGAGGATCTGCAGCCGCTCATCCGGGTCGGTCTTGACAGCATCTCCAAGAATCATCGGCTCACCACTCTGGACGACCCGGCCCACGACCTGACCCTTGGGCGTGACCTCCACTTTTCCCTGGACGGCAGCCACGACCCCCACCTGGTTCGGAATCAATGCGATGGGATGACCCAGTCCCTGCGCTCCTGCGAGCGCGCTCGTCAGCAACCAGCACCCTCCGGCCACTCCCCCCAGACGAGCCACGTGTTGCATTCGGATCGCCCCCTTCCGCCTTGTTAAAATTCCAGCCGCTTCGTGAGCATGACCGAGAATTTCGAGTTGCTGTACGTGAAGTTCATGATGTTGGAGAGCGAGCGCGTCTGCTCATAGTAGGTGACCGCCGTGAGGTCTTTGGTGATGAAGCGCGGCACGAGTTTCTCTGGCAGGATGACGGACGCGGGGAGCCCGTATGTCAGACGATAGCGCAAGATGCCGTCCCGCCGACGCTGCTCGCTCACCGCGGGATCACGCTCGTTGTACATGTTGCGTTCGTACGAGAGCGAGTTGATGAGGAACTGGCTCTTCGGCAGCACCCAGGTGAGGCTGTGGTCCATGGTGTAGCCCCAGTACGCCCAGTAGGGCGCTTTTGCGTCCTTGTAGTCGTAGGTGAGCCCCAATTCGTATTGCATCGACGGGCTGAGCAGGAACGTGTTCGTCCAGTCCACCGTCTCGTGATCTCCCGTGCGCTCCGGCGCGGCCGAGTTTTCCGTGACGCCGTTGAAGGCCTCGTGGGTCCAGCTTCCCTCGAGCGAGGTGCCGATGCGGGGGGTGAGGTTTCGCTCCGCCTTCAGCTTGACCCCCCCGCTGATCTGGTAGCTTTGCCGGGCGAGCAGGACGTGGCTGCCTGTCAACTTCGGGGTGAAGTCGGCCCATGGAGTCTTGAGGCGCACGCCGACGTCACCGGAGAACGACTCGAGGTCCAAGTCATCCACCGCTGTCTGCTCTCCCAGGTAGTAGGTGAAGGAGCCCAGGAGGAGGTGCCCGGCCTGCGTGCCGAGATCGTGCTCCGCCTCGAGGCTGTAGACGCCGAGGAAGCTGGTGTCGCGCCGCTTCCTCGAGGTGCCCGTGTTGTCAGTGGCCACCCCACTTGCGAACCGCTGCTTGCCCGAGGCGGCGGAGTTGCGGTTGGAGTCGTACTGGAACCCGGTCGTGACGCTCGTTGTCCACTTCGTGCGCCTGCGGCGCCGCTCCACCTGCCCGACGAGGTCGTCGAACTGCTTGCGGATCGTCGCCGGGATCTCGAGCTTCCGCAGCAGCGAGAGTTCCCGGTATGCCTCCTCAAGGTTGTTGAGCCGGTAGAGGACGACGGCGTAGAAGAGGTGGACCTCGGCCATGCGCGGGTTGATCATGAGGATACGCTCCAGAGTGGCCGTCGAGCCGAGGAGGTCGCCGCGCGCGACCTGGCTTTTGGCGTAGCGGAAGTTGAGCTGGAGGTTGTCGGGATCGGCGAGGACCTGGTCGTACGTGACCAGCTCCTCGAGGAGCGGGGTTTGTTGCTCGACGAACTCGACGGCCTTCTCGACCGCTTTCTGCTTCTCCTGTTCGCGCTTGGGGGCCTGGCTCTGGTACTCTTCTTGCGCGTCGGCAGGGTGGATGAGTGATGCGAGGAAGAGGCTGGCGATGAGGGTGATGCGGAGGGCGTTCCGGACACACCCCTGAACACGCGCGGTCATCTCACCGGACACAGCGCATGCTCCATCCACAGGATGGCATGGTGCTATCCTACCCAAACCAGGGAAAACGTCAAGTGAAAATTTTGTGCGTGGGGTCAGACCCCAATCGGGGGAGTTCGCAACTTTCACGCTTGGGGTCTGACCCCAAGTTGCAATCGTGCTCGCAGCGTGCTAGCCTGAACCTCAGCCCTGTGCTGCACGTGAGGTTCCAGTCAACGTGAGCCAACACCACGTGACCGGGAAACCGGCTTCCGTTGGGGCCAGCTTGCCCAGGAGGTTCCGGGACGCGATCCCCCCATCGGAGAGGTTACCCACCTGTTGAGAATGGGTTCAACGTGGACGGAACCCACGGCAGTGGCGGGGCTTCTTCATTCGATATCTGAAATGAAATAGCCATTTCATATCTGATATCGCCATCAGGCATGGGTCGACGTAACTCAACCGCACACCATAACGATCTGTTTCACCCTTCTGAAGCCACTTCGGCTAAGGTACCAGAACCGCTGGCGGCCCGTCTGCGGCCTCGCACGCTCGAGGAGTTCGTCGGCCAGACCCATCTCGTGGGCCCTGGCAAGCTGCTGCGCCGCGCCATCGAGGCCGACCGGATCACCTCGCTCATTCTCTACGGGCCGCCGGGGACAGGCAAGACCGCCCTCGCCCATCTCATCGCGTGCGCGCCCCGCGCCCACGGCGAGCGGATCAACGCGCCCGCGGCCGGCGTGAGCGAGCTGCGCGAGGCGATCGTCCGGGCCAAGGAGCGCGTGCGCGTCGATGGCCGGCGCACGATCCTCTTCATCGACGAGATCCACCGGTTCAACAAGGCCCAGCAGGACGTCCTCATGCCGGATGTCGAGCAGGGCAACCCCATCCTGATCGGGGCGACGACGTTCAACCCATTTTTCGCGCTCGTGCCGGCCCTCCTCTCCCGCTCGCTCGTCTGCGAGCTGAAGCCGCTCTCGCCGGAGGAGGTATCCGCCATCCTCCAGCGGGCCTTGAAGGACCAGGAGCGCGGGCTGGGGACGATGCCGATCCGCATGGATGAGGCAGCACTCGTCCACCTCACGACGGTGTGCGACGGCGACGCCCGGCGGGCACTCAACGCGCTCGAAGTGGCGGTGCTGACCACCCCGAAGGGCGCGGACGGAACAATCCATCTCTCCCTCTCGACCATCGAGGAGTCGCTCCAGAAGAAGGCGGTGGTGTACGACCGGCAGGAGGACGCGCACTACGATACGATCTCGGCCTTCATTAAGTCGATGCGCGGGTCTGATCCGCACGCGACGCTCTACTGGATGGCGAAAATGCTCTACGCCGGGGAGGATCCGCGCTTCATCGCGCGGCGCATCGTCATCTGCGCGGCCGAGGATGTGGGCAACGCCGATCCGCAAGCGCTCGTCGTCGCGACCGCGGCCATGCAGGCCTCGGAGTTCGTGGGGCCGCCGGAGTGCCGCATCCCGCTCGCGCAGGCCGCGGTGTACGTCGCCTGCGCCCTGAAGTCCAACGCCGCCTACGTGGGGATTGAGAAAGCCATGAAGGACGTCGAGGAAGGACGAACACTGGAGGTGCCCCCGCACTTGAAGGATGCGCACTACCAGGGCGCGAAGAAGCTGGGCCGCGGGGTGGGCTACAAGTACGCGCACGACTTCCCCGGCCATCACGTGGCGCAGGAGTACCTGCCGACGTCCACCATCTACTACGAGCCGACCGGCCTGGGGTTTGAGAAGACGATCAAAGAACGGCTGGACCAGTTGAGGGAGCAGGAGAAGCTGTGAGGGTGGTTGTTCTGCGCTCGTTAATATGACTAATATAGTAGGATAAATAGGAGATATTTCGATTTATATATTGACAGAAATTGTCATGTATGGCATCCTTGTCAGAATCGTGATTGAGGAAAGGGGACATTGATGATACAGCCTCACGGCGGCACGCTGGTGAACCGGATTGTTGAGGGGAAAGAGCGGGAAGCCCTGCTCGCGAAGGCTGCGAGCCTGCCCAGGATCGAGCTGGACGGCTGGGGGCTCTCCGATGTGGAGATGATCGCCATCGGAGGGTTCAGCCCGCTCGAAGGGTTCATGACCCAGGCCGACTACGAGAGCGTGGTGACGCGTCGCCGGCTTTCGAGTCCCGCCTCTGGCGGGATCCCGTCGAAAGGCGGTGACGGCGTGGTGTGGACGATCCCGGTGACGCTCGCCGTCAGCCGCGCGCAGGCGCAGGGGCTGCGAGGGGACATCGCGCTCACGGCGCATGGCGTCGTCGCCGTGCTCCACGACGCGAAGGTCTTTATACCGGACAAACAGCGAGAGGCGCAGCAGGTGTTCGGGACGACGGATCCCGCGCACCCGGGTGTCAAGCGGCTTGAGACGATCGGGGAGGTGTACGTCGGCGGGCGGATCAGCGTCGTGAATCGGCCCCAGGCGACCACATTCGCGCAGTATCGGCTCGATCCGAGCGACACGCGGCGGATCTTCGCCGAGCGGGGCTGGCGGCGGGTCGTGGCGTTTCAGACGCGCAACCCGATCCACCGGGCGCACGAGTACCTGCAGAAGTGCGCGCTCGAAATCTGCGACGGGATGCTCCTGCATCCGATCGTGGGTGAGACGAAGGGCGATGATGTGCCGGCCGAGGTGCGGATGAAAAGCTACGAGGCGCTTCTGGCGAACTACTATCCGAAGGACCGCGTGGTGCTGGCGGTGAACCCGGCCTCGATGCGCTACGCCGGACCGCGGGAGGCCATCTTCCATGCGTTGATCCGGAAGAACTATGGTTGCACCCACTTCATCGTGGGGCGCGACCACGCCGGGGTGGGGAAATTCTACGGGACGTATGACGCCCAGCGCATCTTCGATGACTTTGATCCGCAGGAGATCGGCATCACCCCGCTGATGTTCGAGAACTCGGCTTTCTGCGCGGTGTGCGGCGGGATGGTGTCGAGCAAGACGTGCCCGCATCCACCGGAGAAGCACGTGAGTCTTAGCGGGACGAAGGTTCGGGAACTGCTGCAAGCCGGCACGCCGCCTCCGCTGGAGGTGACGAGGCCTGAGGTCGCGGCGGTCCTCATTGAAGCCATGGCGCACCAGAGAGCGATATCAGATATCTAAGCCCCTTACACCCCCTTAGATATCTGATATCGTACGCTCATGCGGGTTGAGATCCAGCACGTCTTCAAATCGTTTCCACACAACGGCAGCGCCGTCGAAGTCCTTCAGGATGTGAGCCTGACGGTGGAGGAGGGGCAGTTCGTGTGTCTGCTCGGCCCCTCCGGCTGTGGAAAGAGCACGATCATCCACCTCATCGCCGGGCTGGAACGGCCGACGTCCGGCCACGTGCTAGTCGATGGCCGGCCGGTGACAGGGCCGGACCCGAGCCGGACCGTCGTCTTTCAGGACGCCGCGCTCTTTCCCTGGCTGAGCGTTCTCGGGAATGTGGAATTCGGCCTGCGCATGGCCGGGGTCGAGCCCCGTCGCCGCCGCGCGCGCGCGCTGGAGTACATCAGGCTGGTGCACCTGTCGAAGTTCGTCCACGCCTACCCGCACCAGCTCTCCGGGGGGATGAAGCAGCGCGTGGCGATCGCCCGGGCGCTGGCCCTGCAGCCGGCGATCCTGCTGCTGGATGAGCCGTTCGCGTCGCTGGACGCGCAGACGCGGGCGGTGCTGCAAAACGAGCTGCTGGAAATCTGGGAGCTCGCGCGGCCCACCATCCTCTTCGTGACGCACAACGTCCGCGAGGCGACGGGATTGGCGGATCGCGTCTACGTCATCTCCTCGCGCCCGGGGCGCATCCGCGACGTGCAGGACGTCAGCGTGCCGCGGCCTCGGCACGCCGAGGACCCGGTCCTGCTCGCGCACCAGCACAAGATCCTTGGGCTCTTGGGGGAGGAAGTGGAGAAGGTGCTTCGCGAGGAGCTGGGCGAGACGGTGCATTTTCCGGAGGCGCAGCATCCCGCGCCGCCGGAGGGCTCGCTGGGGATGCACATCTGAGCATGGTCAGGCTGCCGAAGGGTGCCGCGTTCCTCAAACCGGTGCCGGCGCTCGCGCTGCTGTATCTCCTCTGGGAGGCGACGACGTTGGTCTTCCCCGGATGGCCCTCGCCCCGGGCGGTGTTCGGGGTGCTGGCGGCCGACTTCCAGCAGCCCGCCTTCCGCAGCGCCCTGGCGGGCAGCGCCTGGCGCATGGCGGTCGGCTACGCGCTGGTCGTGCTGATCGGCGTCGGCGGCGGGCTCCTGCTGGGGCGCATTCCGCTGCTCGACCAGATCATGGGCAGTTTTGCCGTCGCCATTCACGCCATCCCCGGCGCCGCCTGGGTCCCGCTGTCGGTCGTCTGGTTCGGCATGACGGAGCGGGCGGTCATCTTCACCATCGTGCTGGGGGCGGCGGGGATCGTCATGGTCAACACCGATACCGGCATCAGGGAAGTGCCGCCGTTCATTGCGCGGGCGTCGCGCACGCTGGGGGCCCGAGGCTGGACATACTTCTGGTTCGTCGTCGTGCCGGCGGCGATTCCGAAGATGGTGGACGGGCTGCGCCTGGCGTGGGCGTTCGGCTGGCGCGCGCTCATGGCCGGGGAGCTGTTGACCTCGGTGAGCGGACTCGGGCAGCTCTTGAGCCAAGTCGCCAAGGCCGGACAGCTCGATCGGCTCCTGGCCATCATGCTCCTCATTGCGGTCATCGGGGTGACGATTGACTGGCTCATCTTCAAGCGGCTGGAGCACGAGGTGCGCGTGCGGTGGGGGCTGGCATCATGACGAATGCGGAATGCGGAATGCGGAATGCGGAATTTTGAAAGATGCTTACGATTCCGAAAACCCTGTATGAGGAAATCATCGCCCACTGCCGCAGCGCGTATCCCAAGGAAGCGTGCGGCGTGCTGGCGGGGGATGCCGCGGAGGCGCTGGGGGAGCGACTACGGGTCGTGCAGGTCTACCCGATGACGAACGTCGAAGACAGCTCCATCGGCTACTCGCTGAATCCCGCAGAGCAGTTGGCCGTGGAGAAGCAGATGCGGCAGCGCGGGCAGCGGATGATCGGGATCTACCATTCCCATACCGCCAGCGAGGCCTACCCGTCGTCCGTCGATGTGAGCCTGGCGATTTCTTCGGACGTGTCGTATGCGCTGATCTCGTTGAAGAATCGAAACCGTCCGGAGTTCAAGAGCTACCGGATTGACGGCGCCACGGTGAGCCTGGAGGAAGTTGTGATTGGGCAGAGTCCGCGGGTATAATGGGCGAGCCTTCTTGGCTTCCCATCGACGTCCGAGACATGCTCTGCGCGCAGGCGCTGGCTGTGGTCGCGCGGGCGGTCACACGGCTGAAAGTTGGCGAGTCGCGCGACATTCTCTTTGACGCCGACGATGTTCGGCGCGACCTCCTCGTGTGGGCCGGCGAGCGTGGCTATGGCATCCAGGAACCCACTCCAGGACTCATGAGGCTCCAACGGCGATGAATGGCGTCAGACAAAAAGTGGCGGAGAGTATTCTCGACCTCATCGGCAACACGCCGATGGTGCGGCTGCGGCGGATCGTCGAGCCGCGCATGGCGACCATCCTCGCGAAGCTCGAGTCGTTCAATCCTGGGGGGAGTGTGAAAGACCGCATCTGCCTCGCGATGATCGAGGATGCGGAAACCCGCGGGCTCCTCAAGCCGGGCGTCACGGTCGTCGAGCCGACCAGCGGCAACACGGGGATTGGCCTGGCCATGATCTGCGCGGTCAAGGGCTACAAGAGCATCCTGACGATGCCGGAGACGATGAGCGCGGAGCGCATCCAGATTCTCAAGAGCTATGGCGCTTCGGTGGTCCTCACGCCGGCGGGCGAAGGGATGATCGGGGCGGTGAAGCGCGCGGAGGCGATCGTGAAGGAGACCCCCGGCGCCTTCATGCCGCAGCAGTTTCGCAACCCCGCCAACCCCGAGGTCCACCGGCGCACGACCGCGCAAGAGATCCTCCGCGCGACCGACGGCGAGGTCGACGCCTTCGTGGCCGGGGTGGGGACCGGCGGGACGATCACCGGCGTGGGAGAAGTCTTGAAAAAGAAACGGCCGGAGGTCAAAATTGTGGCGGTTGAACCGAAGAGCTCCGCCGTGCTCACCGGGGGGCCGCCGGGACCGCACATGATCCAGGGGATCGGAGCGGGGTTTGTCCCGGAGGTGTTGAACCGCGGGATCATCGATACGATCCTCACGGTGAGTGATGAGCAGGCGTACGAGACGGCCAAGCGGCTCGCGAAAGACGAGGGGCTGTTCGTCGGCATCTCTGCCGGGGCGGCGTGTTGGGCCGCCCTGAAGGTGGCGAAGGAGCTCGGGAGCGGCAAGACGGTCGTCGTCGTGTTTCCGGATACCGGGGAGCGGTACCTCAGCATTCAACCATACTTCGAGGGGTGACATGGGGCCATCATCGTCGATCGGAAAGCTGCGCGTGGACCAATCGTTGGACGTCCGGGGAATCGAGCGGCCGGCGAGCTACGTCCAGACGGTGGCGCGGCTGCAGGCGATGGCGGAGAACGACGTCCTGGAGCTCTACCTCGACGAGGGCGAAGCGTTGAACACCATCCCGTTTGGGCTGCGGGCGGAAGGCCACGAGATCCTCGTGAGTGAGCCCGCGAGTGCTGGCGTGCGGCTTCTCGTGCGAAAACGAGCGTTACTGTTATGACCAGTAATCCGAAATCCAAAATACGATGAGCTACGTCATCGGGTTGAAGTGCCGCGAGTGCGGCCGCCTCTATCCCAAAGAGGTCATCTTCGTCTGCGAGTACTGCTTCGGCGGCGTCGAGGTCGACTACGACTACGACGCGATCCGCCGGGTTCTGACCAAGGCCGCGCTCGCCGCTCGTCCGCACACGCTCTGGCGCTACCGGGAGCTGTTGCCGATTGAGGGCGAGCCGACCGTCGGGCTCTCGTCAGGCTTCACCCCCCTGTTCCGAGCCGAGCGGTTGGCCGACGCGCTGGAGGTGCGCGAGCTCTACATCAAAGACGACTCGGTCTGCCACCCGACGCTTTCCTTCAAGGATCGCGTCGTGGCGGTCGCGCTGACCCGGGCGAAGGAACTGGGGTTTGACACGGTCGCCTGCGCGTCCACCGGCAATCTCGCCAACTCGGTCGCCGCCCATGCGGCGCGCGCGGGCCTGAAGCGCTACATTTTCATTCCCGCCGACCTCGAGATGGGCAAGATCGTCGCCTCGCTCATCTACCACCCGACGCTCATCGCGGTCGAGGGGACGTACGATGAAGTGAACCGGCTCTGCGCCGAGATCGGCGCGAAGTACCCCTGGGCGTTCGTCAACATCAACATCCGGCCGTACTACGCCGAAGGGTCCAAG
>OBEQ010667873.1_pt1 | contig 10347 bp, 11 predicted proteins | sample 1670901 | NCBI WGS metagenome assembly OBEQ01 (sample SAMEA104232315, study PRJEB22302) | groundwater metagenome | biome: forest; feature: aquifer; material: groundwater | place: USA | collected 2011-08-07 | depth 5.4 m | reverse complement strand
TGGCTTATGTAGCTGATTTACATACTCACTCCAGGTTTTCCAGAGCTTGTTCGCCGCAATTAAATATCCCAAACTTGGTAGCTTGGGCAAAGTTAAAAGGCATTGATGTTTTAGGGACAGGTGATTGTTTACACCCTCTTTGGCAAGCAGAATTAAAACACCAATTAACTGAGGATGGATCTGGATTTTTAACCCACAATAATTCAGATATTAAATTTGTTTTAACCGTAGAGATTGCCACCATGTATTCCCACAATGGCAAAGGAAGACGGCTGCATAACCTTATCTTTTTACCTGATTTTGCCTCTTTAGAAGTTTTTCAAAAATCGTTACTTTCCAGAAGAGCTAATCTTGCATCAGATGGTAGACCTATTATCGGAATGTCATCAAAAGATTTGCTTTCCTTGGCTCTACAGGCATCTGAAAAGGCGTTATTTATTCCCGCTCATGCTTGGACGCCATGGTTTGGGATATTTGGCTCAGAGTCAGGTTATGATTCATTAAAAGAGTGTTTTGAGGATTTGAGTGAATATGTTTATGCAATTGAAACCGGGCTCTCTTCTGATCCTTTAATGAATTGGCGGATTAAAGAGTTAGACAACCGTTCTATAGTCTCTTTTTCAGATGCGCATTCTTTACCTAATTTAGGCAGGGAATCAACAGTTTTAAATGAGAGTTTGGAAGAAGGATATCAAGGGCTATTTGATGCATTTAAGAATCAAAAAATTGCCGGGACTATAGAATTTTACCCTGAGGAAGGAAAGTATCACTATACCGGACATAGGAATTGTAATGTTAAATATTCACCTGAAGATACTAAGGCAAAAGGAGAGATTTGCCCTGTTTGTAAAAGAGGTTTAACTGTTGGTGTAATGGAAAGAATAGAGGAGATTGCATTGCGAAGCAATGATGAGCTAAAAGTAAAAAAAACTCAGGGTTTAATAAAAAGTGAAACCTTTCCAAATAGGCCAGGATATAAAATGCTGGTCCCCCTTTTAACAGTTTTGGCTGAATGTTTCGGTACTGCTCCAACAACCCAAAAAGCTTTAAATGAATACAAAAAATTGATATCTTCCTTAGGTAACGAACTTAAGATCCTCACTAAAGTTAGTATCGAAGATATTGCCAAAATCTCCGGTGAAAAAGTTGCCGAAGGTATTAAAAAAGATAGAGAAGGGGATTTGGTAATAGACCCTGGCTATGATGGAGTGTATGGGGTAGTGAAAATATGGCAAGATGGAGAAAAAAATATGATTGAGCAAAAAACTGAGACACCTCAATTAGGATTATTTGACTAGGTAATACAATGGCTATCATGACAGAGGATATTTATTTAAAAGTTGCAAAACAAGCAGCCCTCGAGGCTGGAAAAGTAATACAAAAATATTCTGGCAAAGATGAGTATAAAAATATTAAGCATGGAGATCCTACAGATTATGCAACTCAGGCCGACCTTGAAGCTGAAAAAATCATAGTCAAGATATTAACTGCCAATTTTCCTAAACACAACGTAATTTCTGAAGAGGAAGCAAGAATAGATAAAAAATCTAAATTCACTTGGGTGGTAGATCCTTTAGATGGTACTATCTCATTCGGTTCAGGTATTCCATATTTTTCTGTATCAATTGGTCTTTTAGAGGAAGGAACGCCAGTTTTAGGAGTGATATACAATGTAAGTTTTAAACAACTGTATTGGGCACAAAAAGGACATGGTGCTCATCTGAATGGCAAAGTTATTCGAGTTAGTAAGAAAAAAGGGTTGACTGAATCTGTAGGGGTACTGGATTTTGGACACAATACGAAAAGACAGCAAAAACTGGATCTATATGTGAATAAACTAATTCAAAAAATAGGTTATATTTTTTCATTTGGGTCTGCTGTAGCAGCTTTAGGCATGGTGACTGATGGTGTATTAGATATGTATGTTAATAAAGGATTGGTGTGGGATTTTGTAGCAGGAATTGTGATTGTTAGAGAAGCTGGGGGAAAGGTCACTGATTTTGAAGGTAATGAACCTGATTTAACTAAGGAACGGGTGAATGTTGTAGCATCAAATGGATTAATACATGATGCTATTTTGAAAGCTTTAAAAACATGAAATTATTAGTTGGCTTAGGTAATCCTGGGGACAAGTATTCACAAGTCAGACATAATTTGGGGTTTGAAGTGATTAATAAACTAGTTGACAGGTTACAGGTTACAGGTTACAGTTGGGAAAATAACGAAAAATTAAAATCTGAAATCTGTAGCCTGAAAACTGATGCCTATAGCCTGATTCTAGCAAAGCCTCAAACTTTTATGAACCAATCAGGCATAGCAGTAAGTTTGATTGCAAATTATTACAAAATAGCTCCAGAGGATATAATTATTATTCACGATGAGTTGGATTTACCCTTGGGGAAAATTAAAGTCAGGATTGGCGGAGCTGCTGCCGGGCATCACGGAGTGGAATCAATCATAGAGCATTTGGGTACAGATAAATTCATCAGAGTAAGATTGGGAATTGGTAATTTAAAAACTCAAAGTAGCGAGCATAAAGCAATTTCCATGTCTGCTGAGAAGTATGTTTTAGAACCATTTATTCATTCTGAAAGCGGACCAGTTAAACATATGATCAAACAAGCTCTCAAAGCCTTGGATTTACTTTTAGAAAAAGGTTTAGAGACAGCTCAGAATCAATTTAACTAATTGACAAGCAAAAATTTTCCCTTTAGACTGGATTAACAATGGATCAAAAAAAGGATTTTTTAACTCCTCCAATGGCTACCCTTTTAGGTTCTTTTGTGATTGCTATTGCTATTTTGATCCACGGAGGGATCATTAAAATAGGAGGAGCTACACCTGCTCAACAAGCTCAACAGGCAGCTCAACCTAGTCAGCAAACACCAGCCCAACCCCAAGTTCCAAAAGTAACCTTAGACACAATCAAAGCTCTTTTTAATGATAAAAATCTTGTTTTTGGAAATAAAAATAGTAAGAACTTGCTTGTTGAGGTAGCAGACCCCTCTTGTCCTTATTGTCATGCTGCTGCCGGACACAATCCTGAACTTAATAAACAACTAGGTCCCCAATTTTTATTAGTTGCTGATGGTGGAACTTACGTATCACCAGTTCAGGAAATGAAGAAATTAGTAGACGGCGGAAAAGCAGCCTTTGTCTATATTTATTCTCCAGGTCATGGTAACGGTGAAATGGGAGCAAAAGCTTTATATTGCGCCAATGAAAAGGGCAAATTTTGGGAAGTTCATGATAAATTAATGTCTTCTTCAGGGTATGATTTATTAAATACTCAGGTTAAAAATGATAAAACTAAATCCCAACAAGTGGTTGATTTTCTATCAGACGTTTCAAACCCGGCTGATATGAAAACTTGTCTGGATAGCGGTAAATATGATGCTAAGTTACAGGAAGATACTTCAACGGCTGTTAAGCTGGGTGTAAGTGGTACGCCGGGATTCTTTATTAATACAACTAATTTCGCAGGTGCCTATAATTGGAAAGATATGCAATCCTCAGTGCAGTAAGAAGACTATTAGTCTTCAGCTTTCAGTCTTCAGACTTTTCTGGTAACATTATTATAATCTGATAGCTGACGACTGATGACTATTTTTCTGCTCCCAGTAAAGATAATGAATAGAAAATTAATTGGAGTAATTTTAGCAGTAGGAGTTTTAATCATATTTCTTGCTTGGCTTTTTATGGAGTCTTCAAAGCCTCAACCAGGTGAACAAGCTTTACAAGATGGCAGAAATCATCTCCCAGAAGGTTCCAAAATAGATTATAAATTTAATCCGCCTACCTCAGGGGATCATTACCCATCTTGGATTAGTAAGGGCTTTTATGATACTCCCAGACCAGATGGCAATTTAGTTCATTCTTTAGAACACGGCTATATTATTATTTGGTATGACTGTGAGAAGAAATGGACAATGGACAATGGACAATGGACAAATAAAAAAATGTCAATTGTCAATTCTCAATTTTCAATTGTTGCATATGCTCAGACCCCGATGACTCAAAGTAGTGAAGGCAGCTCTTCAGCTAGATTAGAAGATATGCCTAAAAGTTTTTCTGATGGCAGTTGTAATAATTTTAAAAAAGATCTTAAAGATGCTATCCAAAAGAATGGTCTACATAAATTAATTGCTGTGCCAAGAGTAGGAATGGATTATCCACTAGTTTTAACTGCTTGGGGGAGAATGGAAAAATTATCATCAGTTGATCAAAATAAAATCAAAGAATTTATAGATGCTTTCCGCGACGCCGGCCCCGAACAAACAACAGAACCGTAATGGCCATTATTTTTACTATTTTTGCATTTGTTTCTACCTTTTTGGGGGGAGTGGTGGGCCTGCGGTACAAAGACAAACTGCATTTGATTCTGGGCTTTACTGCCGGGGTGCTGCTGGCGGTCGTGGCTTTTGATATTTTCCCGGAGATTTTTGATCTGGTGGGCAAGCTAAATATTGATCCGCGCCAACCGATGATAGCCCTGGTGTTGGGCTTTTTGGCCTTCCATGTGATAGAAAAACTGCTGTTAATCCACCACAGCCAGGAAGCAGAATACGGTGCACACCGCCATCCCACCGTCGGGATCCTGTCTGCCCTGGCCCTGTCCGGGCATTCGTTTTTAGATGGGGTGGGTATTGGCCTGGGTTTTCAGCTTTCCTCTGCCATCGGGGTGTTGGTGGCCATTGCCGTGATCTCCCATGATTTTTCCGATGGCTTGAATACGGTTTCTTTAATGATTAGCCATAAAAATACCAGCAAGCGAGCTTTAATTTTGCTTTTTGTGGATGCGCTGGCGCCGGTTTTAGGAGCAGTCTCCACCTTATTTTTTTCCGTACCGGATAAAGTTTTAGTGCTGTATCTGGGATTTTTTGCCGGGTTTTTGCTCTATATTGGGGCTTCGGATATTTTACCGGAGGCCCACAGCCAACACTCTTCCCGGGCCACCATTGCCATGACCCTGTTGGGCGTAGCCTTTATCTTCCTAATCACCAGCGTGATATAATCAATTTTCTATGGATAAGCAAAGCTTGCCTTCTGGCGAAGGTCAAATCATTTTGGCGGTTGATGATAATGGGAAATTTTCCGGTGAGTATATTCCAAAAGCGGTGGGTCATACCGGAGCAGGTCAAAGACATCTGGCTATCACAGTTTTAATTTACAACTCCAAAGGCCAATGTTTACTGCAAAAAAGAAAGCATCAAGTATTTGATAACATTTGGGATATCACCGGGGCCACTCATCCCTTGCATAAAGAAGACGGGGATGAAACAGTAGAGGAAGCAACTTGGAGATGTTTGGCAGTAGAATACGGCATAAAAGACAAAATTCCACTAAAAAATTTGGGTTTTTTTAATTATTTTGCCAAATATGGGGAGTATTGTGAAAATGAACATTGTGCCATTTTAGTGGGGGAATATAATGGGCCTTTAAGTTTGAATCCAGAGGTTGGGTATGAATATAAATGGATGGATAAAAAGGAGTTTTTGCAAGATATCGAAGCGAATACGCAAAACTATACCCCTTGGGCAAAAGAGGCGTTAAAGTTTTTAAAACCTGAACATGGCCGAGATTGATGAGTTACTTGATATTGTTGATCTTGAGGGAGAGGTCACGGGTCAGGCTCAACGTGGTGAAGTTTATAGAAGAGGTCTACTCCATAAAGCAGTTAACATCCTAATTACTGACTCAAATAAAAGAGTATTTCTACAGCAAAGAGCAAATGATAAAAAAGCCTACCCTTTATATTGGGATATTAGCGCTGCAGAACATTGTAAAGCCGGAGAGGATTACAAAGAAGCTGCTTTAAGAGGGGTAAGAGAAGAATTAGGAATATCGACTCCACTTAAGTTGGTCAGACCGATACATTCTCAAAGCAGCAGTTATCAGAATGGTGCAGAGATTATTTATGAGAACGAGTTAGCAGAGCTTTATTTAGGAGTTTTTGATGGAGAAGTTAATATAGACCAAAAAGAAGTTGCCCAAGGCGGATTTTATTCAGTGGATGAGATAAATCAGAGAGTAGAAGGTGGTGATCGGTTTACCCCCTGGTTTTTAGACGAGTGGAATTTTTTGCAAACTACCCTTGAAGTATAATGGCCCTATGCTTCCCCTAGAAAATCAGGAATTACTACCGAAGCATTTAGTAATAATTCCAGATGGTAATGGCCGTTGGGCTCAAAAACATAATCTGCCTATCGCCGAAGGTCATCTTAAGGGGGCACAAACTGTTAGGGATTTATTGTATGGAATGGAAAATCTGGATATTGATGTAGTAACTATCTGGGGATTTTCCACAGAGAATTGGTCAAGGCAAGATCAGGAAGTAGATGGCATCATGGCTGTGATGGAGGAATTGATACAGACAGAAGGGGAAAATCTGGCAGAAAGAGGGTATAAGTTCCGACATGTAGGCAGAAAAGATAGAATGCCCCAGTCGTTGCTTCAGAGTATTAATCAACTAGAAGAGAGAACTTCTGATAATACTGGAAAAACCTTAGTACTGGCTTTGGACTATGGTGGTAGAGATGAGATTATCCGAGCTGTTAATAAAGTTGGTGGGCAGAGTGTAGATGAGAACACCTTCAAAGATTTTTTAGATACAGGTGGTTTACCAGATCCTGATTTAATTATTAGAACTTCAGGTGAGATGCGGACTTCTGGCATGTATCCTTATCAGGGGGCATATGCTGAATTTATTTCATCATCAGTTCTTTTCCCAGATTTTGATCAAAAAGAGTTAGCTAGATGTTTAGCAGAATATGGTAAACGCAGTAGAAGATTTGGGGCCAGATTAACTGGTGCTGGCAGAGCAACATTTGATTGGTTAAATTTAACTACTCCCAGCTTTGGTAATTACATTACTGCACTCTTACCGCATTTGGATGCTGCTACAGCAAGTTTCTTAACTAAATGGAAACAAGATAAATTTTATGATCATTCAGGTTTACAGCAGGATATAGATATCTACCAAGACCTACTGAGTGGTGGCAAAAAAATCAGGCCAATGTTAACTATGCTGGGGTTTGAGACTTTTCAAGGTGAGGGTGAATTTAGAGAAGGGGTACTAGCTGCAGCCATTGGCTATGAAGTGATACATAATGCCTTTTTAATCCATGACGATATTATGGATAATTCTGATGTAAGGAGGGGTAAGCCAACTGTGCATAGAAATTTTAGCATCCCAGTAGGTATTAACTTGGGAGATTTAGGCCCGTTTAAAGCTTTAGGGGTATTGTGGGATATTGATAATCGGCCGGATCGGATTGTGGGAGCGCAAAAATGGCTAAGATATGTGATAGAGACCACTCTAAGGGGCCAAAGAAGGGATTTAACTGATGTAGCTTTGGATCAGCTAACTGAAAAGTATGTCTATCAGGTACATCATCAAAAAACTGCTGTTTATACTATAGTAGGCCCGTTAAGCTTGGGAGCTATATTGGCAGGAGCATCGGATAGAGATTTGGCACATATTAACACCTTCGGAGTAAACTTAGGGATGGCTTTTCAGGCAGTTGATGATCATTTAGGGATGTTTGGAGATGAGCAGACTTTAGGTAAGTCAGTAGATTCAGACATTAAGGAGGCAAAAAAGACTCTACATTTTGTCAGAGCATTTCAGCAGGCAGATGGTGCTGAGAGGGCATTTTTGCAAAATGTCTGGGGCAAAAAAGATATTACTGCAGATGAGTTAGAACAAGTCAGAGAACTGATTATCAGATTAGGAGTTAGGGATGCTGTTTTACAGAAAGCAGATGAATTAGCCATCAAAGCTAAAAAAGTGATTCCTAAAATCACTAATGATCCAGCTATTGGGACTGTTTTAACAGAATTGACTAACTTTGTGGTAGCCAGGAATTTTTAAAAATAATAACTTATAGTGAGAATTGCTCCAATGTGGTATACTCAGTACTTGTAGATTCACAATATGACTGAGACTAGAAACCAACTTTCTACTGCTCGACATTGGGATCAAGAACGAGCGGCAGGATATAATAACTTGGGTTGGGTAAAGGCACAGGGCCCCTTAGATAAAATCGCGGAACTCGCAGATCTGACAGGGAATGAAATAGTAGTCGATGCTGGGACAGGCAGTCAAGTAGTTCTTAACAGATTATCTGAAGCCTTAGTGGCAAAAATGGGTTCCGGTATAGCGATCGGTTTTGATGTCTCCAAAGGGATGCTTCTTAGCAGAGACGAACCTTTATCTCCTAATACTAGGTTATTAGTAGCAGATTTTTATAATACACCCTTCCCTACTGGATCAGTTGACGTTATGACCGCAAGACAAGTTCTGCATAATTTGCCGAATATAAATAATGCCATTTTAGAGGCAAGAAGAGTACTACGTGATGGGGGAAAGTTTATTGGTGTGGAGTATGTTGCTATTGACGGTGAAGTTTTAGGATTTGAAAGAGCTGTGTTTGATCTTAAAGAACCTGGAAGGAATTTATGGACTGGAGATCAATTTAGAGACTTGGTGTTTAACAGCTGGTCTGATGCAGCTAAAAATGGTACTAAGCCTGCACAAGTAAATGTGCATTACTATAATTTAAAGAAGTACAGCGTTTTAAATTGGATGGAAAATAGTGGTCTGCCAAAGGAAACTCAACAAGAGATCGTTAATTTATATAGAAATGCCCCCAAAAATATTGTGGAGAAAATGAAGGTTATCTGTGATGGTGACGATGTGTTTACAGATCGACTCTTTGCTTATATTGTTGCTATAAAATAAGACAAAAACTCCATGACAACTAGGCAGCTTACAGAGATTAAGGAATTCGCTAAGGCTTACTATCAGAGAAATGACCAGTTTCATCAATGGAGTCATGCTTTATTGACAGTAAAATATGCCAGAATGTTGGCTAAACAATATAAAAATGTCAGTTTGCAAATTTTAGATGCTGCTTGTTATTTACATGATATTGGTAGAGTCAATAAAGATGATGGTCACCCTGAAGAAAGTGTTAGACTGGCAAGACCTTTTTTGAAAAGAATTGGCCTTAGTCCTGAAGAGATCAAGTTGATTATTCATGCAGTAGAAATTCATGCAAAAGAAAGAATCAAAGCGGCTAAAACCATAGAAGCTAAATTGCTTTTTGATTCCGATAAAATACAGATACTATCAGTATATGGATTTATAAGAGTTTATTCATTCTTAATAGTGGTTAGAAAATGGGAGATGGAGAGGGCCTTAAATTTTATGTGGGATTATGTACAGTCGGTGCATAAGGACTATATACAAACACCACTGGCTAAAAAGATCTTAGATCCTGAGATGAAGCATATAGAAAAAATAGTTTCCAGTTTTAAAAAGGGATTAGAAGGTAAACTGGACGCCTGAAATAGCTAGGCAGTTTTGAGAGATGATTAATCTTGATATCTATATTAATTAAACAGAAGCCTTGTCCCGATTTGTTCACCGTGTACACTCTTAATTAAAATATTTTCTTCCAATCCATTTACTACCATAGTAGGAATAGATTTTAGGTCTTTTTTAACTGCCAAAATTTTTCCCTGCATCTCACCTGTGACATCATCTCTGCCTGTCGGAGATAAACCCTTTAAGACTTGATTTATATTTTTATTGTTAATCTCCGGTATAAGTTTTGCTTTAGGATTTTTCCTGGGGTCAGAGTCATAGATTCCATCCACATCAGACAGGAAGATAACCTGATCTGCTTTAAGTTTTTTGGCCAGATAACAAACAGTTGTATCCCCGGATATGACAGAACAGCCCCATTTATCATCCAACACCATATCCCCAAAAAGGACCGGGATGATTTTTTTCTTAAGGTATTGTTTAATCAAACTGACCTCAAACTGATCTAAATTTCCGGCAGTTTGGGTAATAAAGGTATGGGGTGGTAGGCTGACTGCAGCAACACCGTTTTTTTGCAAGTTACCCATAATGATACCGTTTAACTTCAGCATCCTTTGAATAACTTTGCCAAAGATATATTTTTGTCTTTTATACTTCATTCCCAAATTAAGATTATATTTTTTAACCATGGAGTGGGCAAAAGAACCGGCTCCGTGAACAAGGATTATTTTATAACCGGCTTTTGAGAGCTGCTTTATTTCTTTGGAGAGGGATCTGATAGTTTCAGACCTGGCTTTAGGAGTAGGACTATCTTTATAAGTCACCACCGCCCCGCCCAGCTTGATAACTAATAATTTATTTTTCATTTGATGGCATTATACCAAATTGATCTATTGACATGTTTTGTCATGTTTGATATAAAATAGCCATGATTAGTAATTTAAAAGTATATACCCCGGAACAGGTGGCACAGATATTACAATTAAGTAAGAATACTATTTATGAATTAATTGGAC
>OBEQ012792389.1_pt1 | contig 10348 bp, 9 predicted proteins | sample 1670901 | NCBI WGS metagenome assembly OBEQ01 (sample SAMEA104232315, study PRJEB22302) | groundwater metagenome | biome: forest; feature: aquifer; material: groundwater | place: USA | collected 2011-08-07 | depth 5.4 m | reverse complement strand
GTTTTACCCAACGCAAAATACTACCGGTATTATACCCGCGTAATGACGCCCGTAATGAGCTAACAATGATGGGAATGCCGGCTAGATGTCCAAAGATCCGACCCACCAAATCGGCGTGGATTAAGTAGGTGGTTAAGATCGCCGGATGGTATTTTTTTACAAGTTTTTTAAAGTTGAACCAGGCTCGCACATCCAACATATTCCGCATCTGTAGTGTTTCGGTGGTGAGTCCGTGTTGGCGATACACCTCGCCCATCGGGCCACCTTCGCGCAATGAAATAACCACGTGCCGATATCGTTGCAGGCGCGGTAAAACCCGCGATAACATTCGTTCGGCACCGCCTACGTTGAAACCGGTGATCAGGTGAAAAAGAACCGGTCGCGAATCAGTCAAAGTACTGTTCATACCATAGTTCTAACATAAGTAAGGCCCACAACTGATAGGCATAACTGACCCGGCCACGAGCATGGCGAGTGACTAGTTGCTCAACAAATTTAGGTTGAAAAATATTCCTTTTTGCAAAACGACCATCGAGTAAATGTTCTCGAACGTACGGATACAACTCGCCGCGAAACCAATGTTCAATCGGCACGCCAAAACCTTTTTTTGGCCGGTCAAGAATTTCATCAGGTACCGTACCGCGCAAAGCTGAACGGAGAATGACTTTCTTTTGGCGACCCTGTATCTTTTCGTGACTCGGAATAGGGGCACATAATTCCATAAACTTGTGATCCAAGAACGGCGAGCGACCCTCGAGCGACCAGGCCATACTGGCGATATCTACCTTGACCAGTAAATCATCCGGCAGATAGGTCTGTATGTCCGTCGTGACCGCTTGGGTAATTGGATCGGCCGAAGGAATAGATTTCATGATCTCGTCCAACAACGTCCATGAGGAACCGACTGAAGAAATACTCGATGCGAACTCCGGTGTATAGTTCTCCTGCTTCATTCGATCACTAAAGTAACGCATGTACTCTAGGTAGCGCTGCGCGGCCGGATATTGGAGGGATGCGGAAAATCTATCCAGTCGGTCAGTCAGCGTGTTAGCGTACATCATTTTTATCAGTCGGGCAGATAGGTGCACCACACCAAGTAGCGGGCGTGGTAATCGTCCTAGACGCATGGCCAAGCCAAAAATAGGATAGCGTTGATAGCCGGCGAAGGTTTCACCGCCGCCATCCCCATTCAAAGCTACCGTCACATGTTGGCGCGTCAGCTCGGAAAGTATGTAAGTCGGCAAAGCTGAAGAATCAGCAAACGGCTCTTCATAGTGCCAGGCGATTTTAGGCAGAATATCAACGGCTTGCGGGTCAACGACGAATTCGGTATGGTCTGTCCCAAATTTTTTTGCAATCTGTGCGGCATAGGGCAATTCATTGTAGCTGGCTTCACGAAAACCAATAGAAAATGTTTTGACTGGTTGGGATGAATGTCGAGCCATCATAGCCACCACTGCGCTTGAATCAATACCACCACTTAAAAAAGCGCCTAGTGGTACGTCACTGATCATTCTTAAGCGAACGCTTTCACTCAGTTCATGCTGAATCATTGGAATCCAGTCACTGGTCGGACGATCAATAGGTGTGGTGTTGAGACTCCAGTATTTATGAATTTTTATTGTCCCGCCCTCTATGACCGCCATATGAGCCGGAGGTAACTTATGTATTGCCAGGAATCCTGTGCGCGGACAGGGAACGTATTGATAGGTTAAATAATGATGGATGGCAACGTTATCGACCTGACGCGGAACGCGCGGATGTTCGAGAATTGCTTTCAGTTCAGAACCAAAAATAATCCCCTCTTGATCCAAGTAATACTTTAAAGGTTTTTTTCCAAGCCGATCCCGCACCAAGATCAGTCGCTCTCGCGAAGCATCCCAGAGAGCAATAGCAAACATACCGCGCAAATGTTGGACAAAATCCAGACCATATTCTTGGTACAGCGCAAGAATGACCTCAGTATCGGTATGTGATTGAAACTGATACTTTTTTTTCTCTAAACCTTGACGTAGGATTTGAAAATTATAAATTTCGCCGTTAAAAATAATGGTCAGCTGACCGTCTGGAGTGCTCATCGGTTGGTGGCCGGCCGGCGACAAATCGAGAATGGCTAGTCGACGGAAACCAAAACCTAACGATCGGTCAATGAACAGGCCCGCGTCGTCAGGTCCGCGATGCTGAATACAATCACGCATGCGTTCTATGGTTTTGGCCTGTACTGGCTGGCCATGAAAATGTAGTTCGCCAACTATGCCACACATAATGAACTCCTAGATAATGTCAAAAATTAAAATGTTGTCGTCCTCATAACGTATAGGTAACCCGCTGGCTCTCCAAGCGGCTATATTGAGGTTTGGATTGACTAGCAAGTCAAACCAGCCGTAGTACGGATCTCGATTGGTCATCTTCCACTTGGAAATAAGTACCCCTGTTGGACGGGTCGGGTAGTCGGCCATAAATGCCTGCAGTCGTTGGCGAACTGCCTGACCGCTCTGAGCACCAAAGATGCGATCGGTTAAATCACCGTAGTAATTTGATTCGTTGGTATTCGTGGCTAACGACGTCATGCCGATCATACTGGTTTGAACGATCAGGTAATCACGCTGTGTCACCGGTAGATGCAACAAACTTTTTTGCTCAGCCTCGCCAGTCACATAAGCCAAGGAATAATTTGGCAAAGAAATTTGAGAAATAATTATTACCATGGCCACAAATATAACGGCCACTCTGAGACGACGCTTTGCTCGGGCTGCCCGCAGCCAACCGGCAACGGCCACGCCGAAGAGGGGGGCAGCGGCAAAAGACAGGTATGGCGTTAATCGAAATGGTACAATAGTCGATTCAGAAATCCGCGGCTGGATTTGCTGGTAATACAAAACAGGCAAGATGAAGGCGATCAGCACGATAGCTACCCATCGTTGCCGACTGCCCTGTATCAGCCATACAAAAAAACCTACAATGGAAAAAAGTGATAGAGCCCCAAGACCAACCGCCACATATGTATTATAGGTCACCGGCGGATATTTTCCAAAAGCAGAGTTACCGGAATTCGAAGGCAATAAGAAAAAACGTAGTCCAGCTATGATCGACGGATCATGGACAAGCAACCAACCGCCAACCAGAACAGTCAGGGTGAAAACTACCCACGTTGATTTTTTCTTTCTGGTTGTCCAAAAAAAATAGACTACCGAAATAGCCGCCGGCAAAACTAATAGTTTTGACGAGTCGTGCGTTTGCATAGCTACGATAACACCAGCGCCAGTTGCAAAAAACATGCTGAGTTTTTTTGTCTTGACCAGACGAACGGCAAAAAACAGAGTCCAGGGAATCAGAACATAGGCTAGCGTTTCAGAAACAGTAAAGACGCTACGGTACAGAATAATTGGGTTCACGGCAATTGACAAAGCCCCAAAAATGCCGGCAATTCGAGAGCTAGAAATCTCCTTAGTTAACAAATAGACGCCGATCGGCGGAAAAATCCCCGATATAAACACGCCGGTCCAGAGAAACAAATCATACAGCGTCCCGCCGACCAAGCGGTGGAGGTTGCCCATCACTACCGGCGTGACCCATAACGAAGTACCAATTCCCGACCAGCCACGGTGTAAATATTCTTGGGTGCGGAGGGCCCAATAATAAACGTCAATCTCGCCGATACTTTTATCATTTATCGGCTGGACTAATCGTATAGATAGCGCGATGCTAACCACGCCCAATAAAACCAGTACCAGCGTCAGGTTAACTTTACGACGGGCAAAGATGAGTTTAGATAGTCCGGGCATACAGTTCTTCGTAATGAGGCGTCACCAAATCCCAGGTTAGGTTTTCAATTTTTTTCCGAGCGGCAGTCGCCACTGATTGGCGGTACTCCTGATTATCTCGATAATGCAATATAGCCTGAACGAGAGCAGTGACGCTCCCAACTGCAAAGAGTTGGCCTACTTGATCATTAGGCAGTAAGTCGGGTAGACACGGTATATTTGAAGCTACAACCGGGATCCCGTACGCCATAGCCTCCATGACCACTCCGGGCAAGCCCTCGCCAAATGAGGGTAGGATAAAAACATCGGCTTGTTGAAAATATGTTGAAACATCCGTTGTCCGTCCGACAAAGTCTACGGATTCAGTTAGTTGAAGATCTTGGCGTTGTTGTTCAAACATTTGACGTCCCGGCCCGTCACCAACAATATTCAAATGAAAAGGAATGTTGTTCTGCTGAAGCCAATGAGCAGCCTGGAGCAAGACTCCTACTCCTTTACGATCGTTGAGGATGCCAATAAATAATAGCTCAATCTTTTCTGTCAACTGGTGACGTGGTTCCGTCACCGCCGGTAAGGTAATGCCCGTAGGGATAACTGAAAAGGACTGCCCCAACCAAGCTCGTCGGGCAAATGGTAGAAGTAACTGGCTATAAAGTGTTCGAGCTTTGGCTAAGCGAAAAAGCCATGATCCAACCAGCCGATGATAGAGAATCATCAATGGATCAAGCACTGATTCAAAGCGAAAAGAGAAGCCGGGAATAGTATCAAACGTTAGAATTATTTTAGCTGTTTTGGGTCTAAGTCGAGAAAAAATTATGGGCAGAATCGCCACCAAATAATATGGCGCCCAAATCTGAATGACTTCAAATTCATGAACAACATTCCAAAGTCGAGTCACGGCAGACCACGATGGCCATGACCACAAGAACTGACGAACCTCCCAGCATGGTAAGGAGATAGTCGGAATTATATGACCCTCGTAATGGCTTGGCGTCCAACCAACCCCTTTGTTGACCGGGGTGATGATGGTGACCTGATGGCCTCGAGTTTGTAACGACACAGCCAACTCAGCAATTGGCCGTCGCATCAGGATGGTCGGATTCAAGAGGCCGATATTCATTTTTGTTGTTCGTCTCGAAGCGCTAATTGTCGAACCAATGTTTCCACCTTTTTGTCTGACCGACGCAAGAGAACGTAGTTTCTGAAGGTGACACCAAAGAGGATAACTATCCCGCCAATAGTCAACAGGTCAAACGCTCGGGCGATATGGAGCGTCTGTAAGACAACAGTAACCGTTTTTGGAAAGAGCACAATAACGGCTAACCCAATCCAAATAATTTGCCAAAACAGAAATTCCCAGAACGAGAATTCTTTCCTTCGAAAGTGGAGAAAGGAAAAATAGGTCATCCACAACACAAACAACATGGCTAGCAATTGTACGCCAATCATAGGAACCTCCAAGCAAGCATATTAATAAATATTCGTAAACCATCAAAGATGGTCGTGCCCTTGTATCGATCAAGGTAAATGGTTGAAATTGGCACTTCGACATACCGCAGGTGATGTTTGCCTGTATTAACTACCATTTCTGTTTCTACCGCATACCGCGGAGATCGCCAGGCAATTTGTGGATAGATAGACGCTCGTATAGCCCGATAGCCTGATTGGGTATCGCTGACACGGATACGAAACATGGCCGACAGGGCGAAGGTTAAAAAGGTATTCCCAAGTCGAGCGACCGCCGGCATATGTTTTTGAAATGATCTAACCCCAAAAACCACATCCGCACGGTTAACTTGGATTGGTTGCACCAGATGAGGAATTTCCGACGGATCATGTTGGCCGTCAGCATCAAGAAAAACTATTAGTTCGGCCGCTTGGCCGACCACCCACTCCGCCCCCGTCTTCAAGCTGGCGCCTTTGCCAAGATTGACCGCGTGACGTAAAACGGTTAGGTTCGGGCGTGGAGCCAAGCTAGTCACGACTGGCTGTCGAGAACCATCATCTACTATGACCACATGGTCAACGTATTCCAAGCATGTATTAATCACGCCATCAAGCATTTTTGTATCGTTAAAGGCTGGGATAACAACAAAAGTTTTCATTGGGCGATTTGGGTTTGTTGTTGGAACCAGCGATAATACTTTTCTAAGCCTTGTCGCAACGAGGTGGTTGGCGCCCAATTCAACAGTCGGCCGGCTTTCGAGATGTCAGCATAAGTAACTGCGACATCGGCCGGATGAGCCGGGTGTTCTTGAATTGTTAACTTTAGACCAGTAACTTCGCCCAAGGTAGCAATAAAATCATTCAAACTGACCGGATGGTGGTTCCCCAGATTAATGATTTCGAAACCGAATTTGGTATGACAACAGGAAAGTAGGCCATCAACAATATCGTCAATGTAGGTGTAATCACGCTGGGTTGTACCGTCGCCAAATCGAGGAATTGGTTTCTGCTGGATAGCTAATTTTGTAAACATGGCCGGGATGTTGTCTGGTCGGCCGCGCTCACCGTAGACGTTAAAAAATCGTAAACAGGTGACATCTGTGCCCCACAGATGATGAGAGGTGTAGGCCAATAACTCCATTGAGCGCTTTGAAGCAGCGTAAGGAGATACTGGGTGATCAGCGTCAGCCTGTTCGTTGAAAGGAGCAACTTTTTGTTGGCCATAGACCGACGAACTTGAAGCCAAAATAACTTTTTGACATTCATGTTGTCGGACAGCTTCGAGGACATTAAGGCTTCCGCGGATATTAACTTCCTGATAAAGCTTAGCTTGGTCTAAAGATGGTCGGACACCAACTCGAGCGGCTAAATGAATGACGAGTTCCGGTCGTTGTTGGGCAAATATATCATTGACGGCCTGGTCATGAACAATGTCAGCCTGAAAAAAATGAAAGTTGCTTTTTTTTCGATGTTGATCAACGTGAGATTTTTTCACTACTGGATCGTAGTAATCATTTAAATTATCAATGACGCTGACCTGATGTTCTTCGGACAATAATCGATCCACGACATGCGAACCAATAAACCCGGCTCCACCGGTTACCAGCACTCTGCTCATCGCCCAATCCCCTTATAGGCAACACCACTTTTCACAATCGAGTGCTTATCCAAGCAATTTTTACCATCAATCACGGCTTTGACATGATACCGTTTGAGCATTGGACCGTTCAGAACTAAAAATTCTCGATGATTCACCGCTACAATGACCGCATCAGCTTTTTTTAAGGCCTGATCCAGATTTTTAACAGTTGATTGTTTGGGGAAAAAAGGATCGTAAACATCGACAGAGGCGTCAAGTTGTCGCAATAATTTAATTACTTTTAATGACGGGCTTTCACGAATATCACCCACGTTTGCCTTATAGGACAACCCTAGTACTGTTATTCGCGCGCCGGCGATAGAAAGTCGTAACCGGTTCAGGAGCATCTGCAACTGAACTACCGCATACTGCGGCATACCGTTATTAATCTCGCGAGCTAAACGAAGAAATTTGTGATCGAAGCCAGCTTGTGAGGCGCGCTCAATAAGGTAATAGGGGTCGACCGGGATACAATGTCCGCCAACACCAAGCGACGGCCAATGTGCCATAAAAGCAAAGGGTTTACTCGAGGCACCTTGGATTACGTCGAACAGATCGATGCCAAGGGCATCGAATGACCGAGCTAATTCATTGACAAAGGCAATATTTATGTCGCGAAATGAATTCTCGATAATCTTGGTTGCCTCTGCTTCCTTCAAGGATTTCATGACCCGAACTTGACCACTAACTAAATGCCGGTAAAAGGCAGCCGCTCGCTTTGCTCCTTTGATTGATGTTGCACCAACACAACGCGGGATATTCCCGACGTGCCAGACCGGATCGCCAGGGTTAATACGCTCTGGACAGTGAGCTAATTCAAAATCTCGACCGACTTTTTTTCCGGTTTTTTCTAAAATTGGTAAGACTACTTCTTCGCATACGCCTGGGTTAACGGTTGACTCTAAAATGATGAGTTGTCCATGCCGGAGATAACGGGCGATAGTCTGCGCAGCTGAAATAACCGGTCGCAAGTCTGGTTTATACAAATGGTCAACCGGGGTTGGTACACAGATGATAATGATGTCGGCCTGACGTAGCTGCTTGACGACGGTGGTTGGAGTAAATACTTTTTTTGCAACGGCGTCCGTAATGCGCTTTTCTTCAGGTAACGTATTTACACCTTTGACCAATTGTTGGACCCGTCGACGGTTATGATCAATCCCAACCACCCGGTAGCCTTTTTCGGCGGCTAAAATAGCCAGCGGTAAGCCAACATACCCAAGTCCAATAATTGCCACGCGTTCTTTTCTTTGTTTTACGATACGCGACATTACTGTGGCAAATACCCAAACGACTCTAAATTCACATTCCGCAACCCGCGCATGTAGTCAATCGTCCGCCGTAGGCCTTCCTCCAGCGGCACAATCGGAAACCAGCCTAATACTTCACGTGCTTGGCGAACGCTCGGCGTGGCCTGTTTGGCATCGTAGGGCAGCGGTGGCTCCATCCGCATGTCAGGCCGCGAGCCGGTCAGGGCAATCACGTGTTCGGCAATTTGACCGACCGTATGTTCTTCCGGATGACCAATGTTCAATGGCCCTAATTCTTTTGAGGCCATCATTCGCGTTAAGCCTTCAAGCGCATCCGTCACGAAGCAATACGTCGCCACATCCTCTTTGCTACCATGAATGGTAATCGGTACATTCTTAATGGCCATGGAAATAAATTCCGGAATCATCCGACCATCGGTTAAACGCATTCGCGGTCCATAGGTATTAAACAAGCGGACGATTTTTGCTTCGAGGTGAAATCGGTCACGATAGGCGACAACCAACGCTTCGGCAAACCGTTTACCCTCTTGGTACGGACTACGAATGCCGATTGGATTGACATAGCCAAAATAATTTTCCGGAAACGGTGTTTTTTCCACCGGCTCACCGTAAATCGAACCGCTCGAGACCAGCAGGAATTTTGCGTCGAATTGCTTGGCTAGGTCAAGAGCGTTTTTTGTGCCCAAGGCGTTGGCCAGGAGCGTCTCGGTGGTCAACTTGGTATAGTCCTTCGGTGAGGAGGGTGAGGCGAGGTGGTAGATCTCCTGGACCCCCTGGAAGGGCACCTGGAAGGCCTTTAATTCGCGCAGGGCGGCCAGATCGAGCGGGGTAGCCATATCATGCCGGACGAACTCGAAATTGGGATTAGAGAGCAAGAGGTGAATGTTCTGCTCGTCGCCGGTGCTGAAGTTATCAATGCAAATGACCTTATGGCGTTGAACGAGTTGGTCACATAAATGCGAACCTAAAAACCCAGCACCACCCGTTACAACGATGTTTTTTTTATCAAAAGGTGTTGAACGTAAAGCCATATTTAAAAAATAGACAACACTTGATACGGGTGGTGCTGGGCAGGCCCCGCCACTAACTTTTTTTTCTTGTTTTCCACGTACCACCCCGAGCATGGCCGAGGGGTTGGTGCGGGTTCAAATGTTGCTGATCTTTGAGCCATGTGAGAAATCAGTTTTTATAATACCCTCGTAATCGAAAGTAATGAATTTTTATGAGGTCGAAGAGTGAGCTTAGGTAGTCCCTTGATTTGACCTTGCTTCGTTCGTCATTCACCCAGCGCACCGGAACTTCGCGCATTGTTACACCATGCTGTCGCGCCAGGAAAATAATTTCGTCGTCGTAGCTAAAACCGTTCAGTCGTTGCAGGCGCCAGATTGGCAATGTGCGACGACTGAAAAGTTTGAACCCACAGCGAGTATCATGAATCCCCGGCGCGACTAAGAGTTGAATGAGCATGTTGCCGAGCTGGCCGAGAACTTCTTTCCACTTGGCCTGGTGTTTGACCACCTGCGACCCGGGCATTCGTCGCGAGCCGAGAATAATATCGGCCTCATAGCGCCGCGACCAAAACTTTTCTAGGTCTTCGATTGGGGTCGAGAGATCAGCGTCGCACAGATACCGCCAATCCCCTTGGGCCGCGATCATGCCGGTTCGAACGGCCGCGCCTTTGCCCATGTTTTTTGGTTGACGAATCAGGCGGACTGGAATCACGGATTGTTCGGCGACTGTCGCCGTATTATCAGTTGAACCATCATCAACTACTAGGATCTCAACGGTTCGGCCATCGTTTTTGAAATGAGCGGCGATGTGATCGAGCGTAGCCGGTAGGCGCTCAGCTTCATTATAGGCGGGTATGACGATCGACAGATCCATCCCGTTAGAGTTCGCTTAAATAAGGTTTTTGATAAAGAACGGTAGTAGTAGAATAATTCATACTCGAAGGCGGAAATGACGTGTTCTATCGAACTCTAACGGGATCCATGGCGGGCAACACGAAATCAGGTAAACTAGCTCTTCTACTATACTGAAAAAGAACTATTCTGGCAAGCCCTACCTCCCGGGTATTAGGTAGCAGTGGGAACAGGCGAGAGTGTTTTGGTTAAATAGGCAAGGGGGGAAACGAAGATTTCTGGTGAGGAAAATCTGAGGCAGAATTCACTCACGTATTCCGGCAGGTACTGCGACGTACTATGATGATACATCCTCCTGATGAAGGT
>OBEQ010981421.1_pt1 | contig 10348 bp, 13 predicted proteins | sample 1670901 | NCBI WGS metagenome assembly OBEQ01 (sample SAMEA104232315, study PRJEB22302) | groundwater metagenome | biome: forest; feature: aquifer; material: groundwater | place: USA | collected 2011-08-07 | depth 5.4 m | reverse complement strand
TTCCCTTTCTGCTTTCGGAATGCCGAGCTTCTCGAACGTATCGGTTATCTCTTTCGGCAGTTCTTTCCAGTTGTCTGTTTCCTTCACTCCCGGGTCGACATAATAGGTAATGTTCTCAAGATCAAGAGCTTCCAAATCAGGACCCCAATTGGGCATGCGGGTCGACTGCCACAGAGCAAGTGCCTTCAAGCGGAGCTCGAGCATCCACTCCGGTTCCTTTTTGGTAGCGGAAATCTGCCGGACCAATGCTTCGGTCGGTCCAACGTTGTGCACGTATGCTTCTTTCGCTATTTCTTTTGCTTCCATAAAGTGATGTAAGTCTTGACAGTATACGTATAAATGTTATTTTTGCAACAGATTAACCCACTAAGGAACAAACATGGGCTGCGAAGATTTTTCTCTTGAGACAGAAACGGCGATCGAACTGGCTGCGCACAACAAGGTAAGGCTCGACTTGGAGACACAGCGTACCAGCATACTGTCCTCAAAATGTCGTCTTCTGGAAAGTGTGAACAATGCAAGCACTGAGGGGCGAAAAACATCACTTCGATGGCAGATCGCGAAACTTGATGCACGTCTCAAGCGTTTGCTTTTGGTCTCCATACCCCCGCAGCACATGACACGTGCCGTGGAAGAAATCGGGCGATCCGTGAAAAAAATGAGTAAGCAAAAAACGCACCGCAAAGAAACCCGTGCCACATGACGACTCCCAAAGCCCAACAAACTCATTGGGTTTTATTATTGAAACTTTGTACCAAACTTCGTATACTAGCGGAAGATATTGCTCTCCCGGAAAGGAACTTCATGTCACGCGGACTACGCCAACCGGATATGATCGCGACTCAGCTCGAATATTTCATTCATCACGATCTCGATGTGCGAGACACCCGAAGTCGTGAAGCGATACTCGCCGACATCACCAACCACTTTTTTTTCCTTGGACTCATCCAGTCGGCACAAGGCGCAAGCGCGCAGGAAAATAGCGATCTCGCCTCCTCCCTCCTTGACGCAGCACTTTTTGGTAAACGCGTCATTCCCATTGTGGACAGATATGCGCAGCAGTTCATCTATCCACACCGTCGAAAGAATCTCTCAATTATTGTTTTTGATATCCTGCCCCAAAACGACGACTGACCCCCATTTGCGGGGTTTCTTTTTGACTCCCCATCGAATATACTTACTTCATCATGGACAAGAAAATACTTATTGTTGACGACTCGGGATCAATGCGCGGAATGCTGATGGATCTCCTCGAAAAAGCAGGTTACCTCAATGTTTCAAGTGCAATAAACGGCGAAGAGGCGCTTGCACTCTATAACAAAGAGCATCACGACCTCATCATCCTCGACATTATCATGCCGGGAAAGAGCGGCATCGACGTCTTGAGAGAGATTGGCTCAACTTGCAAAGTGCTTGTACTTTCTGCCATCGGACAAGATACAATCATTGAAGAGGCAAAAAAACTCGGTGCGCTCGATTACCTCGTCAAACCGATTGAAGAAGCGGATGTCCTCGCAAAGGTCGCTCGGTATTTAAAATAGGCGCTGTTCGAGTAGCCCCGGATTGGACACACGACATGCAAGGTGCTAATTTTGCTATAGATGTTTCAATCGGGAGTCTTCAGTGTTAAGAGTTTCACGAAACGAATTCATTGCGCTTACTGAAGCCATCGCTGATGAAAATGCACGGGCGAGCCATCTGATCGAGCAGCAGGATATCGCTTGTGACATAACCGAGACCGAGAACCTGTCCCGTGATCTCTTTTTTCTCAAAAGAAGGCTCATGCAAGAACTACACAAGAATGCACGCCCTTCGATCTCCGAAGATACGATGACCGAACTTCGCAATCTCCTCCACCTCCACGCTGACCACTTTCACACACCGAACAAAAAGGTGCTCGAAGTACTCACCAACAGGTGCAAAGCTCGACGCCCAAAACAGCGCGCACATGAAACTCCTGCTCCCTAAGCGGGGTTTTTCTTTTCCATCTCCTCTTTTATGATATCAGCACGCACTTTCATCCAAAGTTTGCCCAATTGGTTTTCCCCGTCTTTGTTCGGACCCCAACCCCAGAGTGCATCACGCCACGAATCTTCGATCATTTCCCGAGTCCCTGTGTCGAGTAGCTTCTCTTTCACATATGGATGCTGTGCGACTTTTGCACGCAAGATTGCTTCCATCACATCAAACTTGCGCTCATGCCAGTCGCTGCGGTACTTCTCTTTATTTGCATTGGCGAGCTTGAACGCATCGTGCGCGGAACGTGTATTCTTTATCTGTAACTTGAATGCTGGGTCGTTAAATTTTTCGGAGTGATATGCGTGCTCGGATGTCATCCATAATTCCCCTTTCCACTCAATCGCGAACGAGGAAAAGTTAGAAAAAGGATAGAATTCTCTTTCATAAAAGAAAACCGGGTCTTGTTGTTCGTTTTGCATATATCGGTAGTATCCCTAGTCGAAATAATTTCTAAAGTTTGCTAATAGCAATATTGCGTAAGTTGATGGTATTTTCGGTCATGATGTCCGGATTACGATACATGCCGACCTTCATATAATGCTGGTAGCCGTTCAACATATTCGGGCCGGTAGCAGAAAGTGTCGGTGAAGTTGCTCCATCAAAATATACTTTTACAGAGCCGTCTTCTTTCTGCGACCACCTTACCACCAGTCTTACGCTGTGCCAGATGTTTTTTGTAATTGGTATCAGTCCTCGCGGTACAATTCCTTTTTCGCTTCCATCAATTCCCGTCGAAAGACTCAACTGATCTTTCCCATTAAGATATCCGTATCCGAAAATAATCGGTGCGCTATGTGCTACGTACGTATCCCATGTTTCGCCTTTATTTTTATCTGGTTGGTCATGCCAGTCTGCAAAGACCCACCAGCGATTTTGCGGCGCATCAGAGATAAAATTTTCGGGAATCCGGAATTGCCACGAGTACTCGACCGTATCTCCTTCCTTATAAGGGAAATCGATCGATACCTCTGAGCGGATGCCGTTGTTCTTTTTGGACTGTCCGGGGTGGAGGTGGAGCGCAAGATATGCCTTTCCCTCGTCTGTTGAAGTACTGATGTTCTCAATCCCTGCGATCTCGATCACTGAGTATTGAATGATGGATTCATCTACGGCAGTGCGCAGATATGAAAGCTCAAGTGCACGCAAACCTTCCTCCGTGCTCGGTATATTGGGTGATACGTCGCCCTGACCGTTATCGTGGCTTTTCTTGACCGCTGCGATACCGAGAATGACAAGTACTACGAGGACCAGAAGGAGCAATCCTGCTTTTAAAATTTTTTTCATAAGTTAACACATTTTATCAAATCCCACATTATTGTCATGTGAGAACTGGTTGCAATGATTGACAAAGTGTCGACATATGAAAGGATTGAAAAGGACCAATGACACTCTCATTTTGTGTGTTTATTGAAGTACAGTTCTTCTTTGACAATGTTGCACTGCAACATGATCAGCAACGGAGGGTCGAATGGAAAACCTCACGCAAGAAATGTTGGCAACGACTCGTGTGCCACTCGTCGTGGGGATATACCATGGCGATAATGGCGGACTCGTTGACGCATATGGACAAGAACGATTTGCGGCAGAAATAGCGCCTTTGATACATGAACGCACACTGTTGGTGCTTGAGGGCAGGTACAACTACCCCATCTATTATGCAGGCGGAAAAAAACATGCCTGGCATCGCAAGCTAGCAAACAAATGGCTCGGGATCACCATTCCCAAGCACTGCTCTTTCGCCTTCCGAGACAGGAGGTTCTCCCCCCCGCATCGTGGTGTTGCCGACATCTACTTCAAAGCATGGCGGCTAGAAAAACTCCAAAAAATCAGACAGCCCCGTCTTTCTTGTACGTCACTCCGGTCACTCGTGCGGCGCGTCGCGAAAGGACTGAAACCACACCTTCCCAAAAATGACATACCGAGTGAGTTGAAAATGCTCCTCTGGAACCACGGGAAAGAAGTGAAAGAATTTTTCAACCCCACGGTTGCGGTCGCAAAAAAACACATGAACACACACGACGTCATCATCGTCTGTGGTGCGGGACACGCACTACACATTCACAAAACGTTGGGCTGGGAACTCAAGTTGCTCGTACCCGATACACCCGATGATGCAACCCTCATCATCCGTGAATATCACCGCGGATATATTCTCCCCATGTATTTTCAACCTTGGTAGTCGAGACCAACGAAGAACCTGATCAAGGACCCCGAACTTTTTTCTCCTCCCACTTCGTGTGGGAGTTTTCATTTACTCCACAGTACAAATGACCATAACGTTGGTGTATACTTGCAACCAATGAATAAAAGAGCATTCCTCAATTCACTTCGCGAAGTCTACTGCCGGCTCGGTGTCACAAAACACGGTGTCGGAGTCATGGCGATCCGCCCGATACCAAAAGGGGTTGACCCGTTTAAAAACAGCGACCCGCTTGGGGACGTGCTTGAGATTCCCAAAGATGAACTTGATGGATTCGATGCGCCGGAGGAGGCAAAAGAAATGGTGCGCGACTTTTGCGCACTGCAAGACGGCATCTACTATGTGCCCAACTATGGGATTGATGCGATCACAAAATTCTATTACCTCAACCATTCTTCAGCGCCCAACATGATCACCCACGACAAAGGCGAGACATTCATCGCGGCTCGTGACATACGCACCGGCGAGGAGCTTACCGCCGACTACAACACCTACCACGAAACAGATCACTTTGTGCGTGAAGAAGAAAAGTGACAAAAAAAGCGGCAGAGTTGCCGCTTCAATTTTTAAACCGAGGCCTGTGCCATGCTCCGCATGCACATGGGCCGGAATAGACATCACAGTTTGCTCCACGACGACCCTTCTGGTGTTCGAAAAAAAATGACGGGGTCGGCCCTTTCTCCATCTCCGCTTCCTCCCACGCATCATATCGCTCAAGCGCTTTCTTACCGCGACGCCTGGTGATCTCTTTGATGAGCTCTCCGAGATCATGGCTTTCCTTAAAGAGCCGATCGAATTCTTTCTCGGGAAAATCATTTGCACGACCATATTGTTCTGCTTCGCCCACAATACGGCGACCGATCTCAATTGCCTTCTCAGAGAGCTCGTCATACGATCCCCCACCGTCGAGTATTTGTTCGAGTTCCTTGATATCTTCCGCTCGGTCGTCCATTGCAACCACCTTTCATAGAGCATGTTTTTCTTATATCCATACTACGCATTCCGACAAAAAAGAAAAGTCATTGACTTACGTTGACTTACATTTCAAATGACCTAGTCTTATAGAAAGATTCGAGTACACCACAAAGAAAGAAGGCGTTATGGACACACAGATCTATAGAGAGCGGCGAGAGACACTCGGCCGATCCATCGGTAAAGGCGGGATCGCATTTATCCTTGGCGCACGACTCAAGGAAAGAAACGGTGACGTGCACTATCCCTTCCGCCAAGAAAGCGACATGCTCTACCTTTCGGGCTTCAACGAGCCTGATGCGCTCCTCGTGATCTTGGGTGGCAAGACTCCCCGATCAATACTTTTCTGTGCACCGAAAGATCCTGAAAGAGAAATCTGGGAAGGAAAACGTTTCGGTCCCGAGGGCGCAAAACTCCACTTTGGTTTTGATGAGACACATTCCAACGCGCCGCCGGATGAGATGGCACTACGTGTGGCAGCACTCTTGGAAGGTCGGATCCGTGTGTTCACACCGGACACCTCCGACTACGCGACGTGCATCATTCCCCTCCTTGAGATCCTCGATGCACACAAAGATGACGTGAAAAATGTCACGCGCGAACGCCTCAGCAAACTTTTGGGAGAGCAACGCCTCTTCAAAGACGAGCATGAGATCGTGCTTATGCAAAAAGCCGCCGACATTTCAGGAGCAACACATCGCGAGGTCCTTTCGCTTGTTCGCCCAGGTATGAGCGAATATGAGCTTGAAGCAGAGATCACCTACCGATTCCGCAAAGCGGGTGGCGACCCCCTTCATGCATACCCTCCGATCGTGGCTGGCGGCGCAAATGCGCTTACGCTTCACTATATCGAGAACGACATGACCTTAAATGACGGCGATCTCGTTCTCGTCGACGCAGGCTGTGAATATGGGGGCTATGCGTCTGACATCACGCGGACATTCCCCATGAACGGAAAATTCACTCCCGCACAGCGCAGTCTCTACGCACTCGTTTTGCTTGCGCAAAAAGCAGCGATCGAAGAAGCGTGGCACGGAAACACCCTCCACGCGCCCCATCATGCAGCAAGCATGGGGATCAAAAAGGGCTTGATCGCACTTGGGATCATGTCAGGACATGCAACGATAGGCGCAAAAAAAAAAGCCCCCAACCGCTTCTCCCCGCATGGAACGAGCCACTTCCTTGGCCTCGATGTGCATGACACGGGAGATTACAAACGCCACAAGAGCGGCAAAAACATGCGCACACTTGAGGCGGGCATGGTGATCACGGTTGAACCCGGCATCTATATCACACCCGCGCCTGATGTTCCGGAAAAATATTGGAACATCGGCATTCGCATCGAAGACGATGTGCTCATTACCTCCAACGGATCTCGCATCTTGAGCGCCAGCGCGCCAAAGGAGATCGAAGAGATCGAAGCGATCATGCAATCTTCCAAACAATGAAAACCGTTCCCCGGATAACTCCGGGGAATTTTATTTTGCAAAAATAACACAAAAGAGGCCCACCGAATGTATGCCGGTGGGCCGTGTGCGTGATGCAAAGAATCACATATGCGCTGTTCTCTACCCAAGCTTGGCGAAGATGCGGCGGCCTTCTTGGACCGGCTCATCATTGAGGCCAAGGCATCCGATGCGCATCTGACCTTGCCACATGTAGATGCCGACATGGAGAATTCGCGAAGGAGTCACCTCCACGAAGAACACATTTCCGATGCCGTTGGTGGTGAGCAGGGGCCCATGTGAGCCGGTGCGCTGTTCACCGATCAGGCTCGCCAAGAACCATACATCCTCGGGAACGAAGGCATAGGTGGCTGGCAACCGCTCCTGGATTTCTCGATGATAGGCCCCCTTCTTGAGGTCATACATCCGATAACGGATCGGAGGAGCCGCCCTGATGATGCGTGCGCGAGGAAGGATCTGCTGCTCGAACTCTGGAGACCAGATGTGAAGCCCCGTACTGCTTCGGAAAAATTCGAACGGGTTGTGTTCTTCTTGCAGCCAGGCCATCTTATCCCCAGCAAACTGCAGGAGTTCCGTACTGTGCAAAATGTGTGCGGGAGCTGAGTACATTGCGATTCCTTTTTCAAAAGAGTCTTACCATTCCAACCCCATGTCGGAACAATAAATCTCTGAACAAATGATAATAATTGTAGCATATTTTTAATATTAGGTCAAGTCCTCTTTTTTTGCATAAAAAAACGCCGGGAAAATCCCGGCGCTCAGGTAGCAGCGTACCGCTACTCTAACTTACTGAATTCCACTTCGCTCAAGAACACTCGATCTCTTCCTCCCAGACGATCTTGCGCAACTGCACACCTTCGAACGTGGCCAGCTGTTGTTGCTTGCCTGTCCTCGTCCTCGGCATGGCCGTGAGCGGACCCCAGCTGATCGCGCGCGACTTCGTCGCATGCATCGCAAAAGTGATCGCACGGATCAGGAAGCGCACCGTCGTGAGGCGCTGACGCACCGCCTTGACCTGAGTGTCAGCATCTTCCCATGTGCTGGCATGCGAGACATCTTCCGCCGGAGCTTTGTAGTCGTAGAGTTCGATCTGCATGCATGAGGCACTGTAGAACTCCGAAACCACACCTTCGACAACGACCGCTTTCTCGCGATAGATCCCACTGTCATCATCAGCGCCAGTACCTGCGGGTTTGCCCAGTGCTTTCTTGCGCGCATTGAGCGCTGTCTGCACGGCTTCGAGCCTTGCTTCTTCGAGGAGCAGGTTGACGAGACCGAGATTCTTCGGCTGTGCCCACACCGGCGAGACAAGCTTGATACCCTTGAAGTCGAGCGTATAGACCTTGTTCGCACGGTATGTTTGGTCCGTTGCAATGCAACCAGCCGCTTGTAATTCATCGAAAGTTTCCTTGGTGACGCTTGCTTCGAGCGAGTTGATCACCAGGTTGCCGTCGCGGATCACGTTGTAGGTCCGATGGATCTGCATCGTTGTCGCAGGACCATCGCCGGACTCCGGAAGCACTTTGACATCCTTCAGGGTCTGCATCGAAAAGTTGAGGCGACTCGCTTCGGACTTGTATCCCACTACCCGGAGCGACCTGCTCGAAGGGTCGTGGATGATACGCGGATCTGCGGTCAGCACTCCACCACGCTTGTATGCACCACTCGGCAAATAGACAGCATTCCTCTCGTCTTCGATCAGTGAACGAAGAATGTTGAGAATGTTGTGGCTGGGGCCAGTGGGCTTGAGGCCTGCGCCGATGAACTTCCGGTCTGCAAAGAACTGCCGAGCCATGTCTCCCGCTTCGCGCTGCTCGCGATCGCTGTATGCATTTCCGATCAGATCAGCAAGGCCATCATCACCCGTTTGCGCGAGCATTTCCGCCGCCGCACCAGTATCCCCGGTTGCTGCCGCATGCGCCGCTTGCGCGCGGACGAAATCGGTCGCTTCGGCGTCGGAGAGCATGTCAGTCGTGACTTTGAGCTCCGTCTTTTTGCCGCGCACAGAGGCCGTGAGGTAGAGAGCCTTTGCGCTCGTGAGTTCGATATAGAGGTCTGTCGTACCCTTGTGCAATCCGCGCAATGTGACCTTCCCTTGCGCGTCGACACGGCGCACCTGCGGAGTGACCCTGATGGCTGCTCCGATCGATGCTCCGCCGGCTTCGGCGGAGAGCTCGAGATCGACGAACGCCGTCGAGCGCACGATGTCCCGGATCGATGCAACGACGGTGGCGAAGTCTTCGACTTCGTTCACGTGCCGCTCGATACCCGCGCCACCGGCAGCGTCGACAAGTTCAGAGAGGAACTTGGCGTCATACCAATTGCCGTAGCCGATGGTCGAAAGCAGAGCACCAAACTTGCCGAGTTTTGCGGCAACTTCGAGTGACTTACGACGCTCCTCGACTTCCGACCACTTGGTGGGCACCGCACAACCATCCGTGAAGAGGGACGTGCTATGAATGAAGCCCGGAAGCGAGGTGGCGGTTTCGAGCGCTCGGTCGAGCGGCTCGGAAAACACAGTGGTTCCGAGGATCCTCACATGCTTTTCCATGAGGGCGAGAACGATCCCCTTGCCTTCCTCGGTGGTAGCGGTCGGACCGGCGATGATCGACGCTTGTCCGTGGCCCGAGAAGATGATCACGGTCACGTATTCGTCGACGGAAAGCTTCTGGATGAACGCTTTCGCATCTTTTTTCAGCTGCGCGATCACGCCTTGCATCGATCCGCTCACATCGAGCAAAAGGATGTGGTTGATCTTGCCGCCGAGGCTGACATCGGTCGTGATGGTCAACTTGGCGACAAGCTTGCCGCCGAGTTGTTCGATGCGACCCGTACGTACGTTTGCAGTAAAGTTCAAGAGGAACTCCTTCAGTTTCGATTGTGAAGAACGAAAAGTGACAACTGCTTGTCACAACGAATACCCGGCACGAATGCCAAGGATGGAAAAGAAACTATCATAAAATATCAAATTCGTCAATAGCGTTTTCTTCTTTTAGAGAGAGGGATTTGGGGCAAATTTTTATTGACAAACTGGTGCTACCCTGTTAGTTTCACATCAGTTTCGTTCACCCAAAGCGAGGATAGAATGCATACTGAAACAATCACGTGGTACAGGACAGCGAGCGAGTATGGTGGTGAGATGCCCTCACATCTTCTGGTGCGAGTCAAAGCAAACAACGCGCAAGGTTACGATGTGATCACCGCATACCACCATCCCGGTCCAGAGGTAGTTGGTCTCATTGCAACAAGCGGAGGACTGAGGGGTGCGCTCATCCCCGAGGAGTACGTGGACTGCTTTGCCACCATTCCTACTGGTAATCCTTCATAGAACTCAACTGCCCGCGCCACTAGGTGTCGGGCAGCTTTAATTGCTGGAGGAAATGAAAAAAGGCCCCAACACGAATGTTGAGGCCTTATTTAGTACAGTCGATCACAAGTGATCAACTGATACTAAGAGTGTATTCCCCTCTCAAAAATGATGCAAGAGGTTTTCAACAGTTTTTTTAATTACGATACATTTTTTATTTTTCTATCAAAAAAAATGGATAAATACGTAATCTAACCAATAGCTTGGAATCACTTAGTAAGTAACTCCTGTGGCGCACGCAAGGAAATCCCCATGTGCAATCGCTTCGTATTGTAGTATGGCAAATATTTCCTGAGTGCACCATTGAACGCTTTTGGGGTACGT
>OBEQ012735856.1_pt1 | contig 10349 bp, 7 predicted proteins | sample 1670901 | NCBI WGS metagenome assembly OBEQ01 (sample SAMEA104232315, study PRJEB22302) | groundwater metagenome | biome: forest; feature: aquifer; material: groundwater | place: USA | collected 2011-08-07 | depth 5.4 m | reverse complement strand
ACACTACATTGAATGGAACGGGTATTTTGGTGTTGTTCCATTGCTTTTGGCTATTTATGCAATATTTGCAAAATCCAAAAAAGTTTTATTTTTCGGATTAGCGTGCACCGTTTCTTTATTGTTATGCCTTGATACTCCTATCGTTGATCTGTTGGTGAATTTAAAAATTCCAGTCTTTTCAACCTCTTCGCTAAGTAGAGTCTTAGGAATCTTCAGTTTTTCGGCCGCTGCGTTAGCAGCATTTGGAATTGATTTTCTCAGGAAGGATTTGGAGAACAGAAAGTTCAAAAAAATTATTTTTTGGTCGCTTATAGTCTTGGGGATATTCGGCGCACTATGGTTATTTTTGTTAACAAATAGAACTGGTGCCGATGTTTATACTGTTGCGCACCGCAATCTAATCCTACCATCTATTCTCACAGCAACACTAATTGTTGTAATCCTTGTTTCAACTACTAACAAAAGATTAATTCCATTTACTCTTTTGATTCTGATTTTATTAACTACCTTGGACATGCTGAGATTTGCAATAAAGTGGGAGCCCTTTGAATCAAAAAATTTAGCCTTTGTTCAAACTCCCATAATTAGCAAAATTTCAGCTCTTGATAATACTTATCGAACCCTTGGTCCATATGGCGCAGAAGGCAGTGTTTATTATAAGATTCCCTCCGTTGAAGGATATGATCCTCTTTACATAGGAAGGTATGGCGAACTTATAAGCTCACTAGATGATGGAAAGATAAAAGTTTCTGCAAGACTTGGAGTGAAGCTTTCTACGGACGCAAAATATTTTCCAAAAATATTTGACTTTATAGGCATAAAGTATATTTTGCAAAAACGTTCGGATATAGGAAAATCCTGGGCATTTCCATTTAAAAAATATCCAAAAAATAAATTTCAGTTAATTTATAACGACAAAGAATTCTTAATATATGGAAATAAAGATGTATTTCCTCGGGCATTTTTAGCGGGTAACTATCAAGTCCTTAATGATAAACAAGAAATTATGAATAATATTCTAGATGAAAATTTTGACTTAAGAAAAACTGCAGTTATTGAGAAAAATCCAAAAATTAAGCGTGCTGAAAATTTAAATGGAAAAGCTGTTATTACAAATTACGAACCTAATAAAATAACTATTGAGACTAGCTCAAATATTGATTCGTTATTAATTCTAACGGACAATTTCTATCCAGGGTGGATTGCAAAAGTAAATGGAAAACAAGTTGAAGTGTTGCGGGCAGATTATACTTTCCGGGCAGTAGCCATACGTAAAGGGAAAAGTAAAGTTGAATTTTATTATGATCCTGCTAGTTTTAAATGGGGAATAGCTTTTTCTCTTTTATCGATATTTGGAGTCGGAATCATACTAGCTGGGAAGTGGTATACTAATAAAGCATGGAACAGCAACAATTACAGGACTGCGAAATCTGTTACAAAATCATCTGCAAGAATTGTAACTGGGAAGCTAATCCAAACGAAACAAAGGAAATCCAAGAAGGCAGATTAGCAAATTGCCCAACTTGCGGCTGGAGCCCAAATAATTAATATACCAGAAACAGGCAGAGCCTGGAAACCACGAAAATATGTTCTAAATGAAATTCACAGTCCAAAAAAAGAGAAAGCAGCAAGTAGTGTTTCTAGAATTTTTGCACTTAGAATTGGAACAAGATTTGAAGGATGAAAACCTAACAAGGAGAGCAAGTAAATGAGCATTTTGATTAATTGGATTTTGAGTGGCTTGGCTGTTTTTGCAGCAGCCTATCTTTTACCAGGCGTACATGTCCAGAATTTTACTGCGGCACTTATTGCAGCACTTGTTATTGGAATTTTTAATGCAATTCTAAAACCAATTTTAGTAATTCTAACTTTACCAATTACCATTATAACTCTTGGACTTTTTACTTTCGTAATACAAGCGCTATTGATACTCCTTGCAGCAAAAATTGTGCCAGGGTTCAGGGTTGATGGATTTTTCTGGGCTTTAGTTTTGAGCCTGGTTTTAACCTTGGTAAATACTTTTCTTCATAACAGAAACTATTCGGATCTGTGAAAGCTTAGCTAAATCCATATTATTCTGCGACGCGATAAATTGTTTGTGAAAAGTTTTAGCTTGTTCTCTTTTCCCACGTATGGTATTCTCATGTCTATAAAAAGATATGAAACCAAAAGTCTTAGTAATATTAGGTAGCACTCGCGAAGGAAGACGTGGAGAAAAAGTCGCGAAATGGGCAATGAGCATTTTATCCAAAAGAAATGATGCAGATTATGAATTAGTTGATTTAAGAGACTGGGATTTCTCTTTTTATAATTTACCGACTTCCCCATCTACAGAAAAAGGGGTGTATCAAAGTGAAATCCAGAAAAAATGGGGAAAGAAAATTGATAGCGCAGATGGTTATATCATGATTACGCCAGAATACAATCATGGATATTCAGCTGTTTTAAAAAATGCAATTGATTTTCTTTGGTATGAATGGAACCACAAACCAGTTACATTTATAAGCTATGGTAGCGCCGCTGGTGGAGTTAGAGCAGTAGAGCAATTGAGGCAAGTTGTAGTTGAACTTGAAATGGTTCCTATTCGCGAAGCCGTTTTAATATCTGGCATTCGCGGAGCGTTCGATGAAAAAGGAAATATCAAAGATGAATCCTTCGATCACAGATTAGAAACTGTTGCTGATAAGTTAGTGTTATGGGCGAAAAGTCTTATGAAAATAAGACCAGATTTATCTTATTAACCTAAATAATCTTTTAATTTATTTCCGCGGGATGGATGACGAAGTTTTCGTAAAGATTTCGCTTCAATTTGTCTGATTCTTTCCCGCGTTACAGCAAACATCTTCCCTACCTCTTCCAAGGTTTTTGGACGACCATCTTTTAATCCAAATCTTTCTTCCAAAACTCTTCTTTCTCTGTCTGACAAAGTACCCAGCACTTGATCAACTTGTTCTTTTAGAAGTTCCCTACTTGCAGAATCAAAAAGAGTTGGTGCTGCTGTATCATGAATAAAGTCTCCAAGACGGGAATCTTCTTCATCAGAAACCGGAGATTCCAAACTCGCCGGCTCTTGTGAAATCTTAATAATCTCTAATGCTTTTTCAGGATCAATTCCCAAAACTTTAGCAACTTCTTCAGGCGTTGGCTCTCTTCCTAGTTCTTGCATTAATTTTCTTGAAGCTCGTAAGAATCTATTTATGTTTTCAACCATGTGAACTGGAATTCTAATTGTTCTTGCTTGGTCTGCTATTGCACGTGTAATTGATTGCCTAATCCACCAAGTCGCATAGGTCGAAAACTTATATCCCCTTCTCCAATCATATTTTTCAACTGCCCTAATTAATCCCTGATTCCCCTCTTGTATTAAATCAAGTAAGGTCAAACCTCTGCCTACATACTTTTTTGCAATCGAAACGACCAAGCGAAGATTTGAATTAACTAGAACCTTTTTTGCTTCCTCATCGCCTTTTTCTACCCTTTTAGCCAGCGCGATCTCCTGGTCGAAATTTAATAACGGAATCCTACCAATTTCCTTAAGATACATTCTTACTGGATCTGAGACGGTCCCCTCCGTAAGAACTGTGAGCGCCTCTAATTCTTTTTCTAAGTCTTCTATTGGCTTCTCGGACTCTGGTCCTTCAGCAATTGATTCAAAAACGTCAATGTCGGACTTTAATAATTTGTCATACAAGGAATCCAGCTCTAAAATGTGATCTTCTGGTTTTGGGAAAATAGATAGGATTTCTTCTTGTGTTATATATCCGCGTTTTTTCGCAGAATCCGCGATATCTTGTAATATATTTGGGGCGCTTTTTGCCATAGTAGTATTTTAGCACATTTCTACGCTCAATATAAACCTTATGAGGCAGAAATTTGAGATGTAATAGTAGCAATTTCTTCTTTTATCTTATTTATTTCACTTTCATTTTCATTCTCACGATTATCCTTAAGTTGTTTACTTATTTCTCTTATTCTTTCTTTTAAGTGAAAAACTCTAAGTTCTTTCGCTGCTCTTAATACCTCTTCTTCATATTTAATCACATCTTCAAATTTTGGAAGAGGCATCAAAAAACATTTATCAAAAGTTGGAAGCAGCTCTTTTGATAAATTATCAGATATAAATTTCAAATCAAATTTTCCTGCAGTAACTGCGATTAATAATTCTGAAAATATTTTTTCAACACTGGGAATTTGGAATCTGTAGGAAGTCAAAATATCACGAGACTTAATTAACATTTGTTTTGGTGCCGTACTTTGTAAAATAAGACCTAATAAATATTCTTCTAAAAGCTCTCTCCTGTTAGTCCGTTGTACTTTTTGGAATACTTTTTCTTCTTTGTTGTCTTCTTTTTTATCAATTTGTTTAACAAGCGAATCATAGGAGGTATCAATTACTTCGCCTAACTTTTTGAGATAGTGCTCTTTTACAACCTCGTTCTGAATTGCACTTAGCAGCGGCAACATTTCATCCGCAACCTTCTTCTTACCTACTGCACTATTAACATCATTTTCTTTAATAAATTTTGAGATTAAAAAATCATAAACTTCAATATCGTTTTTTATTGCTTTTTTAAAAGAGCTAGGATTTTTTTTGATCGCCTCGTCAGGATCTTTCTCATCCGGAATAATCACAGTTATATTAAGTCCTCTTTTTTCAAGAACGGGAATACTTCTTTTGATTGCTTCTATTCCAGCAGAATCTTGATCAAGACATAAAGACACTTTTGGAGCGAAACGAGAAAGAAGAAGTGCTTGATTTTCAGTTAAAGCCGTGCCTTTAAGTGCAACTGCGTTTACTATCCCCTCTTTAAATGCCGATATAACATCAAATTCTCCCTCCATTACAATCGATCGCTCCTCTTTTTTAATCTCATCCTTAGCTTGATTCAGACCAAAAAACATACTTCCTTTGTGATACACAAGCGTATCTCTTGTATTTATATACTTGGGCCCAAAATCAGCGTCAGTTATATTTCTCCCAGAAAAACCAACGATATTACCTCTGTGATCGATAAGCGGAAACATAATCCTTCCTCTAAAAAAATCTAGAATTATATTTCCTTTTTGGAAACTTAATCCAGCTTCTATTAAATCCGCTCTGTTATACTTTTTCTTGTTTACTAGATAATTAGACAGATCCTCTCCTCTGTTAGGTGCAAAACCAATATTAAAATTTTTAATTAATCTCTCTGTTAGCCCTCTATATTTGATTAAATAATTCAGCGCTTTTTCTCCAACTGGATGCTTTGTTAAAACAAAATTATAATAATCTGCTGCTATCTTATTCAGAGAATAAATTGCTTCTTTTTTAGAGGATGTGAATGAGGTTCCGCTATTTTTAAGTACAACTCCTGTTTTTTTTGCAAGAAGTCGGAGTGCTTCTATAAACTCCAAATTCTCATATTCCATTAAAAATGTAAAAGCATCTCCACCTTTTCCGCATCCAAAACAATGCCAAATTTGTCGTTCGGGAGAAACTACAAAAGAAGGAGTGCTTTCGTTATGAAATGGACATACCGTTGTAAAATTTCTACCCATTTTTTTCAGGGGTAGATATTCTGAAATGAGGCTTACAATGTCTATTTTTTCGCGGACAATGGACGCTTGATCCATAGGAAAATTATTGTACCACGAAGGCTATTGCAAGTGCGAGTCTTCTGTAATAAAATCCAAAAGGTCAATAGATGGCAACAACAATTATAATCGGTGCCCAATGGGGAGATGAAGGGAAAGGGAAAATTATCGATTATCTCGCAAGCCAATCAGATATTGTCATAAGATTCCATGGAGGAAACAACGCTGGCCACACTATCATAAACTCTAAAGGAAAATTTACTCTTCATCTAGTGCCTTCTGGAATTTTCAACCCCAAAACAAAAAATATAATTTCTAATGGTGTAATTCTAGATCTTGAGGTTTTAATAAATGAGATTGAAGAAATAAAAAAGTCGGGTTTTATATTTAAAGGAAGACTTTTCATTTCACCAAGATGTCATCTAATCATGCCTTATCACAAAATTTTGGACGGACTTTATGAAAAAGCAAAAGGCAAAAGCAAAACTGGGACAACCGGAAGAGGAATTGGTCCAACTTATGCTGATAAGGCAAGCTATAACGGGATAAGACTTGGAGATTTAATGAATCCTAAAATCTTTTCTGAAAAACTAGACACTCAACTCCTTGTTAAAAACAAAATCCTAAAAGCGCTTGGAGTAAAACCCCTTAATAGAAAAGTTGTGGAAAAGGAGTTTTCTATTTTTCGAAAAAAAATATCTCCATTTGTTCTTGAATCATTCGGAATATTGAATAACGCAATTGACCAAAATAAAAAAGTCTTATTCGAGGGGGCCCAGGGAACTTTTTTAGATAACGACTGGGGAACTTACCCATACGTTACGGCTTCAAATATTTTATCCGGTAGTTTAACACACTATGCCGGGATCGCTCCTCAAAAAATAGAAAAAATAATAGGAGTTGCCAAAGCTTACGCAACAAGAGTCGGGGAAGGACCCTTTCCAACTGAGTTAAACGACAGTATAGGTGATAAAATTAGAGAAGTTGGAGGAGAATACGGAGCAACAACTGGAAGAAAAAGGAGATGCGGGTGGCTTGATTTAGAACTATTAAGATTTGCTGCAAAAATAAATGGATTCACCGGATTTGCGATTACCAAACTTGATATTTTAGATAGTTTTCCAGAGATAAAAATTGCAACTCACTATAGATACAAGGGCAAGAAAGTAAATTATGAAGATTTAGAAACAGCTGATTTAGACAAAGTTAAACCAGTATGTAAATCCTTCAAAGGGTGGGAGACTTTAACTCAAGGGATTACAAAGTTCGACAAACTTCCAAAAGAAGCGAAGGAGTACATTAGATTTATCGAAAATTATCTAAATGTTCCAATTAAATATATTTCTACAGGAAGTAAAAGAAATGAAACAATCAAGATTTGATATATAATTCAGGTATGAAGGAAACAGGACAACAGCAACAACCACTTACGGAATTAATCGCAATAACTCCGCTTGATGGAAGATATCATACAATGACTGAAGAACTTTCGCCTTTTGTTTCTGAATATGGATTGATAAGAACGAGGATGGATGTTGAAGCAAGATATTTAATGGCACTTTCTGATATAGGAGTTGTACGACCTTTAACTCCTCCTGAGCGCAAAAAACTAACCTCTTTTGGCGAAGAGCTATCTCTTGAAGATGCGGGAGAAGTAAAGAAGATTGAAGATGAAATAAAACATGATGTTAAAGCGATGGAAAGAGCTTTCAGGAATATGCTTGGTGGTACTTCCCTATCTGATGTAGTTGAAAAAGTTCATATTGGATTAACATCGGAAGACATTAATAATATTGCTTATAGACTAATGCTTCAAAGAGCTACTAGTTCAGCTGTTGTTCCCAGACTAGAAGAAATTGTTCTGTGGTTAACAGATCAGGCAGAAGAAAACAAAGCAATTCCTATGTTAGGTCGTACCCATGGTCAAGCTGCAGTTCCCACTACGCTTGGTAAGGAAATGGCAGTTTTTGCCGGAAGATTATCAGCTGAGGTAGTGAATTTGAAAGACAGAAAACTAACAGGCAAATTCTCGGGAGCTGTTGGAAATTTTAACGCTTTGCGATTAACTTATCCTGAGATTGATTGGGAAAATTTTTCCAGAAAATTTATTAAGTCCTTTGGTTTGGTTCCAAACATGACAACTACTCAAATTAATTCTTACGAAGATATGTCTGCTTATTTTCAAAATTACCTTAGAATAAATGGGATTTTAATAGATTTTGATCAGGATATGTGGCGCTATATTAGCGATCATTGGATTGTTCAAAAACCAAAAAAAGGGGAGGTTGGCTCATCCACCATGCCTCAAAAAGTTAATCCAATTTTCTTTGAAAATTCTGAAGGAAATCTTGGACTTTCAAACGCTATTTTTGAATATTTCTCAAGAAAGCTTCCAGTTTCTCGTCTTCAGCGCGATTTGTCAGATAGCACTGTTATTAGAAATATTGGAACATCTCTAGGTTTTTCACTTGTTGCGTATAAAAACCTCATCGTAGCATTGGGAAGAGTAAGTCCAGATCTTGAAACAATTGCAAAAGCATTGGATAGTGATTGGACTATTCTTGCTGAAGGCGTCCAAACCTTATTAAGAGAGGCTGGAGTGAATGACCCGTATAGTTTAGTCTCTGATTTGATAAGAGGAAAACATATTGGGAAAGAAGAATGGAAAGAATGGGCTGAGGGTCTTCCAATAGACGATGGTCAAAAAGTTAGAATAAAAAATCTTACCCCCCAAACATATATTGGCGACTCAGTTAGAATCACAGAAGAAACAGTTAAGCAAATAAAATCCACATTTAAACCTAAGACCAAATAATTCTAAACTGCTATTGTATTTCTATACTTGCCAAGGTTAATTCCTGTGCAGTTATTGGATTAAGCCCTGTGCGGTTGATGTGGAAGTTGATGTTGCAGGTTAAGGTTTTCCGTCAACAGGCGACATGAACCTTCTTTGATCTGTTGACCCAATTTCAAATAGCATTCTTCTATTTTCTGGTCCTGGCATAAAATTTAAATTTAATTTTGTTTTAGATACACAAGTTGTTCTCTTAGCCTACTGACTCTAAGATTAGTATCACCGACGCTCCCAACATAACGATTAGCTATTTGTAGTGTTTTTTCCATCTGTAAATAGCCTTTATAAAGATCTGAGTCAATTAAAACGGGGTTTATAACTTCCGCCTTTTCAAAAGAAGACGCGTCTTCCAAATGAGAATTTATCAGACTAAAATTACCCCTTAGTTCCCATAAATAATACCGTATCTTTTCTCTTTGATCAAGCGGAAGACCATAAAAATCTAAAACTATTGCGGCAGCTATAGCCTCATAGACTGGTTTTCTTTTTTTATCTTCGAGCCTTCTTTCGATTTTTTGTTCCAAGTTCAAAGGAATATCGATCACTTCCTCTGGACTATCTATTCCTATTTGTTTTCCTGCTTCTTTTGGTAAACTCATCAGGGTCAGAATTATAACACCTTCTACTAAATTTATCTAAATGTTAGAATAGCAATATGCTTGCAAAGGTTAATTCTTCGGCAATTATTGGGCTAAATGCTGTTCCTGTTGAAGTAGAAGTAGATATTGCAAGTCAAGGCCTCCCCTCTTTCACAATAGTAGGACTTCCCGATAAAGCAGTTGAAGAAGCAAAAGAAAGAGTAAGGTCTGCAATTAAAAATACAGGCGCTGAATTTCCCGCAAAAAGAATTACTGTAAATCTAGCTCCGGCTGATCTTCCGAAAGAAGGAGCGCTTTATGACCTACCAATTGCTTTAGGAGTTTTACTTGCTAGTGAACAAATAAAAGCGAACGTTTCAAATTTCTTATTTATGGGAGAACTTTCGCTTGAAGGGAAACTGAGACATACACCAGGCGGTCTTCCTCAAGCAATTTTAGCAAAAGAAGAAAAATATTCCACTTTTTTTGTGCCATCAGCCAATGCGAAAGAAGCAGCGATTATTAAAGGCGTTGACGTAATTCCACTTAATTCTTTACACGAATTATTAAACCATTTAGCTGGAAAGATAATAATTAAAAAACAAAAACCAACTTCTCTTGATCAAATTTCTGAAGAAGATTTTGAATTTGACATGAAAGACATAAAAGGACAGGAACAGGCAAAACGGGCTATGGAAATCTCAGCCGCCGGAGGACATAATATTTTACTTAAAGGCCCACCTGGTGCTGGAAAAACACTTCTTGCCAGAACTGTTCCATCAATATTACCAAAACCGACTTTTGATGAGGCAATTGAAATAACAAAAATTTATAGCATTTCTGGACTTCTTGATAAAGAATCCCTTGTGATCAAACGTCCTTTTAGATCTCCCCATCATACAACTTCTCATATTGGACTGATTGGCGGAAGCAATATTCCAAAACCTGGTGAAATTTCGCTTGCTCACCGCGGAGTTTTATTTTTAGATGAATTCCCAGAATTCCCGCGTCATGTTTTGGAGGCTTTAAGACAACCTATGGAAGACGGGTTCGTAACGATATCCAGGGCATCAGGGAGAATAACTTTTCCTGCAAAATTTATGATGGTTGCTGCGCAAAACCCGTGTCCCTGCGGATATTTAGGAGACGCCACTCATGAATGCAGAGATACAACAACACAGATTTTAAATTATCAAAAAAAAATTTCCGGCCCAATGCTGGACCGAATTGACATTCACTTAGATGTCCCGGCAGTAAAAACAGACAAACTTATTAATGAAAAAGGAAGTTTTGGACCAAGTTCTCGCGAGATAAGAAGCCGCGTACAAAAGGCTCGCGATATT
>OBEQ012660464.1_pt1 | contig 10349 bp, 14 predicted proteins | sample 1670901 | NCBI WGS metagenome assembly OBEQ01 (sample SAMEA104232315, study PRJEB22302) | groundwater metagenome | biome: forest; feature: aquifer; material: groundwater | place: USA | collected 2011-08-07 | depth 5.4 m | reverse complement strand
GCCGCCGGTTGCGGGCATTGCGACAATTGCCTCAACCCCAGAGTGGCGACGTTTGACATGACGGACGCGGCGCATAAATTTTTTGGCTGCATGCGCGAGACCGGTGAGCGGTTTGGGGCGGGGCATTTGATAGACGTCCTCCGCGGCTCAGAGTCACAAAAAATAGAGAAGTTTGGCCATGAGCGCTTGGCCTCCTATGGCGCCGGGGAAGAGTATTCCGCGAAAAAATGGCACTCGCTAATAAGGCAGTTTATTCAAAAAGAACTTGTTTGGCAGGACCAGGAAGCTTTTGGCGCTCTCAAATTGACTCCGTCCGGACGCGCGGCGTTTAAGAATCCGGTAGAACAAATACTCGGATTTCCTCCCGCCGAAGAGGTTGTCAAAACAAAAGTTGTTAAATTAAAGCCAGAAACCGGGGATTATGACGAAGAACTCTTCGAAGTCCTACGCAAGAAGCGCAAATCCCTAGCCGACGAAAGAGGCGTCCCGCCATACGTGGTCTTCTCCGACAAATCGCTGGTAGATATGTGCGCCAAAAAACCCACCACCCCGCAAACCTTCGCCCAAATCTACGGCGTCGGAGCCAAAAAACTCGAAATGTACGCGGAGACGTTTATTGAACTCATAAAAGAACACAGCTTGGGCTCAATCCGAGACAGGTCAAAAAATTGATTATACACATAAATAATGATACAATACACCTTGTATGAGGAGGATCCGATCATGACAAGGACGAATATTGTGCTGGACGAATCGCTGGTAGGGAAAGCCAAGCATTTGACGGGTTTTAAGACGATGCGGGAAGTGGTCCACTATGCCTTGAAGGAGCTCGTCAGGCACCGGAGACAGCGGGACATCCTGAAGCTGAAAGGGCAGATTCACTGGGAAGGAGACCTATCCGCCATGCGGCGCGGAAGACAGGCCCATTGATTCTCGTTGATACCAGTGTTTGGATAGATTATTTCCGCGGCGGAGAGCTGCCACAAACACAAACTCTGACCCAGGCAATCAGCCGCGGCGACGATCTATGTGTCTGCGGGATCGTACTGACGGAGATCTTGCAGGGCATTTCTTCCGAAAAAGAACGCCACTCCGTGAAGACTTTACTTGATACCTTGATCTTTCTACCGATGCCCAAAGAATCTTTCGAACTTGCCGCCCAAATTTATCGCCAAGCCAAAGAAAAGGGCCAGACCATCCGAAACACCACCGACTGCCTCATCGCCGCGTGCGCCATCTCCCATAAGGCGCCTCTTTTACAAAATGACAAAGACTATGTGGTTATTGCTAGATATTCTAAGCTAAAATTAGTTTATGAAATTTAAAAAAAGAGATCTTTCACTCCGCTCGAGATGGTAGACGGTTCTAAATACGTTTTTTAGATACATAGGAGGGATTAAGGATGACGAAAAAATCAAATGTTGACGCGTGGCTTGAGCGGGAAACCGATCACGTTCGAAAGGCGCTTGAAAATGCTTCCAAACATTTTGATGGGAATGACAATCTGACGGTAAATACTCTCGAAGCCGTGTACGCACGTGAAAGTAGTTTTGGTTTACCACCCATGCTGGGTAAACGTGGTTCTAGCGGCGCGGCCGGTCATTTTCAATTTAGGCCGGATACAGCCAAGCGATATGGTTTAAACGTATCAAAGAATAATGACCAGCGTTTTGACATCGATTATGCCTCTTCAGCGGCGGCAAGATACCTAAAAGATCTTCATACTTTTTTTAGCAAAGATACGACGTTGATTGGGACTACAAAAACCATTGGTATAAAGAATCCCTCGGAGCGTAAAAAGTTTGTTTTAGGCGCTTTCAATGCCGGTGAAGGGAATATGGCAAAAGCTCAGCGTTTGGCTCAAAAAGCTGGAAAAGATTCGCAATTGTGGGCTCACGTGGAAAAATTTCTCGAGTTGGCAGGAGCTTCAAAAACCACTGCTGATGAGGCAAGACAATATGTCGAAAACGTTCTTCTCTATGAATCCGAATTTGCTTCAAAGTCACCAGCGGACAAAAACATAAAACAGAAAGAGCCCGGAAAAGGAGACACCCGTTGCACAGAAGGTCACTGGAGAACCATTGACGATCGACGGGTATTTATATGCGACTGAATAGATTTTATTCGACACTCATTTGCTTTGTGATTTGTTTGCTAGTTTGTGGCTTCTTGGTTTCTTGGCAGCGGTCGGTTGAAGCCCATCAGTTGTTCGGCAATATGACCTACTTGACAGATTGTCCGTATGTCGCTGAAAAAGTAAAATTGGTAAATGGTTATCGGGAAGCAAGAAGCGGCCTCCTTCATTATTCCATGTATTATGACAGGAAGTATTTTTACGGAGATTTTAATCAGGATGGATTGAAAGATGCGGTAGTCGTTATCGTTCAAGGTGAGGGACATGGTTCGGGTACATGGCTTGCGTTTCTGATCCATGACGGCAAGAAATATGTTCACACAAAATCGGGATTCTTGAGCAGAACAGCGATCATCAATTCATTGAAAGTTAAAGGCTCAAGGGTCATTGTGGATATGTTCGTGCTTCAAGCCGACGACTGCAACGCAGGACCCACCGGACATGTGATCGGCATATTCGACACTCGACGGCGCGAATGCTGGATGGACGCTAAGCGGATTTCCTCCAAATCCATTTGTGATCCCCTTACTTTAATGCTGAAAGATCCATCTTCTTTGCTGAATTTTTCTTCGTGGGACTATGTTCTCAAACGGTGTAAAATTTGATAAACAGCATCGTTGTGGTTATTTTGAGGGTTCTTGCTTTTGATCAACGAACGCCTGGTTATTTTATCCCTTGAAAGCCGGCGTAGAATAAGGTATCTTATGTACATAGTAACGTACGTTTATAAAAAAGGGCTTTTATGACCACGCTCACGGCTACGCAGGCGAGACAGCATTGGTTTGGTATTTTACGTAAATCCGTCAAAGGGCATGCGCCGGTCAAAATTACCTCCAAAACGGGTGATGCGGTCCTTCTCTCGGAAGACGACTATGAGGGCCTTTTGGAGACTCTCGAGCTTCTTTCCACACCCCGAATGGCCGAGAGTGTCCGCGCGGCCAAACGTGATATCCGCGCCGGACGGACAAAATCCCTGAAAGAAGTCTTTGGGAAATGACCCGAGGCGGTTTTGAGATTCGCATCACCCGCCGCGCTGAAAAAGATATTCGAAGACTCTCGCCCCGCCTCAAAGACAAGCTTTATGATATCCTGGTTGAAGTCATCTCCGCCGATCCGTTTCAAGGCAAAAAATTGATCGGTGACCTCGAAGGAAGTTATTCTTACCGCCTGGATTATCGGGACCGCATCGTTTACAGCATTGACACCACGCGACGAATCGTCTACATCGAACGCGCCAGGACCCACTATGGCAATTGAACGGCAAAGCTACGGCTGGATACCGGATTTTCCGGATAAATATAGGCGGCCTTGACATTATGTATCTTATAAGATACAATTAAGATGAATGTTTCTAAAAATGATCTCTTCATATACGAGACCTCGAAGGGAAAACTTCCGCTTGAAGAATGGCTTCAAGATCTCAGAGACCGAAAGGCGCGGGCCATTATTCGTGGGAGGCTCGATAGATTAGAATGTGGAAATATCGGGCAGTTTCGAGCGGTCGGAGAGGCCATTTATGAATTGAAGATTGATTTTGGGCCCGGCTATAGAGTTTATTTTGGTAGGGATGGAAAAACGGTGATCATTCTTCTTTGCGGTGGAGATAAAAGCAGTCAGAGAAAATATATCCGGAAGGCACAAGAGTATTGGCAAGATTACAAAAGAGGAAACAAATGAAACGATATCATGATGTTCTTATTAGGGCCTTAAAAGACCCCGCTGAAGCGGCAGAGTATTTGAACGCTGTTTTAGAAGAGAAGGACCCCAAAATGTTTTTGGTGGCACTTAGAAATGTAGCCGAAGCGCGAGGAGGAATTTCCAAACTATCCCATCAAACCAAACTCAACCGAGCCAATCTTTATAGGATCTTCTCAAAATCAGGCAATCCAGAGATCCAAACTCTTTCCCATATTCTCAACAATTTAGGATTAAGATTAGCTGTCGAAATAAAATCCCACCACGCGCTTAAGGCTGCCTGATAATTAAAGGAGGTATAGAATATGACGAAAAACAAACCATCTAACGTTGATATGTGGCTCGAACGGGAAACAGATCACATTCGAAAGGCGCTTGAGAGTGCCTCGAGGTATTTTGATTCAAATGATCACTTGACAGTAAATACTCTGGAAGCCATCTACGGGCAGGAAAGTAGTTTTGGTAATGATATGAGAACACGCGGCGCTGACGTTGCAGCCGGTCATTTTCATTTGCAGATACCTACTGCCAAACGATATGATTTAAACGTTTCGATAAAGAATGATCAACGTTTTGACATTGATTACGCGTCTTCAGCGGCAGCGAGATACTTAAAAGATCTCGATAACATGTTTAGCAGAAAGACGAATTTGGGGAAAGGATTGGAAACGATTCCAATCAAAAGCGTTTCAGAGCGGAAGAAATTTACGTTAGGCGCTTATAATATAGGCGAAGGACGTATTACCGACGCCCAACATCTGGCCGAGAAGGCGGGGAGAGATCCTCAAGTCTGGACCGACGTCAAAATGTTTCTTGAGGCGGCCGGGGCCTCCAAAATCAAAGCCAATGAAACAAGGCAATACGTCGAAAAAGTCCCCCTTTATGAATCTGAGTTTGCCGCAAAGTCCCTAGCTGATAAAAACTTAAAGCAAAAAAAACCACGAAAAGAAAGATACCGGTGTACTGAGGGGCACTGGGTTACTATCGATGATAGACATGTGTTCATATGTGATTGAAGGGATACGGGATGAAAAAAATTTATATTATTTTATGTTTTATTTCTTGTACTATTTTTCTATTCGGGTACCAATCAAGAGCTGCCGCCAACAAAACGTTCGGCAATACGACCTATTTCACCAGCTGTCCATATATTGCCGAAAAAGTGACATTGGTAAACGGTCATCGTGTTGCATGGAATTTTCGCCTCCACGTTTCCATGCATTATGAGGGGCATTATGTTTATGGCGATTTTAATTACGATGGACTTAAAGACGCGGCGGTGATTATTGGTGAAAGTCAGGGTGGCAGCGACGACGGGATTTTGTTGGCTTTCTTAATACACTCTGGAACAGAGCTTGTTCATAAAAAATCGGCATATCTGGGAGGCTCGGCAATTATAAATTCTCTGAAAGAACGTGACGGTAAAGTTATCGTGGATATGTTTGTTCACCAAGATGGCGACTGCATGGCTGGCCCTACTCGTCATGTTAAAAGTATCTTTGAGTACGGAAACGGGGACGAGATAGAAGAGAAACAAATCTCTGCCAAATCTCTTTTTGATCCGGCGCTTTTGGTCTTAAAGGACTACTCATCTTGGGCCTATGTTCTCGAGCGGTGGCAGGCAGGTTTGAAATGACCAAGAATTACGGTTGGATACCGGATTTTCCGGATGGGCGGGATTATTTGTATCGGGCGATTCGGCCTCGGGTGCGTTTGCCGAGAGAGGTCAATTTCAGAAACTCCTGGGGCCAAAAATGGGGAAGAGGCGGCTACGGCACGATCCCCTTCGACTACGTAGAATCCCTAGCGGATGATTTTTGGACGATTAGAAGATAAAACCCAGCGGACTTAGTCCGGATGGGCTGTTTCGGACTAAGTCCCGATTGGGTGAAAAGGGTCAAGTTAGCCGATAGACAAAATCTACATATTTTTTCGACGGAAATGACCTCCTGCGTCGTCTTGTATAGTAGGAGGGATATTACGATGCCAAGGAAATCGAGGGAAATAAGTCCTACAGGGGCTTACCATTTTATTAACCGCGGTGTGAATAAGAAGCACATTTTTCATAAGGCCGGGGACTATGAACGCTACATGCAGCTTGTAAAGGAATACGCTCGCGAGTTTAAGATCGAGATTTATCATTATTGCCTTATGGTGAACCACACGCACTTTCTTTTGAAAACGGAGGATTTAAGCCTGCTCAGCAAATTCGGACATTTCGTCCATCGCCGGTACGCTTATTACTACTGCAAGGCCTACCAATGGCCCGAGCAGGTATTTAGGAGACGCTTTGTCAGCATCCCCATTGAGGATGATGCTCACTTTCTGGAGTGCGGGCGCTATATCGAAAGAAATCCACTTGAAGCGGGACTGGTGGATGATTTGAGGAATTACTCTTTCACAAGCTATTCTTACTACGCGTATAACGAACTAAATCCATTGATAACATCCTCACCTGTATATGAGTCCTTATCCAATCAACCTCACGAACGCAGAGCGGCCTACCGTCTGTACGTCACTCAAAACCGTAAAAACGAAAGCACATTTGCCACTCTAACTTGTCCCTTTTAGAGCCATTGGGACTTAGTCCGGAATGAGGGCGGCGGACTAAGTCCGGGTTTGGGTTTCTATTAATTAGTCTTAAGCAAGTTTATAGAAATCGTCTGTAATTCTTCATAAATACTTTGAATAATTTACATAACAAGTTGGAATATTTAAGGTTATGGTATTGCAATTTGTTGATCCCCATGGCAGACTTCTCACACAATAGCTTGAGAAGGGGGTTTGATATGAAAGTATTGGTTCATTTGAATCAGAGGGTACACAAAAGCTACATGCTTAGTTTTGGGGCGGGCATTCAAAGAGAGGAAATACGGAACATTGTCGAAGCGGATCATGAAACGTCCATCCAGCGGCTCATAGCGAAATCCCAAGACATAGTGGAAGTCCCGGCCGGACAAAAACAAATAGCCATCCACACGGCAGATTTCTCCGTAAGCCAAAACGGCTACAGCCAAGAACGCCTGGCTTAGCTCCTCTTAAAAAAAATCCCTTGCGAATCAAGATTGGCTAAATGCCCTACTTAAATTTCAGATGAATCTCTATCTCTTTAGCTTATCATTCACGAGCCTTGCCTCCGTGGTGCTGGGGTTATTTGTGATTTATAAGAACAGGTCAAGCCGGGCAAATCAGATCTGGTGTTTGGCGACAATTTTTTGTTCCATATGGAGTTTATTTTATTTACTTACGATTCGTGCTACGGATTTTAAACAAGCTTTATTCTTTGCCAAAGTTTCTCAAGTGTCGGCGTCATATATGATGGCATTGGTGGTACATTTTTGTAGTGAAATAACGGAATCAAATCCCAGTAGAAATATTTTTATTAAAATTGGATACTTACTCAGCCTAGTTTTTACTTTAGCAAGTTTTACAGATTCTTTTTTATCGGTCAGGCCGTTTCTAAATTTTAATTACTACTTTTGGCCTAGATTATTTTATTATTTCTTTACCGCGTATATTCTATTTAGTTTTTGTTATTCTGAATACATCCTCATAAAAAGTCTTAAAAAATCAGAAATAAAAAAACGGAATCAAATCTTATACATCATTGTAGGGCTTTTTTTAGGCTATTTTGGTGGTTTTGTGGGCTTTTTTCCCGTATATGGAATCCCGATTGAACCTTATGCTATGCATTTTGTTTGGTTATATGCTGCGGTTATTTCTTACGCCATCGTTAAACATAGACTTATGGATATTAAGGTTGTATTTCAAAAGACTTTATTTTATTCATTTTTTGTTTTCTTGTTGTCTATTTTTTACGTTTCAATCGTATTCATTATCCACGGAATTTTTGAGACAGGTTTTTCCTTTAATGTCTCAAATCTAAATCAGTCTAGAGATCTGAGTTTATATGCGGTACCGCCTTTGGTAGGAACAGTAGTTTTTTTATTTTTGGGATTCTTCACGCTTTTTAACAGACCAAAGACTCAGGAAAAGACCCTATTTTCTATCCTATGTTTTGAAACTTTTTTCTGGCAATTCATTTGGTTTTATTCTTTTTATTGTCCGAAAGAGGATCTTACGTATATTGCAAAAATCGCTTACCTGACTATAACCCCACTCCCGTTTACTTTTTATCACTTCATAGTTTCTTATCTGAAGCAGGGCAAGGAAAGAAAATATGTGATCTTATTTTATGGAATTGCTTTTATCTTAATCCTTTTAATCTTTCCTACGGATTTATTTGTAAGCGGGAACCGTCAACTAGCATGGGGAAATTTTACGTTGCCTGGCCCGCTTTATTTCGTATTTGCCTTGTCAGCGCTTATGTCCATGGCAAGAGGCGTATTTATCATCCGACGAGCTTATCAAGAATCACTTCATGTCCCTGAAAGGCGAAACCAATTGAAATATTTCTTTTTGGGATTCGGGCTGTATTTTTTCTGTACACTCGATTTTTTTCAAGTTTACGGCGCAACTTGGTATCCGATAGGCAGTCTTTTCTTTTTGCTTTCGTTTATCGTGATCGCTTACGCGATTTTGAAGCATCATTTAATGGACGTCCAGGTTATTATCAAGAAAACTATTTACTACTCTATTTTGACTATCTCAATATCTCTGGTTTATTTGGCGCTTGTTTTTCTTTTCTATTTGACATTTCTTGCCGGGAAAAAGACGTCCTCGCTCTGGGTAAATTTCTCCAGTATTCTATTTATTGCCGTGACCTTCAAACCGCTTGAGATTTGGTTTCACCGTATTCTCGAAAGAAGGTTTTTTAAAGGCACTATTGGTGAGATCTCCGAACAAAAGGAAAGACTTGAAACTGAGCTTGAGCGTAGGGAGAGACTGAAAAGCGTTGGCATTCTTGCCGCTGGCATGGCGCATGAGATCAAGAACCCGCTTACGGCGATCAACACGTTTGCCGAGTACCTGCCAACCAAATATGATGATCCGGAGTTCAGGGAAAAGTTTACCCGGATCGTCCGGCAGGAAGTCTCGCGGGTCAAAGACATCATCACCAATCTTCTTTTATTTTCCAAACCTTCCGATCCTTGTCCGGTCCGGTGTGATATTCCAAAGATTCTTTTGGGAATACTCGAGCTTCTTTCGAGCGAATGCCTGAAAGCCGGTGTCAGAGTCGCGCCTCGGTTCGACGGCCATGAAGCGTTTGTGGATCCGGAGCAGATGAAGCAGGCGTTCCTCAACATCATCTTAAACGCGATCGAAGCGATGCGCGAAAAGGGCGATGGTGAGCTTAAGGTTCTGACACGGCTTGGTGGCGGAGGCCTTCAAGTAGTGATCGAAGATACCGGGTGCGGTATCTCTCCGGATAAGGCACAGAGAATTTTTGATCCATTTTACACTGACAAACCGCAAGGCACGGGCCTCGGCCTGGCCGTGACTCACTCGATTATTGAAAAGAATAGGGGAAAAATCAGCGTAGAAAGCAAAGTAGGGCAGGGGACAAAGTTTACGATCACGATTCCTTTGGAATAATATGTTAACTCCACCTCAGATTGTAACTTACACTGCGGCCTCTTGCGGGATTTTCAATAAGAATATCTTTCTCTACCAAATCCGAAATTTCACGGAATGCGGTCGCGCGGCTCACCTTTGCCATGGAAACATACTTACGGGTCGTAAGACCGCCTTGAAAGCCGTCTTTTCCGGCATCCAAAAGCCGGTTGATAATTTTTCGTTGCCGTTCGTTAATTGTGACTTGACCGTGATCTTGCCAGAATCGAGCTTTGGCCAAAACATCGGCGATCAGTTTTTCGGCCTTTTCAACGGCGTGGGTATAGCATTCCAGATACCACTTAAGCCATGAGGTGATGTCTCCACTGCCTTTCTGGCATTCTTCAAGAACGTCATAATAGTTTTTGCGTTCTTCCATGATTTGAGAGGAAAGACTATAGAAGCGCGTGGATAGTTTTTCATCCTGCGCCAAAGCCATATCCGTCAAAGCCCGGGCAACACGTCCGTTTCCATCTTCAAAAGGATGAATAGAAACAAATAGAAAGTGGGCCAGTCCCGAACGAAGGAGCCCATCCTTCTCGCCCAGGCTTGCCTGCCACCAAGATAGAAACCGTTTCATTTCCGTTTCGATTCTCTCACCCGGAGGAGCTTCGTAGTGGATTTTTTCCCGGCCCAGAGGCCCTGAAACGACTCGCATGGGGATCCCCAAGCCGCGCCATTGACCTACACGGATCTTCGAAAGCCCTGACCAGCCCGTTGGAAAAAGCCCTGCCTGCCAGCGTTTGAGCCGTGTCGCCGTCAGTGGTTTATCGTATTTTTGGGTCGCTTCAAGGAGCGCTTCCACCAAGCCGTCCACTGCGCGGTTTGCAGGCGGCAGACCCGCCGCGGGAAGCCCCAAGTGTCTTGCCACCGAAGACCTGACCGCCTCCCGGTTTAACTTCTCCCCTTCGATGGCGGAAGTTTTTATCACTTCCTCGGTAAGAATATCGGCGCACGCCTCACGACTGTGCTGGAAACCCAAACCGGTCACTTTGGTTAAAAGCTT
>OBEQ012436202.1_pt1 | contig 10349 bp, 9 predicted proteins | sample 1670901 | NCBI WGS metagenome assembly OBEQ01 (sample SAMEA104232315, study PRJEB22302) | groundwater metagenome | biome: forest; feature: aquifer; material: groundwater | place: USA | collected 2011-08-07 | depth 5.4 m | reverse complement strand
TTGAGAACGATTCAAGTAAAAGCAGGTGCGGTGGAGGTACCGTCAGCCTGTGGCAGTGTGGCTAACTATCAGGCAACACTGGTAAACAATCAGCTAACGGTGGTCGCAAACTGTCCCGGTGTCGGTTTGGTTAATTTGCTTGATTTAGTATTAACTTTGGCGAATTCAAGCTTCGTTGGATCAAAGACAATCAATTTTGATAGTCGGACGGTTTCAAGTAGCGGGGGGACGGTTGATATTTGTGGGAATAAAAATTTGTATCGGGTGACTGTCAATCAGGCGGCCAATGTTAGTAGGCCGGTTTATGTGGGCGGCTGCTAAAGCTATGAAATTAAATAGAAATGGAGGCCAGTTGTTGATTGAGATCTTGATTGGGTTGGTGGTGATCACAACCTCATTGGTAGTGAGTTTGGTGGCGGTGATCCACGCGACGAGAGTGTCGCGGGTATCTCGGAATCGGCTGGAGGCGACAAAGTACGCCGAGCAGGTGGTGGAGCAGTATAGGAACACGCGGGATAAGGACAAGAGTGCCTTTTTTACCAACCAGACCTGTCTTGGTCCCTGCGGTAGTTTTGGTCTTAACAGTATGTATAGTTGCGTAATGACTTGCAGTTTTACGCCCGCGGGCGCGGCGACACGAGTTGACGTGACCGTGACGATGTCCTGGGACGATAGTGGTGCTACAATTTCGGTAGCGTTGCCAACGGTGTTAACTAGGTATGATTTATGAAAGGTTTTACATTTATTGAACTATTGTTGGCGATAGTGATTTTGGCTATTTTAGCAACGACCGGGTCGGCGATCTTTTTGCATTCACTGCGGGGAACGTCGGCAACAGAACTGCGACGAACCTTGGACGATCGAGCCAGGTTAATTTTGGACAGCATGGGCCGTTTTTTACGGGAGGGCCAGATTACTGGTTTGGCTGGGCAAACGAGGGCAAATTGTTTAGCGGGCGGAAGTGTCAATGGAGATGTCTTGTCTGTTAAGGCGCTCGATGGATTGACGACCAACTTTTCTGTTTCAGCCGGAATGCTTTCTTCAATCAGTGGCCAGACGGTAGTGATAAATCCCGAAGGGGTGACTATTGCTTACAAGGCCGGTATCGGCTATTTCTTCACTTGGTATTGTAGTGGTGGTGTTCCAGACCGAATTATGATGCAATTTACGGCGACGTCGACGGGATTAGGCGGCGACACCTCCATTAACAGCGACTACGTTCTCGATACGGTTTCTCGAAATAGCAGCCAGTAGAAGTTCTAAACAATCTGGTTTTTTTGAAGATACCAGTCTAAATATACTATTTGGTAAAGAAGCATTGCCATCTGGCAGGATTTATCGGTATATATCTCACTATTTGAGTTATTTACATATTTTTTAAGAAATTCAGCATCGATCAGTCCGTACTGTTCTAAGATCGAGTGGTCTAGGATTCTAAGGACGAAATTTTTCTGGTTAACAAACAATTGGACGAACGGTTCCCCGGCATTTGAAGTAGAGATGTAGTTTTCTGGCATTATTGACTTAAAAAATGGCATCATTAATTCCTTTATCTGAAATGATTGTTGACCTTCTTTAAGAGGTGCTCTCCTTGCTAGAGATAGCAATCTAGTATCACTAAAAATATTCAATCTATTGATGCAATTGTTGGAATACGCCTCAACTACAGGCAGATAGCAGCCAGCACTTTTTGATGGAATTATCAGAGGATAAAATCCTCTTTTTTTGAATCTTGTCTGATCCAAAAAGAGGTCTTTCGCACTATCAACGAATAATTCTTGTTTTCTTCTCCTACGGTACGAAGCAATCGAATCGAAATAACTTCTTTGAATTGGGAACCTAGAAAGTATTTCCATTTGTTTCGTGTCATACGATTCGTCCCCATACTCGCCTGTAAACAATAACCTAATATCATTCTTGTTTAAAAAATTTATATATTGGCTATGATGAACATAAACAAACGGGTTAACTAGTGTGTCTGATGGCCATGCTTCATCAGGGTTCAATTCATGTAGTGTGTGTTTGGTGTAATCAAAAACTTCGAGCGGAAAGTTGTGTATATTCGCAAATCGTTTGACTATATCCAGGTTGTTTTCATCCCCCATGATCGAGGAATAATTTGAAAAACCTTTAAATCTCCCTTTCCGGGAGATTTGTGAGAGACAGAAAGCAATTAGGGCACAGTCAAAACCTGAGGATACATCACAGCCAATATTGACCTCATCCGGTATCAGTCTTAGTCGTTCTTCGACCAACTGCATTAATAATTCTAGCCAAGCTTTGGAGAAATCTTCCATTGATTGGTACTCCTGACCCTCGTCTTTGTCATAAAAATTATTCAATTCAATTAAGGTCCCAACTTGTAACCCCTTGAGGTCTTTGAGATTAAGACGGAGCTGGCTACCGCCTGGCAGGACTTTAATTTGCTTAACCAAAGTATTTTCTGCGTTATGCCACTCCCAAAGTAGATATGATAAAATTGCATCGGTATCTGTCTTTAAGCTTTTGCTTTTTTTAAGTTCGTTTTTCATTCTTCCGAATGAGGAAGAAATGATTAGTTTATCTTCTAGTATCGCGAAGAAACACGAGAAACTTAAAAACTGGTCGACCGCTATGGCCACATTTCCAGAGATTAGGTCAATAAATAATAAAAGAAAGAGACTATTGCTGTTTGTTAGCTTTTTGAAGCCGTTTTTCTCCACTTCGTCAAAAATTTCTTTCTCATTTACTAACCCATCAAAGTTTGAAAAATAGCCAAATAAGAGCTTATCCCATTTTCTTTGGTAGACCTTCTTTGGTAATCCGATTATTGGGAATAAACTATCCCAGTTAACCTCACGACGTAAGTTGTCAAAACTTAGCTCAAGGAAAAACTGATTAGTCTTGTCCATATACGATTTTTTTACTTACAAATTCTTCTAGAATTGTTTTCAGAACTTCTTCTCCCACCGCCTCACCTAGATGATTATTTAAAATGTCATCGGTAGCAACGCCTAGATCGTCGATCATCTTCAAGATTTGATACTCATGTGGTTTGATTAGAAACAAGTCGTCTGTGGTCCAGTCATAGGCCACGGTTACGTAGCCGTTTAGAGCATCGGTGTCCAAAAATATAACCGCTTCAGGGTTAATTTTATATTTCATTTTTTAATCATCTGGGTACTTATCATAGCCAGACTCCAAATGGTTAATGACCGTAAATACCACTTTTATCTCCAGCGCCGTTTTTGGCGACCATTTTGCTGAATTTACCCAATTTTTCTGCCACCTCTAGATCAACTTTTCTCTCAACCTTTTTGGATGTCTCAACTGCTGACTGTCTTTCTTTTTTAACTAACACAACACTCACCTCCTTTCCATATCAAAACACGGAGGTAATCGGAATTTCCAACAATCACCTTAATAGCATATCAGATACGTCAAAAACTTTATTAATATGTATGGTCTCGGTTACTGATACCTCCAAATGTATTTGGTCACTAGGATGGGGTCGGGGGCGTTGAGCATCAGGTCGGGTAGTAGCACTTTGACCAGCAGTGGGTAGGTTTAGGTAGAGATTTGGTTTATATTATTTTTTTGCAAAAACCAATCAAGTTTTATTAGGGTTTCCAAACCAATTGCTACGTTAGGTTCTTTAAACAATTCGCTATCGTGGTTATCTAAAAGTCTTACTATCTGTTTTGGATCGATTATTCCAATTTCCGCCAGGACTGAACTTCCTAATACAGAATCAATCAGCGGCCTCTGATTGGTGGCAAAGTTAACAAAGGTATGTTCTGGACTGCCTTTTTTTGGGATAAACATCTCGTCGACAAAAATATCTTTAAGTTCTTTCATCAACTCTAGCTTTAGATCCCATTTTGCTTTTCCGGGTATCTCTGGTAACAATCGACCCAAAGAGATCAGTCTGGTGTCAAGGAATGGGTTCATCAGTCTTAGTCCATGGGAATTATATTGTTCTTGAGAGCATGAGGTTCCAAATACACCCGATCCTGAAACAACGATAGGGTAAAAAATTCGATTGTTATAACGATCCCAATCTAAAAACATATCTATCCCCCTGGGAGTAAACAAAGCACCGGCACCATACTTTTTCAGAGTATTAACTTCCATAAAGTAATCGTACTGTTTACCAAATCTCAAAAATAGTTCCATTCCCTTTAACATATAGGCTTCGTCCCCTCCTTCACCAGTGAAATCAATCACCACGTCGTTTTCTTTTAACAAATCAAGATATATCTGCTGTTCGTGGGTGGCGACTTGCCAAGGATCATCCACCGACCATTCCTTTGAAAAATTAGTATTACGTAATTGCGGCTTGGTTGCATTTACTGATTTCAAGGTCAGGCCATGTCTATCGGAAAACTTCCTTACTACTTCAATATTTGTTTCGTCCTTCATTAAATCTGAGTATCTGGAATAACAGGTAAAAGCATTGGGCCCAGCAACTTTGCCCAAACAATACGCGATTAGAGTACAGTCAAAACCTGATGAAATATCGCAACCAACGCCTACACCTTTAGGAATTTTTGACCACCGCCGTCCTACAATTTCCGTAACGGCCGAAACCCAATCCGACGCGAAGTCTTTCAAAGAATTATATTTAATCTCCCCCACCAAACCGAGATAATCTTCTACGTTAACCAATGGTTTAATTTGATAAGAAGTGTGATTATTCAAATCAAATTCCACTACCGATCCTGCAGGCACTACCCGGATCTGTTTTATTAACGTTTTCTCTGTCATGTGCCACGTCCAGAGTATACCTGTCAATAGTCCATCCAGATCTCCTATTAATCGCCGCCTTGTCCCCACTTCATTTTTAAGCTTTGAAAAATTCGATGAGAAAGCAATTGAATCGCCAAAAACTGAAAAATAGCAAGCGAAACTAAAGAATTGATCGACACAAACAGAAAGAATTCTGCTTTGTTTGTCAAACAAAAACAAAATAAATTCACTATTACTATTTACAATTCTTTTGAACCCGTTTGCTAGAATTTCTGTCAGTAAATTATTTTCGTGCAACCAGTCTTCATAACTAACAAAATAACCAGTCAATAAATAACGCTCACTCTCTTGCTCTACCCTAAAAGGCACTTTTATATCAGGAAACACCGCACGAAAAGGCAAACCAGTATTATCAATTGGCAAATTAAATTTTATATAAAAATCATTATTCATTAGCCAGCAAGATATTTTTATCTACTAATTTAGAAATTATGTCCTCAAACTCGTTAATGTCAGGATTTCTTACAGAAAATTGTTGTAACTGGTTTTCATCCACAAACTTGTTTTCAAATACATATTTCAACAATCGATATTCCAATGGTCTAATTGCTACCACGTCGTCAGATTTGTAATCATAAGCGATTGTGTTGTAGCTGTTCTCTTTATCGATGTCTAAAAAAATTACGGAATCTTTGTTTATCGAATAAGTCATCTTTCGATTTTATACTATTGAATAACACTAGGGGGCGACATATATCGCCCCCCCAACAACGCCTATTATTGCTGCCTTGCCACAGGTTTAGCATCAGCTCCCCCATTCTTTCCTCTCTTCAGCTCACCCATTTTACCAAGGATTTCTATTCTCGGTTCTTTATCCCTATATTCTTTTTCGACCACTTGCCCGGACATTCTTTTTGAAAATTCAACTTTCAAACTCATTCAATCTCACCTCCTTCCCGATTGCAAGACTATATCTTGTTGTATCAACCATTGTGGCGATGGTATCACTACTGGAAATTGTTGTCAAAATAGTCCGGACTTCACTGATACCGCCAGATATATTTGGCAACTAAGATAGGATCTGGAGCGTTAATGGTTAAATCAGGTCTATATGTGAATAACTCTGCCGGTTGGGTGTTGTTGGTTAGGTATTGGTCGCGGGACAGAGAAATACTGTTCCAGCCCACAAAAGTCCCCTGCCCCCGGAACTGAACGTCGGTTTTGTCACAAACGCCATTTGCTGGGGCGACGTCAAGACAAGGAAAGTTTAAGGAGTTGCCGACCCACCAGCCGGCAACATCAGTCACATTGGCGTTGTAGGTAATCGTACCATTGGCAAAGACAGCCAGGAATCCCCCACCGATGGTGGGAACGGTGATACTACCGCTGACGGTGACGTTGCCATCGATGAGGTAGATGACGCGTTGACCGGCGGCTGGGCTCCAGTTCAGGGTGACGTTGCCAGTGTAAGTGTAGATTTCGTAGTTGCTGGCTCCCCCATTGTAGGTAGGTTGACTCTGGCCATTCCAGGCGGTTTGGCCAAAGGTTGACATCTTTGACTTGAAATAGTTGTAGTCAGCGATATCACCTGTGTAGCCAGAGTTGGCGTTGTAGCCCGAAACTGAAACGGTCTGGCCAGGGAAGTTTCCCAAGTTTAGAGTCCCTGTTTTGTAGTAAGCCAAGCCGTCGGCACCGTTGGCATTGGCGAGGATCATATAACGACTGGCGAGAGGCATGGTGCTCGGAATGATGCTTTGAATCCCCGTACCACCATAGGCAGAGCCGTTTGTCACCTGCCACCAACCACCGTAGACAATTTGGTAGCCAAAGTCCAAAGTGGCAGATTGACCCTGTCCACTGAATGTCACCGAGTTTCCTTGGCAGGTTAATTTTGGAGTTTGGACATAGAGGGCACTGGGTACGGCTGTTACCGTATATGTGCTTGGACTACGGGCCGTAATTGAATATGCGCCACTAGAGTCGGTCGTGGTGTTGTAAGTGATTGTACTACTGACGGCGCTAACAGCAACTGTGTTCAATCCGATGCCGGCAAAGCTCCCGGGGCAGATAGCGTAATTGGTGGCATCAAATATGTGACCGGTGATTGTTCCATTGCATAATTCGGTTTGAGTTGCCTGACATGGATTTGTTCGGGTCCTTCTGTAGGTGACCGGCGAACAGGCGCTCCAGGCTGACCAGACGTTGTCGCTACTGGAGCAAGTGCCGCCGCAGCCATTGCCTTGGCCACAGAAGGGTGAATTGCAGGAAGGAGTACAGCAGGGTTGGGTGTTACAGCTTCGGGTGCCACCGCAGCCATTTGTCTGCGTCCCTCCGCCACAACCCACCGAACAGGCACCCCAAGCATTCGGATCACAGGCTGGGCCGCAACTGGCAGAGGCGTTGCAACTGCAACTCCAGCCTCCACCGCAATTTATGCAGATTCTCTTGGTATTCGGGGGACAACCGTTGGCGCCGCAGCCCTGGTCGGAGGTTTGGCACGATGGTGGTTTTGAAGTACAGTTGGTGCAGCAACCGTTCATGGAACATATTTCATTTGAATTGCAGATTCCGGAACTGCAAGCATTTCTGCCGCCTACAGGTGGACAACCGATTAAACAGGCGGCATAGGTCCTTTTGGGAGTGATAAAAAGGGAAGAGAGAAGCGAGAGAAATAAAAACAGGACTATTTTTTTTATAATCATTGGGACTCAATACTTAAGGTATCGATAAGGATTGTTCCCGAACGGTCAAAAATGAAACTATTTCGATCGTTTAGGATCAGGGCCTGGACTAGTTTCCCCTTCCCCTGATATCGTTCCAGGAGGTCTCTGATATTTGGGTAAGTGCCGTCAAGGATGTTATTGCCTTCGTAGATGGTAGTTGAAAAAGTATTTGGATGACCACAAAAACTAAAGGGGTAATATCTTAGTCGGAAAAGGTTGTACCCCAGATGATAGAAGTCGGTTCCCATGGCGGTACTAAGCTCAGTTGGGAAGATCATCAGAGAATATTTCTTGCCCTCAAGGGATTCAATCTTGAGGTAAATTCTATTGGCCAGATAATTGGTGTCAAGCAAACGACCAACAACAAAACCGTTGGTCTGGGTCAGGGAATTGAGTTCTTTGGCGGCTTGGTTACAGCGGTTAGTAAAGAAGCCGCCGGCGCCAAGACTGGCGACCCCGGGAAATGGGGGTTGGAAGAAAATGAAATAAAGAGCCAAGATTAAAAGAAAGAGGCTAGAAAAGAGCAACAAATTATGCTTCCACACAAGATTCAGTATAACAACTTTTTTGGAAACCTAAAAGCCGTTATCTTTCGGCGAAGCCGCCGAGAGCGTCGGGTAGAATCACACCGTTGGCGTCTAGGCTAAAAAGTGGTCCCAAGCCACCTGTACCGAGAAGCCAGTAAAATCGGAACCAAGTTCTGGCGGTTGGAGCCACGTTCATGGTGTCAATGAAAGAACCAATAGAGAATTGGGCTTGGCCAATATTGGCGTAATTATTGGACTTTCGGTAGATGGGACTGCCAGCACTCCACTGCCCTAGAAAGGTATAGCCCCACCATCGTTTGGAAAGAATTTTGTACTCTTCCATGCCGGCCACCCCTTGTATTGCAAAGGAATAATCGGCGAGACCGCCGTACTGCATATTGCCGAATGATTTTTGAGTGATGCCGACGATGGTCATGGGGTTACCGGCATCATCGCCCAAAATGACATACGATTTTCCGGTGACAGTGTTGTATTCGCCTGGGATTAGGTCGATGGGGACGACGGCCAAGACCCCGCCCTGAATGGCGGTGGGGACTTTGTTGGCAATTTCGGTGCCATCGGGCTGTTTGATGGTGAAGGTTTGGGTGTGGGAGTGGTCAAGACCAGCGCGCAACTCCTCCGGAGCGACCTCGATGCTACGCTCTGGGGTTTGGTTTTCGACCAGAACCTTGATCTCCTTGACGGTGAGGATCATGTTGCTGGCGTAGCTCCAGTACTTGGTTTTGTCGATTTTGCCGCTGTTCTTGAGTACTTTAAGCCAGGTGAAATAGGCGTCAAAGGTGTTCTCCGGTGCCTTGGTGCCGGTTTCGGCGGCCAGTTTGTCTATGGTCCGCTGACGGATGTCCAGCAGGATTTTTTCCCTGGCAGTAAAGACATCGGCTGAGATCATGTCCCCGATCATCGTTCCCTGAGTGTCTTGACCCAAAAACGAAGTGCGGTTTTGGATGTGGATCAGCTTGAGTTCTTCCCCGGTAATTTCAACCGGGCCGAAGTTTTCGCTAGGCAGAGCGGTTTCGGTGGGGGTTGGTTCCTTGGTGGCAGTAGCGGGGATGACAATTTTTGTGGGGACGGCAGTCGAAGTGGGTGGCAGTTCGGTCGGTTTTTCGGTGGCCATCGCGACGTGGGTGACGATGGGGTACTTAGCCACGGTGGCGGTTGGTTTTTGATCTGGTCCTTTGCAAGCGGCGGCCAGTGAGCTGGCGATGGCCAGGGCGATCAGGTATTTCAAGGCGGTCTTTTTGTCGGTGAAGGTATCGCCGATCTGGCCGACCATTTTTCCCATGTCGGCGAGAGCGTCTTGGGCACCAGCCAAGGATTCTAGAGCAAAACCACGAGCCTTACCCAGGGAGATGGCAGTTTCAGTATCCCTGATCGTAGCCGTCTCTTCTATCTCCAGTTCGTGACCTCCGGCCTCCTTTAACTTGAGAGCTTCATACTGCTTCAGTCGCTTGACCCATTCGGCTTCTTTCCTTTGGGTGGCTTGGTCTTTGGCGGCTTGTCTATTGTTCCACCAGGAGTCCATGCCCTCGTTTACGGCTTTGAAGACCTCACCCATGCGATCTGAAACGGCAGTTTGAGACCTCTCGACTTTTTGACCGACACCTCTTAGGAGGCCCAAAAGTGAGTTTTTAGTCTCAAGAACAGACCTTTTTACTTCCACCTCCCTACCACGGACAGATTGTTCCATTGTCCATTCTCCTGGTATGGCCGCCAGGACCTGGAGACGACAATTAATTTCTCTAAATGCTTGATTTTCTTCTGGTTTCAAATAACGAAGTCTTTCGTTCATTTGGTCTGGCATTTAATAACAATATAACCGATTGTTACTCCATTTTGTCAAATTGTCAAGTTATAGGCTTAAAGTTGGAGTGGGGTTGGGGTAAGATCAGAACTTTTGGAAAGTTTTCTGACTTCGACCGCCAGAATGCCATTGTCAAGGTAAGTGCAGCGGACGGCGATGAAATCGCCAGGCTTTATTTCTGCTGGCAGAATGTTTTTGGTGGTGATTTTGTCATTGATGACATCACCCATTTGTTTAGTGTAGGTGGGATTGTCAATAACCTTGGCGGAAAAGTTGCCTCCGAGATTGTTGATGACGATGGTCTTGGGGTCAAAATTCTGGGCTTCTCGACCGATAAGCCAGACCTCGGTCTTGTTTTTGGCTGGGGCGATGCCGGAATATGAGCCGGCAACGTAAGGATATTTCGCAAGTAGGTCTTTGGCCCATTTGGCGGCAAGAGCGTTGTTTTCGGTGGCAGTCAGATTGACGATCACGGGTTTAGTAGCTGGTTTTTTGGGAGTGAATTGGAGGATGGCAGCAGCCAGTAAAAAAACGAGGGAAATAAGGAAG
>OBEQ011433816.1_pt1 | contig 10350 bp, 10 predicted proteins | sample 1670901 | NCBI WGS metagenome assembly OBEQ01 (sample SAMEA104232315, study PRJEB22302) | groundwater metagenome | biome: forest; feature: aquifer; material: groundwater | place: USA | collected 2011-08-07 | depth 5.4 m | reverse complement strand
GTTAAAACATTGGTAAAATAGGAACCTATGAAAAGAATTGATAACAGACAAAATGATGAACTCAGACAACTAAAGTTTACAAGTGGCTTTGCTGAGAATGCTGATGGCTCAGTGTTTGTAGAGCTTGGCAACACAAAAGTGCTTGTCACTGCAATGATAGAAGAAAAAGTCCCTCAGTTTTTGGAAGGTTCAAATAAAGGTTGGCTTACTGCTGAGTATTCATTATTACCAGGATCAACTAAACCCAGAAACACAAGGGAAGTTACAAGAGGAAAACCAACAGGCAGAACAAATGAAATCCAAAGACTGATAGGCAGAAGTTTAAGAGCAGCATTTGATTTAAATAACCTTGGTTCAAGAACTGTGACAATAGATGCTGATGTTATTAATGCAGATGCTTCAACAAGAGTTGCAAGTATATGTGGGGGATATGTAGCTGTTTATAATGCGCTTTCAAAACTAAAAGAGAAGGGACTTCTAACCAGAATCCCTTTAATAGAACCTGTTGCTGCTGTAAGTGTTGGAATTGTTAATGGTGAGATATTGCTGGATCTTTCTTATGGTGAAGATTCAAAAGCAGAAGTTGACTGCAATATTGTAATGAATAAATCTGGAGATCTGATTGAATTACAGATGACAGCAGAAGGAAAACCTTTCAGTCCAAATTTAATAGATAAGGTTGTAAAAACTGCAAGCAAAGGTATTCACGAGATAATTAAAAAACAAATTGAAGCAACTGAAAAAGCTTTTGCAGTTAAGTAAGCAATGATGTGAACAATTGTTTAGGGATAACCGCATCTTTATTTAAAGATCTCATACTAAAGTTCGATACCTATGACAGGAGCTAATGCAAATGAAATTGGTTTTAGGACTTTTTTTAGTCACAGGGATTATTATACTTTTAACCTGCAATATTTCATTTGCACAGGAAGTTAAACTTTCATTTGGCCCAACATGTGAGAGCAATAAAGTTATCTGCCATGATCCAAATGAAGTTGCTGTGTGTCTTGATACGAATTCAAGAATACATTTAGACAAAGTACTTGCAAACGGAGAAAATATCGATCAATATGAACCATCATGCAGTACTTATGGTGGCAGTGTTTTGCCAAGCTGTGTAGATATAACTGAGGAAGAAAGACCTGCACCAAGTCATATAGTTATTGCTTGTATTGAATTTCCACAATGTAAAAGTGATGAAAATAAACTGGCTGTAGTTTGTTCAGATGGTAAAATACCAAAATGCCTTGGTGGAGATGAAGAACCTAGTTGTATATCTGGGGAGTCTTCAAGCTGTAAAGAAGGAATTCCTGTATGTGATTATACCTGGCAAGCCTCGTTACATTAAAGAGTTTAATTATTATTGGATAGTTTGTTCATCTTCAAGTCTTGGTGCTGGTTTTGTGTTTTCATTTTCTTCATCTACTGGAACGATAGGGTTAGGTTTTTTTCCGTATGACATTGCGCCGGCTATTTCTAATATTTGTTTTTCATATTGCTTTATAAGTTTAGTTATATTTTCATCTACAGGCGAACCATCTTCTGATTTTAGGCTTTCGTATTCAATACCAAATGCACCATATTTAACACGATATTGCTTATCTCCTATTTTTAATACCATGCCAGTTCCTGCAATAGAATCAACTCCACCTGATATTACTTCTATCTCATTTATAGCTTTATCTACTGGAACGATAGGGTCAGGTTTTTCTCCATATGACATTGCGCTGGCTATTTCTAATATTTGTTTTTCATATTGTTTTATAAGTTTAGTTATATTTTCATCTACAGGTGAACCATCTTCTGATTTTAGGCTATCGTACTCAATGCCAAATGCTCCATATTTAACCTGGTATTGCTTATCTCCTATTTTTAATACCATGCCAGTTCCTGCAATAGAATCAACTCCACCTGATATTACTTCTATCTCATTTATAGTTCCATTACTATTTGCTTCTCTTCCTGGTAATGGTTTTGTTAGAGGATCTGTATTAGAAAATGGTGGCTTTGTACCCTCATTTGGATTTGGTCTTGATGGTTTTGTATTCTCATTCTCTCCATTTGCTGGATCTAACATTAGGTTTGTCAGTATTGCTTCTAAGTCTCTTACCTTATCCTCAGCAGAGCTAGCTTGACTAGTATTATTGGTTAAATTCTTTGAACCACTTACATTATTTGAATAATCAAACCCCATTTTAGATTCCCCTCTTTTTATGAGTAACTTACTGATTAACAATTTATACAGAACTAAATTAAGATTCAGTTATAACCTAGGGGTAGCATTTGATTAAGTTTGTTTAAGGAAAATTAGATATATTTTTTATTATTGATAAGCTATGTTTCTTTTTGCCTAGTGCAGAAATTCTTTTAACTTCAAAATTGTTTTCAAGTGCTAGTTAAAGTAGTCCAACACCTTTTTCAACATAATCCTTCATCCACTTTTTGACTTTTTCTCTCTCTTCTTCTGAGCGAGCTCTTTCTAAACACCAGACAAATGCAGTTCGTGGAGTTACGTTGCGAGTGGCACAATATTTATCTATGTCCAGCTCACCATTTAAGACAAAATCTAAATCTGAGCGCATATCTCTGCGTCTTGATGTCATTGTTTTCCTTTTATGCTGTTTTTTGAGAAAGCTTTCTTTTTAAACTTTCTTTATTTATCAGTTGTAATGACTCATATAGTTCTAAAGTCCACTTACCTCTGTTTTTTCTTGCAATCTTACGCATTTTGTCGCGAATGCTTACTATATTTTTATCAGTCCACTTTGAAAAGTCACCGTACTTTTTCTTGCTTGATTTATATAACATTATTGCTTTTTTTACTACATCTGCCATTTAAGTTTCTCCTACCTCTGTATGTAGATTATTATATAACGTAGTAACTTTGCATAGTGTATAGGTAAATGGATGATATTAGAAAATAAAAATAAGTTAACTTTAGAATTGGCATATCTATATCCGAAACTTTTAAACATTTATGGGGATAGAGGCAATGTATTAACTTTGCTGTTTAGGTGTAAGTTAAGAGATATCAAGCTAAATATTACATGTATAGGGATTGGTGAAAGTCTAGACAGAGGAAAGTTTGATATTTATTTTATAGGTGGGGGGCAGGATCAACAGCAAATACTGGTATCTAAAGATATTCAGGCAAAAAAAAGAGAACTGGCTTTTGATATTAATTCTGGTGCTGTGGTTTTAGCAGTTTGTGGAGGGTATCAATTACTTGGCAAGTATTATAAAACTGGTACAGGTTCTGAAGTAAAAGGGATTGAGGTAATTGATCTTTTTACAGTTGCTGGCAATAAAAGAATGATTGGAAATGTTCTATGTCAAGAAATCGAATCAACTAAAACTCTTGTAGGATTTGAAAATCATAGCGGAAAAACATATCTTGGAAAAGAAGTCTCTCCTCTTGCAAAAGTTATACGTGGGAGCGGAAACAATGGTGAAGATGGTTTTGAAGGCGTTAGATATAAAAATATTTTCGGTACATATTTGCATGGATCTTTACTGCCAAAGAATCCGGTATTGGCAGATAAAATAATAAAACTTGCAATTGAGAGAAAGGGTTATAAATTTCCTGATATTCAAATTGATGGTGAAATTGAAGAATTAGCTCATAAGAAAGCAGAGAAGTTAAACTATTAGTTAAACAATAAAAATATTAATGTCATTCCCGCGGAAGCGGGAATCCAGGGGGTTATAAGTTTGAGTTGCTTTCTAGATTCCCTCGCCTCGTCTCCGCCTAGGCGGAGCGGGTTGGTCAAGCCAGGGAATGACATTCTTTAAATTATGTAAGCTTAATTTTTTTTAATAAAGATAGTTCAAGTTATAATTTTAACCAAAACTTAATGAACTTTATGATTGCACTGACTTTATATATTAGAGAAGATAAATTAAAACATGACTATTGTTAATCCAGATAAACCTGTTATTCCACTACTCTCTACTGTAGCTAGTCCAATACCTGATGTAGAAACAGGTATGGCAGATGAGCTTATACCTTCATTGCCAGAATTGAATTCAGGAGCATCAATTGTTGAAGCATTGCCTTCTGTAAATACCCCAGTATTCTTAATAAGTAGCCAAGAGCTAACAGATGAAGAAATTATACGACGTGCTGAATCTGCAATGCACCAACTGGCAGAAGAAATAGCAGAAGAGCTGGATCTGAATAAAGATGAACTTAAGGCATTATTACCAAAACCACAGCTAATGGATGAGGAAGATTTAGAAGACCATTCACATTTAAATGGTGCATATAGATCAACAGATCACAGTATTTTTCTAAATCAAGTACGTGTTAGAAACCATTCTTTTAAACATTCTGCATCTCCGGAATTTGTAGTCAGGCATGAAGCAATGCATGCTTTAGAAGCAGCAATTAGAGGAGAATTAGGACAGGAAAGAATCAAAGATATTTTATTAGATCAAATCTGTGATGAAATTAAAAACGGTGCACCTGTTGTTATTGCGGATGACACTGCTATTGGACAATTTGAACCACCTTGTATAGTTAGTCCTGAAATAAGAAATTTAATTGCAGATTTTCAGAAAGAAGTTTTATTAGCTGAAGATAGTTCAGGTATAGTTGAGGATAATTCACTAGGCGGAACCATACATTGCAGGAAATTAAGTGATGAAGGAAAGGAAGAACTTATAAAAAGACTTAAAGAGAAGAATTCTTCATTTCAAGAAGTTATTTTAAATTTAGGATTAAGCGAAGAGAATTCGATTTACTTAATATCAAAGTGGATTGATGCAAATATTTTTAGGTATGATTTAAACTTTGGGAAAAATAGAGGAGTACTTGGAAATATAACTCTTCCAGATAATCTAAAAGGTAAATTAAACCTTTCTTCTAAAGCCAGAGATTTTGCGGAACAATCAACCAAAGAACGTTTATATTGTTCTGATGGCAATGCTTTTGTTCACAATTATAAGAAATTGGGAATGATTGCAAATAAAGCAGCAGACCTAGCATATTCATTTGCACCTGAAGAAGCCAGGAATAACTTACGGCAGGCAGCCTTTGATGAAAGGCATATGACATCTGAGAGTCAAAGGATTGAAATAGATGCAAGAAGAAATTTGTATTTCTATGGCGATAAATTAATGCAGCTAAGAAGAAGATTTTCACTTGCTCCAAAAGATCAAACACTTTACTCTAAATGGTTGAAGCATTGTATATTAAAACAAAGATGTGGTGATACTACTAATGAGTTTTGGCTTAAAACAGTAGATTGTTTATGTAGGCTTGCTGAAAGCGGGAAAATCATAACTAGTAAAGAGATTAAATCTAAAGAACAAATCGAAATGAGAAGATTAATTGAGAAATTGCATGGATTACCTACTGATCCTAAACTAACCGAAGAAGAAAAGTTGGAGAGTGGGTTACAAGAGAGAATAGAAGTAGTAAAAAGAATATCAGAATTAATAACTTTTTTCAATCCTGAACAAGGAGATGAAGCTGCTGAGCTGATTAGACTAGCTGAAGAAAGTAAAAACTTGATTCTTGAAACCGGTCGACAATGTAAATCCTTTGAAGAAAGAACATTTCTTACATTAGAAATAGATTGTTTGGATAAGAGCCATCCTGCTAACATAGCCTTAGTACGAGAAATACATGAAGCAGAAACGCAAATCATGCATCATTTCTCCAATGCAGTAAATGCAGGAGTTCAATTAATAAGCAGCTATTTTGAATCAGTTTCTCCGGAATGGCTGGCTGTTATAGCGACTTAACGTCATTGCTATACCTCACTTTGCTCGGCTCGCAAGAGCTCATCTCAAAAGTCTACCTATAAAGATGAATCATTTATTCTGCATAAACACATAGCATGTCATCCCCACGAAAGTGGGGATCCAGGTCTGCCTGGCTAGCAATAATCTCTGGATTCCCATTTTCATGGGAATGACAATCTAGAAAACATATTGTAAGAAAAATACAATTTTCTTCTATAAGAGTTTTGAGATAACCTCCAATGACAGTTCTTGTTATGTTAGTTTGATTTTCTTTGGCATTTCATCTCTGGGTCCTACAACAGTCAAGGTATAGTACTTAGGATCAAAAATTTCATTTGCCAGTCTAATTATTCTGTCATTTATTATTGATTGTACAGAGTAGTTGATTTCATCAGGAGTTAAAAACCTATTGTAGTAAAAGTCATATAAAGCGTTTCGGGAGGCTCTTACCATGGTTGACTCCAGCTCTAGAAATAAGCTTGTCCTAAGCTGCATTTTAGCTCTTTCAAGTTCATCCGGCTTTAAACCGTTTTCTCTTATGGTATTTAGTTCTTTTAGAATAAGTTCAATTACATGATTTGATTCTTTTGCTGTTGTCCCTGAATATACCCCAAATAAACCACCCAATCTATTTGTATGATAATAAGAAGAGACCGAATAAGCCAATCCTCTTTTTTCCCTTATTTCCTGGAAAAGTCTTGAGCTCATTCCACCGCCTATAGCAATATCCATAACAGCTAGGGTATATCTGTCTTCGTCATATACAGAAACGCCCTTTGTTGCAAAGTTTAAATGAGTTTGTTCTATTTTTTTGTTCTTAATAAAAACATCAGGAGTAATAATTAATGGAGGCAAATCTTTTTTCTTTAATTTTGTAGTGATATGAGATGTAAGTTCTTCGATTTTTTTAATAACCTCTTCAAGATTATATTTTCCTGCAAGTGAAATTATTATATTGTCTGGTGTATAAAGATCGCTCAAATGATTTACAACAGCGGACTTTTTGAGATTTTTAATTGATTCTATTGTTCCTGTGATTGGTTTTCCCAGAGGGTGTCCTTTCCATATAACTTCATATAAAAGATCTTGAACCAGATCTTCAGAAATATCTTCATACATCTTAATTTCTTCGAGAATCACCTGTTTTTCCAATTCAAAATCAGAGTCTTTAATTTTTGTATTGAATAGCATGTCAAGAAAAAGTTCAAGCACAACTAAGGTATATTCGCTTAGTATTCGTGAATGAAAGCAGGTATGTTCTCTATCTGTAAAAGCGTTTAAATTTGCGCCGACATTTTCACTTTGTTCTGCTATTTCAAGAGCAGTTCTTGTCTTTGTTCCTTTGAAAACAATATGTTCAATAAAATGAGAAACCCCGTTATTGCTTACTTCTTCGTCAATAGAACCAACATTTATCCAGATGTTTAAACTGCAAGAAAGAGCGCTTGGCATTTCTTCTGAAATAATTCTTATGCCATTGTCTAAGACAATTTTTTTTGGTGGTTGATAATTTTCTGAAGTAAACATACCCTGAAATTAAAAGGATGCTTCTTTTTGAACCTACCTAGTGTCTTCTTTTTAAGATATATCTATAAGATCTGTTATCTAACACTTCTTCTATTGATGGAGCAAGACTTACATCGATTTCATCATTAGCGCCGTTGCTACAGGTAACATTTACAGTGACGGTATCAGCGGTATTGCTGTTTATGATGTTTAAAGCATCAAGTTTATTTATCATAATGTTAAATGTTTTATTTGTCATTGATTGACTCAGTGAGAATTTTGCAGGCTTGCTTTTTATTGTTATTCCTGAATTAGTAGTTGTAAAAACCTTACATTTGCTTGGACTAGAAAAACCTGAGACTTCTACTGTTACAGGAAGCTTATTCATTCCTGTAGATTTAAGTACTAATGATTCTGGTGCAGATAAACCTAGAACAGGTGTTGTTCCTGAACTATTTCCTGATGTGAATAAACCAATTTTTAATGTATAAGCAGCTGAACCACTGAAAGCACCAACTCCAAGTATATATGTACCTGGTTGTAAGGCTTTACTTATAAGTTCATCAGTATTTCCGCTTTGACTTGATGTATCTATAATATCTGAGGCATCAGAATTAAAAAGCACTAAATCTAAATCATCGTTTTGTGACTCACTTTCAATAGTTAGAAGAGCATTTATGCTCCCAGATTCTGTAAGAGTAAATTTATACAAGTCACTTATTGTAATCATTGCATCTGCGTCAGAACTAAGCTCAATTTCTCCACCATCAGTAGAGGAAGCACTTCCTAAGATAGTAGTAGGCAAAGTAATAATTTGTGCTTGGTTTACTAAATCATTTGGTTCAACTTCATCTGTATTTGTACCTGAACCTGAAGTGCTGCTACTTGATCCAGCAGATGTAGAAGCAAGAATATTTGCATTGCTTATTGTTTGGTTTGCTTGTACATTAACTATTAATGCCTGACTTTTATCTTCTGTTATTGGTAAATTAGGACCAGTGTAATATCCTTTTGGAACAGGGTTTTGAAATGAAACATCTGATGCACTTGCTGAAAAGGGGCCTACTCCGGAACCACCTGTAAATGATAGATCAATTGGTTCAATTTCAACTGTATAGTCTCCTGGTGGAACTGCAAAAAGGGTATATGAGCCTGTTCCAGTATTTAAATAGTCTGAAACGCATGAAACAGCTTCTAAGGTGGGGTCATTTATATTTCTAGCAATAATATTTCCACCTAAGACAGGGGTCATTCCATCTGCTCTGAAAAGCTTTCCTTCAATTTTTCCAAATCCTGTTAACTGACTTTGATTCGGATATAAAAGTGATGCGGCTGAAGCATCATCACGCCTAATAATAAATAAATCATTTACTGCAACTGGAAACATAAGTGGTACGGCATTTCTCATCTCTTGTGTAGCACCTGGTCTTATAGCTTCAACATTGATTTGTGCATGATCAAGTCCAAATCCATGTCCTGTTTCATGAATTACAGTTCCTTTAAAAGAGTCTACAGTTGATTCAGGATCTGACAAAGTATCAGTTCCGTTTACAAACTTCCCATTAAAAATAGCTTGTGATTCTGCTATCTGATTGACAAGTGGACCAGAGCTGACTGTAACTGGTCCTGATAAACCAAGGACAGAATTCCCTGCACCAGAACCAAGAAATGCATCGAGCAATTTACCATTTGTATCAAAAATTATAGGTGTGTAACCAAGCAAGGATGGAGAATTTAATATTGAGTCAAAGTTTGTTTCAGTAACATCAAAATCTAACGTTCCAGGATTATCTTGTTTAAATGTAACTTCAGAAGTTGAAACCGCCTCCCAGTTACTGTATAAAGCCTGGAGCAAGGCAACTGCTTCTGCATTACTGAACATTCCAAGAGTACCTTTATCAAACCTATATGTTAATGGTCTTGTACCATAAGTTATTGACATACCGCCTTTTACAACTAGTGGCCCACCTGCATTAACTTTGCTTTGACAGATTAGCGTAAAAGCAAATAGAAAAATAAAAATAATTAATATTTTTTTCATAACTATTCTTTTTCCACCAGGTATCTTACAGCTTGAATGAATTCCTTATATCTCATTGGTATTCCTAGCTCTGAACATCTGTCTACATACCCATTTATAAATTCATTGTTGTCTATTGAGATTCGTTTTTGTGTTTTTAGATTTCTGTTTAAACCTTTATTATTAAGTCTGTTTTTAACTGTTTCTTTTGTTCTGAAAAATCCAGCTTTTTCAACCTCAAAATATCCCTGATCAACTCCAACTGCACTTGTTAAATGCCTTTCACTATCGGGGTATAAAAAGAGAATATATTTTTTTCCGACTTCATATCCGTTTGTTCTTGTGGTTGGCTTCCATTGCTTGAAAGTTACTTCTTCTCCATCAATGCCTTTTATTCCTTCTGTAATCTTAAATGTATATTTAATTACAGGGAGATTAGCTTCTGAATCATTTTCAACTTCTTCTGAATCAACACAAACCCCAGCAAATATCCTGTTTGCTAGATTTTCAATCTCTTCCAAATTTAATGGAACAGAATCAAATACAAAATGCCTTTCAAGTTTAGGCTGACTCTCTTCACTATTTTGTGTTTCATTTGCAAAGCTAAGATTAAAGCTTTGTAAAAAGAAAGCCAAAAGGCATGAAGAAACCACTGCAAAATTTTTCATTCTAGCTTTATTCAAAACATTACTCCTGTTGTTTTTTCTACATTAATAATACCCATTAGTATCATTTTTTAATATATCTGTAATGCCAAATAATAGAGCTAGCCATATATTGTTTTATTGCATATATAATTAAATCTATTATGGAGCAAATGACTACTAAACTTACATATAATCCCAAAGAAATTGAAAACAAATGGCAGATAACATGGGAAAAAACACAACTACATAAAGCAGTTGATTTTGATAATAAACCTAAGTATTACTCCCTAGTAATGTTCCCATATCCAAGTGGTGATTTGCATATGGGACATATGAGGGTTTATACGATAAGTGATGTAATTTCAAGACATAGAAGAATGAGTGGTTTTAATGTGTTAAATCCAATGGGATTTGATGCATTTGGATTGC